>WNGE01005112.1_pt1 | contig 18843 bp, 18 predicted proteins | sample 5400651 | NCBI WGS metagenome assembly WNGE01 (sample SAMN13153370, study PRJNA577476) | soil metagenome | isolation source: 60 cm soil or saprolite under grassland replicate 2 | place: USA:California | collected 2016-06-15
TCGACCATGCGGGCCGCCCAGCGCGTCGTCGGCTGACCAGCGTCACTGCCAGAACGGCCGGACCTCGATCGTCCCGAACTTGGCGACCGGGTGCTTCGAGGCGACCTCGATCGCCTCGTCCAGATCCGCGCACTCGATCACGTCGTAGCCGCCGATCTGCTCCTTCGTCTCCGCGAACGGGCCGTCGCTGACCAGCACGTCGCCCTCGCGGACGCGTACCGTCGTCGCGTCGGTGGTGAGTGCGAGGCGATTGCCCTCGATGCGCACGCCCCGGCTGTCCATCTCCTTGACCCACGCGTCAGGCGATGCGTCCTCGGGGCTTACCTCCATGGTCTCGTCACCGCAGATCATCAGCAGGTATCGCATGGTCGCTCCTTCTCGTTGCCTCGACGATCGTGTCGGGGTTCGGTTGTCCTGTCGATAACGACGACGAACGGGACTCGCCGAATGCGACCGTCCCTGTTCGACGTCAGGCAGTCGCCGGACCCGGCAACCGTAGGATCGCGGGATGACTGCCACGACCACGCGATCGGGCGCGCGCGCCCTTACCAGGGCAACGACTCGCGCAGTCCCCGCCCGTGGCGGCGGCAAGATCACCCGAACGACCCTGCCCGGCGGCCTGCGCATCCTCACCGAGGCGATGCCCGGGGTGCGCAGCGCGAGCATCGGCGTGTGGGTGCCCGTCGGCAGCCGCGACGAGACGACCGCGGTCGCGGGCGCCAGCCACTTCCTCGAGCACCTCCTGTTCAAGGGCACCACCACGAGGTCAGCACTCGACATCGCCAAAGCGATGGACGCCGTGGGCGGCGAGTTCAACGCGTTCACTGAGAAGGAGCACACCTGCTATTACGCGACCGTGCTCGACCGCGACCTGCCGCTTGCCATCGAGCTCGTCACCGACGTGGTGCTCAACGCGACGGTCACGGCACAGAACGTCGACGTCGAGCGCAGCGTCGTCCTGGAAGAGATCGCGATGCGCGACGACGACCCGACCGACCTCGTCCACGACGAGTTCGCGAGTGCCCTGTTCGGCGACGAGCCGCTCGGCCGGCCGATCCTGGGCACCGTCGACTCCATCGCGGGGCTGTCGCGGCGACAGGTCGCCGGCTACTACCACCGCCGTTACCGCGCCGACGGAATGGTCGTCTCGGTCGCGGGCAACCTCGACCACGCCGACGTCGTGCGGCTGGTGCGCAAGGCGTTCGCGGGGCGGCTCGACGGCAACGCCCAGCCCGTCCCGCCGCGGGGCGGTCAGGTCCGGTCCGCGCCGCCGGTGCAGCCGGTCAAGGTCATCGGCGACGACACCGAGCAGGCCAACGTGGTGGTCGGCATGCGAGGGGTCTCCCGGCACGACGAGCGGCGCTGGGCCCTCGGCGTGATGTCGTCCGCGCTCGGCGGCGGGATGAGCTCGCGGCTGTTCCAGGGCATCCGCGAGCAACGCGGCCTGGCGTACTCGGTCTACACGTTCGGCACGAGCTACGCCGATGCCGGGCTGTTCGGCGTGTACGCCGGGTGCCAGCCGGGCAAGGCCGAGGAGGTGCTCGACCTGATTCGGGCCGAGCTCGACGATGTCGCCGACGGCGCGATCACCGAAGCTGAGGTCGAGCGAGGCAAGGGCCAGATGCGCGGAGGCATCGTGCTCGGCCTGGAGGACTCGTGCGCGCGGATGACCCGGATCGGCAAGAGCGAGGTGGCCTACGGCGACGTTCTCGGCGTCGACGACCTGATCCATCACGTCGATTCGGTCACCCGCCAGGACGTCGCGGACGTGGCCGCGTACCTTCTGCACCAGCCACGCTGCCTGACGGTGGTGGGCCCGTTTGACCACCATGCCTTCGACGGCGCCATCTGAACGGAGCGATAGACCGTGACCGAACCGATCCGGATCGGGGTTCTCGGTGCCCGTGGGCGCATGGGACAGCAGGTATGCCAGGCGGTGGTGGCGGCCGACGACATGGATCTCGTCGCTGCCGTCGACGCGGGCGACTGGCTGTTCAGTGTCGCTGACGGCGGTGCTCAGGTGCTGGTCGACTTCACCCATCCCGACGTGGTCATGGACAACGTCCGGTTTGCGATCGACCAGGGGATCCACGCTGTGGTCGGCACGACGGGAGTCACCGACGAGCGGCTCGACACGATCCGCGAGTGGCTGGCCGACACACCGAAGCTCGGCGTCCTCGTCGCGCCGAACTTCGCGATCGGCGCGGTGCTGTCGATGAGGTTCGCGCAGCTGGCCGCGCCGCATTACGAGTCGGTCGAGATCGTCGAGCTGCACCATCCGGAGAAGGCCGATGCGCCGAGCGGTACGGCCGTTCGTACTGCGCAGCTGGTCGCGGCGGCCAGGGCGGCGGCCGGACTGGACCCGGTGCCCGATGCGACCACGCACGGCCTGGACGGAGCGCGCGGGGCCGTCGTCGACGGTGTCCATGTGCATGCTGTGCGCGCGGCCGGCCTCGTCGCCCACCAGGAGGTTCTGTTCGGAACGCCCGGCGAGACGTTGTCGATCCGGCACGACTCGTTCGACCGAGCGTCGTTCATGCCCGGCGTGCTCCTCGGCATCCGCCAGATCGCGACCAGGCCGGGTCTCACGGTCGGCCTGGAGCCGCTCCTCGGCCTGTGAGCGGCGCGCCGCTTTCGGCCGGCTAATCGGATACGTGCCGGCAATTGCTGCCGCCCGGACGACGGATCGCGCCACTCGATCTACGCTCATGGCGATCTCGAGGGGAGCGCCTCGCGTAGCGCGCGGCGCACAGCTATGCGGGAGGTGGCGAGATGTTCGTCCAAGTTATCCAGGGCAAGGTCGCCGACGAGGCCGGGCTCCGGGCGGCGATGGATGGTTGGCGTCGTGACTGCGGGCCCGGCGCGATCGGCTGGCTCGGCTCGACTGCCGGCTTCACCGACGACGGCGACTTTATCGCCGTCGTGCGGTTCGAATCGCCGGAGGCTGCCCAGCGCAACAACCAGCGACCCGAGCAGGACGCCTGGTGGGCCGAGGCGTCGAAGTGCTTCGCCGGAGACGTCACGTTCATCGACTCCTCGGACGTAACCTCCTGGCTGGCCGGTGGATCCGACGACGCCGGCTTCGTGCAGATCATCCAGGGCCACTTCCAGCACCCTGACCAGATGAAGCAAATGATGGAGCAGCACAGCGACGAGCTGGCCACGATGCGTCCCGAGATCATCGGCGGCAACATCGCCCTGCAACCTGACGGCGCCTACGTGCAGGTCATCTACTTCACGTCGGAGGCCGAAGCGCGCAAGGGCGAGTCCGTGCCGCCCCCGCCCGAGGTCGCCGAGTTGATGGCAGCCGAAATGCAGGACGCGTCGTTCATCGACCTGCATCAGCCGATGATGATGTCGCCCAGCTGAGGGGTCGTTGCCGAGTAAGCCAATTCGCCGCACCGGTATCCGTGTGGTGTGATGACGCCACATGTCCGTGGTCTGAGGAGCGTGCATGAGGCGCCGGTTCGTGCTGGCCTGCCTGGTTGCCGCGAGCATCACGGCGATGATCAGCGGGCAGGCCGTTTCGTCGGCCGATCGGTCCCACTCGGCGCGGCCGATTCCGGCAGGCGCACGGGATCGGCTCGACCAGCATCGGTTCTCGCTGGCGCCTAGCACCGACGAGTGCGAGGCGATCTACCACCTGGTCTGCTACTCGCCGGCCCAGCTTCGCCGCGCCTATGACGTCGGCCCGCTGCAGCAGCAGGGGCTGGCAGGTGCGGGCCAGACCATTGCGATCGTCGACTCGTTCGGCTCGCCGACCATCGAGAACGATCTGCACGTCTTCGACCAGACGTGGGGGTTACCGGACCCGCCTTCGATCCGGACGATCACCCCGGCCGGGGACGTGCCGCCGTTCGATCCCGCCGACGACGAGATGGCGGGCTGGGCGTTCGAGACCACGCTCGACGTCGAGTACGCACACGTCATGGCGCCGGCGGCGAGCATCCTGGTGGTCGCGACTCCGGTGGCCGAAAACGAGGGCGTCGAGGGGTTCCCGCAGATCGTCGCTGCCGAGAACTTCGTCGTCGACCACGGGCTCGCCGACGTGATCTCGCAGAGCTTCGGCGCGACCGAGCAGACGTTCCCGAGCGAGCAGAGCGTGCTGGCGCTGCGCAGCGCATTCGTCAACGCGGCGGCGCATGGCGTGACGGTGGTCAGCGCCGCAGGCGACACGGGTGCCACCGACTACCAAGCCGATGAGCAGACGCTGTACTCCTACCGGGTCGACTCGTGGCCGTCGTCTGATCCGCTGGTGACCAGCGTGGGCGGCAGCAGGCTGCGGCTCGACTCGGACGGCGACCGCACAGCGCCTGACGAGGCGTGGCAGGACGACTACGGGGCGGGTGGGGGAGGGCTCAGCACCATCTTCTCGCGACCTGCGTTCCAAAACGGCGTGAGCGAGGTCGTCGGCACGCAGCGCGGCACGCCCGACATCGTGCTCTCCGCGGCGCTCGACGGCGGCGTGATCGCGTACGCGTCCTACGATCCGGACGACACGGGTTGGAGCATCGTCGGCGGGACGAGTGAGGCCACGCCCATGTTCGCGGGCATCGTGGCGATCGCCGCGCAGCTGGCCGGGCACCGCCTCGGCGTCATCAACTCGGCGCTGTACTCGATCGCGCAGCGCGGCGGCGGTGGCATCGTCGACGTGACCGAGGCGGACAACTCCTTCGGCGACGTGAGCGGCTACGACGCGGTCGACGGGTACGACCTGGCCACCGGCCTCGGCACCGTCGACGCGGCCCTGCTCGTGCCCGACCTCGCTGCCGCGACGATCAGGGAGCCGCATCGTCCCTGATCAGCGCGTATTCGACGGGCCGACGTGGGTGTCCAGCCAACCGGTGAGCGGTGCGAGCGCGCGCCACGCCTTGGCTATCTCGGTCTTCGCCCGCCGAGTCGACAACCACGCAGGGCAGCCGAATTCCCGGTGGCCGGTCAGCGTCTTGTACCGCAGCAGATCCGCGCGCGGATGGTCCTTCGCGTAACCTGCAGGCACGCGCACGAGCCGCTGACCGTCGACCTCGAAACCGGCCTTGCGGACGGCTGCGACGGCGCGGTCCAGCTCGCTGCCGGCGACATCGTCGTCGACGGCGCGGCGCATCCGCTCGATCTGGTCCGGCGCGGTGTCCCAGTAACCGCCGGCGACGAGCAGGCCGGCCGCCGATACGTGCAGGTAGAGGGCGGTCTCGCCGAACCAGGCTCCCTGATGCGTCTTGTAGGGCGACTTGTCCTTGGCGAACCGTACGTCACGGTACGGTCGGAAGAACTTGGCGGCACCGAACTCGGGCGCGAGCTCGGCCACCAACGCCTCCAAAGGCGCGCGGACCGACTGCTCGTACACGTGCTTGTGTGCGGCCCAGAACGCCTTGCTGTTGTCGGCCTCGAGGTCCTCGTAGAAGTCCAGTGCTGCGACGGGGACTCCGGTGAATGTCACGGCTGCTCCCTCAGTGACACGTGCAGCCGCAACTCGCGAATCTCGCCGGCTCCGGTGTCCAGCGCGCGAGCATAGCCGTCGGCCTCCCAGCCGGCTGACCGGAAGAACGACAGCGACGCGGCGTCGCCGGTCGCTATCCAGGTGATCGCGCGGGTCATGCCGTCCTCCCGCGCGTGGTCGACGGCGGCGGCCAGCAGCCGCGAGCCATGACCGCGCCGACCCCACCGTGGCTCCACGAGCAGCGGCCCGATCTGCGTGGTCGCGGCCGGGTCGGGGTCGGCCTCTTCCAGATCGTCCGTCGGCCCGATCGCGGCGAAGCCGACGAGCCACTGCTGCTCCTGGGCCACGAGCACGTGGTGCCTCGGCGTCGGGGGCGTGGCCACGGCGATCGCCCAGGCCTGCTCGGCATCTTCCGCAGACAGCGTCTCGAGTACGGGTGCCGGCAGGATGGACGCGTACGCGATGCGCCACGTCTCCACCTGGATGCGGGCGATCTCGGGAACGTCGGCGATCCGCGCGGACCGCACACTCACGTCGGCCACGCATCGAACCTAGTGCAGCAACCGGTAGCGCACCTCGGGTAGGGGCGCATCGCCGAGCAGCGTGGTGTCGCGCGATGCGCCGTCCGGCAGGAGGCCGAACAACTCGTAGAAGCCGCGCGCCCGGGAATTCTCGCGCAGTACCCACAGGACGATGGGCTTTCGCTGAAGCGCGTCTATCGCGGCCGGCAGCAAGGCCCGCCCGATGCCGGTTGACCAGTGTTCCGGCCGGACGTAGATCGCATAGATCTCCCCGGCCGCTGGCAGGTCGTCGTCGCGGCACGGGCCGTACGAGCAGAAGCCGACGATCTCGCCGTCGAGTTCCGCGACGTGCGCGTGGCGGGTGCCGTTGGCGATGCTGTCGCGCCAGCGCGTGACGGCTGCGGCGTGATCGAACTGCTCGAAGTACTCCGGCGGCACGAGGCGCCCGTACGCCGCCTGCCAGGCCGCGAAACGGACCTGCTCGACCGCTGCCGCGTCGACCGGCTTCGCGAGACGGACCGCCGCCGTCAAGCATCCACCTCGTCCTGTACGAACGCGCCGACCTCGTCGCGCTCGCGGCGTCGCTTGCGGAGGTGGACGACCAGGTACCCGGCGGCGATCGCACCGAGGATCGCCAGCGGCAGCCAGGTCAGGTACTCGCTGACCGTATTGAGCGCCGATGCGAACGCATATCCGAGGAACACACAACCGGCACCCCAGACCAGGCCGCCGGCTGCGTTCCAGACCAGGAAGGTCCGGTATCTCATGCCGCTCATTCCGGCCATCGACGGCATCAATGCGCGCAACAAGGCGGTGAGGCGTCCGAGGAAGATCGCCTTGCCGCCGTGGCGGTGCAAGAAGGCGTCGACCGTCGACCAGCGAGACTCGCCGATGAACCGGCCGACGCGCGAACGCCGTAGCGGCGGCCCGAAGTGGCGGCCGAACTCGAAGCCCACCGAGTCGCCGACGATCGCGCACACGACGGCGATGATCGCCATGATCCAGACCTCGAGCGTGCCGTACCGGCAGAAGTAGCCGGCGACCAGCAGCGCGATCTCACCGGGCAGCACGAAGCCGACCATGATCGCGGCTTCGGCGAAGGCGAGCCCGCCGGCGATGAGATACAGCCAGTTGCCCACGGCATCGCCGATGTGGCGCATGAGGTCTTCGAACATTCACGCATCCTGACACGGAGTCGGCCGGCGGGCTGCTCGCCCTCAGGAACTACCCCGACCGGTGTGCTCGGTCCTGGGACGGTCTTGTCGGTGTTCGCACATAGAGTTCGGCACGTGGAAGCGAGCGACGACGCACTGCCGGGGCCTGCCGCCCTCGTGCGTCCAGTCGACCGACTCAGTGCGCCGCAGGCCCGCCGGATCGCGCTTGCCGCTCAAGGCTTCGCCGATCCTCGGCCGGCAGGGCGCGTCGATGCCAGGCACATCCGCCGGGTGATCGACCGGGTCGGCATCTTGCAGCTCGACTCGGTGAACGTCTTCTGCCGATCGCACTACATGCCCGTCTTCTCCCGGCTCGGGGCGTACCCGCGCGAGGTGCTCGATCGGCTCACGGCACACACGGCCGGCCCGGTGCGCCGCGAGCTGTTCGAGTACTGGGGGCACGAGGCGTCGCTGATCCCGGTCGAGTTGCAGCCGAACCTGCGCTGGCGGATGGGTCGGGCCGACGAGGACGCGTGGGGCAGCATGGTCCGCCTGGCGAACAATTTCCCGGACCTGGTCGACGAGGTGTACGAGCTCGTGACGCGGCAGGGACCGACTCGATCGGCCGATACCGGAATCCCGCGACCTGACCCACGGCCGGGGCATATGTGGAACTGGCACGACGGCAAGGTCGCGCTCGAGTACCTGTTCTGGTCCGGACGGGTGACGTCCGCCCGCCGGGTCAACTTCGAGCGGTACTACGACCTGCCCGAGCGCGTGCTGCCCGCCGAGATCGTCACGGCCGCAACCCCGCCGCTCGACGAGGCCCAGCGCGAGCTCGTCCGGGTGGCGGCGCGTGCCTACGGCGTGGCCACCGAGCCTGATCTCGGCGACTACTTCCGGCTGCCGCGTGCCGAGTCCAAGGCGCGGGTCGCCGAGCTCGTCGAGTCCGGCGAGCTGCTGCCGGTCACGGTCGACGGCTGGCGAGCGCCCGCCTACCTGTGGCCCGAGGTCAGGCGACCCCGCCGCATCACCGCGCGGGCGCTGCTCTCGCCGTTCGATTCGCTGATCTGGTTCCGCGAACGCGCCGAGCGCGTGTTCGGGTTCCGCTACCGCATCGAGATCTACACGCCGGCGGCCAAGCGCATTCACGGCTACTACGTGCTGCCGTTCCTGCTCGGTGACTCGCTCGTCGCCCGGGTCGATCTCAAGTCCGATCGGCAGGCCGGCGTCCTGCGTGTGCCCGGGGCGTTCGCCGAGCCGGGCGTCGACGTGGCGCATGTCGCGCAGGAGCTCGCCGCCGAGCTGGCGATCACCGCCAAGTGGCTCGATCTCGACGGCGTCGTCGTGGGCGATCGGGGTGATCTGGCTGCGCCGTTGAGCCATGCGCTGACGACTTAGTAAGTCCGCGCGTATGCAGCCGCAGTCGCTCACCCGGACGTTCGCCGCGCTGGACGAGATTGGGCTCATAAGGCAGTGATGCTCAGGTTATGGGGTGGTGCGGCGCTGGTTACTGGTTCGGTGGCGGCCGGGTGTGGTGCCGATCATGTTGGTGAAGGCTGCGATGAAGCTGCTGGGGTTCGCCCATCCGCAGGCGTGGGCGACGTGGGTGGTGTCGTGGCCGTCGGCGAGCAGAACGAGCGCGTGATAAATGCGCAGCTGGGTGCGCCACTCGTAGAAGGTCATGCCGAGTTCGTTGCGGAACAGGCGGCTGAGGGTACGAGCGCTGGCTCCGATCGTGTGCCCGTGTTTGGCCAGTGAGGTGTTGTCTGCGGGATTCTCGTAGAGCAGCTGCGCGATGGCTTGCAGCCGGTCGTCGTGTGGTTCGGGCATCTGCAGTGGCTGCTCGGGCGCTTCGTGGAGTTCGTCGACGAGGACTCGACGCAGGCGAGCGCCCGCACCGTGGTTGTCGCTGCCGGCGGCGCGGTCGTAGTTGCGTGGGCCGGTGAGGGTGAGCAGGATTTCGCGGGCGAGGTCGGAGGCCATGAACACGGCGGGATGGCTTGGTACCAGCCGGGCCAAGGATGCCGGCAGGAATTCGATCCGCATGTCGGTGTGGCCGTGCGCGCGGTGGTAGTGCGTGAACCCGGCGGGAATCCAGGCGACTCGATTGGCGGGAACGATCGAGGTGCCGCGCTCGGTGTGCACAGACAGGACGCCACGAGCCGCGTACACGAGGTGTCCACGTGGATGCGAATGGACCGGGCTCGTCCCCCCTGACGGCCACAGATGCGCCCCACCGGACGGCCACAGCCGTGACGTGGGCTCGGCCCGGGGAGGTTGGCGGCCGACGGGCATTGGTTGGCACTCTACCGGTGGCCAGCCATACCGTGTTCTCGCGACAGTGAACGCATGAGGACGACGATGCGAGCGGCGGTCTGTGTCAGAGCGGGTGCGCCGGAGGTGCTCGAGATCCGTCAGCTCCCGGTGCCAGCGGTGCGGGAGGGCTGGAGCCTGGTGCAGGTCAAGGGCGCCGGCTTGAACCGGTCGGAGCTGAGGACCCGTCAGGGACATTCCCCGAACGTGACGTTCCCGCGTGTGCTCGGGATCGAATGTGTGGGAATCGTGGCAGCCTCGACCGACCCGACGTTGCCGGACGGGACGACCGTCGCGGCGGTGATGGGTGAGATGGGCCGGGAATTCGACGGCGGCTATGCGGAGTATGCGTTGCTGCCGAACTCGCTGCTGATGCCGGTCACCACAACGTTGGCGTGGGACGTCTTGGCCGCGCTGCCCGAGACGTACCTGACCGCGCAGGGCTCGCTGGACGCCTTGGGCATCGTGCCGGGTAGCCGCCTGCTGATCAGGGGCGGGACCTCGTCGGTAGGCATGGCCGCCGCGTCGATCGCGTCCGGCCACGGTATCGAGACCGCGGCCACGACTCGGCGCCAAGACAAGATCGACGCGTTGACCGCGGCCGGCGTCGACCACGTACTCGTCGACGATGGCGGCCCGCTGGCGGCGAGCGTGCACGCGGTCTGGCCCGAGGGACCGGACCATGTTCTGGATCTCGTCGGGGCGAGCACGGCGGTGGACTCGCTGCACCTGGTCCGCCGGGGCGGGACGGTGTGCGTGTCGGGCTCGCTCAGTGGGTGGATGATCCCGGACTTCGAACCGATAGCGATGATCCCGTCCGGAACCTTGCTCACGGCCTTCCACAGTGACTGCCTGAAGGGCAGCAAGGGCCGGACCGTGTTGCAGCGGATCGTCCACGAGGTCGAGGCCGGCGTCTGTCGACCGAACCTCGACCGCGTCTTCGACCTGGACGACATCGTTGCCGCCCACCACTACATGGAGAACAACCAAGCCACCGGAAAGCTTGTCGTGGTGCCCTAGCCACTCAGCATCCTCCTGCTGGTGGTCAGGCGGCGTTGAGCCAGGCGCGGTAGCGCTCGGCGAGGACGTAGTCGGCGAAGGTGCCGTGTTAGGTCCGGAGGACGCGATGCTCGCCGGCAATCTCGTCCGGTAGTCAGGCGGTCTTGTCCTCGGGCACGGACTGCTCGGCCCGGAAGATGCGCACGTCGCCGCTCCCTGTGCGCGCGCGAATCGTGATCGCACGCCCGGTGGCGCTCGGTGGCGTGTCCTCGACCGGCAGCTCGGAGTCGAGCCGCCCGCCGCCGGTCACGACGTCCAGGCGTGCCGACTGGCCGGCCCGAAGCCCGACCGACAACCCGCCGGAGCCGCTCACCAGCTCGACGTCGCTCTCGGCCACCCCGATTGCCGCCTGTCCGGATCCGGTACGGAGCCGGACGCTTCCGTGCGCGGTGCCGATCTCGAGATTGCCGGTGCCGCATGCCATGTCGAGCGATCCGCCCACCTCGCCGAACCAGGCCTCGCCGGCTCCGGACTTGACCATGGCGGACCCAGTGACCCGCTGCACCCGTGCCGGGCCGCTGCCGTAGCGCAGTCGCAGGTCGCCGTCGACCTCGTCGAGCTTCGTCGACGCGGCGCCGCCTGCGATGTCGGTGCTGCCGCATCGCCCGTGCACGACGACGTCGGCGGCGAGGCTCGCGACCCTGATCGGAGTGGTCGACGGCACCGTGATCTCGACGTCGACCGCATCGCGGCCGGCGAACCGCCCGCTGAACAGGGGTAGGTCGAAGACACTGCGCGGTTTCGGCCCGTGCACGCTCAGGGTCGTGCCGCGCATGTCGACCTTGACGCGCTCGGCGATGTCGGAGTCCGGATCGCGGGGCGTCACCTCGACCGATGCCTCGCGGACGCCGTCCTCGGCATGCACGGTGATGGATCCGTAGCCGACCCGGCAGGACAGGTCGATCGGTTTGGTCAGTGCGAACGTTGTGGTTGTCACGCGAGCTCCTGTCGAGGTCGTTCGGGGTGTCATCCGGTTACCCAGCCGGTGAAGCGGTGGCCGCCGCGACCCTGTGCAGGGCCTTGCCAGCCCGGCCACCCGCCCGGCCAGCCGCCGTGGGACTGGCCGCCCGGTGATCCGTTCTGACGGTTCAACGCGGCGCCGGCCGCCCGCACGAGCCAGGTGTTGACCGAGACGCCGTCGCTGCCGGCGGCGTGCTCGACGTCGGCCTTGAGCTTCTCGGACAAGCGCAGCGATATGCGGGCGGTTGCGTCGCCGTCGTCCGGCGGCGGCTGGCTTGGCTCGGCCTCGGCCCCGGCACGCGAGATGTCGACGCGGACCTCGTCGCCGTCGAGGACGACGGTGACCGCCGGGCCGCCGTGGGTGTCGAGCAGGGCAGCGGTGATCTCGGCGGCCGCGTCCGAGACGGCGGCGAGGATCGCCAGGCGCACCGCCGAGTCGGCAGAGCCGGCCAGTGCGCCGGCGATCTGGGCAGTTCGGTCGTCGCCGAGCGCCGCCGACGCGCGCAATTGATCGTGGACTTGCCGTACGTACTCATCGAGTTGCATGATGCCATCATGACATCAGCTTCGACGTCATCGCAACAGCAGATCGATGTCAGGACGCTCGGACTCTTCGGCGAGGTCGTTCGAGCGCGTACGGCGCTCGCGCGTCGCGACCAGGACGCGTCCGCGCCTGCCGATAGTCTGGGGCCTCAATCGTCTGCACCGTTGGGGAGTTCGCCCGTGGCCGAGATAGTCCCGCTCAAGGTCCAGGTGATCGCCTGGACGCATTTCGAGGCCCCGGCCGACATTCCGTGGCAGACCGACGCCGACGGTGGCGAGGCGCTTGCCGAGTTCGCCGGCCGCGCGTGCTACCAGTCTTGGAAGAAGCCGAATCCCGCGACGGCGACGAACATCGGCTACCTGCGCCACATCCTCGAGGTCGGGCACCTGTCGGTGCTCGAGCACGGCAACGTGACGATGTACTTCACCGGCGTCTCCCGGTCGCTGACCCACGAACTGGTCCGCCACCGCCACTTCTCCTATTCGCAGCTGTCCCAGCGCTACGTGCCCGAGCGCGACGCGGCGATGGTGGAACCCGACGTCATCGCCGACGATCCGGAGCTGCACGCCAAGTTCGTCGAGGCCACCGAGGCGGCCGTGCGCACCTACACCGAGTTGCTCGAGGGCCTGGAGAAGAAGTTCGCCAACGTCGAGCAGGCGACGCTGCGCCGCAAGCAGGTCCGCCAGGCGGCTCGAGCCGTGCTCCCCAACGCGACCGAGACGCGGATCGTCGTCACCGGCAACTACCGCGCCTGGCGGCACTTCGTCGCGATGCGCGCGTCCGAGCACGCCGACGTCGAGATCCGTGAGCTGGCAGTCGCGTGCCTGCGTGAGCTGAAGCGGGTGGCCGGCAACGTCTTCGCCGACTTCGAGATATCGACGCTGCCCGACGGCACCGAGGTCGCGTCCTCGCCGCTCGTCTTGGAAGGTTGACCTGAAGCTGGCTTTAACTCCTACGGTCTGAGGCAGACGACCCGGGAGGCAAGCCCCATGCACGCGATCCGCCAGCACGAGTTCGGTCCGGCCGAGAACCTGCGCTACGAGCAAGTCGCGGACCCGGTTCCGGATGCCGGCCAGGTGCGAATCGCGGTCGAGGCATCGGGCGTCCACCTGCTCGACACGGTCATCCGGCGCGGCGTGCGACGGGGGCCGTACCCGCTTCCGGAGCTGCCGATGACGCCCGGACGAGAGGTCGCCGGCATCGTCGACTCGGCCGGCAACGGGGCCGAGTCCTGGTCCGGCCGACGGGTGGTCGCGCACCTCGGCCAGGCGAGCGGCGGCTACGCCGAACGCGCGGTCGCATCGGCCGGCGCGTTGCACGAGATTCCCGACGGGATGGCCGCCGACGTCGCCGTGGCGATGATCGGCACCGGCCGCACCGCGGTCGGCATCCTCGAGCTTGCCGAGATGACGCCGGACGACGTGGTGCTGGTGACCGCGGCCGCGGGCGGTCTGGGGGCGCTGTTCGTGCAAGCCGCCGAGCGGCTCGGCGCGACCGCCGTCGGGCTCGCGGGCGGCCCGGTGAAGATCGAGCGCGTGCGGGCCCTCGGCGCCACCCTGGCCGTCGACTATCTGCAGCCGGGCTGGCCGGGCCGCGTCCGCGAGGCGTTGCGAGATCGGCTGCCGACCGTCGCGCTGGACGGCGTCGGCGGCGCGCTCGGGCAGGCGGTGGCCGAGTTGCTCGCCGATGGCGGCCGGCTGGTGCGGTTCGGCTCGTTGTCGGACGAGGCCGAGCAGGTCGATCCCGGCGAACTCGCGGTGCGCGGCATCGCTGTCGTCCAAGCGCTCGGGCGGCCGTTCACGCAGCGCCCGGGCGGCATGCGAGACCTCGAAGCGACGGCACTCGCGAACGCAGCGAAGGGAGTGTGGATGCCGCTCGTGCAGCGGTTCCCGTTGGCACGAGCAGACGCCGCGCATACGGCGATCGAGACGCGCGCGACGGTCGGCAAGGTCGTGCTGGTTCCCTGATGGCATGGCGCCAGCTGGTCTGTTCGTCGGGTTGACCACCCTCGACGTGGTGCACACGATCCGCACGGCCCTTGCGCCGAACGAGAAGGCGAAGGCGCTGCGGCAGGAGATCGCCGCCGGTGGGCCGGCTGCGAATGCCGCCGTGACATTCGCCGCGCTCGGCGGTCGCGCGACCCTGATCACCGCTCTGGGCGCTCATGCTCTGGCGCGGGTGGCTGCCGACGAGGTGGCCGCACGTGGCGTCACCGTCCTCGACGCGACACCCATGGCCGTCGAGGCTCCGGCGGTGTCGCTCGTCCGGGTCGTGGGCGCGACCGGCGAGCGGAGCGTGTCGTCGACGAACGCGTCCGGCGTGGCGGCGGCGCCGCCCGCCGGCATGGACGCCCTGGTGTCATCCGCTGATGTCGTGCTCGTCGACGGGCATCACGCCGAGCTCGCGCTCGCCGCAGCCGAAGCCGCGCGACGGGCGCGCGTCCCCGTCCTGCTGGACGGTGGCAGCTGGAAGCCGTCGCTGCACCGCCTGCTAGACCATGTGGACGCGGCGATCTGCTCGGCCGACTTCGCGGCGCCGGACGGATCGTCCACTGTGGACAGTCTCCTCGGCGCCGGCGTGAGATCGGTCGCCGTCACGCACGGCGGCGACCCGATCGCCTGGGCCACCCAGGCCGAGCGCGGGACGCTGTCGCCGCCCCAGGTGCCGGTACGCGACACGCTGGGAGCGGGCGACGCGTTCCACGGCGCCGCGGCGTTCGCGTTGGCGCGCGGCGACGACTGGCGCACGTCCCTCGAATTCGCGGCGTCGGTGGCGGCCGTACGCGTGCAGCATCCCGGTCCGCGCGACTGGTTGCTAGCTCTGCACCGGGGGTGACGACGGAGCTGATGCGTGCCGCCGCCGCAGCCACAGGGCCACCACGCCGATCCCGCCGAACAGCACCAGGAACGGCAGTACCGTGCCGACCGCGCCGAGCGTCCAGCGCGCCGTCGCGACGAACGCGTCCCAGCCGCGCCCGAACTTGTATGCGCGGCCTGCTTGGTGAGGCCGCGCTGCTGCGCCTGCAGCGATTCGTAGTCGGCCTCCCGTTTGGCGACCTCGCTCTCGATGCGAATCACGTCGCTGATCGACACCGCCTTCGCATAGAGCGCGCGAACGCGGTCCAGCGACGCCCGCATGCTCTCGAGCCGAGAGTTGACGTCGGCCACCTGCTGTGTCACGTCGTCCGTGCTGCTCTTGCGCGATACCTGCTCGCCTAACCCGGCGAGCCGGTCGAGTACCTCGCTGAACGAGGCCGGCGCTATCTCGAGAGTGAGCTGGGCGCTGGCGTGATCAGCCGAGCCGGCGCGCTCGTCGGCAAGCACGTCGCCGCCGTGCGACCTCGCGATCTGGATTGCGCTGTGCGCCTGCACCTCGACGTCGGGCACCCGGACCGTCATGTCTGCCGTCTTGACCAGTGCACGGCTCGGTGTCGGTGGCGCCGTGGTCGTATCGGCCGTGGTCGTATCGGCGGTACCGACGCCGACAGCGCCGGCGGCGGACTGACTCGCCGCGGCCTTCTCGGGCCGGACTGCCTGGCCCCCTCCGCCGCTGGTGCTCTTCTGACTTGCACTGCAGCCGGCGACCAGGAGTAGCCCGCTCGCCCCGACAAGGGCGAATATCGTCATTCGTCGCATCGTTGCCTCCACTCAGGTCGTCCCGATTGCAGGAACGCGACCTGGCGACGGCGGGTTGTCCTCGACGCTCAACCGTGACCTGTCCGGTGTATCGCGGATACCAAACCAGGAGCCCGAGGCCTGGCGGCGAGCGGTAGTTTGGCCACATGCCTGCGCTCGACACCCCGCGCCCGTTCGGGCGACTGATCACCGCCATGGTCACCCCGTTCGGAGTGAGCGGTGAGCTCGACCTCGACAGAGCCGGTGAGCTCGCCACCTATCTGGTGGACGAGCAGCGCAACGATGGCCTGGTCATCAGCGGAACGGCCGGCGAGTCGCCGACCACCACCGACGCCGAGAAGGCCGACCTGGTGCGCGTGGTCGCCGACGCCGTGGGCGACCGGGCGACGATCATTGCCGGAGTCGGCACGTTCGACACGGTCCACTCGATCCATCTGGCCGAGCAGGCCGCGAAGTCCGGCGCGGACGCGCTGATCGTGGTGACGCCGTACTACTCGAGGCCGCCGCAGGCCGGTCTGCTCGCCCACTTCCGGACGGTCGCCGACGCGACCGAGCTGCCGGTCATGCTCTACGACATCCCGCACCGCGCCGGCACGGCGATCGAGACGGAGACGCTGCTGCGTCTGGCCGAGCACGACCGGATCGTCGCGGTCAAGGACGCCAAGGGCGATCTCGGTGCGAGCGCGGCGGTCATGGCGCAGACCGCACTCGCGTACTACTGCGGCGAGGACAAGCTGACTCTGCCGCTGCTGTCGATCGGCGGTGCCGGCGTCGTCGGCACGTCGACCCACTTCAGCGGACCCGGGACGCTCGCGATGATCGAGGCCTACGAACGCGGTGACGTCGCCGAGGCGCTGCGCCTGCACCGCGAACTGCTGCCGATATTCACCGGAATCTTCCGGACGCAGGGCACGATCCTGGTCAAGGCCGGGCTCGCGCTGCGTGGCCGTCCGGTCGGCCCGGTGCGTCCGCCGCTGGTCGACGCGACGGAGCACGAGATCGCTCATCTCCGCGACGACCTCGCCGCCGCCGGACTTTAGCGTCCGGACACCCCCGCGCCTACGCCGTGAACGTGGGCTTGACCGTTACGGTTGACGAGTGGCTGCCTCGGGAACTCGCGCGCGCCCGTCAGGGGGGCGGACCGGCTCGTCACGTCGCGGCGCCCGCCAGCCCGAGCCCCCGCCTCGCACCGGATTCTTGCTTGCAGTCGCCCGGGCTGTCGCCGCGCTCGGCCGCGCAGTCGGCACGCTGTGGCGTGCGCTTGCGGCACTGATCGGCGGCCTGGCCCGAGCTGTCGGACGCCGTGCCGCGACGGCCCGCGATCTCGACCCGGAGCATCGTCGCGACGGCGCCGCGCTCGGCGTCATCGCGCTGGGCCTCGTCTCGTCGGTAGCCATCTGGAGGCACGGTGCCGGCCCGGTCGGGCGCTCGCTGACGGCGCTGTTCCGGCTCCTCGTGGGCAACGGCGCGGGGGTGCTGCCGATCGTGCTGGTCGGCGTCGGCATCCACATGCTGCGGCAGATGCCCACGCCGGAGAGCCGCGGACGCACGCTCGTCGGCACGACCTCGCTGACGCTCGCCATCCTCGGCCTGCTCGATCTGTGGGCGGCCTCCCCGTCGACGTCCGATGGCCGCTCGCACGCCGGCGGGCTGCTCGGTGCTGGCGTCGCGGCGCCGTTGGAACGCGGGCTGTCGGCCGTGATCGCCGTGCCGCTGCTGTTCCTGCTCGGCGCGTTCGGCGTGCTCGTCGTGACGGCGACGCCGATCAACCAGCTACGCGAGCAGATCCGAGCTCTCCTGTCGCGCAAGGCGGCCGCGACCGACGACGACATGATCGCCAACAGCGGAAGCGTCGTACAACTCGGCGTCGGCGACGACCCGAGCAGCGACACGGCGCAGGTGCCCTACCTCGACGATCCGTTCCCGCCGGCCGAGGCCGACCTGCCGACAGCGCCGAAGCCCCGCAAGCCGCGCGTGCCCCGGGTGAAGGTCGACGACGACCTGCCGCCGGTGACAGCCCCCGTGCAGATGGAGCTCAGCGGGGGTGGCGCTTACACGCTGCCGTCGCTCAAGGATCTCGTGGCGGGCAGCCGGCACCTGGCGCACACCAAGGCGAACGACGAGGTGATCGCCGCGCTGCAGCAGGTGTTCGCCGAGTTCGCCGTCGACTGCGCGGTGACCGGATTCAGCCGCGGACCTACCGTCACGCGTTACGAGGTCGAGCTCGGACCCGGCGTCAAGGTCGAGCGCATCACCCAGCTCACGCGCAACATCGCCTACGCCGTCAAGAGCGCTGACGTGCGGATCATCAGCCCCATCCCGGGCAAGAGCGCGGTCGGGGTCGAGATCCCGAACGCCGACCCCGAGATCGTCATGCTCGGCGACGTCCTGCGCTCGCCGGTGGCTCAGCGCGACCACCACCCGCTGCTCGTCGCTCTCGGCAAGGACGTCGAGGGCGGCTTCGTCGTCGCCAACCTGGCCAAGATGCCGCACCTGCTCGTCTCCGGCGCCACCGGAGCAGGCAAGTCGAGCTGCATCAACTCGATGATCTTGTCGATCCTGACGCGCGCCACGCCCGACCAGGTGCGACTGGTGCTGATCGACCCGAAGCGGGTCGAGTTCGCCGCCTACCAGGGCATCCCGCACCTGGTCACGCCGGTCATCACAAGCCCGAAGAAGGCGGCCGATGCGCTGACCTGGGTGGTGCGCGAGATGGACCTGCGCTACGAGGACATGGAGGCCTCGGGCGTTCGGCACATCGACGACTTCAACCGCAAGGTGCGAAGCGGCGAGCTGGTCGCGCCGCCGGGGTCGGAGCGCGTGTATACGACGTACCCGTACCTGCTCGTCCTCTGCGACGAGCTCGCCGACCTGATGATGGTCGCGCCGCGTGACGTCGAGGACTCGGTCGTGCGGATCACCCAGCTGGCGCGGGCTGCTGGCATCCACCTGATCGTCGCGACGCAGCGCCCGTCGGTCGACGTCGTCACCGGGCTGATCAAGGCCAACGTGCCGTCACGGCTGGCGTTCAAGACCTCGTCGCTCGCCGACTCGCGAGTCATCCTCGACCAGCCCGGCGCCGAGAAGCTGCTCGGCAAGGGCGATGGCCTGTTCCTGCCGATGGGCGCATCGAAGCCGGCGCGCATCCAGGGCGCGTACGTCACCGACCCCGAGATCCACCGGATCGTCAATCACTGCAAGGAACAACTGCAGCCGG
>WNGE01005863.1_pt1 | contig 18841 bp, 12 predicted proteins | sample 5400651 | NCBI WGS metagenome assembly WNGE01 (sample SAMN13153370, study PRJNA577476) | soil metagenome | isolation source: 60 cm soil or saprolite under grassland replicate 2 | place: USA:California | collected 2016-06-15
TGCGGCCTTCTCGAGCGCCACCTTCAGCGACTCCGGCAGGCGCAGAGTGATGCGGGCGTTGAGCCCGTCGTCGGCGGCCTGCGCCTGCGGCTCCTCGCCCTCCTCCTCGACGTAGACGAGCTCGGGGTCCTGCCCGGCCAGGCGAACGTCGACGTGGCCGTTCGGAAGCTGGGACGAGACCTCGAGCGCGACCTGCGTCAGGGCGTCGATCAGGCGCAGGGTCGCGGACTGCTTGACCGCTCCTTCCAGGCGGTGAGTCGCCTGGACGAGCTCGTCGCCTCCGAGCTGGGCCAGGTCGCGCAGGTCCGCCTGGAGGGCTTCGATGAACTGTGCCGTCTGCATGACAGCATTATGACATCATAACGGCGTCTGTCAAGTGTCAATTGACAGTCAGCGTGACATCGGCTTGTCAAGCGGGATTCCGCCCCCTACGCTCGATCCGTGGCGGTCGTCTGCGCGCAATGCGGTCAGGAGAACCCCGACGGATTCCGCTTCTGCGGAGCGTGTGGGGCGGCGCTCGGCGAGACGGCGCCTGCCCGCGAGGTGCGCAAGACCGTGACCGTGCTCTTCGCGGACGTCGTCGGCTCGACCGCGCTCGGCGAATCGAGTGACCCCGAGGCGGTCCGGACGCTGATGGCCCACTGGTTCGAGGATGCGCGCACGATCCTCGGAAGGCACGGCGGCACGGTCGAGAAGTTCATCGGCGACGCGGTGATGGCCGTCTTCGGCGTCCCGCGGACGCACGAGGACGACGCACTTCGGGCGGTGCGCGCGGCGGCGGAGCTGCAGCGGCCCGAGTTGCGGATCGGCGTAAACACGGGCGAGGTCGTCGCCGGCGAGGGCGAGACGATCGTCACCGGGGATGCCGTGAACGTCGCGGCGCGCCTCGAGCAGGCGGCCGGCCCCGGCGAGGTGCTGATCGGCATGGAGACGTACCGGCTCGTCCGTGACGCAGTCGGCGTGGAGAAGGTGCCGGCGCTCGACCTCAAGGGAAAGTCGGCGCCGGTAGCCGCGTACCGCCTGCTCGAGATCGACACCGCCGCGGAAGGCGTTGCACGCCGGCTCGACTCGCCGCTCGTCGGCAGGCAGCGCGAGCGCGAGCGGCTGCGCGCCGACTTCGAGCGCGTCGTCTCGGAGCAGACGTGCCAGCTCTTCACCCTCCTCGGGCCCGCCGGTGTCGGCAAGTCACGCCTAGCTCTCGACTTCCTCGAAGCGACCGACGCGCGTGTCGTCCGCGCCCGCTGCCTCCCCTACGGCGAGGGGATCACGTACTGGCCGCTCGTCGAGATCGTGCTCCAGCTCGGAGCCGAACCGGATGCCGTGCTCGGGTCTTCGCCCCCGGAGACGCAGCTCGCGTTTCGCCGGCTGCTCGAGAGCACGGCGGCCGGAGGGCCGCTCGTCGTCGTCTTCGACGATCTCCACTGGGCGGAGGAGACGTTTCTCGACGTCGTCGAGCATGTCGCAGACTGGTCGCGCGACGCGCCGATCTTCCTGCTCTGCATCGCGCGCCCGGACCTGCTCGATCTGCGGCCAGCCTGGGGCGGGGGCAAGCTGAACGCAACGGCGATCTTGCTCGAACCGCTGCCGGCGGACGACGTCGACCGGCTCGTCGAGAACCTGCTCGACGGCACAGCGCTCGACACCACGATCCGCGAGCGCATCCTCACGTCCGCCGACGGGAACCCACTCTTCGTCGAAGAGATGATCGCAATGGTCCGCGAGGAAGGCGGCGGCGCGATGACCGTTCCCCCAACGATCCAGGCGTTGCTACAGGCCCGTCTCGACCGCCTCGGAGACGAAGAGCGCGCCGTGATCGAGCGCGGCTCGGTCGAAGGCGAGGTGTTCCATCAGCGGGCCGTCATGCAGCTCGCGCCCGACCAGGTGCGCTCCGGCGTGCCTCAGCAGTTGCTCGCACTCGTCCGCAAGCAGCTGATCCGGCGGAGTGCCGGCACGCTGCCGGACGACGAGGCGTTTCGGTTCCGGCACCTACTGATCCGCGACGCCGCCTACGACGGCCTTCCGAAGGCGACTCGCGCGGACCTGCACGAGCGGTTCGCGCTCTGGCTGGAGGAGCACGTGACCCTCGTCGAGCAGGACGAGATCGTCGGCTACCACCTCGAGCAGGCGGTGCGCTATCGCAAAGAGCTCGGAACCGACCAGACCGACCTCGCTGCTTCAGCCGCGGCCAGCCTCCAGCGCGCGTCGCGCGCCGCACACGCCCGCGGAGACCTCCTCGCCGCGGACAACCTCGCCCGCCGCGCGGCCGACCTGCTTCCGGCCGGCCACCCGGAGCGGCTGCGCATCCTCCCTTCCCTCGTGCAGCTGGCGATCGCCTCCGGGAGGTTCACGGCCGCCGATGAGGCGATCGCCGAGTTGGCCGCGGCCGACGAGCCCGGCCCGCAGGCGTACGCGGTTGTCTTCCACTTCGAGCTTCAAATGACCCGGGGCGAGCTCGACGATCTCGAGGACGTCCGCTCGCGCGTCGACGAGGCAGCCGAGACGTTCGCGGCGCTCGAGGACGAGCAAGGCCTCGCCCTTGCCGAGCGCATGCTCGGCGGAACGTACTGGATGGAGTGCCGGGCTGAAGCCGCCAGCGCCGCGAACGACCGCGCGCGCACACACGCCGAGCGAGCGGGTGACACCGCACTCGTGAACGACATGACGTCACAGATTGGCGCAGCCGCCATCTTCGGCCCGACGCCGGTCGGGGAAGCACTCGCTGCCGCCAAGCGGCGGCTCGACGCTGCCGCCGGCAAGCCGCTCGTGGAGGCGAGGGCCAAACGCGGCGCGGGTCGGCTACTCGCGCTTACAGGCGACTTCGAGCAAGCCCGGGCGCTCATGAACGAAGGGTTCCAGACGATGCGCGAGGCGGGACTGACGGCAGCGTACCCGGCGGGGGCCCAGGCGAGGGGCTTCGTCGAACGCCTCGCAGGCGACAACGAGCGGGCCGCCCAGTACCTGCTCGAGGGAGCCGAGGAATTCAGGCGCGCCGGCGATCGCCGTTACTTGTCCACCACCGCACTGGACCTCGCCCTGGTGCTGGTCGACCTCGGCCGTATCGACGAGGCCGAGCAGTGGCTCGAGGTTGGGATCGCCGAGAGGAATCCCGCGGACGTCGTGGACGAAGCCACGAGCCAGGCAGCGCTCGGCAGGATCGCCGCGCTGAGCGGCGACCACGCGCGAGGCATCGAGCATGCGCAGCGGGCGGTCGAGATCGCCGAGCGCACTGACTTCTACGACGTCCGAACGTATCGCCACCTGGATCACGGGCACGTGCTTGCCCTAGCCGGCCGGCAGGACGAAGCTCGGGCTGCGTTCGAGCGCGCGCGGGAGATCACGCTCGCCAAAGGCGCGACGGCGTGGACGAAGCAGATCGACGCGCTACTCGCCGAGCTCTGAGCGCCAGACGTCGCGGTAGATCCGCTTCAGGTCCTCGACCCGGTCGACGTACGCGCGCGTCTCCCTGAAGCCGATGCCCGACCCGCCGGCGAGCCAGCGGTCGACGTTGTCCTGGCCCGCGTTGTACGCGGCGAGCGCCTTCTGCTCGTCGCCGTACTTGTCGAGCAGGTGGCGCAGGTACCACGCGCCGTAGCGGACGTTGATCTCCGGGTTGTAGAGATCAGACCGTTGGAAGTTCGAGCCGCCCGTGTGCAGCGCGATCCCGTCCGCCGTCGACGGCAGGAGCTGCATCAGCCCGATCGCCCCGGACGACGACTTCGCGTCGGCGTGAAACTTCGACTCGGCGTAGATCACGGCCGCGAGCAGCGCCGGCTCGAGTCGGTAGTTGCGCGCGTGGCCCCTGACGATCGCGCGGTACTCGAGCGGGTAGCGCTGCCGCTGGACGACGTCCGGCGGCGCGAGCACCAGCCACGTGCCGATTCCGGCCAGCGCGGCGAGGACCAGGCCGAGCGCGAGGAGTCGTTTCACTTCGTCAGATCATCGACGACGGACGTGACGAACTCGTCGAGATCCTCGAGCGAGCCGGTGTTCACGTACGCGTAGTCGGCGCGTTTCGCCTTCTCCCTGTCGTCGATCAGGCGCGCCTCCCGATCCCCGGGAAGCGGCTCGCGCCGCGCTTCGCGCAACGCCTTCGGCGCGGTGATCACCACCACCTTGTCGAAGCGCTCGTCGCCGCCCGTTTCGTAGAGCAGCGGCACTTCGGTGACCGCGAGGTGTGCGCTCTGCCGGTCGCGCCACTCGAGATACCGCTGGACGACGCGTGGATGCAGCAGCTCCTCGAGCCAGGCGAGCTGCTCGCGGTCGGCGAAGACGACCGCGGCGATGTCCGACCGCTTCGTCGTTCCGAAGCGCTCGAGCAGGGCGGCGATGACCTCCGCGTCCTCTTCGATCAGATCGTGGACGATCTCGTCGCTCGAGATCGTCGCCGCGCCGTGGCGCGCGAACGCCTGCAATGCCTCGCTCTTCCCGGCGCCGATGCCGCCGGTGATCGCGACGTTAAGCGGTCTCTTCAGGTGCGGCGTCGGCTTCCGGCGCGGGCTCGGCTTCGGCTTCCGCGACGGGCTCGGCTTCGGCTTCGGCTTCCGGAGCTTCCGCGACGGGCTCGGCTTCCGCGAGCGGCTCCGGCTCCGCCTCAGCCGTCGAGTCGGCCGGCGCGGTCGAGCCCTCGGCGAACACTTCCTCGGAGAGGCCGAGGTTCGGCGTCAGCTGGCTGCCTTCGTCCGAGCCGTCGTCGCCGCCGTCCCCGTCGACGCGCTTCATCGACAGCGAGAGCCGGCGGCGCTCGGCGTCGACCTCGAGGATCAGCACGCTGACGTCCTGACCCTGCGACACGACCTCGCGCGGGTTCTCGACGTGATGCTGCGCGAGCTCGGAGATGTGCACGAGCCCTTCGACGCCGGGGAGAATCTCCACGAAGGCGCCGAACGTCACGACCTTCGTCACCTTGCCCTCGACGACGTCGCCCTCCTTGTACGCCTCGAGCACCTGCTGCCACGGATCGGCCTGCGTCTGCTTCAGGCCGAGCGAGATGCGCTGGCGCTCGCGGTCGATGTCGAGGACCTTCACGTTCACGGTCTGGCCGATCTCGAGCACCTCCGACGGATGCGAACGCGCCGAATTCCACGATGTTCGAGATCTGACCGTCGACGACGTCGCCCGGGTTCAGCCTGTCGAGGATGCGCTGGCGCTGGTCCTTGCGCTCCTCCTCGAGCACCGCCCGGCGCGAGAGCACGACGTTGTTCCGGGAGCGGTTCAGCTCGATCACCTTGCAGCGCAGCTCCTGGCCGAGGAACTCGTCCAGGTCCTGGACGCGCCGGATGTCGACGAGCGACGCGGGCAGGAAGCCGCGGACGCCGAGGTCGAGGATCAGGCCGCCCTTGACGACCTCGATCACCCTGCCGTCGACGGGCTCGCCCGACTCGGCGGCGGCCTCGATGCGCTTCCAGGCGAGCTCGAAGCGCGCGCGCTTCTTGGAGAGGATCAGACGTCCCTCTGCGTCCTCCTTGGTGAGCACGAGGGCGTCGATCTCCTCGCCCACCGCAACCTCGTCCGCGGGGTTGACCGAGCGCCGGATGGAGAGCTCGGCGGTCGGGATGACGCCTTCCGACTTGTAGCCGATGTCGACGAGCACCTCGTCCTTGTCCACGCGCACGACGGTTCCGTGCACGACCTGCCCCTCGTTGATCTCGGGGAAGGTCGACTCGTAATCGGGTACGAGCTCGCCGTCGGGGCCGGTCACCCAGACTCCGGGCTCGGCCTCCTGCTGCGCAGTCATGTCTTCGGTTGCCATCGTCAAAGGCCGGTCAGTATAGCCGGGAGTCGGTAAACCGACCGGGTGCCGGGAAGACGTGCACACCGCTTCTTCCGCGCTTTGCGCAGGACCGGTTTTCTTACAAACGGTTTACAACTTGCCGGCGAGGCGGCTGAGCGTCGCCGCCTCGTCCGGGGTGAACGCCTTGCCCGTCTGCTTGTTGACGATCTTCGTGTAGTTGGCCAGGTGCTTCTGCTTGGAGCTCGAGTCGTTCCGCTCCGCGGCCTTCTTCGCGGCGGCGAGCTCGGCACAGAGATCGTCGGCGACGTCCTGCCTCGACGAGTACTGGCGCGTGAGCGCGCAGAGGCTCTCGTACGTCACCGTCACGTCGACGGTTGCGCGGTACTCCGTCGTAGCCCCCTCGCTGTCCCGGATCTTGCCCCCTACCGAGATCGTGCCGAGGGACGTCGGCGCGGTGCACGAGACGCTCGAGGTCGCGCTGAACGCGCCGTAGCCGTTCCCGCAATCGAACGCATACGTCAACGTGTCGCCCGTGTCGGGATCGACGGGGTTCGTCAGCGAGAGCGTGAACGGCAAGCCGGCGGAAGCCGACGCAGGTGCGTTGAACGTCGCCGTCGGGGCGGTGTTCAGCGTCAGGCCGATCACGACCGGATCGTGGTCGGACGCGCGGTACGGGCCCGGGTCGTAGAACGTGTTGACCTGGTTCGCCGTCTTGAACTCGACGTTGTAGTCGAGCGCGATCGGCTCGTCCGCATTGATGTGCCAGTGGGTCGCGCCGGTCGCCTGCGCGTCGAGCGACGCGGACGCCAGGGCGTGGTCGAGGTAGCCGGACTCGCCGTCGAAGACGTACGAGTAGGCGTCCAGCCCGCCGAATCGCCTGGCGAGGTTCGTGAAACCGCCGTTCGTGAACGTCGTGATCGGGTCCTCGAACGTGTACGAGTTCATGTCGCCGATCAGCAGGAAGTCGGGATCGCCGCTCCCGGTCGGATCCGTGGCGAGCCAGTCGACGATCGCCGCGGCGGCGTTCGCCCGCGTCAGGTTGCAGTTGCCCTGGCCGTCGCCGGTGTCGGGGTCGCCGACGTCGTCGCACGCCGAGCCCTTCGACTTCAGGTGGTTGACGACGACCGTGAGCTTCTCGCCGTTCGAGTTCTTCTGGAACGTCTGCGCGAGCGACGGCCTGTTCTTCGTGTCGATGAAGCGCGGATCGGTTCCCGCCGTGATGATCTGGTACGCGCCGACCGGCGTCACCCGTGCCGGCTTGTAGATGAGCGCGACCTTGATCTCGTCGGTGCCGATCACCCCGGTGTCGATGAATGCGTACGTGCCGGCGCCCATCGCGGCGTTCAGCCCGGCGACGAGCTCCTCGATCGCGCTGTTCGGCGGCGCATCGTTCTCCATCTCCATCAGGCCGACGATGTCGGCGTTCATGGCCTGGAGCGCGCTGACCTCCTTCGCCTTCTGGCGGTCGAATTCAAACTGCGTGTTCGCCCCCCGCGAGGTCGGGAAGCCGCCGCCGAGACCGTCGCCGTTGAAGAAGTTGAGGACGTTGAACGAGGCGACCTTGAGGTTGCCGCCGACCGCCTCAGGCGCGGGGGTTCGCGGGTTCGTGGCGGCGAACGGAACCGGGCCGACGGGCTGGACGCGGTAGGTCGAGAAGCGGTCGTCGAAGACGCCGTCGAGGTTGTCGACCGTGTAGCCCGAGCGGAGCGTGTTCGCGGCCGAGAGACCTCCGATCGGAACGCGCGTCGGATCGATGTTCTGCTGGTTGTTGCCGTCGTCGAGGACGAACGAGCGCCGGTCGTTGAGGTTCTGCTGCGCGATCGCCGCCGCCCCCGGCGTCGTGATCGCGGTCGGCGTGTAGAGGCGGCCGCCCTCGGCGAGGCGGACCTCGCCGAAGCGTGCGAGCGTGAACGTCTCGGTCGCGGTGAGCGTCTGTGAGAAGTGGACACGCATGCCCTCGTAGCGCTCGAAATCGGCCATCGCCGAGACGGGGAGCGTGACCGTCGTCGGCGTGACGGTGTTGCCTGTGGAGCAAACGCTCACGACGCTGACACTCGTGAGCTCGGTCAGGCTCGACGTGCCCGTGACGAACTCGGTGACGATGCCGCGAGCGCGCACGACGTCGCCGACATTCATGGCCGTCGAGCTGAAGACGAAGATCCCCTCGGACGTCGCCGGATCCGCGTCCACCTGGCCGTCCTCCTCCTGGACGTAGAAGCCGCCGAACTCGCCGGCCGCCTGGTAGTCGCCCACGACGACACCCTCGATGACGGCCGAGGATCCTGTCAGCGGACTCGTGGTGCCGGTGCCCTGGACTGTGTGAATGGGCGTCGCCGGGTCGCCGCACACGAACGGCTCGGCCGTCTGGAAGGTGAAGCTGTAGTCGGCCGCGAGGTTCGGCGTCACGTTCGCGGCGACAACAGTGACCGTGCACGACTCGTTCCCCGCGAAGTCCGCCGTCGGGTCCAGCGTATACGTCGTCGGGCCGCCCGACGCGGCAGCCGTGTGCGCGCCGCTCGTCCCGCAGACGATCGAGAACCAGTCGCCGGCGACCGAGACCGGCTCGCTGAAGGTGATCGTGACGTTCGCGCCGAGCGCGACGCCGCTCCCACCCGCAGGCGGCGTCGTCGAGGTGACGACGGGATGCGTGCCGTGCGGATCGGGCGCGAGCAGATCGAAGTCGGCCGAGTTGTTGTCGGTGTCGGTGGCACCGCCGCCCTTGCGCTGCGCGGAGGTCGTGTTGTTCAGTGCAGCCGTGGGCGCCGTCTCGGAGCAGTTCGCCGCGCCGTAGCCGACGAAGTCGACGATCGGCGAGCCGGTCGGGCAGGACCCGGCGAGCGCCGTCGTGCTCGAGACGAGCGCGACCTTGCCGGCGGTGGCGCTCATCGCGATCGTTCCGGTCGCGTTCGGCCCGGGCAGATCGAGCGTGCCGCCCGCACCTGCCGCCTCCTTGACGAGGTAATTGCGGTCCGGCGGGATCGTGCCGTTGAGCGCCGTCGCCGACCAGCTGGTGCCCGCCGCCGACGCGTACTGGACGGTCCAGCCGGCGAGGCTGATCGGCGAGCCGGTCCGGTTGTAGAGCTCGATGAAGTCGTTCTTCAGCGTTGCGCCGGAGTTGCCGCCGCCGCCGTAGACCTCGCTGACGACGACATCGCCCGGAGTCGCGCCTGCGGCGACGGTCGTGAAGCCGAACACGTAGTCCGCTCCCATCGCGTCCGGCGGATCGTTCGCGTCCTGGTCCGTGACCTGCGCGGCGACGACCGTGACCGTGCACGACTCGCCCGGGACGAAGTTGCTCGTGGGGTCGAGCGTGAAGCTCGTGGGACCGCCCGAGGCGGAGGCGCCGTGAAGGCCGCTCGTGGCGCACGAAATCGTGAACCAGTTCCCGCTGACGTCGACCGGCTCCGTGAAAGTCACACCGATGTTCGCGGCGACGGCGACATCCGTTCCGTTGTTCGAGGGTGTCGTCGACTGCACCGCAGGTGCCGCGTCGCTGTCCGCCGTGACCGAGATGTCGTCGACGCCGACCCACTCGTCGCTGCCTACCGCATTGCTCGTGATGATCCGGACTTGAACCAGAGGCTGGTTGTTCACGGCAGCCGGCAGGGTTGCGTTCACGGCCGTGACGAGCGTCGCCAGGCTCGGCCCGGTCGTTGCATCAGCGACGAATCCGCCCGGCACGTTCGTGAAGTTGCCACTCGTGCCCACCCGATACTGCAATGCCACCGGCTGGACGGCGTTGTCTCCCGTACCGTCGATGTCGCGGAGGTCGTACGCGATGGTGACGTTGCTCCTGCCCGTCGTGTCCAGAGTGAGCACGATCGACGGCGCATCGGCGGTGCCCGACCCCTGGAGTGCGACGACGGGATCCGCTATGTGGAACTCGGCGACGCCTCCGTTCGTGATTGCCGTGCTCGTCTGGTTCGCGATGACATCCACGTCATTCGCGACGGCGGACTCCGTGAGGAGTGTCTGTGGGTCCACGCCGGTGCTCGTCGTGATGTCTTGCCCGAGGTAGCCGACGATCCCGGGGACGCCTGACCAGTCGTCGTTCACAGTGATCAACCCGGTATTCGTCCAGTTCTGCGCAAACGGCAACGTCTGCGCATTCGTGTCCGCCGTCGCCGGCGACACGCCGAGGAGCAGGACGACTCCGGCAAACAGGCCGAGGGCATGCAAAACGCGACTGCGCGACACGAATGACCTCCCCATTCAGACCCGGCCCCCCAGAGACGAGCCGCGAGCATCCTACTGTCGATTTCGGGCTAGTCCAAAAGGGCTGCTAGGAGGCTGTTCGCGAGCTACGGCACGCCGGGAACTGCGGCGTCCCGGCAGTAGCGGCTGTCGTAATCGAGGATGGAGCCCCGGCCCATGATCTGGGCGAACAGGACGCTGCGAGAGGTATGGCCGAACGCGACGGCGAGCCGTTGCCCCCCGACAAACGACGCCGCCCGCAGCTGAACCTTCGTCGGAAAGGAACAGCGAATCCGGCGGGCCCTCTTGACGACAGTGATCGGGCCTCCGTCCCAGTGCGTGACCACCGTGTCGCCGACCGACCTGCAGCCCGGTGCGAGGATCTGCGACCCCGCTGACACGAACAGCAGGAAGCCTCTCCTGGTCTTGATGCCCTGCTTGTAGATCTCCACGTGAGCCTGTCGGTACGCCGGGAAGGCGAATCGCCGAAGGACACCATGGCCGCGGGGCCAGAAGTAGATGTCGATCGCCTTCACGCCGCAGCGGAAGCGCGCGGCGGATGCGGTCGGCCGAGCGCTCGCGAGCGACCCGGCGACCAGCGCGAGCACGACGAGCAGAACCGTCACGAACGACGTCCGCACACGGGTCAAGACTTGGCTTCCGCCCAGTTGTCGCCCGCGCCGACGTCGACGGCCAGGGGCGGATCGAGCGGATACGCGCCGCACATCTCCTCGCGGACGAGCGTCCGCACCGCGCCGACCTCTGCGTCGGGCACCTCGAGCAGGAGCTCGTCGTGCACCTGCAGAACCAGCCGCGCCGAGCGCCCTTCGCCGCGCAGCCGCTCGTGGACGCGCAGCATCGCCACCTTGATGATGTCCGCGTTCGAGCCCTGCATGACGAAGTTGACGGCGAGGCGCTCGCCCAGCGAGCGGGTCTGCCGGTTCGAAGCGCGGATCTCCGGCACGGGCCGCCGCCGGCCGAGCAGCGACGTCACGTACCCGTCGCGCGTCGCCTGCTCCTTCGTGCGCTCGATGAAGTCCTGCACGAGCGGGAAGCGCGCCAGGTACGCGTCGATGTACGCCTGCGCCTCCTCGCGCGGGATCTCGAGATTCTCCGAGAGGCCGAACGCGGAGATCCCGTAGACGATCCCGAAGTTGATCATCTTCGCGACGCTGCGCTGCGCAGACGTCAGCTTCCCCGGCTCGACGTCGAGCACCTCGGCCGCGGTCGCGGTGTGGATGTCGTCGCCGCGCTCGAACGCCTCCCGCAGCTTCGGTTCGCCGCTGACGTGCGCGAGGATCCGCAGCTCGATCTGCGAGTAGTCGGCGCTCATCAGCCGGTGCCCCTGCTCGGCGACGAACGCGCTGCGGATCTCGCGGCCGAGGTCGGTGCGGATCGGGATCGCCTGGAGGTTCGGATTGGTCGTCGACAGGCGCCCGGTCGATGCGACGGCCTGGTTGATCGTCGTGTGCAGGCGCCCGTCGGGGCCGAGCATCGACGGCAGCGGGCCGAGGTACGTGTTCAGCAGCTTCGAGTATTCGCGCCACTCCTCGATCACCTCGACGATCTCGTGCTCGTGCCGGATCGAGCGGAGCACGCGCGTGTCCGTCGAGTAGCCGGTCTTGCCCTTGCGGCCCGGCGTCAGGGCGAGCTTCTCGAAGAGGATCCGCGCCACCTGCTGCGTCGAGCCGATCATGAACTCCTCGCCCGCGAGCTCGTAGCTGCGCGATTCGAGCTCCTCGACGCGGTCGGCGAGGCGCGCGGTGATCTCCCCCATGCGGTACGTGTCGATCTTCACGCCGGCGTCCTCCATCGCCGCGAGCACGCGCGTCAGCGGCAGCTCGACCTGGCGGTAGAGGCGCTCGACGTCGCGCTCGCGCAGGCGGTCGAGCATCAACGGCGCGAGGCGGCGCGGCGTCTCGGCGGCCTTCACCAGCGCGGCCGTCTCCTCGTCCGCCGCCGGCTCCGGAATCACCTCGACGCCGTACTCCGCGGCGAGGTCGTCGAGCAGGTACACCGCCCGGCCGGGCTCGATCAGGTACGCGGCAAGCATCGTGTCCTCGAGCGGCTCGACCCGAAGCGTCTTCGCGTCGTGGGCGATGACGGGTGCCCCGACGCGCACCGGCAGCGGTCCGATCACGACGGCGTCGGCGCCCGCCGCGGCGGCGCGGTCGTTCAGGATCGCGTAGCCGTCGCCCTCCTTCGGCTCGACGGCGCCCTCGCGCCACGCGACGTGCGTACCGACGATCTTCGGCCGCTCGGCAGCGGGCACGGCGTCGTCGAGCAGGTCGATCCGGTTGAGGAGGTTGCGGAACTCGAAGCGCCGGAACATCTCCCGCAGCTGCGAGCGGTCCGGCGGCGCGAGCACGAGCTGCGAGGGATCGAACTCGATGTCGAGGTCGCGGCGCATCGTCGCGAGCTGCTTCGACTCGCGGGCGACCTCCGCGTGCTCGAGGATGTTCTTCCGGCGCGCGGGCGACAGCTCCTCGGCGTGCTCGATCACCTCCTCGATCGAGCCGTACTGCGAGATCAGCTGTCCCGCGGTCTTGTCGCCGATGCCGGGAACGCCCGGAATGTTGTCCGACGTATCCCCCTTCAGCCCGATGAAGTCGGGCACCTGGTCGGGACGGATTCCGTAGCGCGCCTCGACGCGTTCGGGCGTGTACACGTGAGGCTCCTGCACGCCGCGCGGCGTCATCATCAAGGCGACGTTCTCGGACACGAGCTGGAAGGCGTCGCGGTCCGTCGAGACGACGCACGTCTTGATCCCCGCCTCGTCGGCGCGCGTCGCGAGCGTCGCGATCACGTCGTCCGCCTCCCACCCCTCGAACTCGAGGTTGCGGTACCCGAACGCCTCGACGATCGGCCGGAAGTACGGGAACTGCTCGCGCAGCAGGTCGGCCATCTCGCGGCGACCCTCCTTGTAGACCTGCGTCGTCGCGATCGCCGCGCGCGCGGTCGGCCTTGTGTCCCATGCCACTGCGACGGCCTTCGGCTTGTAGTCCGTGAGCAGCTTGAAGAGCATGTTCGTGAAGCCGAGCAGCGCGTTCGTCGGAAAGCCGTCGCTCGTCGCCAGCTCCTCGGGCAGCGCGAAGTACGCGCGATACGCGAGGTTGTTCCCGTCCACGAGGAAGAGCTCGCTGTCGCGAACGGGCCCGTCGTCGAGCTGCAGCTCGGTTCCTTCGACTGTTTTGGGCACAGTCCAACGGTAACGTCTCGGCGCGATGATCCGGGCGTTCCGAGACGACGATCTTGACGCCGCTGCCGAGATGCTTGCGGAACGGCACTCCAGGCACAGGGAAGCCGAGCCGCTGCTGCCGGCGGAGGTCGACTTTCGCTCGCAGGTCGAGAGCGAGTGGAAGGTCGACGGGGCCAGCGGAGTGATCTCCTCTGCGGGGTACCTCTTCGCGCGCCCGCTGCCCTACGGGCACGGCGGCGGCGGGCTCACCTGGATGGTCGCCGGCATCGGCGGTCACGCCGTCACCGGGGACGCCGAGCACGCGCGCGACCTCTACGCGGCGGCCGCCGGCTCGTGGGCCGAAGCAGGGCACCAGCGCCATGCGGTCTTCGTTCCCTCCCACGACGAAGCGCTGGTCGACGCCTGGTTCAGGCTGAGCTTCGGCGCCTCAGCGGCGCTCGCCATGCGCGAGACCGTGCCCGAACGTCCGGCGGCCGCCGGAGTCGAGATCCGCCCGGGGACGCCAGCGGACCTCGAGACCGCCGCGCGGCTCGACATGGAGATGCGCAGGTCCGTGACGCCTGCGCCGAGCTTCTCGCCGTCCGATTCGATGACGCACGAGGCGTATGTCGACGACTGGCGAGACACCTGGAACGAGGACGAGTTCGTGCACTTCGTCGCGGAGGTCGACGGCCGCGTCGTGTCGCACATCCTCCTCTACAAGCGGCCGCACGACCTCCGCGTTCCCAGTGGATCGATCGACCTCGCGGCCGCATCGACGCTTCCTGCGGCTCGTGGCACGGGCGCCGGCCGCGCGCTGACGGAGCACGTCCTTCACTGGGCGCACGAGCACGGCTACGCAGTCATGACCACCGACTGGCGCATGACGAACCTGCTCGCGTCGCGCTTCTGGCCGAGGCGCGGCTTTCGGCCGACCTTCCTGCGTCTGTATCGGGCGCTGCCCTGACCCGAATCCCGCTCCTCGCCGGCTCCAAGATCGCCGTCGTCAACGCGGGTGACGGCGCCGTCGTGCTGGCTCCGCCGCCGCCGCGCGAGCCCGTCGCCGACGTCGCGGCGGCGGTTCGCGACTCCCTCCGCTTTCCGCTCGCGGGCGAGCCCCTCGAGACGCTCGTCCCTCGCGGAGGACGCGCCACAGTCGTGATCGAGCCGCCCGCGCAGCCGGTGCCCGCGACGCCGGTCGAGCCCCGCCCGGCCGCGCTCGCCGTCGCGATCGACGAGCTGGAGCGGTCGGGCATTCCTTCGGAGCGAACGACCATCCTCGTCGCCGGCGGGCTCGCACGCCGCACCGCCGAACGTGACGTCGAGCAGTTCGTGACGCCGGAGTTCGCGCGTCGCTTCCGCGGCTCGGTCGAGGTGCACGACGTCGAGTCGCCCGACCTCGTGCCGCTTCCCATCGAGGGACGGAGTGCGGTGCGAGTCCATCGCGCGCTTCTCGACACGGATCTCGTGCTGACGGTCAGCGCTGCGGAAACCGTCCTCCACGGCGGCCCCAGCCTCCTCGTCGGAGCGTCGGACCCCGTGACGATCCGCGCGGCCGGCGCGGACTCGCTGCTCGAGACCGCCGCGTCGGAGGGCTGGCACCTCGGCGTGGCCCTCGAGCACGCTCTCCGCCGGCGCGTCGCGGTCGTCGGCACGTCGCTCGTGCACACGCTGCCCCAACTGACCGGGATGCTGCAGGGCTACCCCTACGAGGAGGAGTCGGTCGAGCGACTCGTGCGCTCGCCGGTCCGCCACGTCTTCGGCGCGCTTCCCGGAGTCGTGCGCAGGCGCGCGCTCAAGACGATTCCCGCGTCACGCGGGATCTCGGCGGCCTTCTCGGGCCCGCCCTCGGTCGCGCACGCGGAGGCTCTGCTGCGCGGCACGGAGGAGCGCGCACGCTCGCTCGGCGAGCCGCTCGACGCCGTGTGCCTCGGCATCCCGGGCACGACGCCGTACCTCCCGCGTGAGCGGCCCAATCCCCTGCTCGCGGCGTACCTCGGGCTCGGTCTCGCGCTGCGACTCTGGCGGGACGCGTTCCCGGTCGTCGACGGGGGCACCGCGATCCTCGCGCATCCGTTCGAGCGTCGCTTCGCGCATCCGAGCCAGCAGCCGTACCGCGAGTTCTTTCGCGCGGTCCGCGCGGGCTCGGCGCGCGAGCTGGATCTCATGCGGGACGCCGAGCGCGCGGCGGCCGCGAATGCGAAGGCGATTGCGGCCTACCGCGAGAGACGCGCGCATCATCCGCTGTTGCCGTTCGCCGACTGGAGCGCGTGCTCGGCGGCGCTGGGACGGCTCGGCGCCGTGCTCGTCGCCGGCTGCCGGGACCACGATGCTGCGCGCGCGCTCGGCCTCGTGCCCACGCACGGCGTCGGCGCGGCCGTCCAGATGGCGGAGAGCCGGGCCGAGCGGCCGTTGCGCATCGGCTTCCTGCTCGCGCCCCCGTACTTTCCGCTGCGCGTCCGCGCATGACCTTCCGCTGCGCGGAACAGTCCCTGGCGCTGGACGAGCCGCTCGCCGGAACGGCCCCGGTCGCCGGCCGCTGGGAGCTCGTCGAGCGCCCGAAGCCGTGGGGGCGCGAGCACGGGCTCGTGGCCGCCCGGGCAAAAGTGCTGCTCGTGCACCGCGTCAGGGACCAGGTCCGGGGACATGTCCCCGGACCTGGTCCCGATTCGGAGCGCCGCTACCTCGTGTGCACGAACGGCGCCCGCGACCCGTGCTGCGCGATCCGCGGCCCCGCGGTGGCGCTGGCGCTCGAGCGTGCGCGGCCTGGACAGGTCTTCGAGTGCTCGCACCTCGGCGGGCACCGGTTCGCCGCGAACGTGCTCGTGCTCCCGGACGGTCTCTGCTTCGGCCGGCTCGATCCGCGCGCCGCCGTCGCGCTGGCGGACGAGCTCGAGGCCGGGCGGCTGCCGCTCGACCATCTCCGCGGGCGCACGGCGTACGACTCGGAGCAGCAGGCGGCAGAGATCGCCGCGCGCCGCGCGCTCGGCCTGACGGGACTCGGCGACTTGCGCCTCGTCGAAGTTAGTGGCTCAGAGCCACAAACTGTTTTCGAGCTGGCGGACGGCCGCCGCGTCGGCGTCCGGCTCGAAGGAAAACGCCTGCAACCGCGCCGAGTTTCCTGCCGCGACGAGAAGGTCGAGGAACCGACGCAGTGGACGCTCCTCGAGTTAGTGGCACTGAGCCACTAAGTCAATCTTCGCCGAGATACGTCTTTCGGACCTGCTCGTTCTGGCGCAGCGACTTCGCGTCGTCGGCGAGCGCGATCTTGCCCGTCTCGAGGACGTAGCCGCGGTCGGCCGTGTCGAGCGCCATCAGTGCGTTCTGCTCCACCAGCAGGATCGGCGTCCCCTGCTCGTTGATCTCCTTGACGATCTCGAAGATCTTCTCCACGAAGATCGGCGCGAGGCCCATCGACGGCTCGTCGAGCAGGAGCAGTTTCGGCCGCGCCATCAGCGCACGCCCGATCGCGAGCATCTGCTGCTCGCCGCCGGACATCGTGCCGGCCTTCTGCGTCTTGCGCTCGGCGAGCCGCGGGAACAACGAGAACACGCGGTCCATGTCCTCCCGGATCCCGCCGCGGTCGGCGCGCTGGAACGCGCCCATCTCCAGGTTCTCGATCACGCTCATCCGCGGGAACAGCTTGCGCCCCTCGGGCGACTGGGAGATGCCGCGCTTGACGATCTGGTGCGGCGGCATCGATGTGACATCGGTGCCCTGGAAGAAGATCTTGCCCTGGCGCGGATGATTGAGCCCGTTGATCGACCGCAGCGTCGTCGACTTCCCCGCGCCGTTGGCCCCGATCAGCGTCACGATCTCGCCCTCGTGCACGTCGAGCGTGATCCCCTTCAGCGCCTCGATCGAGCCGTAGAACGTGTGGACGTCCTCGACACGGAGGACGGGCTCGCCGCTAACCACCGGCCACCGCCGCCGTCCCGAGGTACGCCTCGATCACCCGCGGATCCCGCTGCACCTCGCGTGGCGATCCCTCCGCGATCTTCGCGCCGTAGTCGAGCACGGTCACGTGATCGGAGATCCCCATCACGACCTTCATGTCGTGCTCGATCAACAGCACCGTCAGGCCTTGGTCAGTGCGCAGCTTGTCGACGAACTCCGTGAACGCGACGGTCTCCTGCGGGTTCATTCCGGCGGTCGGTTCGTCGAGCAGCAGGAGCTTCGGCTGGGTCGCGAGAGCACGCGCGACCTCGAGCCGCCGCTGGTCGCCGTACGAGAGGTTCTTCGCGAGCTCGTCCTCGACCCGCCGCAGCCCCGCGAACGCGAGCAGCTCGTGTCCGCGCTCGCGCGCCTCGGCCTCCTCCTTCCGCACCCGCGGCGTCTTCAGCACTGCGGTGAAGACGTTTCCCTTGAGCCGCGCGTGCATGCCGACGAGGACGTTCTCGAGCGACGTCATGTTCTGGAAGAGGCGGATGTTCTGGAACGTGCGACCGACGCCGCGTTCGGTGACCGAGTGGGGCGGCTTGCCGGTGACGTCCCCGCCGTCGAACACGATCCTGCCGGCCGTCGGCTTGTAGACGCCCGTCAGCATGTTGAAGAACGTCGTCTTGCCCGCGCCGTTCGGGCCGATCAGGCTCGAGATCGCGCGTTCCTCGATGATGAAATCGACGTCGTCGACCGCGACGAGCCCGCCGAACTCCTTGCGCAGCTTCGTGACGTCGAGCAGCGCCATCAGTGGGTCGCGTCGTAAAGAGGCTGATCCTGGACGCCCTCGCGGAACTCCGCCCGCCGGCGTTGGCTCGGTATCAGCCCCTCGGGCCGGAACAGCATGACGACGACGAGGATCACGCCGAAGATCCCGAACTCGTACAGCGGGACGTCGAGATGCGTCCCGAAGTGCTGGTTCGTCCACCCGCCGACGTTGGCGAGCCCTTCGCGGTCGAGGTATGCGAGGAAGCACGCACCGAAGATGACGCCGGCGATGTTGCCCATCCCTCCGAGGATGATCATGCAGAGGATGAACACCGAGATGTTGAAGAAGAAATCGTCGGGGAACGTCGCCGACTTGTAGCTCGCGTAGTACGCGCCGGCGATCCCGCCGAAGAACGCTCCGGTCGCGTACGCCCAGGTCTTCGTCCGCATCAACGGGACGCCCATCGCGGCGGCGGCCGTCTCGTCCTCGCGGATTGCGATCCAGGCGCGGCCGAGCCGGGACTCGCGCAGCCGGACCGAGCAGAAGACCGTGAAGAGCACCAGGATGAGCGCGGTCCAGTAGAAGAGGTTGAGCTGGTTCGCCGCGTTGAGGTAGTTGTCCGGCAGGCCGACGTGGTCGCTCAGGAACGTGCCGAATCCCGGCCCGTCGATCGGCGTCAGGCCCTGCGTCCCGCCCGTCAGGTTGAAGCCCGTGCCGAACAGGTTGTCGCCGTTGCGCGCGATCTGCGGGATGATCTCCCCGAAGCCGAGCGTGACGATTGCGAGGTAATCCCCGCGCAGGCGCAGCGTCGGCAGGCCGATGATCACGCCCACGACCGCGGTCACAATCCCGGCGGCGATGAGGATCAGCCAGATCGAGAAGTGGAATCCCGGCGCGCTCGGCGTGATCCCGACCGCGCCGAAGTGGATCCGGTGCGTCGCGAACTGCGATGACGCGAACCAGCCCGACATGTAGGCGCCCATCGCGTAGAACGCGACGTAGCCGAGATCGAGCAGGCCGGCGTAACCGACGACGACGTTCAGGCCGAGCGCCATCATCGTGAAGATCATCATCACGACCATCGTGTCCA
>WNGE01003394.1_pt1 | contig 18835 bp, 19 predicted proteins | sample 5400651 | NCBI WGS metagenome assembly WNGE01 (sample SAMN13153370, study PRJNA577476) | soil metagenome | isolation source: 60 cm soil or saprolite under grassland replicate 2 | place: USA:California | collected 2016-06-15
AGCGCAGCGATGTCACATACCCCGCAGTACCCCATTCCGCTCCTCAAGCCGCCGACCATTTGAAAGACCACGTCGGCGACCGGACCGCGATAGGGGACCCGCCCTTCGATGCCCTCCGGGACGAGCTTTTGCAGCGAGACCTCACCCTCCTGGAAGTAGCGGTCGGCCGAACCCTCCTCCATGGCGGACAGGCTACCCATCCCCCGGATGACCTTGAAGCGCCGTCCCTCGAGCAGGAACGACTCCCCCGGGCTTTCTTCCGTCCCGGCCAGCATCGAGCCCATCATCACCGACTCGGCCCCCGCCGCCAGCGCCTTGACCGCGTCGCCGGAGTACTTGATGCCGCCGTCGGCAATCACGGGGATATCGCCGGCGCCACGCACGGCATCCACGATGGCGGTGATTTGCGGGACACCGATGCCCGTCACGACGCGCGTGGTACAGATCGAGCCCGGGCCGACCCCGACCTTCACCGCATCGACGCCGCGCTCGACGAGCGCCCGCGCGCCGGATTCGGTGGCGATGTTGCCCGCGATGAGCTGGGCGTCCGGGAAGGCGTCGCGCAAGCAGGCCACGGTGTCGAGCACACCCTGACTGTGCCCATGCGCCGAGTCGATCACAATCACGTCGCAGCCGGCGTCGAGCAGCGCCTGGGCGCGCGCCCGCGCCTCCTGCGTGCCACCGACCGCCGCGGCGACCCGTAACCGGCCGTGCTGGTCCTTGTTGGCATCGGGGTACTGGCGCCGCTTGAAGATGTCTTTGATGGTGATGAGACCCTTGAGCAGACCCTGCTTGTCGACGACGGGCAGCTTTTCGATGCGGTGCTTGGCGAGAATACGCTCGGCCTCGTCCAGCGTCGTGCCGACGGGAGCGGTGACGAGTTTCTCCTTCGTCATCACGTCACGAATCGGCCGGTCCAGCTCGCGTTCGAACTGCAGATCGCGATTGGTGATGATCCCGACCAGCTTGCCGGCGCCGTCGACGATCGGCACGCCCGAAATCTTGAAGCGGACCATCAGCTGGTGCGCTTCACGCAGCGGGCGGTCCGGTCCGAGCGTGATCGGGTTCATGATCATTCCCGATTCGCTGCGCTTCACGCGGTCGACCTCGGCCGCCTGGCGGTCGATCGGCATGTTCTTGTGAATCACCCCGATGCCGCCAAGGCGCGCCATCCCCATCGCCATCTCCGCTTCGGTGACGGTATCCATGGCAGCCGAAACGATCGGGATGTTGAGCGGAATCTTGCGTGTGAAGCGGCTGGCGACGGCGACGTTACGGGGATGCACCGTCGCGTGACGGGGCACGAGCAGGACGTCGTCAAACGTCAGGGCGACGTCGGGTCGGAAGGTTCCCATGGCGGAAGTTACTGGGGGGGCTTCGTTTCCTCAACCTGTTTCTTCTTCGCCTCTTCGACGGCCGCTTTCCCGGCCGCAACGACGCCCTCGAAGAACCTGCCGGCCTTTCCCACCGCGTCCATCGTGCCCTTGATGATCGTGACGGGCACGCGTCCAGCCCGCATCGTGTCTTCCAGCGTCTCGGCGACCTTCTGGAACGCCGGGGCACCGGCGGCACGTTGCGAGTACTTCGACTCGAGGAACTCGATATAGTCGAGCACCTGATAGGCCTGCTCGTCCGGCATGACGTCGAGCTTGCGCCGGATGCGCTCGTTGAGCACGTCGTTCACGGCGTTACTCCTCCCTCCAGCGAAATCAGATCGACGATCGGGTTGCCGAGATAGCGGCTGCGGCCGTTTCGGACCCGCGCCGTGATCGTCATGGTGGCGAGCGGCGTGATCGCCCGGAAGGCCGGCAGTCTGGCGTCGGGAACGACGATATAGACGAAGCCCCGTTCGGGCAGCGGCCCTCGCGCCAATACGTAGGATGAGCCGCTCGGGATGTCAGGCCGCAGCTCGTCGGCCTTCTGGATCGCGATGAACTCGAGATTCCAGCGCAGCACCTGCCCGACGTAGCGTTGCGGCTCGGCGCGCAGCTCGGCCGCCGTCACCCCGACCTGCACGCCCGCGGGGGCGGCCTGCAGATCTCCCCCCTTCACCCAACCCTCGAACTGCACGCGCGTCCACTCGCCGTTGCGGCTGAGGACGCGCAGCGGCGTGTCGGTCGCTACCGTGCCGGCCTCCGGGCCGTCTGGGGCGCGGTAGAGGGTCGTCACGCGCGTGGGTTGAGCCCGCGTGCTGTCTACGGGGGTTGGGGCCTGGGGGGTCTGGCCTGGGGCTCGCACCGCCTGGCTGTCGGAGGCCTGGGACGTGTCCACGGTGCGGGTGGAAACGACGTCAGCAATCGGCGCCAGCGCATTGCGTTGGACCCAGCCCTGACGCTGCACGTGTACCCAGCGACCGCTGCTATCGGGCGCCGTCGCGCGCTTCAGACCAAAGCCCTGCGCGAGCTCGGCGACGAGCGGACCGGCGGGCGCGCCGCGGAGGTTTTCGTTCGGGGTCTTTGTCACGAGCAAGTCGAAATCGGGCCGGTCGCTCGGTCCGACGGAGGTGGAGAAGATCCAGCCTTCGAGGGTGACCTGAATCCAGTCGTTGCGTGTTGCGCCGCCCGCAACCACGGCGCCAGACGCGAGGCGCGCGATGCGACGGCCCGCGACGTCCTGATAGAACCAGGCGTTGTCGACGCTGACGCGATAGCGGCCGCCCTGAGAAGCGAGCGGGCGGGCGAGTGGCGTCGCGAGGCTCAGCACCGCTAGTAGCGCAGGAACTCTCTGGCTAACTTGCATCCCCTTCAATATGACAACGAGCCGTAACACGCGCACCCCGGTCGTCCTCATCGTGCTCGACGGGTGGGGCTTCCGGCCTGGCCGCGAGGGCAACGCCATCGAGCTCGGCCAGACGCCGGTGTGGCACAAGCTGTGGCAGCGCGCGTCGCGCACGCTACTCGAAGCGTCCGGTCTCCCCGTTGGTCTCCCCGATGGGCAAATCGGCAACAGCGAAGTCGGTCACTTGAATCTCGGCGCAGGACGCGTCGTGTCGCAGGACATTGTTCGGATCTCACAATCAGTTGAGTCGGGCGAGTTCTTTCGGATCCCCGCGTTAGTACAGCTGGTCGAGGATACACGTCGGCACGGCGGCACGCTGCATGTGATGGGACTGATTGGCACCGGCGGCGTGCACGCGCTGGACAAGCACCTGCTCGCCGCCGTCGAAATGGGCCGTAAGGCTGGAGTGCCGGTCGCGATTCACGCCTGGCTCGACGGCCGTGACACGCCGCCGAAGTCGGGGCTGGGATTCATGGAGGAGCTGTTGGCGCCCCGAACCCCGACCGTTTCAACGGTCGTCGGGCGCTACTACGCAATGGACCGCGACCAGCGGTGGGACCGCACGAAGCTCGCGTATGATGCGATGGTGAACGGGATCGGCGTGAAGGTCTCCGACCCGATCACCGCGATCCAGCAGGCCTACGCCGCCGGCGAGACGGACGAATTCGTGAAGCCGCGCGTCATCTCCGGCGCGCCGCTGATTAAGGAAGGCGACGGCATCTTCTGCTTCAACTATCGGGCCGACCGGATGCGCCAGATCGTGCGTGCCCTCGCGCTCCCGGGGTTCGACGGCTTCGCTGTGAAGGGCCGGCCCACGGTGAAGCTCGTCACCATGACACGCTACGACGAGACGCTGCCCTTCCCCGCCGCGTTCGAGCCGATGGTGCTGTCGCGCATTATGGCGGAGGTCCTTTCCGAGCGTGGGATGACGCAGTTTCGCACGGCCGAGACCGAGAAGTACGCGCACGTCACCTACTTTTTCAACGGCGGCTATGAGCCGCCGTACAAAGGCGAAGAACGCCTGCTCGTGCCGTCGCAGAAAGTGGCGACGTACGACTTGATGCCGGAGATGAGCGCGCCGGGTGTGACAGACGTGTTGTGCAAGGCGATCGCGGACCGGCAGCACGATTTCATTCTGTGCAACTACGCCAACGGCGACATGGTGGGCCACTCCGGAGTTCTCTCAGCAGCCGTGAAAGCGGTCGAGACCGTCGATACCTGCCTGGCGCGGGTCCTCACCACGGCAGACACCGCGGGGGCAACGGTGTTGGTGACGGCGGACCACGGCAACTGTGAGTTGATGATCGATCCCGCGACCGGCGGACCGCACACCGCCCACACCACGAATCCCGTGCCATTCGTGATTGTCGGGGGTAAGGACGGTGCCGGAACGCAGCCGCTGCGCAGCGGTGGCTCGCTTCGCGACGTCGGACCAACGATCTTGCAGCTGCTCGGAATCGAGCCGCCGAAAGAAATGACGGGACGCGACCTAAGGGAGTCTGACTGATGACTGGACGGTGGATCATCCTCGGAATGCTTCTTTCCAACATTCCAACAGTCCGACTTTCCGCCCAAGTCGGCCACGACCCCGCCGCGTCTCCGTATCACGACATCCTGCTGCACCCCGGGCCGGTGTTTTTCTTTGGCCACCTGGGCGCTGACCGCGGCAGCGCCGACGCCGGGACGAGCAACGCCCGCACGTTCGGCGCCCGTTATGAGCTCCCCGCCGGTCACGCGGTACAGTTTCAGTTCACCGGCGCCTTCCTCCAGGGCGACCGGTTCATCATCGATCCACGCGCCGATTCGTCATCCGCTGAGCGCCGCACGGGCCCGTACAAATCCGACCTGGGCCTGGTCGAGATCGGGATGCAACTCCGGCTCACGGGCGGAAAGACCTGGCGCGGGTTCGCGCCGTACGCGGGAACCGGGCTGGGACTGATGTTCGATCTGAATTCGCCGGGCGACACGACGGGGAGCGGCTATCGGTTCGGGACCAAGCTCACGGTCGCATTCGCCACCGGCGTGCGCTGGTTTCCCGCGCGCCGCGTGCTCATCGATGCCGACGTGCGCGCGCATATGTGGAAGCTCAAATATCCCGTTTCGTTTCACTCCACGTTGTCTCCCGACGGGTCACGGGTGATCCCACTCACCCAGCCCCTCAACGACTGGACGCTGCATCCCTGGATCAGCCTCGGCATTGGATGGATTTTCTAGCCGAAGGGTTGCGGCGGGCGTGGACGCTACTCGTTGCGGGTGATTCCGAAGTCTACGGGATCGCCCTTCTCACTCTCAAAGTCGCAGTTGTAGCGACCGCGATCTCCTGCACCGCCGGGCTGCCGCTCGGCTACTTCCTCGCGACCCGCGTGTTCTGGGGACGGCGCGCGGCGCTGACGGTCGTCAACACCGCGCTCGCGTTCCCGACTGTGGTCGTGGGCCTGCTGCTCTACGGTCTCCTCTCGCGGCGCGGACCACTCGGTGGACTCGGCTGGCTCTATACGTGGCAAGCCATCGTCATCGGCGACGTGCTGCTCGCGTTGCCGATCGCCGCGGCGCTGTCGGCAGCGGCGGTACAGGGCGTCGATCCGCGTGTCCGCCGCACCGCCGAGACGCTCGGGGCCGGCCCGTGGCGGGCAGCGTGGACAGTGGCCCGCGAAGCGCGTTTCGCACTCGCGGCGGTAATCACCGCGGCATTTGGCCAAGTCGTCGCCGAGATCGGCGCGGCGATGATCGTCGGCGGCAACATTCGTGGGCAGACGCGCACGCTGACGACTGCCGTCGCCCTGTACACGGCGCAAGGCGACTTTGGGCTGGCGCTCGCCCTGGGCCTCGTGCTCGTGTTACTGGCGCTTGTCGTCAACATCGCATTGCAGGTACTCCAGGGGCGCGGCAATGCTTGAGCTGCGTGCGGTGCGGCACCGCTATGAAGGACGCGTCGTGCTCGACCTCGAGCAGTTCACGCTTCCCCGCACGGGTTCGGTTGCGGTGGTGGGGCACAACGGCGCCGGGAAGAGCACGTTGCTGCGCCTGCTCGCGCTGCTCGAGGCGCCGACCGAAGGGCGGATCATCTTCGACGGCACCCCCGTGCCCCGCCGCGCGCCCGCGTCGCTGCGCCGGCGCGTCACGCTCGTCGAACAGCGGCCTATCCTGTTTCGCGGAACGGTGCGCGAGAATCTTGAATACGGGCTGCGGCTGAGAGACGTCGGACGCGCGGCGGTGAACGGGATCATTGGCGATGTGGTGGACCGACTCGGGCTCGCTCCCCTGCTCGATCGCCGGCGTCACGAGCTCTCTGACGGCGAGGTGCAGCGTGTCGCCGTCGCGCGCGCGCTGGTGCTGCGGACCGATGTGCTGCTGCTCGATGAGCCGGCCAGCTCCGCCGACCGCGCCGCGGCCGGCGCCCTCTATCGTGCGCTGGCCCTGGAACGAGCCGCCCGCCCCTTGGCCGTGTGCATCGCGTCGCACCAGCTCGAAGACGCCTACCGCTGGGCCGACGATATCCGCTCCCTCGCCGACGGCCGCCTGTCGCCCGTGACACCGGAGAATCTCTTCCGTGTCGATCTGCCGCCGGGCGACGGCGTGAAGCACGTGCCCGTCGGCGGCATCGCGATCGTGGTGATGACCGATCGCTCGGGGCCCGTGGTCCTCGCGGTCCCCCCGACCGACATCTTCGTCAGTCGCGAGCGAGTGCCGTCATCCGCACGCAACGTGCTCATGGGACGCGTGACCGGCCTGGCGATCGAGCACCGCGGCGCCGGCGTGCACGTGCGCGCCGACATGGGCGGCGTCGAGTTGATCGCCGCGGTGACTGCCGACGCCGCGCGCGATCTGGCGCTGACACCGGGCGCCTCGGTCGTGTTCTCTTTCAAGGCCAGCGCGGTGCAGGTATTCTAAGGAATGCCCACCGCGTATCTCACTCGCATCGTCGAGTTTACCGCCACCCATCGCTTCCCCGACACGCCGGAATTCGCCGGCGCGACCGACGATCACAGCCATCGCTACAAGTGCGCCGTGACGGTGAAGGGCGCGTTCGATCCGGCACGGAGCGGCGTGATGAGTCTGCAGGCGCTCAAGAGCCTGCTCCAGCGCGAAATCGTCGCGCGCTTTGACGGACGGCATCTCAACACGGACATACCGGCGTTCGCCACCGGGAAGTCGCTCGCGACGGGGGAGGCATTGGCGGTGTACGTCTGGGAGCGCCTTGCCGGTGAGCTGCCGGCGGGTGTGGGGCTCCACTGCGTACGGGTCGAGGAGAGTCCGCATCTCTACTCCGAATACCGCGGCGAAGCCTGAAGCATGACGCCCGCCGAGGAGGACAAGCTCCGTACGCTGCTCCGCGAGGCGCGCACCATCGCCGTCGTGGGACTCTCCCCCAACCCGATGCGGCCCAGCAACTCCGTCTCCCGCTTCCTGCAGCGATCCGGCTACACGATCGTCCCGGTAAATCCCGGTCACCCGGAAGTCCTGGGGGAGAAGAGCTACCACACGCTGACTGATGCCGCGCGCAAGCACACGATCGATATCGTGGATGTATTTCGCCGCAGTGAGCACGTGGGGGCCATCGTGGATGAAGCGATCGCCGTGCATCCGAAACTGATCTGGCTGCAGCTCGGCGTGGTAGACGCCGCGGCGGCGCAACGCGCCGAGGCGGCGGGCATCGCTTTCATCCAGGATCATTGCATCGCCATCGAACACAGTCACCTCGGCGTCTAGGTGCGCGGCGCGGTCCTCGCGGGAGGTGCCGCAACCCGGTACGGTGGAATTCCCAAGGGCTTGCTTGCCGTCGGCGGCGAACGGATTCTCGATCGCGTCGTGCGCGCCCTGGAGGCCGCGACCGAAACGCCGCCTCTGCTGATCGCCACCGACCCCGATGCGGCGTCGTGGCGTCCTCACCTGAAAGTCATTCCAGATGTGCGAGCGGGTTTCGGCACCCTTGGCGGGCTCTACACGGCCGTAACGACCGGCGGCGGGCCGGTGCTGTGCGTCGCCTGGGACATGCCGTTTGTTCCTGAAGCGTTACTGCGGGCGCTGATCGCCGGCGCCACGGCCGGGGGGTACGACGCCTTTCTTCCCGAGAGCACCGGCCCGCGCGGCCTCGAGCCGCTCTGCGCGGTGTATGGCCCGGCGTGTGGTCCCGCGATCTCCGCGCGGCTGGATCAGGGGGGGAGCGATTTGGCAGCGATCTCCTTCCACGCCGACGTCAGGGTCGGTATCCTCTCCCTCGCGCAGGTGAAGGCTTTCGGCGATCCGGACGAGCTGTTTCTGAACGTCAACGCGCCGGAGGATCTCGAGCGGGCGGAGGCGCTGTGGCGGCGACACGGATGATCTCCATCATCGGCCAGAAGAACGCGGGCAAGACGACGTTTCTCGCCGCGCTCGCGGCGGAGCTCGTGCGCCGCAAATTCCGAGTGGTGACGATCGACGAGGCCACGGACCGGGCTGCTGATCCCATCGCGCTGGCACGGCGCTCGCTCGGCGACGCCGACATGGTACTCGTCGAGGGGTTCAAGGACGCGCCGCTTCCCAAAATCGAGGTGTACCGTTCGGTCGCGGGGACCAAACCGCTGTTCGATCCGGCAGTGCATGACCCCGGCGATTGGGTGGCCTTCGTGACGGATGACCGGACCTTCCGCGCGCCGTTTCCGGTGTTTCGGTTCACCGACACCGCCTGGCTCGTGACGATCGCCAATCTCGCCTGGGATCAGGCGAAAATCCTCCCACCATGACGCCGGCCGAGGCCGCAAAGATCATCCTCGGACACTGCCGGCCGATCTCCGCCGAGCGGCGGCCGTTGCGCGACGCTCTCGACGCCGTGCTCGCCGAAGACGTCACGAGCCCGATCGATCTTCCGGCGTGGGACAACTCCGCGATGGACGGCTATGCGGTGCGGAGCGCGGATCTCAAGGAGGCCGCGACTGAGCTCGACGTGATCGAGACCATCCCGGCAGGCCAGTTTCCGCGGCGGGCACTGGGACAGGGCCAGGCGGCGCGCATCTTCACCGGCGCGCCGTTGCCACAGGGCGCCGATACGGTGATTCGCCAGGAGGACAGCTCACCGCGATCGAACGGCACGGTCACGATCCAGGCAGCGTCAGGGAGCGCGAACAAGAACGTTCGGCGGCGCGGCGAGGACATCCGCAAGGGCGCCGTGGTGCTCACGGCCGGCACATGGCTCGGTCCGGCGCAGCTCGGGGTGCTCGCGTCGATTGCCTGCGATGCGCCCCTCGTGCACCGCCGGCCCATCGTGGCGTTCATGGGTTCCGGCGACGAGATCGCCGACCTCGACAAGAAGCAGGAGATTCTGGCGGGAACGAAGGTCGCGAGCTCGAACACCTACACGCTCGATGCCTCGATCCGGCGCTCGGGCGCCGAGCCCCGGAACCTCGGCATCGCACGCGACAAGAAGGAAAGCCTGCGCGAGCACCTGCGCCGCGCCGCCGGCGCCGATCTGCTCGTCACCACGGCTGGGGTGAGTGTGGGCGAGCACGACCTGATGCGTGAGGTCCTCCAGGAATTAGGCGGGGAGCTGAAGCTCTGGCGCATCGCGATGCGACCCGGCGCGCCGGTGGGGTTCGGCCTCCTGGGCGGCATCCCCTGGATCGGCCTGCCCGGCAATCCGGTGAGCACGATGGTGACGTTCGAGCTGTTCGCGCGTCCCGCGATCCGGCGCCTGCAGGGACACGCGCTGCCGTTTCGCAGAACGGTACCGGTGAGGGTTCGAGAGGGAATCACGCTCGGCCCCAAATTGCGACACTACCTGCGCGCCATAGTAGAGGAAGGGGAGGCGCGTTTGACAGGACCGCAGGGCTCTGGCATTCTCACCAGTATGGCCCTCGCCAACGCCTTGCTCATCGTCCCGGCCGACATGCCGACGGTCCCCGCAGGCACCGTGCTGCAGGCGTTAATGCTCGACGATTCGCAACACGTCGCCGAACCTCCGTACTGATGCCGGCGCTCGACTTCTCCTCCCCCACGCTGGGGCGCGGGCTGCGGTTGACGGGCTACGTGCTCCTCACGCTGCTCGTGTACTGGCTCAACGCCGTCACGCCACCCACCGCCCGGCTCGGCATCCTGTACATCATTCCGGTCCTGCTCGTCACCTGGAGTGAGGGTTTGGTGTGGGGGATCGTATTCGCGGCGGCGACGACCGGATTACGGGAAACCATCGCGTGGGTGCAGATGCCGGCGGACACGCCGATGGTCTGGCGCGTCGTAACCGGGCTGGCGTACCTCGCCGTGCTGGGCCTGGCCATGGCAGGCCTCCAGACCCTGCGCCGGCGAGAAGCGCAGATGGCGCGCCTCATCATACAGGATTCGCTCACCAACGTGCTCAACGCCCGCGCCTTCGCCGACCGGCTTGGCCAGGAGCTGGACCGCAATCGCCGCTATCCGCGGCCACTCTCGCTGATGTACATGGATCTCGACAATTTCAAGGTCATCAACGACACGCATGGGCATCAGACAGGCGACGCTGTGCTCCGGCTGGTCGCCGACGCGATGCGCTCGTCGGTGCGGCAAGCCGACGTCGTCGGCCGGCTGGGCGGCGACGAATTTGCGGTATTGATGCCGGAGACGGACGCGCCGCTGGCGGATGCGGCCGCCAAGCGGCTCGTCGTCGGACTGCGGACCGTATTCAAGGGAACGCCGACGGTGACTGCCAGCATCGGCGTGGTCTCTTGCGCCGCAACGGATGCGAGCACGGACGACCTGCTCAGACGCGCAGATGCAGCCATGTACGACGCGAAGAAGTCCGGGAAGGATCGAGTCGTACAGGTCGCGCTCTAGCTTCGCCATGCTGCTCGTACTTCTCCTCGCGCTCCAAAATCCAGGTCCCGAGCTGTATTACAGCGTGACGGTCCCCACCGACCGCTCCGCCTATCTGGTGGAGGTCCAGATCACGAATCCTCCGAGCCCCAGCCGCCTCGTCATCCCGAGCTGGGCGCCGGGAGCCTATCGTCTCATGGATTCGTGGCAGAACATTCGTGACGTCGCCGCCGTCAGCGGAGCGGGCGACCCACTTCCCGTGCACCAGGACACGCCGAGCTCGTGGGTCATCGACCCGAAGGGCAATCCGCGGGTCACCGTTCGCTACACGGCCGGGCTGCGAGATTCGCTGCAGTGGCGGCGTCCCAACAACCGCTGGTTCCTGCGCGCCTCATCGGGCGTCGTCGACGGACCCCGCACGTTCATGTATCTGGACGGGTGGAAGCAGGCGCCGGCACGCGTGATGTTCCAGGTCCCCGCGGGCTGGCGCATCGCCACGGGGCTCGTACCGACGACGAAGGACAGTACGATCTTCGCGGCGCCGACCTACGATGTATTGATCGACTCGCCGACCCTGCTCGGTCACTTCCTGACCTATCACTTCAGCGCGGCAGGTACGCCGCACCGCGCGGTTGTCGATCTCGGCGAAACCCGCGCCTCTGCGCCGGCCGTGTTCGTGGACATGCTACGGCGCATCTCGTCGACGGCGATCGGAATCTTTGGACGTGCGCCGTATCAGGACTACACCTACATCTTCGTGGGCGGCCGGGGCGGTGGCCTGGAGCACCTCAACTCGACCACGATCGGTGTCACGACCGAAACGCTGGCGCGCTACCCGCGCGGCGCCGAGGCGGTCAGCGCGCATGAGTTCTTCCACGCCTGGAATGTGAAGCGGATCCGCCCCGTCGAGCTTGGCCCATTCGACTACGAGCATGAGGTGCGGACGGTCAATTTGTGGTGGAGTGAAGGCGTCACGGATTACTACACCGACGTCATTCTCGCGCGCGCGGGGCTGGACAGCCCCGAGGACTTCGCGCAGGCACTCGCCACGTCGATCGGGAACTATCGCGGCAACCCTGCCCGGCTGCTCGTTTCCCCCGAGCGCTCGTCGTGGACCGCCTGGGACTCGCCCGCCGTCAATAACAGCTACGTCATTTCGTACTACCTGCAGGGCGAGCTGCTGGGGTTCCTGCTCGACCTCGCGATCCGCGACTCGACCGACAATCAGAAGTCGCTCGACGATGTCTTACGCTACCTGCTCGCGCACTACTCGGCCGAGCGCGGCTTCACGCGCGACGAGCTCGTGGCCGCGGTCGACAGCGCCACGGGGGGGCACGACTTCACGGAGTTCTGGCGGCTCTACGTGAGCGGCGCGACCGAAATCCCGTGGAACGACTACGTGCGGGCGGCGGGCTGGGAAGTCGTCTTCACCACTACGTCCGGGGTGGACGCACGGATCGGCTCGATCCCGCCGGCCGTCCAGGGCGGGCGCTGGCGCGCCGTCGCGTCGCCCGGCAGCGTGGCGGAGGCGGCGGGCCTGCGGACTGGAGACGAGCTGGTCCGCATCAACGGCCGCGCCATCATCGACGGCACCGACGTGACGGCCGCCGTCCGCGCGATCGGCCCGCGCGCGCCGGTGGTGATCGACGTCGTCCGCGACAGTCAGCCCGTGACGATCCGGTTCCTGGCCGGGACGTACAGCCGCGTCCGTGCCCAGCTGCGCGATTTGCCGGCGCCGACCGCGAAGATGCGACGCATCCGGGCCGGACTGTTGCGCGCGCCGCGATGACCGAGCGGGCGATCGAGCTGGTCCTGATTTTCACGTCGATCCTCTTCATCGTGGATCCGTTCGCAGTCATTCCCACATTCCTCGCGATGACTATGCGCGACTCCCCCGCGCAGCGGCGTGTGCTCGCGCGGCGCGGCGCGTGGACGTGCGCGATCGCGCTCATCGCCTTCGCGCTGGGCGGCAGCATGATCTTCAAGATCTTCGGGATCACGATCGGCGCGTTCAAGATTGCGGGCGGCGTCCTCATCGGGTTGAACGCGCTCGACATGGTCCAGGCCCGCCGCAGCCAGCAGCGCGAGACAGCGGTGGAGACGGCGGAAGGCATTCAGAAGGACGACATCGGGATCATGCCGCTCGGCGTGCCGATGCTGGCGGGGCCCGGCGCGATCTCGACCGTGATGGTGCTGGCGCTTGGCGCGAAATCCACCGCCGCCACGGTCACGGTGTACGTGTCGATCCTGTTGACGGCGCTGATCACCTACCTCGTCCTCTCGGCAGCCTCGATGGTCGAGCGCCGGCTCGGCCAGACCGGCATGCGCATCCTGACGCGCCTCATGGGGCTCGTGCTGTCGGCAATTGCCGTGCAATTCATCATCGACGGCATCAAGCTGAGCTTTCGTTTGGTTTCCACCTGAGGGACTAGTCCATCGGGTTGAGAAGAAAGGCGCGATAGGTCCCTCACAGGACTGATTGTACGGCACATACGGCTTTGTACGTTGTTCCACCATGAGCGCCCCGCAATCCTCGCCGCAGATCCTGTAGATGTCATCGCCACCTGTCAGCGAATTGCTCATTGAAGCTCCGGCCAACCGGCACTTCGCGCAGCTCCACAGCGACCCGGAAGCTCTCACCGACACCGTCACACTGTATCTGCGGACCGGGTTGCGGCGAGGGAACGGCGTCGTCGTGATTGCGTCGCCCGAGCACACCGACCTCTTTCTCAGACGGCTCCGCGAGGATGCGCTTGATCCGGGCGCGTTCCTCAAGTCCGGTCAGCTCGAGCTGCACGATGCCGAGTTGACGTTGCGCAAGTTCATGCGGAACGACATGCCCGATTGGGAGGACTTCCGCCGCGCGATGGCGTCGATCTTCGAGCGCGTCCGCGCATTTGGACGCGGGACGACACGAGCGTACGCGGAGACGGTGAATCTGCTCTGGCAGGAAGGCAAGCAAGACGCCGCGATTCGTCTCGAGGACTTCTGGAACGAGCTCGCGCGGCTGTACCCGTTCGCATTGTTCTGCGGCTACATGCTCGACGTGCACAACGAGCACGCCTACACCGGCCCGCTCGAAGAGATCGGGCGTACCCACTCCGACATCATCGGCACGGCGGAAGACGAGCGCTTCCGCGTCGCGCTGGACGCCGCGAGCCGCGACGTGTTCGGCGTGCCGCTCTCGGAGATGGTCGGATTCGCCCGCCCCCGCGATAGTGGCGAGCAGCGCTTCCCCAGCGGGCAACGGACCATGCTGTGGGTGAAGCGCAATCTCCCGTCCGCGAGCGGTGCGGTGCTCGAGCGCGCGCGACGATACTATGAAGAATTGTTGCATCTGTAGTGTCACTCCTCGCTGAAGCACCACCCGGGCGCCACTTCGCGCAGATCCACCGCGAGAGCGACACGCTGGTCGAATCGGCGTTCGCGTTTCTCGAGGCGGGCGTGCGGAGCGACCACAGCGTGCTCCTGATCGCGTCCCCCGATCAAGAGCAACGGTTGTTCGATCGCCTCGCCGCCGACAAAATCCATCCCAAGTCGCTGTGTAAATCCGGGCAGATGGCGGTGTTGTACTCGGACGAGATCCTGTTGCAGCTCCTCAAGGACGGCGTACCCGAGTGGGCCGAGTTTCGCAGCGTGCTGGCGCCCGTGCTGTCGCGCCTGCAGCCCGCTGGCCGCGGCGTCCGGGTCTATTCCGAGCTGGCGGACACGCTGTGGGGAGCCGGAAACACCGAGGCCGCGATCCGGCTCGAGGACTTCTGGAACGCGATGGCGAGCGCGTACTCGTTTTCACTGTATTGCGGCTACACGATGGACACGCAGTCGGAGCATGCCTATGCGGGCCCACTGGAGGAGCTCGGCCGCACCCACTCCGACATCCTCGGCACGCCGGAAGACGAGCAGTTCGGTGTCGCGCTCGACCGGGCCAGCAAGGACATCTTCGGGATTTCGCTGACGCAGATGGCGGGGATGTCGCGGACGAGCGGCGCCCGCCGCTTCCCCAGTGGCCAGCGCACGATGCTCTGGGTAAAACGAAACCTGCCGCTCACCTCGGCGCAGCTCGTCCAGAAGGCGCGGCAGTATTTCCAGGACGGGCACCCCTAGCGCTACATGCGCTTGTACTTGGGTCCGCTCCCTCCTTCGCGGGGCGTCCAGCGGGGTCCCAACACATCCGTGGCCTTACAATCGACACAATTCGGCGCGTTGATCCGTAGCGCCCCCCCGCCGCCCATCGCTTCATATACGCCGGCTGGGCAGACATGGGAGTAAAACCGCGCGACCTCGACCGGAACATCCGCGGCCGCGATCAGGTGACTGGGAATCGTGTCGCGCGTCGCATTTCCCGACTTGAATACGCCATCGACTTTACTGACCCCGATCGGCGACTCGCCTGGACCCGGGGAGACTGTACGCGGAGCGTCTGCGTCGGCGTGCATCCGGTATTTCCCGCCAGGAAACCGCCCCCCGGTCAGCGTCATCAAACCGGCCTGCAGACCGCCCAGATAGAATCCGTCGCGGAAAGCCAGGCGCATGTTCCGCGTGCGGTACAGATCGGCCGCGATGAACGACGCGTTCACGAGCCGATCGTACTCTGTGAGCGTGGTCCCGGCCTTGAGATTCTGGAAGATTGCGCGCGCCGCGCATATCCCCGACTGGATCGCGTAATGAATTCCCTTGAGCGACGGCACATCCACGAACCCCGCAGCGTCGCCGAGCAGCACGAGGCGCTCGCCGGCGCGGCGCGCGGGCAGCGAGTAGAACCCGCCCTCGGGGATGGTTTTCGCGCCCCACTCGACCATCTCTCCGCCCGCGAGCAGTGATCGCACCAGCGGATGCTGCTTGAATCGCTGCAGTAACAGGTGCACGTCGAGCGCGGCGTCGCGGTAATCGAGCCCCACCACGAGCCCCAGGGCGACGAGCTGCGGTTCGAGGGGATAGACGAAGCTTCCGCCGAACGCGTCCGAGGGAAGCGGCCAGCCCAGCGTGTGGATCACACGATCGAGCGGCTGTTTTGTTTCCCACAGCTCCTTCACCCCCAGCGCAAAGACCTGCGGATTCTCTGACACCACGCCCTGCCACTGGCACCATGCCTGCGCGAGCAGGCCCCGCGTCCCCTCGGCGAGTGCCGTGACTTTGGCGACGAGGTCGTTGGGCGCCTGGCCGCCCGCCGTAGGATTCCCGTCCCGATCGAGTCCGGCCGGCGCGGTTCTGACGCCCGCCACAGCCGAGCCCTGCACGAGGAGCTGCGCCGCCGGAAAACCCGTGAACACGTTGACGCCGAGCTCCTCGGCTTTCGCGCCGAGCCAACGCACGATTTCGCAGAGCGACGCGATGTAATTGCCGTGGTTGCGCATCGATGGCGGCATGGGAAGGCGCCATCTGCCCTCAGCCGTCAGCAGATACACTGCCTCTTTTGAAACCGGAGCGCGGAACGGGAAATCGGCGTCCTTCAGGTTTGGAAAGAGCTCGCGCAGCGCACAGGGGTTCACGACGGCACCGGACAGCGAGTGCTCCCCTAAAACCTGGGCCTTCTCGAGGACCCCAATGTTCAGCTCGCCGCCATCGGCTTTCGCCAGCTTGGCGAGCTCGATCGCACAGGCGAGACCCGCCGGTCCCGCACCGACGATGAGGACATCGAGCTCCATGCGGTCGCCCGCACCTGTGGCGCCGTCCTGGAGAATGAGTTTGTCGAGAGGAAGCGGTGGCTGATACCGGGCGGGAACGATCTTAGCCATGCAGCTTGCGGATCTCTTCGGTCAGTTTCGGAACGATTTCGAACAGGTCGCCCACAACGCCGTAATCGGCAACTTTGAAAATCGGCGCGTCTTTGTCCTTGTTGATCGCGACGATCACTTTCGACGTCCGCATGCCGGCCAGATGCTGGATCATCCCGGAGATCCCGACGGCGATGTACAGCGAGGGGCTCACCGTCTTCCCTGTCTGGCCGACCTGATCGGCGTGCGGGCGCCATCCCATGTCCACCACTGCGCGCGACGCGCCGACCGCGGCCTGACCCCCAAACGCACGCGCCAGCTCTTCCAGCATCTTGAAGTTCGCGGGCTCCTTCAGGCCGCGGCCGCCGGAGATGATCACCTGCGCCTCCGCGACGTCGAGCGTTCCGGCGGGGGCCGCCTTGATCTCCCGCACGACCACACGTCCGGGAGACGCGACCGAGAGCGACTCAGGCTTTACCTGCGACGCCTGTGCATCGGGCCTAAACACGTTGGGGCGGACCGATATCACTGCCGGCTTTCCGAGCACGCGGACCTTCTGCATGGCCTTGCCTGCGTAGACCGGCCGTGTGGCGACGATCGTGCCTCCCTCGACAGAAAGCTCCGTGACATCCGTGGCGACGCCCACGCCGAGCTTGGCCGCGACGCGTGGCGCGAGGTCCTTCCCTGTCGCCGTCGCGGCGAACACCACCGCGCCGTAGCCGCCCGACTTCGCGCGCTCCGCGATGGCGCTGGCGCATCCCTCGGGTCCGGCTGAGCTGCAAACGACCGCATCGACCGCCGAGCCCAGGCGTGCCGCCGCCGTCACGACCTCGTACGAAACCTTGCGCAGGGTCCCATCGCGCTGCTCGAGCACCGCGAGCGTCGTCACAGGACTTTGGCCTCTTCGCGCAGCAGCCGGACCAGTTCACCGACGGCCCCGGCTCCCTCTCCGACGATCCTTCCTTCTTTACGCTCGAGTGGCGGCGTGAGCGCAACCACTTCGAGGGCACCGGCTCCCGGCTGCGCGGGCTTCACCTCTAACGGCTTTTTCTTCGCTGCCATGATGCCTTTGAGCGCGGGATAGCGGGGCTCGTTGAGACCCTTGTCGGTTGTCAGAACGGCGGGAAGGGAAAAATCCACGACTTCGATGCCGCCTTCGATCTCTCGCTCCGCCACCCCCTTCGTGCCGTCGATATCGAGGTGCGACACCGCCGTCACGCACGGCAGACCGAGCAGCTCGGCGACCAGCGTTCCGACTTGGGTGTTATAGTCGTCGATCGCCATGCGGCCGAAGAGAATGAGATCCCAGCCCGTGCCTCTCAGCTCGGCGGCGATGATTTTGGCCGCCTCGAAGGGGTCGTGGGGGGTCTTGTCCGTCTGGAGGAGCACGCCGCGGTCGGCGCCTGTTGCCAGCGCGGTGCGGATCGTCTCCTGCGCCGCCGCAGGGCCGAGACAGAAGACCGCGACTTCTCCGGCGCCCGCTTTCTCTTTGCGGCGCAGCGCCTCTTCGACGGCGAATTCGTCATAGGGATTCATGACGAACTTCACGCCCGCTTCGTCGATTGTTTTGCCGTCAGCCGCGATTTTGACCCGCGTCTCCGAGTCGGGGACGCGTTTGATGCAGACCGCGATTTTCATGAGGACGGAAAGCTACGCTAGCGCCGCGCCATTCGGAACACGGCGATGCCCCAACTTTCGGGGTCGTCGGGAGGGTTTGCGTTCCAGTCGCCGTAGGAGTGCGAGCCGTCGGAGCGGTAGCGCAGCACGTAACTTCCCGCGGGCAGCGTGATGACGCGGTCGAAGAGACGGTTCTTGTCCGAGCCGCCCGCGGGCTCAGTCTCTGCGTACTTCATTTTCCACACGGTGCGACCGGCCGCGTCTTCGATCCAGCCGTAGTCGTCCATCTCGTCATCACGGCCTTCGCCCAGTGCCAGGACGCGCACGCGCGCCTGCGCCGAGAGGCTGAAGACCGTACGCGCGTCCTCGTCGTTGCTCATGTGATTGAGTTGCGCCACGGTCGCGTCGTTGCCGGCGCCGCGGGTGCGCAAGAACGGCCCGATGTCGGCAGGATTCAGCCGCCGGCTGGCGGGGAAAATACTGACGCCCCAATAGCGCGCCTCGGCGGGCGGCGCGCCGTTCCAGTCGTTGGTCGAGTGCGAGCCGTCGCTCTTGTAGTACACGAGATAGTTGCCCGGTGGGAGATGCATCGTCCCGTCGAACAATCGGTTCTTGGCGGCGCCGCCGGCATGCTCGGTGTTCTCGTAGTTCATCGCCCAGACGCGCTTGTGCTGTTCCTCATCCACGATCCACGCGTAGTCCGCCATGCGGTCGCTGAAGCCCTCGCCGATCGCGTAGATGTGCACGTCCATCGGACGCCGCAGCGCGAACCCCGCCGACCGCATCTCGTCATCTCCGATACCGATCAGGGAGACGATCGTCTGGCCCTGCGGCACCGGCTCGTACTCGTACGGACGGACCGACGCGCGTGCCGCCGGGTCGGCGACGCGCAGTGTCAGACCCCAGAACTCGGGGTCGGTCGCGGGCACGTTGTTCCAATCGTCCGGACTGTGCGAGTCGTCGCA
>WNGE01004510.1_pt1 | contig 18833 bp, 19 predicted proteins | sample 5400651 | NCBI WGS metagenome assembly WNGE01 (sample SAMN13153370, study PRJNA577476) | soil metagenome | isolation source: 60 cm soil or saprolite under grassland replicate 2 | place: USA:California | collected 2016-06-15
AGTCTTTGCCCGATATCCTGGAATACCTGGTTGGTGTTCTCGATCTGGTCCTCCAGCCTGACAAATACGACGGAGACATTGTCTTGCGTCGTCGAAGTAACGCGCTCCACTTTGCTATTGCCGGTAACTGCCTGCTCCAGCTTGCGGGTGACGAGCTGTTCGACTTTGTCCGAGGAGATACCCGGCCACGGACAGATCGCCACCGCGATGCGCACGGGAATATCCGGATCTTTACGCTTGGGCATGCTCATGTACCCAAACACGCCCCAGACGATCGTGGCGAATAAAGCCACCCAGGCGATCTGACGATTGTTGACGAAGAAGCGGGCGGGATTGCGTCCCTGCGTTGAATGATCGGTTTTCATTTGAGCACCTCCACGCGCGCTCCCTCTTTAACCAGTGCTGCACCGGTTGTGATTACGGTGTCTCCGGATGAGAGTCCGCTCACAATTTGTATGTCGCTGCCGTCCACTGCTCCTACTCCCACCGCGCGCAGCCGAGCGATGTCGCCGGCGCTGGTGTGTTCGACCAGGAACACTCCATATTTGCCGTCCGCCGATTGCACGACGGATGAGAGCGGAACCAGAAGCGAAACGTCATGTTTCTCGGGTTCACTGCCGGCCAACTGCACCGATCCGATCATGCCCACTCTGAGCAGGTGGTCACGGTTTGGAATCGCGACTTCCACATCGAAATTGCGCGTTTTGGAATCTGCGGCCGATGCGATGCGGCTGATCCGGGCATTGAAAGTGCGATTCGGAAATGCGGCCACTTCAACCGCCACGGGTTGTCCAACTTTCACCGAGCGCACCACCGTATCCGGAACTCCAACGATGATCTTCACCGTATCGGTACTGGCGATAGCAAAAGCCGGGACTCCGGGGCCGACGAATGCGCCGAGCTCCACCGATTTGTTGACGATGTCGCCGGAAAAGGGGGCCACCAGACTGGTGTCGCGCACCGCGATCTGAGCCTCGCTGGTAGCGGCAAGACCAGCGCGAACCCGGGCCTGCGCGGAGCTATATTGTTCTACCGCAGCATCAAAGTCGGGTTTGGTGAGACTTTCATTGTCATAAAGTCGTGCAGCGCGGTCGAAGTCTAGTTTGGCCTTCTGCGCCACAACTTGCGCTGCCTCCGTCTGTGACCTGGCTTGGCGCATCCTGTCCTCGTATTCAGCAGCACGAATGCGAACAAGGACTGCGCCTCGGTTCACTCGATCACCCTCGGCGATATCGCGATATCTGCCATCGACTCCTCGCACTTGCATGAGCGAGACGACATATCCCGGGATTCGGAAGGCCAGTCGCGCCTCCGAGTCCGGCATCACGACGGCCGAGAACCGCGGGCCGCCGGCAGACGCAACGCTGGGCTTTGCTTCGATTCTCTGTGCCTGAACTCCTTGCGGTGGCTGTTCGAGCGGCTTATGCGATGCACAGCTGGTCATCAATAGTGCCGCGATGAGTAGTGCGGTTATCTTTTTCATTTATTCTTCTCCCATCGCCTTATAAAGTTCGGCGTCGGCACTCCAGTAGGACGAAAGTGCCTGCTGATATGAATTCTCCGCATCGGAGCTGTGAGCTTGCGCCTGCAGTACGTCTTTGACGAGTGCGGCCTGCTCTTTGTATTTGTTGCCCGTCACGCGAAACTGCTCGGCAGCCGCTTGCTGTGCAATGCGAGTGGCTTTCAACGCCAAAGCCGCTTCGCGCGCCTTTCGGTACTTGGCGCCGACTTCTACTGCAATCTGCGACTGCGTTTCACGAGTGCCGTTGCGCGCCTGTTCCACCGTCTTGGCCGTTTCAGCCACGTGGTTGCGGCGGCGCCCCCAATCGAACGGCTCCCAGCTCAGGTAGAAACCGGCGACCGCAACGTTTGCCGGAAGGACTTTCACGTTGTCGAGCCCCATGTAGCGAACCGAAAGGCTTAGGTCGGGAATGTATTCGGCTTTGGCCAGGCGGCGGCCGTATTCCGCCTGTTTTTCCTTCAACTGCGCTTGCCGGAGCTCAGGCCGATTCTGCAAAGCTTGCTGGCGTGCGCTGTCCAAGGTAGCGGCGGTGGTGTCCATCTCTGGCAGCACATCGACCCGAAACGGCGTGGTCAGATCTCGGCCCAACAATTGATTCAGGTGCTCATGCTGGGTAACAAGACCGTCCTCTGCAACAGATAACTGGTACCGGGCTTTCGCCAGCCGCGCGTCGACCTCCAATGCATCCACCCGAAGCACCGTCTTTTCCTTCACGTACCGCAGGGTCAAGCGCTGAGTTTCTTCCAGCGTCTCAACCCCATCACGCGCAGCGTCTATCGCTGCCTGCGTTGCAACCAGGCTGAAGCAGGCATCGCGGACCTCAGCGCCAATCCTCTGGCGCTCAGCGCGGACATCTTCTTCGGCGATTTCGCGCCCAAGTTTTGTTGCGTGAATTGCCAGGCCGATCTTGTACTGCTGCGTTATCGGCTGGTCGAGGTTGCCGGTCACAAACGTCGTGAATCGCGCAGGGTTGCGGATTACACTGTCCTTATTTGGTATAGGCCCCACATTCGGATACGTGCCGAAGCTGCCTGACGGAAAGGTGAAGTCAAACGAATGCATCGACTCGCCGGCAAGGACAGAGAAATTGAATTGCGGAAGCCGCCTGCTGCGAATGGTGTCCACTCGGAAATCGTGCTTCTGGGCTTCGAGCACCGAGTTCTTCACCACCCGGTTGTTAGTGAGTGCAAGCGCAACCGCATCGTCCAACGTAAGCAAGGGCGGTGGGGCGTCCGGCAACGCCGTTGATGGCCGTTGTGCGAACAATGTGGCGGGCATTGTCATGGCAACCATGAACAACACCGGAAGGAGATATTTGGCTCTCATAGGTGAAACCTCGACCGAATCTTGGGACCCGAACGCTTGTGTGTAGTGCAGGTGGCATTCCAACTTTGAGCAGATGCCAACTCATTGAATCCGTGAGCACAGAGCCAAATATCAGTAGATCTTCTCTGCCCAAATGCGGGCAGATGCCCACGCTTGAATGCCTTCAAAAGCAGCGAGCCCCTCTGGCTCGTAGTGGCTGTGAGGGGCTCGCGAACAATACTGTGAATGATTGCTAGCGGGGGCGAACGCCGAGTACAGCGAGTGCTCGTTGGATCTGGGAGATGGCGGCGGAGGCGCCATTGGCAGTCGAGTTGGCAGTCGAGGCCCCAGGCCGGTCCCATACATAAATGCTGGCCGTCACGGACGGCCGCCCGTCGCCAGGCGAGCACACAATGCCGGGATCCGTGTAGATCTTGAAATCAATTTCTGTCCGCCTTGCGGCGATGTCTTCTAGAGCCGATTGCGCGATGAACGTCAGCTGCGCGCGTAACCGCCGACAGTTGGGGCAGGAAGGATCGAGGTGACTGAGGTCGAAGGTGTGCGATGCACTCAACTCCAGCTCCGTCACCGGTACATACGACAATGGCCCGTTCGGAATGGAAAGCTTGCGGACTGCCATGAATTTATCGCTCGACCAGACGCTTGCGTTCTGGTCAGTAGACTTAACTAATGCGGGTTTCATGTTCTCTCCTTGCCCGTCACAGCGGGCGCCTTGGTGGATCACCCTGACGGACGAGCTTTGATCTCTCGCCTGCGCCTTCTGCTGTGGGCAAGAGGGAGCTGAAGCCGTTCGCACAGGGACTTCGCATATACGTTGTCGGCAATGAACTCTCCGCCGCTCTGTTGTCCGAAGAGCGACAGAACCTCTTCGCCTACGGCATCAACGAAGGTGATCTCTGTGAGATCGACCACGAGCCTCGTTTCGGGGTTGCAACTCGTCAACAGGTTCCGAATATCATCGGCGTACTCGGCGGAAAGCCGGCCGTAGAGCCGAATAGTCAGTGTTCCATCCCCATCATGCATTTCCACACGCAACATGGTTCACCTATGAATGCGAACTTTTTAAATCGCACGGCCAGGTGCAGGACGGCGCGCACCAGCGCAAGCGCGCCGCTGGATGGATCCTTCTTCGAGTGAGCACTCGAGCCTCGCACCACAATCACGGCAGGCCCGGTAGGAACTTCTGCCGGTCGTATACACGCGGCCTAAGTTGCTGTGATCGCAGTGCCGATCACGTGCGGTTAGGAGCCAGTAGCGCAGGATTTCGCTCTGCTGCGTATCGGCCCGTGCTACTTGGGCTAACTGCTCGGCGGTGAAGTCGGTGTAGCTCATGCGCTCTCCTGTCTGGGTCGTTCTCGGTCCCATACGCTAGTGCAGGTAATGTGCCATGGCACATACCTGTAACTTGCTGAGGAATCACGATTACTCGCCGAAGTGGAGTTAACGGTGTGCCTCACAGCGGGCAATGTGCCCTGATATGGGCAACACCGCCGGCGGCGGCTGAAAGGCGAGAGGCGGCCGCGAGTATCGGCCGCCTCGATGAGAGGCTTGAAGGAAGGCGGTTCGGGGGCAAAGCGCGAGGAAGCACGGCGGAGACAAAAAGATCAGTTACAGAACGCAGCCGCTACTGCGGCGTGAGTCAGGCGTGCTTCAGGTCGGAATACGCTCGGAATACCCGCGCCGCGGTCATAGTGGATCGCAGCATTCCAAAACAGAGCATGGTCCTGGTTCCCTGGGCTTGCAACTATCCCGCCGGTTGAAGTTCTCGGCGCGCTCCAGCTCGACCTGCAGGTAAGGTCGCATCGCCTCAACCGCTTTGCGTGCGGGCACGTTCACCTCACCAACATTCACGTTGAAATCTTCGAGAACTTTCGCCAGGTGCCGCTGTTCCGGCAGGGTTGCGGCATTGCCGGCCAACTGCACTGCTGTGAGGCGATCGCGCTCAATGCAATCCAATTTGTCGAGCACCTGCACGGCGGCAACATAGAGCTGTTGCACCAATGTGCGTTGGCGGAAACGTTCTCTCCGTGTCATATCGCATCGCAGCGCTCAGTGCTCGAACCATGTCCGAGTCCACGGCCGGGTCGTAGTGCTCATCCAAGATGTCTTGCAAATGTGGGTAGGCTTTCGCCATCACTAAAAGACGGTCAAGCTCGGCCCGCATGGAACAATTTATGTGGAAAAGCTCGTGAAATGCCTTGTAGCCTTCGTTCATCCGCTCATTCATTTTGTTTTCTCCTTCTGCGAGAGTTTCTGCGCGCTCGCCACAAAGAGCGGTTCTTAAAATCGGGTAGAAGGCACCGCGGTTACAGTGTCCCCTACCCAAAGGAAGGCCCGGTCCAATTAGACGCGGCACTTTGCGGCACAGCATGCGACTGCTATTTCGTTGGCGGATTCGCATCGCACGGAAACGGGGAGCCGAGGTCGTGCCCATCTCTTGTTCTTCATCGGTTCTCCCTCCTGCGGGCGCTTCGGGCTCGCATAAGGAAATAGTGCAATTCGGTTGCCGAACTGCGCGTTGGATGTAATCACTTGAGATGTAAGGAATTGATGTGCGGTGAGACGATACAGGCGTGGTCGTGCTGCCCATCCGCAGAAGCCTGACCACATGCGGGCACCGTCACTGCATGTAATCGGCGCGACTGATGTTCAGGCGACGCATCTTATTCTGCAGCGTCGTTCGCTTCAGGCCCAGTCGCTCTGCTGCTCCGCTGTTGCCGGCTATCTTCCCGGATGCCGATCTCAAAGCGTCGATGATGACCTGCCTCTCGGCTTGTTCGAAGCTTCCGGCAGCGCCTGCACTGGCGGTTCGGATCGGCAATCTCTTGAGTTCGGTGCGCGGGACATGTAAATCCTCGCCTTGCGTGAGGATCACGCAGCGCTCGATGAAGTTCTCGAGCTCGCGAACATTGCCCGGCCAGTCCGCCTTCACCAGCAACTCCATCGACTGCTTGGGAATGGACTTGATGCGCTTCTGCATGCGCCGCGCGAGGCGGCCAACGAAGTAGTGAATGAGCAGCGGAATATCTTCCCGCCGTTCGCGAAGCGGGGGGATCTCGATTGGAAAGACATTCAGCCGATAGAAAAGGTCTTCACGGAATTGCCGCTCCTGAATCATCGCCGCCAGATCCCGATGGGTGGCGGCAATCAACCGAACATCGACGTTAATGGTCTTGGTGCTTCCCAGGCGTTCAAATTCCCGCTCCTGCAGTGCACGAAGCAGCTTGGGTTGCAAGTCCATGCCGATATCGCCGATCTCATCGAGGAAAAGGGTGCCGTGATCGGCCAGCTCGAATCGGCCGCGCTTCTGCATCAGGGCACCGGTGAAGGCCCCCTTTTCGTGACCAAACAGTTCGCTCTCGACCAGTCCGGAAGGAATCGCCGCGCAATTCAGCCGGACAAATGTGCGGTCGCGGCGAGGGCTGAGGTTGTGAATCGCCCGCGCGATCAGCTCTTTGCCGGTGCCGGTCTCACCATGCAGTAGCACCGTTGAGCCGGTCGGCGCCACGATGGCAACCTGATCCAGCACCTTTCGCAGAGCCGCACTCTTGCCCACGATGTCCTCAAAGCTGTGTTCGGAGCGAATCTCCGACTCGAGATACAAACGCTGCTCTTCCAGGTGCGCGTTGGAGGCATTCAGCCGGCCATAGGCAAGGGCGTTGTCAATGGCGAGCGAAATTTGCATGGCGATTTGCGAAAACAGTTCGAGTTGCTGTTGGCCAAAAGCATCGGGTCTGCGGCTTCCCATGGTTACTACGCCTAACGGGCCACTTGCAGTGACCAGTGGGGCGATGGCCATCAGCTTTATCGATTCGGCTTTCAGTTCTTCAGCGATAGGCGATGGCAGTTTCTCGATCTCCGCAGCCGAGAAGAGATCAGCCTGGCGCCGAAGCAGCTTGTTGTGGTCCTCCTGGGTCAGCTGCTTTGATACGGGTTGGTCCAGAAAGCCCTTTCCGCTTGGAAAGTCCAGAAGCACTCTTTGAATCTGATCCGACTGGCGGTCAATCAACCAAATCGCGGTAAGTTCACTGCCGAAATAGTCACGGATCAACGCCGAGGCCGAGCGAAAGACCTCATCGACGTCCAAGTGCGAAACCACAGCATTGTTGATTTCAAGCAACAGCCGAAGACAATCGCGCTCCTTGGCAAGCTCGCGTTGGAAGTGCTCGGCACGATCCGTCGCCAGCGCGCTTTCCAGCGCGACGGCAATATGGGTCGCGACCGAATTCATCAGCTCCAACTCTTCGGGAGAAAATTCCCCGCTGTCCATCCTGCCGAACACTACAAGGCCGTATTGTTTGCGAAACGTCGAGACCGGAAACAAGTAGCCGCTGCGCGTACCCATGCCGGATGCATACGGAGCGAGTTGAGGGAACTTCAGCATCTCCTGCGCCAGGTCCGGCACGTGGGTGGGTCGCTGTTCGTCCAGCACTCGCGCAATCACGCCCGCGCGGGGAACCTCGGATTCTGGCGGAATCAGTGGCCCGTCTGCGGGCCGGTCAATTGCGACAAGCCGCAGTGTTTTGGCGTCGTCGCTCAATAGATAAAGACCGGCGCCGTGGAAGGCGGAGACGTGGGACAAAAGGCCACGCAAGCTATGCAGGAGCGCCTCGACTGTCGGCTGCTTTGCGGCAGCGCTGGAAACATCAAGTAGCGCCCGGTATCTGTCCCCTGTCGCGGTTTGCTGTTCAATATCTCCGCCCAGCATGCGGCTACATTACCACAGCTTGGAAATCAAAGTACCAAGCGCCCTGCTATTCCGGCCGCGAGTGGCTCAATTCCGCCGTCGAGAGCTGCCCGTATCGCGTCATCGCCCGTAATCGGGCAGCCCGAGCTTCAACACTGCTTCGAACGTAGCTCAGCAAATCGCGTGCAATCTAATTGATTGCAGATTTTCGCCCTGCCTTCCTGAGAGGCAATGTAAATGCAATATCTCGTAGTGATCGATTCGAACCGCTACGAATTTCGTGACGGGAATACGACAGAAGGGACAATGAAATGAATAGAAGCAAACTGACGAATACCTTGTTACTTGCCGGCCTCATCTCGCTGTGTTCAATGGGTGCGATGGCCCAGGAAGTTCGGTCGGAAATCAGTGTGCAAGGCACTGGGATCATCACCAAGGAGTCCAACGGTCAAGGCATTCGGGAGACGGCCACGGAGACCTGCGGAGTGCTCGCCGGCTATCGCTACCACATCAATCGCTGGCTCAGTGCGGAGGCTGTCTATGGTTGGAACCGCAACAGCCAGGAGTTCACTTCCGCAGCAGCTTCAGGCCGAGTGCAGGCGGATGTGCATCAGGCGACCGGTGGTCTCGTCGTGAGTGTGCCGGTGCCGCGAAAGTTCAAAGTCCATCCCTATGTTCTGGCCGAAGGCGGGGCGCTGGTCTTCCGTCCAACCCTTGCGTCCGGAACAATTCCGGGGGTACAGCAGCAGGCAGTCGGAGCATTCGCCTACGGCGGCGGATTTGACTATCCGATTCCCACGCTCAGAAAAGTCGCACTGCGCTTCGAGTATCGGGGCCTGGTCTACAAGGCCCCCGACTTTGGGCTGGCATCTCTCAAAACAGACACGTGGACTCACACGGCCCAGCCCTCTGCGGGTCTCGTGTACCGGTTCTGATCTAGAGCTACGCAGGGGCAAGCCAGTTCTGGTTCTTGCCTGTGTCAAGCAGGGGCGTGGCCTTCCCACCCACGCCCCTGCGTCAAATCGCAGGAGATCATTGGCTGTATTGGCCAAAACGACAAAACGTCACTCCAAGGTCAGACAGACTTGGATTTCAAAGCGTGCTACTTCAACAAGAACACCTGGAGGTGGATAAATGAACCTTAATGACTTCTGCGGCATTGTCGTGGCGGCGATGTTGATCGGGGCAGTCGCCATGTTCGCGGTCCTGCTCTGCAATGTCAACCACCAACCTAAACGCAACTCCCGCAAGCGCGCCGAGGCGCAGGCGCTGCGGTGACGACCATCGCTGGCTGTTGCCGGCACCACTGCCAGCAACACACGATACTTTAAGTACACGGCTACGCCAGTGCGGCATTTTAGGATCCGATCCAAGGGCTTCGCCCCTGCCGCAAGTCCCATAGCGCGGCAGGAGTATCCACTTCTTCACAGGTGTTGTAGAGGGCCGCGAGTCACGGAGATCCCTATCTGTACGAAGCACTCGATTTCGTAGCGCAGGGAAAAGTTAAAACGATTCTCGAGACGTACCCATTGGCAGAGGCACCTAGGGCCTACGACCGCGTTGCGCAGGGCGAGGCCAGCTTCCGCGCCGTCCTCACAATGTAAGCGCCGATCCGAGCAGTGTTTCGAGCGGATCAACGCGCCAACCGTACAGAGCCTTTTTCGGATCATGGCAAGGTGGCACGGAGGCCACTCGCCATGAAGCAGAATCCGCGCTCCAACTCCAACCGCAAGAAGGCCAAAACCGTTTTGCGCCTGCCTGATCTCGAATTTGCGAAGGCAGCTGTCCTCAACAGCCTCACCAGTCTCGACGCGCAGCGTGGGTATCGTCACGCGATCGACGAGTTCGTTGACTGGTATTGTTCAGAACCCCGTCTTGCATTCAACCGGATTGTGGTTCTCAGATACCGGAGCTACCTTGAGACTCGGCAACTTGCTTCAGGCACTATCAACCTGCGGTTAGGGGCAGTGCGCCGCCTCGCGTATGAGGCAGCCGACAGTGGCCTGCTCAGCTCTGACCTAGCGGCCGGCATTCGCCGAGTTAAGGGCGTTAAGAAGCTGGGCGTGCGGCTTGGGAACTGGTTGACGGCCGAACAAGGCCAGGCACTTTGGCAGGCACCCGACATTCATCGCATGAAAGGAAAACGGGATCGGGCTCTTCTTGCCCTGCTCCTGGCATGCGGGCTGAGACGGCATGAGGCCGTCAGCCTGAGACTCGACCATCTTCAGCAGCGGGAGGATCACTGGGCCATCGTCGATCTGTTGGGTAAGGGAGGACACATCCGTACGGTTCCGATTCCCGACTGGGTGATTGCGGAATTGAAAGGGTGGCTCAGTGCTGCTGGGATTGACCGGGGCAGGATCTTCCGCAAAGTCACTAAAATGGGCCGCATCTGGGGCGACAGCATGACAGAGAAGGCAGTCTGGCACGTTGTGAAGGAGTGTGCAGCAAGAATCGGCGTCGTGAAATTGGCGCCTCATGATCTTCGCCGCACATGCGCGAAGTTGTGCCAGGCTTCCGGGGGTGAGTTGGAACAGATCCAGTTCCTGCTCGGACACGTTTCAGTTCAAACGACCGAGCAATACCTGGGCTGTAAGCAGCGGATTCGGTCGGCGGTTAACGATCGAATCGGAATCGAGCCGAAGCCCTGATACGGTCAGTGCCCCACAGGGGCTTGGCTGGCCGACTTCTCTCCGTCGTTAGGGATGACTTGCCGACCATCCGGGACTCCGCGTGCCGAGCCGCTGCCGCCGGCTTGAGTGCGATGCCTAAGGATGCCAGCGTCGTGAGATGACAAAACTTCGCATGGTGTGACTGCGTCATGGTGGATTTCTCTGCGCTACGACGGGAAGCAGCGGCCAAAGGCAAGCAAGAGCTTTGGAGACCCCTGAAGCCTGATCTTTCGCCTGAGTAGTGCCCACACCAGATTGGCTTCCTTTCGTAAAAACCGAACCCAAGTTTCCGTGTCTGCCGTTATGTGCAGATTAGCCGAGCCAGTATGACCGTCAGAAATCTGCAATGTCTTCTCGTGAATCACAACGGTGGCCTTCACTTCTTCCTGCCCGGTAAACGTAAAGTGATAGGTTGCGTTCAGCCCCTCCGATTTGCCGCGTTGGAAAACCAATGGCAGCCCTCGCAGAAAACCGCGAATGGCGCCCTGTCCCGCGGTCCCGTTTGAGACCCGCTTCGCTGTTTTATGTGGAAATCGCCGCGCCACGTATTCTTCCGCGTCAGAGTTCGGGATGACGTAAACCGTCTCCACCTTTTTCTGCAAGGGCTGGACGATTGTCTGAAGGTATTGCTTCCGATCGGTCAGGAAAGGTGCGATGACATCCTCCCCGGCTGGACAAACCGCCATGCAGTAGGCAGCCTTGTAATTGGCGCCGAACGACAGGCTCTGCCACATGGAAACTGTTTCAGCACCGGAAACTCTTTCGCGGTATTGTTTGGCACTGCCGCTGTCGGCAATGGTCTCCACCCAATCGCTAAACCCGCCCATGAATTCTCGGTAGTTGTGCGTATAACAGGCAGAAAAATTGAATTGGCCATCGGGCTCAATGGCTCCGGTGGGGCAGGCGGCGACGCACAATTTACATTCAAGGCATGGGTTGTAATCGAGAGGGTGTGAGGTCTCGGTCACCGCAGCGTCTATAAGAAGCGTCCCGAGCAGAATAAAGTTGCCGAACTTTGGATGAATCACGTTGCGATGGATCCCCATCTGCCCCAGACCGGCTGCTACGGCGACCGGCTTGTGAGAGATCACCCACATCTTAGCGCCCCAGCGATCCGCTTCCATCGGGAAGCCTGCTGCTCCTCCATTGATGGCGCGAACTCCGGTTCGTTCCAAGGTTGCAACGATTCTGCGTGCCACCTCGTTAACCTCATCAACGCTATGGTGGAACTCCAGGTTTGCAATGGAGCGTGCCGGCGTGCGGATGTTTTCACGATTCATCCGGCAGACAAAACTCACGAGCGTCTTGGTGTCGGGGAACACCGCGGCGATGTCTGCCTTTTGGTCCGCAATTTCCGGCCGCTCGGCATCCACAAATCCAACATCGTCGGCGCCAGCTTCCATGCACACTGTGCGTAGCCATTCGGAATCCAATATCTGCAATCGAGTTGGCTGACTGCCTGCCGCTTCGCGTTCCCGAAATTGTCTGACTGTCGGATGTTCCGTCAATTGCGCCATCGAAACCTCCTCGACGATTACTACTATAGTGGCCGATACTCACCAAGTGGACGCGTGGCACGGAGTAAATCCAGTTGCACACTGGAAGTTGCGGTCCGTGCCAGCGCCGCACTTCGCTGAATTACACAGCCACTCATTCGCTCCCGCGAGACGGGTTGGCTGCTTGTGGAAACGGCGATCCGGTGTCGACGTTGCCTGAAGGTGACGTCTGCCCGCTCGTACCGGATCCCAGTGAAGGATTGGCTGCCTGTGGAAACGGCGATCCGGTGTCGACCTTCTGGTGCCATGCCAAGTCGTTCGTGCCGGTTTGATTGGCGGCTATGGAAGACGGCGAAATCAGCGGCAGCGCAAGCTCGCCGTTCCTCAGCGCCGGGTTTGCAGCCTGGGGGAATGGCGACCCTCCCCCGTACTGACCCACGGCAATCGTTGACATGAGCAACAGCGTTGCGAGCAATCCAAATGTAAGCTTCATGGAACTTCCTCCTTTGTTGTTTGACTTGTCTCATTCGCATTCGCACGGAAGAGCATTCCGGCGGGTCGCGGCGAAATCGAGCGTGGGTTAAAGGATTACGACCACAATCCTACTATTGCAAAAAAATCGGAAAGAGCTCAAAACGTACTCGGAAGCTCCGACTTCTTAATTCGCCTGTTCAGCTCCGCCTGCATTGCCACCACTCTGTCGTACCAGTCTCTCTCGCCCTGCGCTCCGGCGTCCGAAGCCATGCTCGCCGCCATGCTGCTGGGCACTTCGCTCGTGGGCTGCAACTCGACAAATTTAGTGGCTGAGGGCGCAATGGCGTGATTGTCGGCGATGTACTCATCCATCTTGGCCGCCAGCACGCGACTGTAGAAGTCTTCCGGCACCGGGCCTAGCTGGGGCTGTTCGCCGGTGATCATGTTGTTGCCTGCAAGCAGAGTCGGCGCGGGCGCAACGAGATTTTTGTCTTCGATGTACTTCTCCACCTGTGCCGCGAGTACTCCGTTGTAGAAATCATTGCCGGACGACTGTTTCAGTGTATCTTTGGCCAACTGCTGCCCGTCAGTGAGCATGTTGTTGCCTGCCAGCGCACTGGGCGCTTGCCGGACCGCACTGTTCTCCTCTCTGTATTGATCTACCTGGGACTCGATCACCCGGTTATAGAAATCATCTTGGGCCCCGGCAACTGTGACGACCCCGCCGTTCCTCAGAGCGTGATTTGCAGCCTGGGGAAATGCGGGTCCCCCGTTCTGACCCATGGCAATCGTGGATACGAACAACAGCCCTGCGGGCACTCCAAACATTAGCTTCATAAACGTACTCCTTGTTCCTCGACTTTTGTTTCATTCACAGGTGAGCACCGAACAATCAACCCGAGACATCAGCCTTTACTGCAGTAGATTATGAGGATAATCCAATGGGTGCAAAAAAATTCAGAAGCTCTGCAACAAGTGCTCCCGAACCGAACTCAGGATGTTCTGCTTTTCAACGGGGTCGGGCAAGATGCGCGCAATCGAAACTGCACCCGCCATCGCCGTAAAAATAACCGTGAAGTTCCTCTCCCGCTCGGCGGCCGTACCGCCAGGCATAAACTCCAGCATCCGTTTCTGCCACGCTTTCAGAGTGCCTGCGATTCGCTTCCTTACCGCCGGAGCCGCGCGGGCAATCTCGGGAGCCAATGCAGCAATCGGGCAGCCCGTACCGGCGTGCTCGCAATGTTCAGGGGACAGGTACCAGCGAACGATCTCTTTCCAGCGCTCGGCGGCAGGTACGTCCCGCAGAGTGGTAGAGACTTTTGTTCCAAACTCGGAGAATCCCTCCTCGATGGCTGCAGCGAGAAGGTCGTCTTTGCTGCGGAAATGTTTGTAAAAGCCGCCGACCGTCAGCCCTGACGCTTTCATTACGGTTGCAACACCGGGACCATTCAGCCCCTCCGCCCGAAATCGACGGGCAGCGTTCTTCAGGATCCGCTGGTGAGTCCTCGCCTTGTGATCAGGTTCGTAGCGCATGACGTAAATAGAGATTACACTCGTAATCTTCCGGGTGCAATTTATTTTGTTTGGTCGGTTAATCTCCGTAAGCTGCAGGTGCGCGGTATGCCTACGGTGCAACTTCGTTTATGAAGTGCTGGAGAATTCGCGAACTGCTGGAGGTGCTGAGTGGCCAGAGTGACTACGCACAGCGGGCCCGAAGTTTCGAACGAAATTCGTCAGCATGAGCTCCTGCCCGTGTTGTCACCTGCTGAGTCGCACCTCTGCTTCCAAGTACTGCTCAAGATGGGATTGCGCCGACAGAAGGGCGTCGCGATTTCGCTCCAGTCGGCTGACCATCAACGCCCCCTCGAGAAGGGTGATGATGAGAGTGGCCGATTTTTCCGGATTGACACCCCGCTTGACCTCCTTCTTCCTTATACCGGCGCTGATGATCGAGCTCAGGAATTCGCGCCACTGCCGTAAACTCTTGAGAGCCCGGTCGCGTAGAACCGGGTTCCCGTCATCTGCGTCGATCGCCGTATTCAGCAGCGGGCAACCGCCCGGGACTGGAGAACGCCGCTCGACAAAGTTGGCCACAAATTTCTTCAGCCGATCGACGCTGTTCGGGACCATGTCCAGATCGTGCATCCTGGCTGCGGAGGCCACTTGCCAGGCATAGTCGAAGGCCTGCGCTGCCAGCTCTTCCTTACTGGAAAAGTGACGATAAATGCCGCCCTTTTCCAAGCCCGTCGCCTTCATCAGCTCGGAGATGGAGCCGCCCTCAAAGCCATGCTGGTTGAACAAGCCGGCAGCTTCGGCGACGATGCGCTGTCGTGTTTCCTGGCCCTTGGACATTGTCCCCTCCCTTCGCAGTATATAGCAAGAAGAGACTGCACGGTCTCCTTGAAATAATCTCTCAAAATTGCTTGCGACCGAGCGGTCTCGTGTGTATTCTGCACTGAGACCGAGCGGTCGCATTGGAATCCCCAGCCAGACGCGGAGAGACCGGCACGTTTTCGCAAGGTCAGCAAAGCAACCGGCCAATGCCGGCTAATTTCAGGAGGAGATCATGACAAACGCAGTACAGAATCAAACGTCCGCTTCGATTGAAATCGATGCTTTGGCCGGCAAGGCTGTAAAAGCCCTTGAGGTAATGAAGACGCTCACGCAGGAGCAGGTGGACAAGATCGCCAAGGCGATGTCCGAAGCCGGAGTTTCAAACGAGCGCCATCTGGCCGAATTTGCCGTCGAAGAGACCGGTATGGGCAATGTCGAAGACAAGGTCATGAAGAACCACTTCGCCAGCCAGGTCGTGTATGACGACATGAAGCACGCGAAGTCCGTGGGCATCATCTCCGAACAAGACGGCATTGTCGAGATCGCTGAACCCTACGGCGTTGTGGCCGCAGTTACCCCGACGACCAACCCAACCTCCACTACGATCTTTAAGTCGCTGGTCGCCCTCAAAGGCCGGAACGTGATCATCTTCGGCTTTCATCCGCGCGCGCAGAAGTGCAGCGCCGCAGCCGCGAAGATTATGCACGATGCCGCGGTGGCCGCGGGCGCTCCGAAGAACTGCATACAGTGGATCGAAAAGCCCTCTGTTGAAGCCACAAATGCTCTGATGACCCACAAGGACGTTTCCATCATCATCGCCACCGGCGGCGCAGCCATGGTGAAGGCTGCATACTGCTCCGGCCATCCGGCGCTCGGTGTAGGGCCGGGCGGCGTGCCGGTCTACATCGAAAAGAGCGCCAACCTCGACAGAGCCATCGCCGACGTGATCGCTTCCAAGACGCTCGACTATGGCACCATTTGCGCCGCCGATCAGTCGGTGATCTTCGATGATCGCGGCACCGCCAAGAAGGCCCTAGAGCTCTTCGAACAGGAGGGCGCCTACATTGCCACCGAAGAAGAGAAGGGGAAGCTGGAGAAGGTGATGTTCGACAAGGAGCGTGGCGTTCCTTCGATGGCGATCGTCGGCCAGAGCCCGCAAGTCATCGGCAAGCTGGCCGGCATCGACATCCCCGCCGACCGCAAGCTGATCCTCGTTCCGCTGACCACCACGAGCGGCGGGGACTGGATGAGCCATGAAAAGCTTTCGCCGGTGCTGGGCTGGTACGTGGCAGCCAACAGCGATGAGGCGATTCAGGCAGCACAATCGCAGCTGCAATTCGGGGGCGCGGGTCACACGGCGGCGGTGTTCACGAACAGCGAAGACATTGCGATGAAGTTTGCGCAGAAGGTCGACGCCAGCCGCGTGATGTGGAACCAACCTGCGGTTCACGGTGCGCTCGGCGCTCTGTGTAACAGCCTGGTGCCATCGCTGACTCTAACCGCGAAGCGAGCCATGTCGGTCAGCTGCAACGCATGGAAAATACCGGCAGAACTGTTGTGGGGGTCCAAGCAGCGGCAGAAGCGATGCTCTATGACCGAGCATCGCTTTCTGTACTGGGTATTTTTTGAGGAGCATCAATGAGCATACAAACAGCACTCGACACACCAGCCGGCGCAGCTTCGAGCATGCGCGAGATCCTGTCCCGGCAGCGCGCTGCATTTCTTCGTGAAGGACCACCTACGCTTGGCCAACGCAAAGCCGATCTTCTGAAATTGAGGGCCGCCATCCTAGCCAGGCGAGATGAAATCGGAAAGGTCCTGCAAGAGGACTTCGGACACCGCTCGAGCCATGAGACAGCCATAGCGGAGCTGCTGCCGGTCATTGCGGGAATCGACTACCAGCGCAAGAAGTTGCGCAAATGGATGCGTCCCGAAAAGCGGCATGTCCCGATCCAGTTCCAGCCGGCGCGCGCCTGGGTTTCGTATCAGCCGCTCGGTGTCGTCGGAATCATTTCGCCTTGGAACTTTCCGCTGGGCTTGGCGCTGACGCCGCTGGCGACGGCCATCGCAGCCGGCAACCGCGCCATGATCAAGCCATCGGAGTTCACCCCGGCTTCGAGTGCGCTCTTGGTCAAAATGATCGGTGAAACGTTTGCAGAAGATCAGGTTGCCATCGTGGCCGGCGATGCTGCCGTGGGGCAGGCGTTCGCTGCACTGCCATTTAATCACCTGTTTTTCACGGGCAGCACTCCGGTGGGCCGCGCCGTAATGAAGGCGGCCAGCGAGAACCTGGTTCCGGTCACGCTCGAAATGGGCGGAAAATCGCCGGTGATCATTGAAAAAGGCCATCCGATGAAGCATGCAGCGACCAGTATCGCCTTTGGCAAGCTTTCGAACTCGGGGCAGATCTGCATCGCGCCAGATTACGCGATGGTTCACGAAGATGACGTCGAGCCGTTTATCAAGTCATTCGATGCGGCGGTGCGGGCGCTCTACCCTGATGGGCCAACGGGAGACGACTACACGTCCATCATCAATGAGCGCCACTATGCGCGATTGCAGGCTCTGTTAGACGATGCGCGGTCTAAGGGAGCAAAGGTGCGCGAGGTCGGTGCGAATGCGAGCGAGGCACATCGTCGCATCCACAACCTGGCGCCTACCGTGGTGACTGGCGCCACTAACGAGATGCGCATCATGCAGGAAGAGATCTTCGGCCCAATTCTGCCCGTCATCGCATACCGCGAGCTCGACGAGGCGATGGCGTATGTCAATGCGCACCCGCGTCCCCTGGCGCTGTACTTTTTCGGTGCCGACGGGCCAAACCGCCGCAAAGTGCTCTCGTTGACGACATCCGGAAACGTCACGATCAACAACACGATCGCGCACTACCTGGTGGACGACCTTCCGTTCGGCGGTGTCGGCCCAAGCGGCATGGGCGCATATCACGGAGTCGAGGGCTTCAAGGCTCTCAGCCACGGTAAGGGCATCTTCCAACAAGGTACATGGAACCTTATCGAACTCGTCCTCCCGCCGTTCGGATCGGTCGCCAACTTTATCGGAAAGACTATGCTTCGCTGAGACGCATTCTAGTTATATTTTGCGACTTATGGATTATGGATAGAACCAATGCGAGAACGGAGATGAAACCGCGAGGCTTAAAAGTGTTTCGGTTCACCAGAAATGAAACCCATTTCCGGAGAGTGGTCATGAAAGGAGTGCTATGAATCTTACCGGTCGCACCATCCTCATCACCGGCGGCTCGGCCGGCATCGGCCTTGCCTTTGCGCTTAAGTTCGTTGAACTCGGCAACGAGGTCATCGTGACTGGTCGGCGCCAGGCGGTACTCGATGAGGTGAAGGCGAAGCACCCGAAGCTCCACACCATCCAGAGCGACGTCGCGGATCCTGCACAAATTACTGCGCTCGCGGCGCGCGTGAAAGCAGATTTCCCCAAGATCGACGTGCTGATGAACAACGCGGGCGTCATGCTCTACAAGAACCTCAAGGCTCCGACGACCGACCCCTCTGGGTTAATGGCAGAGGTAAACATCAACCTGGGCGGCGTCATCGGTATGACCTCTGCGCTTATTGACATCCTCACCACCAACAGAGGCACGGTGATTAACGTGTCGTCAGCCCTGGCATTCGTGCCGCTGCCCGCCGTGCCGATCTACAGTGCCACTAAGGCGGCAGTTCACTCCTACACCCAGTCGCTTCGGTTCCAATTGGAGGAAACCGGCGTGGAAGTCATCGAGCTCATGCCACCCGTGGTGAAAACCGATTTGGCGGCAAACATTACCGAGGGTGGCAACTTCAACGTGATCACCAAGGACGAGTTAGTGAAGCTCTCCTTTGCATCCCTGAAGGCGGGCGTCCTCGAGATCCGGCCGGGACAGTCCAAAACGCTCGCGTGGATGCGCCGCCTCGCCCCCGATTTCATCAACCGGAAACTCTGGAAGGCGTCAAAGAAACTGGTGCCGGTCGGGGTGGGATAGGGCGGGTAAGAATCTCAGCTCTTGCTCTGCCCTCGGCGCTGCACTGATCGACGCCCCGCACTTGTTAGGAGATTGATCGATGGCTAACCTTCCGCCTATGAAAGATGGGAAGGGCTTCACGCTGCAACTGCAAATGAATTCCGATCAACACGGACTGCTGGGACTGCGGCCGGCGCCTTCAGTTCGATAGGTCCCGCCAGCCGCCGCGGGAGCTGCATGATGCGCTCCCACTGCCGCCAACAGTAGTCAGCAGCGGGCGTAGTTGTGCCAAACAGCTCGGCTGCATGACTCCATTCCAGGGCCGCGGTATATGGGAAGCGATTCCGCT
>WNGE01010286.1_pt1 | contig 18833 bp, 17 predicted proteins | sample 5400651 | NCBI WGS metagenome assembly WNGE01 (sample SAMN13153370, study PRJNA577476) | soil metagenome | isolation source: 60 cm soil or saprolite under grassland replicate 2 | place: USA:California | collected 2016-06-15
AGGCCCGCAAGCGCGTCAGCAGTTCCTGTTCGTTCTTCCAGGCCTTCTGCCGGCCTTGCTCGAAGCGCCGCTCGCCGGCGCCCGGCTCGAAGTTCTTGATGTTGCCGAGGATCATGGGCACGAGCGTGGTGGGGCGTTCACTCCAACGTGGCTTCGTGATGTCGATCTCGCCGACGCAGCGCATGCCGTACTTGTCGAGGTAGGCCTGGATGGCCTCTCGGGCTTCGCGCCCGCCTGCGAGCGTGGGTAGCTCGTCCAGGAAGTTCTCGTCCTCGACGTGCTGCAAGAATGCCACCACGTCCGGATGTGGGCGGATCACGTCAGCGACGCCCAGCAGCGCCAGCCCCATCTCCGACGTGACGTTGTGGGGGACGGACTGCGTGAGCGTGTCCGCCGCGTTCTTCTCGCCCAGCCACGCCTCCAGCTGCTCGTTGAGCCACCACGTGGCCTCCATCGCCGACATGAACACCTGATGGCTCCGCGGATCGAACAAGATCCGCTTCAGCTCCTGGATGTCCGCCCGGATGAAGTCGAGCAGCGCCTCTCCGGACTTCGTCCGGATGTCGCGTTCCGAGGCGGCGATGGATGCCTCGCTGCGCCCGATCAGCTCGGCGACGATGGCCGGATCGGTCTCGATTGGAGCGGGCGCGCTGTCAGCCGGCGTCCCGCCCAGGCCCTCTTCCGGGAGGGTCGGGATGAAGTCGCCGCGTTCGAGGATGGTCTGCAGCGCGTCCCCGATCAGCGGATCGGATCTCCCCAGGGCCTTCAGGAGGCCTGCGCGACTCGTTGGCGAACCCAGCGCCTTGGTGACGTCGACGAACAGTCTCCCGCCGGCCTCGGACATGGGCCGCGGGGTCGTCAGCTGCCACAGGGAGAGCCCCAGGGGCTTCATGGGGTCGGTCATCATCTGCTGATGACCGACGGAGACGTAGACGTGGTTCCCTTGATCGCTGGTCGCGGGGATGGGAAACAGCGTGGTGATCGGCCGACTCTGGACAATCTGGAACCCATCGTCGACCAGGCACCATTCGATGTCCTGGGGGTGGCCGAAGTGCGCTTCGATCCGCCGACCCAGCTGAGCGAGCCGCACGATCTGCGCATCGGTCAGCGCTGGCTGCTCCTGACTCTCTGGCTCGATCGCCAGTTCCTGCGTCCCGCCTGCAGGCCAGGCGTGGATGGCAAGCTGCTTGGTGGCGACTGCCTTGACGACAACTTCACCGTCCCGCACTCTGTAGACGTCGGCGTTCACCAGGCCGGCTACCAGGGCCTCGCCGAGGCCGAAGCTGGCCTCGATGGAGACGACCTTCCGGTTGGAGGTGACGGGGTCGGCCGTGAAGAGGATGCCGGCCGCATCCGGGAAGACCATCTGCTGCACGACCACGGCCATGTGGACCTTCTGGTGGTCGAAGCCGTTCCGCACGCGGTAGGTCACGGCCCGCTCGGTGAACAGCGACGCCCAGCATCGGCTGACGTGCTGGAGGATCGCAGCCAACCCCACGACGTTCAGGTACGTGTCCTGCTGGCCCGCGAAGGAGGCCGTCGGCAAGTCCTCCGCCGTCGCGCTGGATCGGACGGCGTAGGCAGCTTTCCCGCCAAGCCGGGTGACCGAGCGGGTGATCGCCGCCGCCAGATCGTCAGGAATGGCGATCCCCTCAAGGGTCCGGCGGATCTCCGCACTGAGCGTGCGGATCGCCTGCCGGTCGTCGGGGTCCAGGCGCGACAGCCGATCGAGCTGATCGTCGATCCAAGGCGCCGTTGTAATGATCCGCCGGAAGGCATCCGTCGTCACGCAAAAGCCAGCCGGCACACGAATGCCTTCGATCCGCGAAAGCTCCCCTAGGTGCGCGCCCTTGCCGCCAACGAGCGCGACCTGCGTCTTGTCGATCTCTTCGAGACCCAGCACGTAGCGCTCGATCATCGCGATACCTCCAGGGAGGCCGTGCTCCGCTGCACTGCGATGGCCGACAGAGCGTGCGGCATGACAGACTCTGCCGAACCTCGCGTTTGGCACGCCCTCATCTCGTTCCTTCCCCCCCGCGCGAGTCATACGTCGACAACAGCACACGCACCTTCGGATCACCCATTCCATAAATTCCGAGCCCGGCCTGCGATTATGCGGCACGACCCTGGCCTTGCCGCAAGTCCCCCGGTGCGCTATAAAATTGAAAATGGCAAGGGGCTGGATCTCCTTGCCTTTGCTTTTTGCTGTCCGCTGTGGACGGACAGCCTCCTCGCGGAGCGGCGCACCGCCGTGTACGGCGGCACGCCGGGACAGAGAATCTTCCCTGGGCCGCGCGCCGTTCTAAGACCTAGCCTCAATCTTTCGTGATCTTGTTCTGTGCGGCTGAGGCTGCGACGGACTCGTGTTGTCAGTGTCTGGCTGTGCCTGGTTTCCCCGCTGTCGCGCCGGGTGGCCGGGGTTCCACAGGCCCTGGGGTTTGTCCTTCCTGGTCGTAGGCGCGGTTGCGGCTGGTCAGCCGGGTGCGAAGGCCTGCGGGCGGGTGATCGCAGCGGGCGCGGCGGCGGCGCAGCTCAAGGTCCGCGAGCTGGCCGCGCTTGTGGGGCTCGAATATACGATCGTGCTGGTGACCTGCTTCTTCTCGCAGCAGCGAGCTGTCAGGCCGCGGTCTGGTATTCGTGCGTGAGTCCGCCGAGGACTTGTTTCCGGCGGATCCGGTGCTCGGCGAGGTTGATCTCCGGTGGCCGGGTGTGAGCGTTCATCGCCCGCGCCGTGCGGCGCTGCGATGGCGATCAGGAACAGCCGCATGGTGGTGCGACCCGCCGAGGCTTGGCGTGTCGAGTAGCCGTATCCACCCTTTCGTGTGGACTTCGTCGACGATGACCCATATGCGACGTACGTGCCCGGTTCGGCCTCGGGGTTCTGAGAGACGACCTCCCGGTAGAACCACTCAGAAACGATCAGCCCGAGCACTCCAGTGCTGGATGCGAGGGCGGACTTGAAAGCGGGTGCCTCGAGAAGCCGATACGCGTCGATGATGGAGCGGCTGGTGACCCCGTGATCGTCGTAGTTAACCTCACCGGCATGTAGGGCAACGCGCAGCCGTATCCGTTCCGGCGTATCGCAGCGCGCGTTGTGCCGGACCAATTCAGCTGCAAGCAGCCCAGGTAGCCGGGTGACCACCGCGTTCTTCGGAACATGGGGGCGGATCAGGGTCAGGAAGCCGTCACCGCGGTCAAGCACCAAGCAGTCGTCCGGGCTGACCTTTGCCCTGCTGAACGCACGCTCGGTGGCCCTATAGATGGCGTCTCTGACCGCGAGCTGGTGCGGGTTGGTCCGGGCCGGGTCGCCGAACTTCTCCACGTCGGCGAACAGGATCGTCCGGTGCTCGGCAGGAGGATACCGCTTCATCGTGGGTCGTCCCAGCCCGCTGCCGGGCACCTTCGGCGTGCATGATCGCTAAGTAACATGCGACCATACCTTCCGTGGCTACGGCCAGCCCTCGCCCAGCACTGGGTGGCCGGACACACGTTCGCCCGAGCGGTTACGAAGGATGCGTAGCAGCATGAGACCGGCCAACGCACGCAGGCAAGGCTGAAAGCTTGATCGGCCAGCCGGTTCGGCTCAGTTCGCGATAAACCGAAGGGCGAGGGCCAAATACCAGAATCGACCCTCTGCCCTTCAGCTACTATTGGACGAGCTGTGCGGCCGATCAATCAAGGCGCTAGGCTGTCAAACTTGCCCGTTTTTACGCGATGGATGAAGGCCTTAAACGCGCTCGGTGAATACACAATGACAGGACCGTTCGGATCTTTGGAGTCGCGCATCGCAATTTCGGAACCCCGCATTTTGCCGTCAATTGGCGCGAGCTCGACGCAATCCCCATTTGCCCTACTTGCTCCCGCTTTGCGCCAAATAAGTGCTTGCCGCTCAATTGGCGTCAAACGCGTTATTTGTGACATAGCCACCTGCTTTCATTTTTTATGTGTAGTATCGGTAACCGGACCACGATCAAGGATCAGCGACCGGCTAACGATCAAGGATCATAGAGCATGGAGCCGGTGTAGCGGATATCGATGTGGCCATGCCTGATGCAACTACAGGGGTGCCAGGAAGCGCAGCCGTTCGGGATCAGATTTTGCCTTCTGCCTTCAACGGCGCGCGCTTGCCGCGTAGGGCAGTCGCGGCGAGACGGCACCCGCACGAGTCATCCGCTGGTCGTGTTTCCGCCGATACGCAACCGGATGACCCGCCCATTGAGTGGTTGCAGCGGGCGGCGAGCCGTCGTAGGTGTAAAACGTGTTCACGCGGACCGCACCCCCGCGCGTCAAGCTGACCCCCCTAATGCGGCCGAACAGTTCGGCCGGGCTGGCTTCACCAATGTGTACCTCTTCGCCCGACGTTGCCGGCGCCGCAAGGAGGATTGTGTCGAGCAGCGTGTTCGGCAACTGGGGGCCAACGCGGAAAAAGACGCCGACGACAGCCTTGGCACCATTTGTGTCCATGTGGACGAAGTGTGCCTCCACATCGGCCAGCCGACCGTTAACTGCGTGCTCCGATGGCGCGTGGAAGTGGTACTGCACCAACTCGTATATGTCGCTGCCGATCTGCAGCGTGTCATTGACGCCGCCTGGGATCGGCACCTCCACCACGTGCCCGGTGTTCTCGACGATGAGGTCGGACCGCTCACAACTCAGCAGCAACGGAGAGCCACGGTAGAAGGCCACCGAGCTGGCACCCGTTGTCTTGAACAGCTCTCGACGTGTTAGCTCAGCCATGACGCCCCCCGCCCGGCGTGCGGCTCCGCGCAACTGCCGAGGCTATCGAGCCTTCGCCTGGATGCCCGGTGCCCTATCCAGATCTTGCTGGAGCCTTGTTGGGTGTCATCACCTTCTATGGGTGATATCCCGGCGAGCGCCGGCGAGGCGCCGGCTCCATCCGGTCACGCCGGGCACCAGTGTGGCGGGCCGACCGACAGCAAACCTCGCGCAGGCTGCGGGCGGACGCGCCGCGATGACCGAGTTCGGGATCGGGGTCGCCGAACTCGCCGCCGGGCGTGGCGAACACCCACAGGTCGCAGCCCGCCCAGCCGAACGCCTGCTGCACGCACTCATGCAGCCGCGACAGCGTGAAGTCGGATGGCACCTCAAGCCGCCGCCAAACCGGCGGCTTCGCACCGCGCAACGTGATCTTCACCTTGTGCACCATCGGGCAGGCCGGATCCTTCCCCAGAGGCCGGCCCCGGCTTCGCTGCCCGGCACGCGGCTCGCCTGGCTCACCCCGGACCGGCCGCTGATAGCACCTCAAGCCGGGACCTCAGAAGGTCAAGACGCTCGCCGACGTCCTCGACCTGATCGGGCTGCTCCGGGCATGGCTCGCGGGCGAGGGCGCGCGCGAGGATCGAGGCGGCCTCGGCGGGCGAGTATTCTCGGCACTCCAGTCCGAACTGTTGGGCGGATCTTCGGTAGTGAGCACGGATCTGATCCGGTTGATCGGAGATGAAGCAGTCCTTGACGCCGCCACCGAGCACATGATCGATCAGCACGGCGATGGCGTGCCGCTTCCGGCCGTAGCTGAAGCACAGCGCGATCGTCTCCTGCTCGCCAAAGAAATCCACGTAACCGAAGCACCTACCGATCTTGGGCTTGCGCAGCCCGGCGGCCCACGGCGGCACAGCGAGCCCGGCCGCAGCCAGCCGCGCGGCGGCGCCGGATGCCGCCGACCTGGCATCACCAGGACCCATCACCGCCAGCACGGTCACCATAGCCATCGCCTCAGGCGAACCCTCAGCCTCAGCCTGCCCGATCATGGCGGTGACAATCTCAGCTAGGTCAGCGTCTCCCGGTGCCAGCCGCCGCAGTACGCCGAGAAATTCCGCCCCGACAAGTTCGGCGTCAAGCGGGCCGCAGCCCGGCCGCAGGAGCGGCGTCCAGCTGCCGAGTACCCCGGCGAGAATCTCCTCCTCCGACGGCAGCAGCCCAGCCTCGCCGAGCTGGTCCAGCAACTCGAACGGATCCGGAGCGGCTTGCAGCGCCTCCAGCAATTGCTCCGGGCTCGCATCCGCCGCAAGCATGCTGGCCACCCCGGACTCTCTGCCGCGTGGAAGCGCGTCGACAGCGATGGCGCGGACCGCCCCGCCCCGGTGGGCCGGATGACCGCGTCGGGCGGAGCGCTTTGCAGGTGTCACACGGCGACCGCCGCGTCTGGATTTGGCCATACAGCAAATCGTGGCAGTAGATCACAGCCAGGCGCCGGATTTCGTTGTTGTGGCGTTTCGTGCAGCCGCCAAGCCCGCTGCGCGTGGCCAGCGGTCTTGAACACCGCTCCCGCAGCCGACATCGGCGCGTGCATCTGGCAAGCGAGACTCCGCGGCCAGCACCCGGATGAGGCGTTGCAGCTCCGCAGAGTGACCGGACTCAACCACCGCTCAACCGAGCTGGCACCGCTGAACGGCCGCCGGGTGCCAGCCACGCGACACCCGCCACGTAGGGGGGTACCGGCGCAGGGGTCAACTATCCGCAAACTGAAGAGTATTCTTCTAATTGTGGATAGACGGCCGAGCCCCTCTCTGCTGCCCATCCTGCGTTCCCAACAGCAGGGTGAGATCCTCGCGCTGCTGTTGGGAGACCCTGGCCTTGAGCTTAGCCTTACCGAGATCGCGCAACGGACTGGCGCGCCGCATCCCTCAGTCCACCGGGAGATCGAACGCGCGGAACACGCCGGCCTGGTCACCACCCGGAAGGTGGGACACACCCGGCTTGTGCGGGCGGACACCACCAGCCCCTACTATGCCGGCCTCGCCGACGTCCTGACCAAGGCTTTCGGTGTTCCCGCCGTCCTCGCTGAAATCCTGCGACCGGTCAAGGGCATCAGCGGCGGCTACGTCTACCGATCGTGGGCCGCCCGGCATGAAGGGCAGCCCGGGCAGCGGCCCGTCGGCGACATCGATCTTCTTGTCCTCGGCGAACCAGATCGCGATCAGCTCTACGACGCCCTCGGCGCAGCGGAGAAGCGGCTCGGCCGGCCCGTCCAGGCGACAATCCGCCCCGCCGACTGGTTGGACACGGGGTCAGGATCGTTTCACGAGACCGTGACCAGCCGCCCCCTGTTCAAGCTCTCCCTTACACACCGCTAACCGAAGCGCTCCGGTGGCGACCCCGCAAGGAGTGCCTTCACGCCAGACACCGCTGCAGTCGCCTTGCCGACCGCCCAGGAAGCATCCGTTTGGGTGATCGGCGGCGCTGATGGATCGAAATACTGCGCCGTGTGACGGGTGCGCCGCAACCGCTCCGGGCGCAGCTTCAGGCTGGCCAGCGGCCCAGCCAGCACATGCAGCACCGCGGTCCCGCTGGCCGTGGCACCATCACCCAGGTCCACCGTGCCGGTCACCGTGTGATCCCCGACGGTGGTCGCCGTGCAGATGGCCCCGCTGCACGACCCGTCCGGGGCGACCGAGAACAAGGTCGCCTTGGTGACCTCACCCAGCGGCGACCGGCCCGTATCGTTCGGGATACATCAATAGCCCAGGTAGCGAGCGAGCGCGGTGACCTTGGCCGCGATGTCGTCGCCGATCTCCCAGCCAGGGTCGACAACGTCCGGCTCAGGCGACGTCCGGCTCAGGCGGCGGTATGGGCCGGAGCGCTGGAGCCGCCAGGAAGTACGGGTCGGCCCCGCCGAACCCGATATGCCCGTCCCAGCCGGCGAACTCCCAGCGCCGGGTGTCCAGCATACGATCGATGATCGCCTCGTCACAGCGGACGTCCAGCCAGTCAAGTATCCGCGGCAGCCAGGTCCACGGGTCGCCGATCAGGTCCTCCGCCCGCACTCGCAGCCACCGGCGCTGCGGCACCGCTTGCAGCGCCTTGACGATCCGCAGGTGGCCGGTGTGCCAGGCGATCACACACAGCCGCACGCGCTCGGCGTGCGCCATCCCGGCCGGGAACAGGTACTGGCTGTAGAGCTTGAGCATGGAGCGCTGGGTGCTGACCGGATGCCTGGTCAGATGCAGGTACCGGGCGCCGGGGAAGGCGCGCAGGCACCGGGACAGCGCCTGGGCCGAGGCCACGGTGCCCGGGGACTTCTCCACCCCGATCCTGGGGTAGATCAGCCGCAACAAGTGCTCCATGACCTCAGTGGCCGACATCCCTGGCCGCTGCCGAATCCAGTCGAGTGCCCGGTCCATTGCGGCCCGGTCCTGGCGGCCATCGTGAAGCTGGGCGAGGGCGCGTTCCAGGCCCATCAGCGAGTGACGACGTCCGGCGCGGTCGGTATACTGCCCATCCGGTATGGCTATGATCTCGCAGACCGTATCCCGCAGGAACAGATTGGTTTCGGGCAGGCCGTACAGCTCCGGGTGCCCGGCGAGCAGCGCGATCGAGACCGTGGTGTACGAGCGAGCCGGCGCGAGCATGAACACAGGATCGCGGTGACCACCCTGATCCGCTGTCCCGGCGTCGGCCATGCTGGTCACCGGCACGCTACCGGGGCAGCCCGGGCGCCACGGCGTCCTTCATGGCCAACAGCGTCGCACAGTCGGCCGCGAGCCGGTACGGCTGGATGGCAAAGGTATCGACTTGCCCGGGATATCGGTGTATGTGTAATTCCAGGGCCTCAACACGCACCCGGTGGTGTGGCCCGCGCAGGCGTCGAGTAGCGGGCTGGCGTCACCGGTGCCGCCATGACGCGATCCCGGAGGAGGACCAGCCATGGACCGTTCGGCCCAGTTGGATCTCGACTTGTCCGCTCTGGAACTCGATGACTTCGAGGTGGCCGATGACGCGCTCACCCTCGAGTCACTGACCGCTGGCTACGCGGCGTACCGCTGCGGCTGCTGCCACTACTGCGCCTGCCCCTGCATCTGCTGCCAGAAGAGCTGACCCCCCCGGGTGCCGGCAGGGCCCGGGCCGGCGCTCCACCGCCCGGATGACAACCGATGCCATGATTGCCGTCTGCCCTGAGGTGCTGCGGCTTCGCCCGGGCGTCTTCCTGGCGGCCGGCCGGAGCGGGCAGGAGTACCTGCTGCACCAGTCCAACAGCCAGCGGCTCGGCACGCTGACCCGGACGCAGCGCGACGCGCTACACCAGCTGGCCGGATCGAAGTGCCCGGCTGAGTCGCTGCGGGCGATGGCACGTGGCGCCGACGGGGACGCTGGCGTGGCGGAACTCGGCTCGCTGCTGGACCAGCTCCGGGCCGGAGGCTGGCTGCACATCACCGTGATCGGCGAAGACGGCCCCGCGTACACGATCCAGCCGCACCGGCGCCCGGCGCCGTTGCCGGCAGGTGACGGCCAGGCCGGCCTCGCGTTGTCACGGTTCGCCGTCATGCACCGCGCCGGCGCCGATCTGCTCATCGAGTCGCCGCGCTCCTGGTGCTCGATCGCGGTGCACGATCCCGGCGTGATGGGCGCGCTGGCGGCGTTCACCCGGCCGCGGCCCGCGGCGTCCGCGGCGCCGGCGGCGTCCGCAGCGGGCCTGGGGTCGTTGCCCGCGCCGCTGGCCAGGCGGCTGCTGTCCGACCTGACCTGGGCCACGCTGGTCGTGCAGACGCCGGGCGAGGAGGACACCGCGTTCGAGCTGCGCCAGTGGAGCCCGCACGAGCTGTGGTTTCACATGCGCAGCCGCGCCGAAGGCGTGCCGGACGGCCACTTCGGCCGCACCGGGTGGGCGGCCGGCCTGTTCGAGCCGCTTCCCGCACGCCGGGTTTCTTTTCCCGTACGAAGCATTGAACTCCCCCGCCCGGACATCGACGCGCTGCGCCGCCAGGACGCCACCCTGACCAGCGTGCTGGAAGAACGGCGCTCGATCCGCCGGCACCACGACGAGCACCCGATCACCCTGGAGCAGATCGGCGAGTTCCTGTACCGGGCCGCTGGGGTGCGGCACACGGCGGCGCACGACGGCATCGAGATCGTGACCGGGCCGAACCCGTCCGGCGGCGCCCTCGACGCGCTCGAGTTCTACCTGGCGGTACGGCTGGCCGAGGGGCTGGAGCCCGGCCTGTACCGCTACGACCGGTTCGGCCACAGGCTCGAGCTGGTCAGCAGGCCGACCCGGCCGGTCCGCAGGCTGATCGACGCCGCACAGCAGGCAACGGGCGGATCACGGGCACCGGTGCGGACCTACCCGCCGCAGCTCGTGGTGCTCCTCGCGGCCCGGTTCGGCCGGGTCGGCTGGAGCTACGAAACGCTGGCCTACTCGCTCATCGTCAAGCACGTCGGCGTGGCCTACCAGACGATGTACTGCGTCGCCACCGCCATGGGGCTGGCGCCGTGCGCGCTCGGCGCCGGCGACCCGGCTGTCTTCGCTGAGGCGACCGGGCTCGATCCGCTCACCGAAGGAACCGTCGGCGAGTTCATCCTCGGCAGCCGGCCGGCGGGCGAGACCGCCGACCCGGCCCCGCGGGCCGCTGAATGAGCGAGCTGGAGAGGCGCGGTACCGCCTGGACTGAGGAGCGAGGCACGAGCGACGAGGGAAGGGGGCGCCTCCAGGCGCCCCGGAAGCGAGCGGGGGGCACGTGACCGGGCTCAAGCTCCGCGAGGACGCGTACTACGTAGCCACCAGCGATGGTGTGTACATCCTCACCCCGCAGGGCGAGGTCGTGATGACCGGCCGGTCGATCTTCGGCTGGGTCGACCGGCTCGCTCCTTACCTCGACGGCCGGCACACCCTCGCTGAACTGACCGCGGCGCTGCCCACTGGCCGTAAGCAGATGACCGAGCGAGTCATCAGCGCGCTGCGCGACCGCGGGGTGGTCGTCGAGACCGGGGAGGACGCCGATCAGGTGTACTCGCTGACCAGCGACGAGCGGAGGCTCTACAGCCGCGAGATCGCCTTCCTCGGCTACTCCGGTTCATCGGGGGAGCGAAGCTTCCAGGCCTATCGCGACAGCGTGATCGTGCTGGCCGGAGCGGGCCGGCTGCTCGCCGACACCGTGCGGGCGGCGCTGGATTCGGGCTCACGCACGCTTCGTGTCGCGCTCGCTGGTGCGGACCCCGCCGACCTGATCGTCCTGGCCGACTGCGAGCGGCGCGCCCGGCAGCACGACCCGCGCCAGCGGATCATCCGCAGCGCGGCGGATCCGGCCGATGAGGACCGGCTGTCTGATCTCGTGACCGGGGCGGGCATTGTCGTGTACGCGTCTGACCGGGCCGACGTCGATCAGGCCCGCGCGCTCGACCGGCTGTGCTCGCGGGCCGGCGTCCCCTTCGTGGCGGCCGTCCTGGACGGTGATCACGCCTGGCTGGGACCGTTCGGGCCCACCACAAGCGGGCGGCCCGGCTGGATGAGCGCGTGGCGCCGGCTGCTGGCACTGGAGGGCGACGAGGCCGGGCGAGTCAGGCCTGACGGTGCCGGTCGGCTCGGCCCCGGCTTCGCCGGCGATGGTGCCGCTGAAGACGACCCCGCTGGAAACGGCCTTGCCGGTAACGGCCTTGCCGGGGACGGCCGCGCAGGGGACGGCGGCGACGGCCGCGCCGCGGCGCTGGGCGATCCGCGAGCGGGAGCGGCGCTCACGGTGGTGGCGAACCAGCTCATCCGAGAGGTGATGCGGCAGCTCAGCGGCACGGCGACGTCGGCTGAGCCGACCCGGATGACGCGGGTCGACCTGCGGAGCCTGAACCGCAAGAACCATCCCTTCTTGCCGCACCCGTTCTCGCTGGCCGCTACCCGCCAGGACCGGGCCGGTCTGGCGGCCGCCGTTGACCGGCTCCGCGAAGGTGAGCGGCTGGAGCCCGAGGAGTTCTCCGGGCGGATGACCGCCTGCCTGGAGCCCAGGTTCGGGGTGCTCAGCAAGGTGACCGAGCAGGACTTCGCGCAGGTCCCGCTCGCGGTCGCGCAGGTCCGGGTGTCGGACCCGGTCCGGCTGCTCGACCCCGGCGGGCCGCTTCCGGTCGTCACGGGTGCGGGCCTGTCGCTGGCCGAGGCCCGCCGCGCCGCGGTCCTGCGCGCGCTCGCGGTGTACGGCTCGCTCATGGTCGATCCCCGGCGGCTGCACGTCCGCGGGGACGCCCCCGGCCTCACCGGCGACCCCGCGGAGGACCTGGCGGCCCTGCGCGCCGGGCAGTGGAGCGGCTTCGTCTGGGGCCACGGCCTGGCCGACGAGCGGCCGCACGCGCTGGCGGCGGAGGCGGTCTTCCCCGCGCTGCGCGGCGCCCGGCCTGGAAATGCTCCGCCACCCGGCGTAGCTGCCGGGCATGACTGGGTGGAGGCGGTGCGCAGCGGGCTCGTCGGCCAGTGCCGGCGGCTGACGCTCAACGAGCTCGATGCCGGCCAGCGCCAGTTCACCCCGATCGAGTGGACCGAGGTCGCGCTGGATGCGGCCGGCCGCCGCTATCGTTCGATGGCGGCGGTCCTCGGGGATAGGCTCGACGTGTACGACGTGACCGGCTCGCTCCGGGTGCCGACGCTCGCGTTCCGCCTCGACGGTGTCACGGTGGCCTATACCTCGGGATTCTCGTTCGGCGACGCCCTGCGCGATGGCCTGGCCGAGGTGCTGCTGTTTCACCAGGTCCAGGCCGACGGCGAGGCCCCATATGCGCCGGCCCGGGTGCCGCCCTTGCGAGAGCACGGGCGCCTGCCTCGCATCACCGCCTGCCCGGCATGGTCCATCGACGCCGCTGGCGCTGCGGCCCAGCTCGCGCACCTCGGGTGGAGCGCCGTGGCCGTGCCCCTTGATCACGACCCTTCGGTGACCGGCAGCATCCTGCCCTATCTCGTCAACGTCGTGGTGGCGCGTGGCTAACCAGCGAGTCGCTATCGCCGGGGCGGGGCTGCTGGCCACCGCCATCAGCGAGTGGCTGAGCGCCGATCCCGGCCTCGACGTCACTGTCCGCGCCTGCGATCTGCCTGTCCTCGCTGACCTGGAGGATCTTGCCGATCTCGCCGGTGACGCGTCCCCAGGTGGCGGGGTGCTCATCACCGCGAGCGACGCCTGGGACTGCCGAGGCTTCGAGGACATCCAGACGCTGTGCGCCGCTCACCGGGTGACCTGGCTGCCGGTGCGCACCGAGCTGGGCCGGGCGGTCATCGGGCCGCTGCACATCCCCGGTGAACCCGGCTGCGTGCGGTGCGCCGAACTGCGGCGCAGCGTCGCGGACGAGCATTCCGGCGCTCGCGACGAGCTGCGGCAGAAGTACCCGCGGCTGGCGGAGCAGCCATCGCCCTGGCTGACCGCAGTGGCCGCCCGGACGGTGGCGGCGCTGACCGCCGATGAGGTCACCGGGCCGGATCCGCGATCGAGCCGCATCCGCTGCGCGCTGCTCTACGTCGCCCTGGGCAGCCTCGCGGTCAGCACCCACCGGTTCCTTCCCGATCCGCTGTGCCCTGCGTGCGGCGCGCTCCCGGCCGACAGCCCGGAAGCGGCCCGGATCACCCTGCGCCCCTGGCCCAAGCCGGCACCCGGTGCGTATCGGGTCCGCGCCCTCGGCGCCTCCGACGTCGCCGGGCTGTGCGCGACCTATGTCGATGGGCAGACCGGGCTGATCCAGCGCATGGAGACCCTCGCCAGCGGAGGGGTCGCGGTCGCCGTCGCGGCGCTGCGGACGCGTCACCAACCCTGGGCGGAACTCGGCTGGGGCCGGACCAGCCATTACCGCCGGAGTGAGATGGTGGCGGTGCTGGAAGCGCTGGAACGCTACGGCGGCATGACACCGGGCGGGCGGCGCACCGTGGTGCGGGCCAGCTTCGCCGAGGTTCGCGACCGCGCGCTGGATCCCCGCAGGCTCGGGCTCTACCCGTCCGAGCGCTTCGCTGAGCCAGGCTTTGGCTTCCAGCCGTTCGACGCTGACCGCGCGTGCGGGTGGGTCTGGGGATACTCGTTCGGGCGGCAGGAACCGATCCTGGTCCCCCAGGGCTACGCGTACTACAGCACGCACCTCACCGATCCTGACGACCCGTTGTTCGCCTTCGAGACATCGAACGGCTGCGCGCTCGGCAGTTGCCTGGAGGAGGCGATCCTGTTCGGGCTGCTCGAACTGGCCGAGCGTGACGCGTTCCTGACGACCTGGTACGCCCGCCTCCCGGCGCCGCGGATCGAGCTTTCCTCGGCGCGGGACCGCTCGATACCCCTGCTGGCCCGGGCGATCGAGGCGGAGACCGGCTACCAGGTGGTGGCCTTCGACACCACGATGGAGTACGGCATCCCCTCGGTGTGGGCGATGGCGGTGCGCCCTCCCGGCGCGCAGCAGCCCGCGCTGGCCTGTGCCGCGGGTGCTCATCTCGACCCGGAACTGGCCGCCAGCCGCGCCCTGTGCGAGCTCGGCCCCCTTCTCGCCGACCTGATCAACCGCTATCCCGACGTCGCGCCGCGCAGCCGCGCCCTAGCCGACGACCCCTCCCAGGTCGTCACTATGGATGACCATTGCGTCCTGTACGCGGACGCCGAAGCCGCCACCCGGCTCGGCTTCCTGACCGCGGCCGGGCCGTCGCGAAGCTTCGCCGACATCCAGGCCCGCTACGACATCGCCGACGCCTTCCGTCATGCCGACCTGACCGATGACCTCACCGAGGTGGTGCGGCGGCTGGGACGGCACGGGCTCGACGTCATCGTGGTGAACCAGACCACGCCCGAGCACCTGGCCGGCGGGTTCTGCTGCGTGAAAACCATCGTGCCAGGCCTGCTGCCGATGACCTTCGGGCACCACAACCGGCGGACCCACGGACTGCCCCGGCTGCTGGAGGTGCCCAGGCTCCTGGGGTACCGGGACCGCGCCCTGCGGCCCGACGAGATCAACCCCCACCCTCATCCGTTCCCGTGACCGTCCCTGTACCGCTCCAAAATGTCGTGAGGGTTCCTGAGCTGCAGGTTCATGCAATCGCTTACGCGGCCTGGTGGTATTCGTTGATCACGCCGCCGAGCACGTTGCGGCGCCGTACCGGCGCATTGAGCGGCACGACGGCTGGCTTGCCATGGTCGGCGGCGAAAGCGCCAGCTGATTTATCTGCGAGCCCTGCCTGGTTCCCCTGTTCGGGCCGGTCGCGGCCGTGGCCGAAGGCGCGGGCTTTTTGCCGCTGGCTGACCTGGCCGGAAGAGCCGCGCCGACCGGGCGGCCGTCGATGCCAAGTGGCCCGGCCGTCCATGCGTGCGCGGGGAGCTGCGGGCCGGCGGCTGCGGCACGGAGGTTAACGGATCTTGCCGCAGCCTTGCCGCCCACGGCCGCCGCGGCCTGGGTGCCCAAACCCGGACGCGTGGTGGCTAAAGCGCCGTTGGCGCTAGTCAGGAGGCCGAGCAAGAGCGCTGCGCCGGCCGTTAGTGCGAGCCAATACCGTGGTTTCAATGATCCTCAGGGTGAGACAGGCCGAGCCGGCCCGCGAATGCGCGAGACGGCATTCGCCCGTTTCTTGACGACCATGATTGGATTCTGGCGACAACGCGTACGGAACGACACAAGCAGCACGGATAGGCAAAAAGGGCGGAATTGACACGTATGAGGGCCGGAACGGATAGCCGGTGTCGTGCCACTCGACGTCCGCCCTGCTCACGTGAGCTTATGCGGGACAGTGAGCTGCGGTGTGGCTGCCCAGCGAGCAACTGCAGTGTACGAGCCCGCGCATCAGCGAGCCGCGCCACACCGCATTCTGCGCCACCGTCGAGCGCACCCTGCCCGACCGTCACTGGTGCCGCGCGTGTGGGGTGCCAAAACTGCGTCCACGACCTCTGGCCCGCAGTTTCCTGGATCAGCCGGTGATCTTCATGCCGCCTGCTCTTACTCGTTGATCAGCCCGCCAAGGATCCTGCGGCGTCGTACCGTCGGTTTCGCGAGATCGGTGATGACGGCCGGAGTGCTCTCGGCGGCGCCCGGCGGGCGCAGGTTCCGGGCCCGGTGCGGCCGATGCTGGTTGCTGCGACACGAGGTCGCACGTGGTGAGTGAGCTAGTCGAGGAGGGCTGGCTGATGCCGGAGACATAGCTACAGGTTTGTGTTCGACCTGTCCCCGCCGTGACGTGCGTGGCCGGTTCCTGACCGGCTGGGCGCGGAGCTCACGGAAAAGCCCAAGGACCGCCGCTCCAGCCAGGCCGGCCACAGGCGAGGGGAAGGACCGGAATGGGGCGACTATCCGGAAATCCTCGCTGATGCCTCGTGACATCGACATCCCGGGCTGGGTGGCTGTGCCGGGATCGGCGCCGATGCCAGCGGTCGCGCCGTCGGGGGCATTGGTGGCGCTTGGTGGCCGCGGCGGGAGGGCACCACTGTGCGGCAGCCGTTCGGAATCAATATCCATAACGGCTGGCGCGTGCGTGTCACGGCCCGGCGCCGGTGACCGCCGCGGCTGCCCTGTCGCGAGAACCCCAGCGGGCGCGGGCGGCCGGCCGCTCGCGACCCGCCCGCCCGCGCTGAACAGTTACTCCGAACACCGGATGCACATGCCGCTGACGACGCGACGTCCCTTGTGCCGGGGAGGCGCTGGCTGGGTCTGCAGCCCGGGAGAGTGATCTTCAGTGCGGCCAGGGCGCGGGATGTGCTGGGCTCAGCGTTGCAGTCCGTCCCATGACCATCGCGGAATGCTCAGGCCCTCGGGGACATCATCAGCAGACTCGTGGTAGCGCGACATGGTCGTCGTGGTGGCAAAGGCGAAGTAGTCGTGCAACACCTGCCGGAGCGGCTCGGCCGCTGCCAGCCCCACGTCCTCCAGGGCTTGGTCGAAACAGGCTATCGCCCGGCGGTCCATCTCCTCGTGCGGGCCGTTGCCGCTGTGGATCCGTACGGCCGACGTCTCGTCTCCACAGGAATCGGAGTAGGTGGTGGGCCCCCCGAGGGCCTCAGCCCAGTACGCGGCGAGTCGCTCGCGGTGGTGAGGATGGAATCCGTGGCTGAACGCGTGGCTGACTACCTCGTCGGCCATCACTCGGGAGTGCCACGCCTCGGCCAGGCGGAGTAGGCCCTCGCTGCCGCCAGCGGCCTCATACACGCTCTGCATGTCCCAATGATGCCAAGGCCGGCGCGAGCGCGGCAGCAGGTCAGGCCCCCCGCGCGGGTTCTGGCACGGCACAGGGCTTCTTCGGTACCCGGAAGCCGAGGAAGACCACCACCGAGGTGGACACGTCCGACGGCCGCACGTTGTTGTTCCCGGCCCCGGAGGGACTACTGGGCGGGGGCCATGGCTGCGGCTCGCTATTCGCGCCGCAGGCGGCGTTCCGCGGCGGTATCCAGGAGTTCGGCGACGGTCCGCCGGGGACGGGAGTCGCGCTGGTCATCCGGGTCTCCGCGGAATAAGAAGCCTGTCCTTGTCGCTGACGGGGAGCTTGGCGATGTGCGTGGCCAGCGCGGCCGCATCATCCTTCACCTCGGGGAGCCCTGGACTGGCCTCGGCCGCGACCTCGAGAAGGCCGGAGTCGAGGCGGAGGAAGTCGGCAAGGGCGCGTTGCGGAGCGGTGAGTGATCCCAGACCGGCCGGGACAGGTGGCTCCACGTCGTCTTCGTCCTCATCGTCGAAGGCCTCCTCATCGCGTTCCCACGCGCCGTAGGCCGACAGCCATGCCAGATAGAGAGGCCGCAGGTCTCCTGCGGCGAGTTCGGAGCGGATGCCGACGATGGCAGACAGCGAATCATCGGCATCTTCCACCCACTCACCCGTTTCGTCCTCGCTGGTCAAATCGAGGATCACGTATTCGCGGGTGGCCGATGTGCGTACCAGATCGTCGACACAGTACTGTTCGGCGATCTTTGGGGCGAGGAGCGCGCGCGGTAGCCGCAGCATGATCCGATGAGTGCCCCAGTTCGCAAAGTAGAGATGCGCGTCGTAGTAACGCCGCATCATCTCGTCGGGGCTGCCTTTGAAGTCGCCCCAGTGGTATTCGTTGGTGAAGCTGGTGGCGGTGATCCTGGCCCGGGTTGAGAGCTGGCGGACCTCGGCCTGCTCGGCAGCGGTCAGCGGACGGTCCACCGCGAGGAACTCGTAGTACTGGTACTCGCTCATCGCCTACCCGCCCAATGCCCGTAGGTGGTGATTCACTCCGAGCCCGTTGGAGGGGTCGCCGGCAGCGGGAGTTCGAGGATCGCGATCGACTGCCGGTGCGTCCCGCGGACGCAGACGGCGGTGAACCCGCAATCCGTGAGGTCAATACCCTCCACGGTTACCTCGACACCCAAGACCCTTGTCGTGAACGGGAGGGTCAGGTTCTCTTCGAGCACCGCGTAGAAGCCGGCCGTCCTCGACATGGGCGTCCACGATGGCCTCTTCGACCAGCTCATCCAGATCCGCCTTGCTCAGCTCTCCCACAGCCGCAAGCGTAGTGGTTGGCCACGTTGATGGCGTCGATCATCTCGTCAGGCACGGCAGCGAGGACCCGGCCGGTCGCCCGCCAGGTGCGCGGTCCCGATGGCTTCGACGGTGTCGCCGAAGCCGACCCCTGCCAGGCTCCACCACCTCGACCATCCCTGAACGAGACCAACCGCGCAGCGACATGACCGTCCCCCCAGTCACGACGCTGGCCACCGTGCCCCGACTCTCACTTCGCCGCCAGCCGCCGGTGTATCCCGCGGTCTCCATCGACGAACACCTCGACCCGCTCTCCTGGGCGCAGTCCCACGAGCGTCGTGTTGGCCACCGAGGTGAACTGCCCGGCCCGGTCGCGAACCAGGAACCGGAAGTCCGCGGCGCGGTCACCGCGGTCCATCAGGAGATTGCGGATCTGCTGCACCGCCCACGGCCCGCCCGGGTTGGCGGTCACCCCGAGGACGTGCATGTAGCGGCTGCCAACCTCCATCACGAACAAGCAGTACAAGCGGCGGAGCGTCACTGCACGTCCACGTGAAAGAAGTCCGCTGCCAGCATCGTCGCAGCCTGGGCGCGCAGGAACCGCCGCCAGGTGGTATCGGCGCGCCGCTTCGGCGCGGGCGGGATCCGCAGCGCCTTGAGGACCCGGCGGATCGTGGATG
>WNGE01003396.1_pt1 | contig 18828 bp, 21 predicted proteins | sample 5400651 | NCBI WGS metagenome assembly WNGE01 (sample SAMN13153370, study PRJNA577476) | soil metagenome | isolation source: 60 cm soil or saprolite under grassland replicate 2 | place: USA:California | collected 2016-06-15
TGGAAGGCCAAGGGCCAGCAGCGCGCGGCGCACCCGCATATGGAGTGGGGCCGGCAGATGGCCTTCGTCAACCACTTCTACTTCTATCTGTGGGATCCGGAGTGGGGAGCGGCGTTCTGGAAGACCAACGCCTACGCCCGGTACCCGATCTGGATCTGGCTCAACGGCCACTCCTGGGCGCAGCGGCAGTGCCAGAGGTTTGGTATCGCCTACCAGTCGCTGGACAACGGGTTCGGTTCCTGCGCCGACCCGAAGCGGCTGCAGCGGATCTGCGACCGGCTCGGGCCGGGTGCGGTGAAGAGCTTCTTCTGGCGGTGGCTGCGCCGGCTGCCCTCGCCGTTCACCACCGCGGACCTACGGGCCGGCTACGTCTACGAGCTGGCGTTCCGCCAGTTCGAGATCTCCGACACCCGGGTGTTCGACCGGCCGGCCGCGGGACGGGCGTTCTTCGAGGGCCTGATCCGCGACCATCTCGACCTGGGCCGGCCGTCCTCGGTCTCGCTGATCTTCGGCAAGCGGACCAGCGTCAAGACTCCCGGGACGTTCCGCACCAAGGTGGTCACCAGAGGAGTCGACCCGGAGGTCGTCTGCTACTACCGGGCCAGCAGGATCAAGCAGTACTTCAAGGAGCACCGGGCGTTGCGCACCGAAACGGTGATCTGCGACACCCACGACTTCGGCATCGGCCGGCGGGTCAACGCCCAGAACTGGAAGGCCCTGCGGGCGGTTGGCGAGAAGGCCAACCAGCGTCTGTGCGACGCCCAAGCAGCCGACGCCCGACCCGCTCCCGACGTGGCCACCTTCGCACAGGTGACCCTTCCGTCGACCGTCGACGGACAACATGCCCCCGGGCTGCGCTTCGGTGACCCCCGGGTGATGGCGGTGATGGCCGCCATCGTCGGGTTCACCCACCTGCTGGCCGGCTTCGACAACCGCGCCCTGACCCGCCTGGTAGCCACCCTGCTCGACCACCCGTACACCAGCCGGCAGGCCACCTACGACCTGCGCCGGCTCAAACGCAAGGGCCTGATCCTCCGACTGCCCGGCACACACCGCTACCAGCTCACCCCGCTCGGCCGACAGGTCGCCGTGCTGTTCACCAAGGCATACGGGCGTGTCCTCGCCCCTGGACTGGCCACAATGGATCCCAGACTGCCCGCCGAACTTGTCCGTCGCAGCACACTGGCCACCGCCTGGCGACAACTCGACCACGCTCTCGACGAGTTCGTCCACAGCGGGGTCGCCGCCGCCTGACCACGACCCTGGACACACCGCCGGTACTCGTGTCGAGACCGTCCACACTCGACACGAGACTGCCGGCCGACCCCGTTCGTCGCATCCGCTGGCCACCGCCCACGCGGAGCTTCGGCTACACCCTCGACCGGTCAGGCGACACCGGGCTCACCGCCGCGTGACCGCGAAACTTGGTCTGACTGTGAACTTCGTCGCGAGCAAGCGGAGCTAGTCACCGCTGCCGGGTCCCGGGTTTCCCGGCACGAAGACGTCGCCGGGCCGCCACCCGATCAGGGGGTGCAGCTCCCACCAGTTGTGGATCCCGTCGTGACGCACGATCCCCCAGGCGGTGATCCGCTCACCGATGTGCGGAGCAGTGGCCGGGAACTCGGGGATGATCTCCGCAACGATGAACGCCCGGTGCCCTTGGATGCGGATGTGTATGTCGCCGTCGAGTTCGCGGGTGACCTGCGTGACGTCGCCGATCACCGCGGCATGGGTCGCTGGGTAGCGGCCGGCGGCGATCGTCGCCACGTCGATCCCCGGATAGGCGCCCGGTGGACGGGGCGGCGAGGGGGATTGGAGTTTGGCCTCCGCGCGTGTCCCGGCCTCGATCCGTCCGTGGTCCTGCAGGGCTCTGATCCCGTAGCCGAGCCCCGCGGCGAGGACCAGGAAGCCGACCGACGCGACCGGGCCGTGCCGGAGCAGGAAGGTTCCCTCGGTCCGCTCCCGACGAAGGACCGCACCCTCACCGGTGGCCATGAACTTGATCATCTGCGCCACCGGATGCCGAAGCGGCAGGAGCACGGCGAAGCACACGGCGCCGACGAGCCCGCCGGTCGCGACGTCGCTGGGATAGTGCACGGCGGCGCCGACGCGGGCCACGCCGAGCCCGACTGTCATGGCCACGCCCACCCAGCCCAGCCGACGCCTGGCCACGAGCAGGGCCGCGCAGAGGGCACCGGCGACGGCGAGGTGGTCGGAGTACAGGCTGGAGTCTGGGGCTTGCGGGAGCAGCGCACGTACGGGAAGGACGAGGAACGGCCGCGGGCGGTAGTACAGGTGGCCGAGCGCGACGTTCAGGGTGAGCGCTGCGAGCGCCCCGAGCCCGCCGATGACGAGGATCGCGCGGCGATCCGGGGCTCGTCCCCAGTCCGCCAGCCAGGCGAGCACGACGACGCCGACGATCACGAGCAGCGGCGTGAGCGCGAGCAGCCGGTCCAGGTCGACCCTGAACCCGTTGGCTGAGAACCACCGGTTCAGAGATTGGACGATCGAGGGGTCCATCGGCGCACCATATTTCCGCGGACCTGGGCAGACGGGCGGGTCGCCTGACCGCATATCGTGTCCGGCCTTGCCATCCGATGACGTGGACGGTCAGTCCGTCCGTCGGTCGGTCTGCTGACAGGGCCCTGGATCAAGCCCCGGCGCCGGCGCGGTCCGGGGACGCGCCGGTGGTGTCGAGCTCGGGGGGCTGCTGTCACGATCCCCAGGATCTACTACTGTCGGTGTAGTAGTGTCGCTGGGGTCGATCGCTTGTGACTCGGGAGCGGCGCCGGTGTCTGACGCCCTGGGTGTCCATCAGCTGCTCGGCCTGCCCGGGCCGGTCGCGTTGGCGGCTATCTGTGGGCTGCTGCTGGTGGAGACGGTGGCCCAGCCCTGGGTGGTGCTGCCGGGTGGTACCGCGGTGTCGCTGGCCGGCACGCTGGCCAGCTGGGGCGGGGTCCGCCTGTTGGTCAGCGTCCCGGTGCTGATCGCGGTGTTGCTGGCCGGGGGGACCACGCCGCCTACGCGTTGGGCCGGCGGGTGCGGCGCTGGGTCGGTCGCCGGTCTGCAGCTGCCGGGGGCGCCGGCCGGCCCGGCCGCGGAGGGTGGGCGTCGGTGGCGCTGGCGGCGTACCCGTCGGTGGCCGGCGCCGCTCGGCTGCCGTACCGGGCTTTCCTGCCGCGTCTGCTGGCGCTGCGGGCGTTGTGGCTGCCGGTGTTTCTGGTCGTGGGGGAGGTCGGCGGTCGTCGCTGGCGGGGGGTGGGGGCTGGCGTGGCCGGCGTTGGTGGAGCTGGTGGCGTTGCTGCCGTGGTTGCCCGGTCACCGGCTGCTCGACGGGGCGCCGGCGGCCGCCGCGAGGTAGCGGCCCCTGTCAGCGGGCTAGCCGGGTTCGCCGGCGGCGGCCTGCGCGACCTCGAAGAGGTGTTCGGTGTCGTGGGCGGCGAGGAGGCTGGCCGCGCCGGTGAGGACGATCAGCGTGGCGAGGGCGACGGCGAGCAGCCGCCGGCGGCGGGGCGGGTTGTCCAGCAGCGCCCGGGCCCGCACGCCGAGGTCGCCGTCGGCGATCGCCAGGGTCACGGGCCGCCGCAGGCTGGTGGTGGCCTGGGCGGAGCGGGCCAGCCCGGCCCGGGCCAGGGCCCGCGCGGCCAGCCGCCGGTCGCCGACCGCGGCGGCGGCGTCTTCGTCGGCCCACCGTTCGACGGCCAGCCGCACGGCCGCCGCGGCCGGGCGCAGCAGCGGGTTCGCCGCCGCGCCGAGGTCGGCCAGCAGCAGGTACAGGTGGTGGTGGTGGGCCAGGTGGGAGGTTTCGTGGGCGAGCAGCACCCGCCGCTCGTCGGCGGGCAGCGCCCGCAGCATCGCGGTGGAGACCACCACCCGCCCGTGCAGGCCGGGCAGCGCGTACGCCTCGGGCCGGGGGTCGTCGAGGATGACCAGGCCGCCGGCGGCGGCGGGCAGCCGGCGGCAGGTCAGCTGGGCGGCCCACAGCTGGCCGGCGGCTGTGAGTGTGTGCCGCGCCGCGGCGGCGAGCAGGACGGCGACGAGCAGCCCGGCGGGCACCGCCGCGGCGGCCGGCGGCGGCTCGGCGGCGCGTAGCACGGTGACTGACCAGTGCCCGAGCCGGGCTATCGCCGGGATCTGCGCCAGCCAGCCGAACGCGAGCATGGACAGGCTGAACCCGGCGGCCAGTGCGGTGCCGACGCAGGCCGTCGACAGCAGCCGGACGCCGGTCGGCGGGGGCAGTAGCCGGCCCAGCCGCCGGCCGGTCAGCCCGAGCAGGACGCTGGCCAGCAGCGGCAGGTAGACCACCGCGTGCATCGTCTCAGCCGTCCCTGGCCTGCTCGCCGGCCTGCTCGCCGCGGGGCTCGTCGAGTAGCGCGGCGAGCAGCCGCTCGTCGGCTGGGGAGAGCTCGGCCACGAACCGGGCCAGCACGCTGGCCCGGTCGGCCCGGCCGTCCAGCAGCCGACGCATCTGCCGCGCGGTCAGGCTCGCGCCTACGGTCTGGGCGGTCCCAGCCAGCGTGTAGGCGTAGGCCCGGCCCGACCGTCGCCGGGTCAGCGCGCCCTTCTCGTGCAGCCGGGCCAGCGTGGTCATCACCGTCGTGTAGGCCAGCCCGCCGTCCAGCTCGGCCAGCACCTGCGCCGGGGTCAGCGCCCGTCCGGCCGACCCGAGCGCGGCGAGCACTTCCGCTTCGAGGGCTCCGCGGTCCCGCCGGGACGGTTCGGGCACAGGCTCCCCTCCTATCTACTACCATCACGGTAGTAGAACGCTGATGGGCTTCCAGTGTCACACGCCGGCCGCCCCGGACGGACCCGAAAGGACCTACCTCACTGTGCCGGTCACCCGCCGCAAACCCGAACTCGGCCCGCTCGCAGCGACGGAGCGGCAGCCGTGAGCGACCTGAGCTACCTGCAGGCCACCGTCATCGGCGCCCTGCAGGGGGTGACCGAGCTGGTCCCGATCTCCAGCCTGGGGCACTCGGTGCTGGTCCCGGCGCTGCTGGGCGGATCGTGGGCGCACCTGGTCACCGAGTCCTCCGCCCAGGATTCGGAGGCCTCGCCCTACCTGGCGTTCGTGGTCGCGTTGCACGTCGCGACCGCGCTCGCGCTGCTGGTGTTCTACCGCGCGGACTGGGCCCGGATCATCGCCGCGTTCGTCCGCACTGTGCGGACCCGGCGGGTGGTGACCTCGACTGAGCGGCTGGCCTGGCTGATCGTCATCGCGACCATCCCGGTCGGCCTGACCGGGCTGCTGCTGGAGCACACCTTCCGGACCCTGTTCGCCAGGCCGCTGGCCGCCGCGGTGTTTCTGCTCGTCAACGGGCTGATCCTGCTCGGCGGGGAACGCCTGCGTCGCCGAGTGGAGACCGGGCATACCGGCGAGCACCCGGCCGCGCCGCCCACCGGCGAGGGCGCCAGCACCCCGGTCCGCGACCCGGGGGCCGGCTGGGGTGTGGTCGTCGCCCGGCGACGGGCGCTGGACACGCTGTCCTACCGGGAAGGCTGCCTCATCGGCGCGTTCCAGACCCTGGCGCTGCTGGCCGGCATCAGCCGGTCGGGCGTCACCATGGTCGGCGGGCTGCTGCGCGGCCTGGACCACGAAGACGCCGCAAAGTTCGCGTTCCTGCTGGCCACCCCGGTCATCCTCGCCGCCGGCGTGCTGAAACTGCCCAGCCTGGCCGGGCCGGCCGGCGCCGGAATCCACGGTCAGGTGCTGACCGGCGCGCTGATCGCCGGGCTGGCCGCCTACCTCTCGGTCCGGTTCCTGACCCGCTACTTCACCACCCGCACCCTGACCCCGTTCGCCGTCTACTGCCTGATCGCCGGCGCCCTGTGCCTGGCCCGCTTCGCCTGACCCGCCACCCATGAGCGGCCTGGTCGAGCACCTGCTGAACGTGCCCGGCGGGCTCGTCTACGCCCTGGTCGGGCTGCTGGTGTTCGCCGAGGACGCGCTGTTCGTCGGGTTCGTCGTGCCCGGTGAGACCGCCGCCGTGCTCGGCGGCGTCGACGCCAGCCGCGGCCACGTCCGGCTGTGGGCGGTGATCCTGCTCGTGGTCGCCGCGGCCATCGTCGGTGACTCCGTGGGATACGAGGTCGGCCGCCGGTTCGGCCCGCGCATCCTGCGCGCCCGGATCCTGGCCACCCGCCAGCGGCGACTGGCCGACGCGCGGGACCTGCTGGCCCGCCGCGGCGGCAGCGCGGTGTTCCTCGGCCGGTTCGTCGCGTTCTTCCGCGCCGTCATGCCCGCGCTGGCCGGCACCGCCGGCATGCCCTACCGCCGCTTCCTCGCCTTCAACGCCGCCGGCGGCCTCGCCTGGGGCACCGGCTTCGTACTGCTGGGCTACCTGGCCGGCAACTCCTACCAGGCGGTGGAGAAGACCGCCGGCCGGGGCGCCGGCGTCGCCGTCGCCGCCCTCGCCCTCACCGCGCTGGTCGTCTGGCGGGTCCGCCGCCACCGGCAGAAGCCGACCGGGTGACGGAGCGCCGATGACCACCGCGGTCGTCGTCGCCGCGGTCGTCGTCGCCGCGCTGGCCGCCGAGCTGCTGCTGGTGCTCCTCCCGCTGCTGCGCAGCCCGGCACCACCGGCCGACGGGCCACCGGCCGGGCTGGGCCACGGCGAGCCCGGCGACGACGTCCGGCACGCTGCCCGGGCCGGGCGCGGCCTCGGCGCCGGCCTCGTGCTGGCGCTGGCCGGGGTGCCGTACGCGCTGCTCGCCCTGCTCGTCGCGGCCAAACTCGCCCCGCTCACCGACCTGGACAACACTCTGGAAGGCGATGCCCACCAGTCGGTGCTGCAGTCCCCGGCCCTGCTCTCGGCCGCCCGGGCGGCGACCGCCCTCGGCGGCACCGGCACCCGCATCGGGCTGCCCGCGGCGGTCGCCGTGCTGATGCTCGCCCGCCGGCGCTGGCGCCCGGCGGTCTTCCTGGTCACCACCGTCGCGGCCGGGGCGGCGGCGGACGCCGCGCTCAAGGCGGTGGTCCGCCGCGCCCGCCCCGTGCTGCCCTACCCGGTCGCGCACGCCTACGGCGCCAGCTTCCCGTCCGGCCACACGATGGGCGCCACGATCATGTTCGGCGCGCTGCTGCTGCTCGTCTGGCCGCTGACCGCGACCCGGCTGCGGGCGCCGGCCGCCGCCCTCACCGCCGTGCTGGTGTCCGCCGTCGCGGCCAGCAGAGTCCTGCTCGGCGTGCACTACCCCAGCGACGTCCTGGCCGGCATCCTCGCCGGCATCGCCTGGCTGGCCGCCTGCGTGGTCGCCTTCGGTGGCTGGCACCGCCTCACCCCGCCACCCCACCCGGATCAGCCCCGCACGCCGCCCTGCGGCGCCCGACGCCACCCCAGGCAACCATCGGGGCCGGTCTCGGACCCCGAACCGAACGACCCCGCCCGCTCAGTGCCCATCGGCACGCGGCCCGCGGGGGCGGTGCGGCAAGGACCGGGCCCGAGGGGCCAGGGCCGGCCACGGCCTTCCCGGCCGGCGCAGCAGCCGGTGGCGCGGCCGCCGGCAGGACAGCACCGCGGCGCCGCGCTCGCAAAACTCGACCATCTGACGACATGCCCGTGGGATGATCTCTGCCGCGGCGCCGGAACGTCACCCGGACCGCGCGGATACGTCGGATGAACGGCGTCGCTCTCCGCGGAGCACGGCGGGGGGACGGTGTGACCTGGCTGGTGACCGGCGCGGCAGGTTATGTCGGCGGGTATGTGGTCCGGGCGATGCTGCGCGCGGGTCACCGGGTGGTGGCCTTCGACGACCTGTCCACCGGCGACCCGGCGGTGCTGCCTGCGGACGTGGCGCTGGTCCGCGGATGCGTGACCGACAGCGCAGCGCTGCGCCGGACGATGGTCGATCACGGCGTCGAGGCGGTGATCCACCTGGCCGCCCGAAAGTCGGTCGGCGAGTCGGTGACCGACCCGGTCAGGTACTACCGGCAGAACGTGGACGGCACGTTGGCGCTGGTCGAGGCGCTGATCGCGACCGGGGTCGGGCGGGTCGTGCTGTCCTCCAGCGCGGCGGTCTACGGCTCGCCGGACCTCGACGCCGTCACCGAAGACACCCCGCCGCGGCCGGCGAATCCGTACGGCGAGACGAAGCTCGCCTGCGAATGGATCATCCGGGACGCCGCCGCGGCGTACGGGCTGGAGCACGTGTGCCTGCGCTACTTCAACGTCGCCGGCTGCGCGGCCACCCGGCTGCGGGACCGGGGTGGCGGCGGCCTGATCCCGCGCGCCCTCACCGCGGTGGTCGACGGCGCAAACCCGGTGCTGCTCGGCCGGGACTACCCGACGCCGGACGGCTCCTGCGTGCGGGATTTCGTCCACGTCGCCGACGTCGCGGCCGCGCACGTCATGGTGGCACGAGCCCTGCAACGGGGCCGGTGCGCGCCGGTCTACAACGTCGGGTCCGGGGTGGGGCGTTCGGTCCTGGAGGTGCTCGACACGATCCAGCGGGTCACCGGCGCGGCGTTCGCGGTGCAGACGGCGGACCGGCGGCCCGGCGACCCGGCCAGGGTGGTTGCCTGCATCGACCGGATCAGGGAGGAGGTCGGCTGGACGCCCCGGCACTCCTTCGTCGAGATGGTCCGCGGGGAGTGGCGGGCCAGGCTGGCCGTGGCCGAACCGGCCGCGGGCAGCGCGCCTGGCCGCCGACGGGGGCGGGCCGGGCCGGTGCCCGCCGCGGCCGTCGACGGTTCGCCGGTCTCCCCGGGCCGGCCGGCCGGCCGGGGCCGGGTGGTGCTGGTCGGCGCCAGCCTGGGCGCCGGGCATGACGGCGCGGCCAGGGAGTGGGCGGCCCGGCTGCGGGAGCAGGGGTTCGACACCGACACACACGACTTCCTGGCGCTGCTGCCCGCGCCGATGCGCCGCGGCGTGCGCGACGGGTATCAGGCCATGCTGACCTGGGCGCCGTGGTCCTACTCGCTGGTCTTCCGGCTGGCCGCGGTGCCCGGCGCCCGAGCTCTGATCCGGTGGCTGCTGGCGCCGTTCGGGCGCAGGATGCTCCGGCTGCTGCCCGCCGACACGGTGGCGGTGCTCTCCACATATCCGCTGGCCAGCCAGCTGCTCGGGCGGCTGCGCCGGCGTGGCGAGTTGGCCGCGCCGGTGGCCACGTTCCTGACCGACTTCTCCGTACACCGGATGTGGGTGGCCCCGGGGGTCGACGCGCACTACGCGCTGCACGAGGTCAGCGCCGACCAGGCACGGGCGCTGCACGCAGCCGAAGTCACCGTCACCGGGCCCTTGGTCGGGGCACGGTTCGGCCCCGGCTCGGCGGCCGCGCGGCGGCGGGCCCGCCGGCGTCTCGGGCTGCCGGTGGGAGAGCGGCTGGCGTTGCTGGTCGCCGGCTCGTGGGGGGTCGGCGAGGTCGAATGCACCACGGCCGAGATCGCCCGCACCGGGGTGGCGGCGCCAGTCGTGGTGTGCGGTCGGAACGTGGCGCTCCGCGAGCGCCTCGACGAGCTCAGCCTCGGGCACCCACTCGGCTGGGTCACGGACATGCCCGAGCTGATGCGCGCCGTCGACGTGCTGGTCGAGAACGCCGGGGGGCTGACCTCCCTGGAGGCGATGGCCTCCGGCCTGCCGGTGGCGACGTACCGGCCGATCCCCGGACACGGGCGTACGAACGCTGCCGCCCTCGATCGGGCCGGTGTGTCGAGCTGGATCCGGGACGAGGACCAGCTGGCCGCGACGCTCACCGAGTTGATCGACGGCGGGCGTGGGCGGCGGCAGCGCAGGGCGGCGCTGGCCCTGTTCGCCGCGGACCCCACCCGGCCGCTGGTCCAGGCCGCGGCGGGCGGAGTCCGGCCGCCCGGCCGCCGCGCCGGCGGTGGCCGGCACTGGATGCGCTGGGCGGCCGCCGCCGTGGTCCTGGTCATGCTCAACGCCACCGTCGGCACCCGGCTGGCGGTCGCGCACGGGCTGGACTCGCTGCGCCCGGGACACCGCGACGCGGCGTTCCTGGTGGTGCATCCCAGCCCGGCGGTGCCGATCGACGCGGCGACGATCCGGCTGCTGGCCGGCCTGCACGCCGGGGTCGCCGTCGACGACGCGCTGATCCGGGCGCAGCCGGAGGCGGTGCGGACGCTGGCCGGTGCCGGCCTGACGCTGGTCAACGCCGGGTCCGGGCCGCCGTACCAGACAGGCATCGTCGGGGGCCGGAAGGTGATCGCCCGCAACGCCGCCGCGATCCGCCGGCTGACCGGCCGCCGCCCGGCGTTCTACCTGGCCGGCCGGGACGTGGACGCGGTGGATGTCGGGACCGTGTCCTACCTGGGCGAGGACATCGTGCAGCCGGGGATGCGGATCCTCGGCGACGGGCCGCCGCCGAGGCTGCCGAGAGGAAAGATCGTGCTGGTGGAATGCGCCACCCGGCCGCCGTGCGAGCTGACCCTGACACTCACCCTGCTGCGCGCGCAGGCCGCGGATCAACCGATGCGGCTGGGCTCGCTGACCGAGCTGGATCGGTGACCGGGTCGGTGCGGTGGACCCGGCGGGTGGGCGCCGCCGGTGCCGCGGCGGTCGGGGCCGCCGCGGCGGTCCAGGCGCTGCCCGCGCTGGCCGCGGTCCCGGCGATCCGGCTGCGGTTGTGGCCCGGCCTGTCCGGCGTCGGGGATCCAGACCACGTCGCGCTGACGTTCGACGACGGTCCGGACCCGGCCTCCACGCCGCGGTTCCTCGACGTGCTGGCGGCGCACCAGGTACGGGCCACGTTCTTCCTGCTCGGCTCGATGCTCGCCCGGGCCCCGGGGCTCGGCCGGGACCTGGCCGGCGCCGGGCACGAAATCGCCGTACACGGGTGGGACCACCGCTACCTGCCGCTGCGCGGGCCGGTCGCGACCTACGACGACCTGGCCAGGGCCCGCAACCTGGCGGCTGAGACGACCGGGACGGCGCCGGTGTTCTTCCGCCCGCCGTACGGGGTGCTGTCCGCGGCGGCTGTCCGCGCCGCCCGCCGCTTGCGGCTGCGCCCGGTCCTGTGGACGGCCTGGGGGAAGGACTGGACCAGGCACGCCACGCCCTACTCGGTGCTCCAGACGGTGCGGGCCGACCTTGCCGGAGGCGGCACTGTGCTGCTGCACGACTCGGACTGCACCTCAGCCCACGGCGCCTGGCGCTCCGCGCTGGGGGCGCTGCCGGCGCTGCTGAACGGCTGTGCCGAGCGCGGCCTGCGGGTCGGGCCGCTGGGCCAGCACGGCCCGCCCACCACACCACCATGAGCGAACGGGCAAGGTCGGCGCGGGAGCGGGGATGAGCGCCCCTGCCGTGCCGGTCGCCCTGGCGTCGGCGGCCTGCTTCGCCGTCGCCTCGGCCTTGCAGCAACGGGCGGCCCGAGCCGAGCCGCCGCATCCCACCATGGATCCGCGCCTGCTGCTGCGACTGGCTCGCCGCCGGCTGTGGCTCGCCGGCGGGCTGGCCGACCTGGCCGGCGTCGGGCTGCAGGCGCTGGCGCTCACCCTCGGCGGGCTCGCCCTCGTCCAGCCGCTGCTGGCCAGCGGGCTGATCCTGGCCGTACCGCTGGAGGCCGCGCTCGACCGGCGGCCACCGGGCCGCCGCGACCTGGCCGCGGCGCTGCTCGCCGCCGCCGGCCTGTCCGCGTTCCTGCTCGCGGCCGCACCCGCCGGCGGTGTCCCGGAGCCATCCACTCGGGCCTGGGCGTGGACCGCGGTCGCGACCGGCCCGGTGGTCGCCGGGTGCCTGCTCGCCGGCGGCCGCTCGGCCGGCGCCCGACGCGCGACGTACCTCGGGCTGGCCACCGGGGTGATGTACGGGGTGACCGCCGCGTTGCTCAAGGCCTGCGCTGAGCGGCTGGCCACCGACCCGATCACGTTGCTCGGGCGCTGGCAGCTCTACGCGCTGATCGTCATCGGCGTCGCCGCGCTCGTGCTCAACCAGAACGCCTTCCAGGACGGGCCGCTCGCCGCACCGTTGACGGCACTTACCCTCGCCGACCCCGCGGTCGGCGTGCTCATCGGGGCGACCGCGTTCCAGGAGAGCATCTCCGCGGCCGGTCCGCGCACACCGGCGGTAGCGGTCGCGGCGATCGCGATGGCGTGCGGGATCTGGCTGGCCAGCCGGTCAGCGCCGCCGGCAGGCCATGATCTCTGTGGTCGGGCCCTCGGTCCGGGTCTCGGCCAGGCGCGTCTCAAGCGGTAGAGACCCCGCCCCGGCGAGCTCGCCGAAACCATTCGATACGGAGATAACCCAGGCTGCCCCGAGCCCGCCGAGCATCGTGATCCGGTGTCTGGCGTCGGCCCCGGGGCGTCCATGAACTGGAACACATCGGCGCAGGCTTGACTATGTCGATGCCCGTCCAGTACCGGCGCCGAGGTGTCGTGGTAGGCGACTCCGTCGATGAGGATGTGCCACCTCGCGATGGTGATCTTGTGCATGACGGCAGCCAGCGCGCGTTCGGGACCGCGTGGTTTGGCCAGGCGCTTGTAGCAGGCGCCAAGGCAGGTTGGCACGCCAGCCGCGGCGGCGGCTGTGCCGAGCGCGCCGAGCAGCCACACGTTGCTGTGGGTGGTGGTCCCGGCCAGGTTCCTGCCGGCGGACTCGTTGTCGCGGGGGGCGACGCCAGCCCAGGACGCCAGTGCCATGGCGCTGCGGAAGCGGCTCATGTCGGCGCCGGTCTCGGCGGTGACGGTCTCGGCGATCCGGTCCGTGACGTCGGGAATAGTGGTCAACAGCTCGGCCTTGCCGCGCAGCGGAGTCGTCTCGGCCTCGATCCGCTCAGCCGCATCTGATCCCAGCATCTGGGCCGGATCCGCCTTGGCGCGTTGACCGGCCGGGAGGTGACGGCGAGGTTCACCGTGCTGGCCGGCACCTACAACCGGTACGGCCGACCGCCAACACCGGCCACGCCGCACCGCATCCGGGCCACCCTCCGGGCGGCGTTGAACGCGGCGATCCGGGCTTGAATCGGCATGTAACCGTGGTTACAGTTGCATGACATGGCGGGGTGGTGAGGGTGGAGGAGCCGAGCTTTCGCGCCGGTGCGTTGCCGGCCGATGCCTCGGCCGGAGCCGGTCGCGGTTGTCCTGCCGGGGCGGCTGACGGCGGGACGGGCTGCTGGGTGTTGTTGTGTTACCGGCTGCCGCGGGAGCCGTCGCGGCCGCGGATCGCGGTGTGGCGGACGTTGAAGCGGCTGGGGGTGGCGCAGCTGGCCGACGGGCTGGTGGCGTTGCCGGCGGACGCGCGGACCCGGGAGCGCCTGGAGTGGGTCGCCGAGGAGGCGGTCGAGGCCGGCGGGCAGGCCGGGATCTGGCTGGCCCGCCCGACCAGCGGGGCGCAGGAACGGCAGCTGGCGGCGGGGATGGCGGCCGGGCGGGCGGCGGAGTATCGGGCGATCGCCGAGCAGGCGGCGGCCGCGGCCGGGTTGCCGGAGCGGGAGCGCCGGCGGGCGGCGACCCGGCTGCGGGTGGAGCTGCGGCGGGTGACCCGGCGGGACTTCTTCCCTCCGGCGGAGCGGGAGGCGGCGGCCCGGGCGGTGCGCGGGCTGCTGGCCGAGCCGGCCCGCGGTGGTGAGCGGGTGAGGCGGTGAGGTGGGCGACCCGGGCGGGGGTGCACATCGACCGGGCGGCGTGCGCCTGGCTGATCCGCCGCTGCATCGACCCGGACGCGGAGTTCGTATTCGTCGACGGGCAGGAGCTGGTGCCAGCCGACGCGACGCCGTTCGAAATGCGGGGGGTGGAGCTGTCCCATCACGGCGGGGACTGCACGTTCGAGACGATGCTGCGCCGGTTCGAGCTGACCGACCCGGTGCTGTGGCGGATCGCCCAGATCGTGCACGAGGCCGACCTGGACGACGAACCGTACGACGCGCCGGAGGCGGCCGGTCTGGACGTGGCGCTGCGGGGGCTGTCCATGGTCGGCGGCGACGCCGCGACCCTGGCGGTGACCGGGTCGGTGTTCGACGGGCTGTACGAGTACTACCGGCGGGCGCTGCTGCTGGGCCGGGAACTGGCCTGACCACCGGAGGGACCGATGATCTGGGTTACCCGCCAGCGGCCGAAGACCGACCGGATCGCCTGCCCGTGGCTGATCCGCCGGTTCATCGACCCGGACGCTGTCGTCGTGTACGTGCCGGCCGGCCAGGTGCTGGCGGTGGCCGGGGACCGCGGCGGCCGGTCGTTCGACGCCCCGGGCGCGGACTACACCCACCGCCCGGCCCCGGCCGGCGCCGGGGTGGCCGAGTGGTGCACGTTCGAGGTGCTGCTGGCCGACCACCACCTGGACGGCGATCCGGCGCTGGCCGAGTTGGCCCGCATCGTGCACGCCGCGGACGTGCCCGCCGACGCCGGCACCCATCCGTTCGGGCCGGCGCTGCGGGCGGTGGGCGAGGCCGGGTTGGACGTGGAGGCCGACGACCAGCGGCTGCTGGACCGCGGCCTGTTCGTCTACGACGCGCTGTACGCCTACTGCCGGCGGCAGGTCGGGGCGCGGCCGTGATCGGCTGGCCGGTGATCGGCTACGGCGCCGCGCTGACCGCGGTGGCCGCGCTGCTGGCGTTGCTGGCTACCGGGGACCGCCGCCGCCCGGTGCTCGCCCTCGGAGTGCTGGCCGGTGCGGCCGCGCCGGTGGCCTGGAACGCGATCCTGCGGGCCACCCACGCCGCAGAGTTCTTCACCGACGCGCCGCTGGCGGTGCTGCCGGCCAGCTGGCAGGACACCGGCTCGGGGGTGTTCGCGCTGGCCGCGGTCATCCTCGCGCTCGGCGTCGGCCCGGCCCGGCGGGATTCCGCCGGCCGGCTCGCGCTGCGCGCGGTGGCCGTCGGTGTGGCCACCTTTGCCGTCGACGTCTACCTGTACTGAGCCACGCGTCAGGCACCGGTCGTGCGCCCGTTCCCGCTGACCCCGCCGGGTGCGGTGGCCCGGGTGCTGGCGGCGCAGGGGCTGCGGGCGGCCGGGTACGGGTTCACCGCGGTGCTGCTCGGCGGCCTGCTGGCCGCCCGCGGCTACAGCCACCTGCGCGCCGGGGTGCTGCTGGCGGCCATGGTCGCCGGTACCAGCTGGGTGTCTGTGCTGGTCGGGGTGTTTGCCGACCGGTGGGGCCGGCGGCGCAGCTACGCCGCGTTGGGGTTGGTGCTGGCCGGCTCCGGCGGGGTCTACGCCGGCACCGACGCCTACCCGCTGCTAGTCGCGGTCGCGCTGGCCGGGATGCTGTCCACCGATGTGATCGACAACGGTCCGGCCACCACCCTGGAACAGGCCATCCTGGCCGGCCCCGGCCGGCCGGAAGCCCGCCGGTACGCCGCCTACAACGCGGTCGCCGCACTCGCCGGCTCCGCCGGCGCGCTGGCCGCCGGGCTGCCCGGCCTGGCCGCCCGACCCGCCCTGTTCGCCGTGCTCGTCCCGGTCGGCCTGGCCACCGCCGCCCTCGCGGTCACCCTCCCGCCCACCGTCGAACCAGCCGGCGCTGGCGCGGCAGCCAACCGGCCCACCGCCGGCGGCCTGGGCCGCTCCCGGCGGACCGTCGCCGGACTGGCCGGGCTGTTCGCCGTCGACGCGTTCGCCGGCGGGTTCGTCGTGCAGAGCTTCATCGCCTACTGGCTCGCCGAACGCTTCGGCGTTGGACTGGACCGGCTCGGCCCGCTGTTCGCCGGCCTCGGCCTGCTGCAGGCCGTCTCGTTCCTGGCCGCCGGCCGGCTGGCCGACCGGATCGGCCTGCTGCCCACCATGGTCTTCACCCACCTGCCGTCCAACCTGCTGCTGGCCGCCGTCCCGCTCATCCCCGCCTTCCCGGCCGCCGCCGCGCTGCTGGCCGCCCGCGCTCTGCTGTCCCAGATGGACGTACCGACCCGGCAGGCCTACGTCATGGCCCTGGTCGACCCGGCCGAACGTACCGCCGCCGCGGCGGCCACCAACACCGCCCGCTACACCCTGCGCCCGCTCGGCCCGCTGCTCGCCGGCGCCGCCCAACACCTCGCCGCGGCCGCCCCGTTTCTGCTCGCCGGCGCCCTCAAGACCGGCTACGACCTAGCCCTGTGGGCCTGGTTCCGCACCGTGCCACTGTCCGCCGAGACCACCCCGTCCCCGCCCACCCAGCCGTAGCCATCCAGCCGCGGGCCAGCCCACGGCCCGCCGCTACTCGTGTTCCGGGTGGCCGCCCACCAGGTGATCGGCGTGCGCGAGCACCTCGGCCACCAGGCTGCGCACGTGCCCGCCGCGTAGCCGGTAGACCATCCGCCGGCCCTCCCGGCGCACCGCCACCAGCCCACCCAGGCGGAGCCTGGCCAGATGCTGGGACACCGCCGGCCGCGCGGTGCCGGCCCGGGCGGCCAGACCGCTCACATCCGACTCACCCTGGCCCAGAATCCACAGCAGCTGCAGCCGGGTCGGGTCCGCCACCAGCCGCAGCAATCCGGCGGCCGCGGCGGCCTGCTCGGTAGTCGGCTCCCGCGGGTGGCCGGCCCTCGACGGGTGCGTACGTGCGTTCACAAGCGCATATGATGGCAGTGGCCGCTCACTCGCGCAGGAGGAGGACCACCATGCCCGCGGCGGGCCGCGAGCACGACCATCCGCCTTGGCACGAACACCCGCACGAGCACCGGCACCGGCCACCGGGCCGGCTATGGGAGCTGCTCGTGCCGCACAGCCACGACGCCGCCGGCAAGCTCGACTCGGTGCTGCAGACCGACCGGGCCGGGATGCGCTGCGTGGCGATCAGCTTCCTCGCCCTGCTGGTCACCGCGCTGCTGCAAGCCGCCGTCGTGCTCGCCTCGGGGTCGGTCGCGCTACGGGCGACACACTGCACAATGCCGCCGACGCGCTGACCGCCGTCCCGCTGGCGATCGCGTTCACCCTCGGCCGCCGACCGGCCAGCCGCGCCTACACCCACGGCTACGGCCGGGCGGAAGACCTGGCCGGGCTCGTCGTCGTGCTGCTGATCGCCGCCTCCGCCGTCGCGGCCGGCTACCAGCGGTAGACCGGCTCCTGCACCCCCGGCACGTGCAGGCTGACCAGCCTCGCCGTCGTGCTCGGCGCCGCCGGCGTCGCCCTCGGCTGGCCGGCAGCCGACCCGATCGTCGGACTGCTCATCACCGTCGCGATCCTCGCCGTCCTGCGCGACGCCGCCCGGGAGATCTACCGCCGACTGATGGACGCCGTCGACCTGAGCCTGGTCGACCGGGCCGACGTCACCCTGCGGGCCACCCCCGGCGTGCGGGACGTCGGCGACCTACGGCTGCGCTGGATCGGGCACGCGCTCCGCGCCGAGGTAGAGGTCGTTGTCGACCCACATCTACCCCTGCTCGACGCGCACCACATCCCGCACGACGCCGAACACCGCCTCCTGCACGCCATCCCCGACTCTCCGCCGCGCTCGTGCACGCCGACCCCGACACCAACGCCGCCGTCGCGCACCAGCAGGTCGCGCACCACCGCTGACCGGGCCCGTGACGGAAACCGACCGCAAAATGAATGCGGCCTCGTGCACATCTATGCACGGGTCCATCGCCCTGTCATCGGCACGGTCGGGTGTTGGATGCATGTCGAGGCCACCGACGACCGGTCACTCACAGTGCTCGACGTGGCCAGTGGAATGCGCCGGTCTGCGCCTCGGTGAGGTCCTCGAAGTACCGCAGCACGATCACCGCCCGCTGCCGGCGGGGAAGCTCCTCCTCCAGAGCCGACCGGACCGCATCGCGAAGATCCGCCACAGCGAAGGCGTCTCCCGCCGCGGGCCGATCCGGCAGCACCCCGGTGGACACCTCCGCCCGCCACCGCCGCCGCCACCACGTCACGTACGTCGTGGCCATCACCCGACGGACGTAGGGCTCCGCGTTCTCCACCCGCTCCAGGGCCCGCCTACCTCGACCACGTCCGGATCAGCGCCGCCTGGACCAGGTCCTGCGCCGCGCCGTCGTCCCCGGTCAACAGCCAAGCCGCACGCAGCAGGGCCGGCGACCGCGCCGCCACGAACTCAGAGAACCCCGCCGGCTCCCGCACGCGGGCCGGCGCACCCAGCCGGTCCCTCACGCCGGCCGGCAGCGACCACGAGCGCGCCAGGTCGAAGCGGAGTTCGACACGGGAGTCGGGAGTGTTCACCGACTGCCCACCCGGCCCGACGACCGGCTGAACCGCTCGACGTGCTGGTTCGGGTGCACGCCGCCGCGCTCAACCCGTACGACTGGCACATGCTGCGAGGCGACCCGCTCGTCGGGCGGCTGATGGGCGGAGTGGGGCTGACCAAGCCGAAGGCCCGGGTGGCCGGGGTCAACGCGGCGGGACGGTGGAGGCGGTCGGGGAGAACGTGCGCGGGCTGCGGCCCGGCGAGGAGGTGCTCGGCTTCTGCCGGGGCGCGTTCGCCGAGTACGCGCGCGGAGGCGGACAAGGTGGTGCCCAAGCCGGCGAGGCTGACCTTCGAGCAGGCGGCGCTGACCGGCCTGCAGAGGATCACGGGACATGGGTGAGGTGCGGGCCGGGCACCGGGCGCTGGTCAACGCGGCCGCCGGCGGCGTCGGCACGCACGCCGTGCAGATCGCGACGGCGCTGGGCGCGGAGGTCACCGGGGAGTGCAGCACCGGCAACGTCGAGCGGGTCGGCTGCTTCACCCCACAGCAGTTCACCAGCGTCGTCGACGACGAGTCCGGCTTTCTCCACGCCCACCTCGGTGGGAGATCAGGGCCTCGCGTGGCTCAGACAAACAGCAGACCCGGCTGTGCGACCGGTCAGCCCGGCCAGGGAGGTCAGGCCGGCGTCAGGTGGATCCAGTGGGCGGTCGAGGGGATGCGCCGGTTGTCGGTGAGGAAGAGCATGTACCAGCCTGGTGGGGCGATGTTGGGCTCGGTCGTGATCTCTATTCGTACGACGCCGGCGCTCTGGGAGGTGATGGG
>WNGE01003397.1_pt1 | contig 18827 bp, 21 predicted proteins | sample 5400651 | NCBI WGS metagenome assembly WNGE01 (sample SAMN13153370, study PRJNA577476) | soil metagenome | isolation source: 60 cm soil or saprolite under grassland replicate 2 | place: USA:California | collected 2016-06-15
GCGCTGCTCCAGTTCGACGACCCCATCAACATCCAGTACACCTCGGGCACCACCGGCTTCCCCAAGGGCGCCACCCTGTCGCACCACAACATCCTGAACAACGGCTTCTTCATCGGCGAGGGCTGCCGCTACACCGAGGTCGACCGCGTCTGCATCCCGGTGCCGCTCTACCACTGCTTCGGCATGGTGCTCGGGAACCTGGCCTGCACGACCTACGGCGCCGCGATCGTGTACCCGGCGGAGTCCTTCGACCCGGAGTCCACGCTTGCCGCCGTCGAGGCGGAGCGCTGCACCTCCCTCTATGGTGTGCCTACCGCGGCTTAGCAATACACTAGCAACCGCCCGCACCCATCAGCTGAACGGGCGCCACCTTGTCACGCCTGAATGGCGTTCTATGAGACCACTTGCTGGCTCTGCTACCTTCGGGCCTCACACGTAAAGCTGTCCGGGAGGGCATGCGAGCATGACCGAGACAACAGACGCGGCTGAGGCAGGCCACGAGGTCGCGTACTACTACCCCGAGCCGTACTGGAGCATCGGTGAGGTCGACCCGCTGAAGACGCTGCTCCTGTTCTTCGACGAGATCGCGATCCTGCTTCCGCGCTACATGCGGGGCCGCCAGACCGCCGCTGATCCGGTGCTGGCCGGTCCGCTGCACGAGCAGGGGCTCCTGCGGGTGCTGGAGCCGGAGGTCTTCGTCGACCAGCAGATGACCGAGGAACTCAGCGAGGTGATGGTTGAGCTCATCACCGGCGGCGTCTTCGATGATCTCGAGCCGACCGGCCGCTACGCGGAGCTGTCGCGCAGCCGGATGGGATGGGATGCTGATGTCGACCTGGCCGGCATGGTCATCGAGGAACTTGAGGCGCGAAAGCTCGCCCGGCCCTCACAGGATGGAGTGTCTGTGCCCCTCCATCCGGTGGTCCGTACCACGGTCCTCGTCCTGCTGTCGCAGCTTGCTCGCGGAGCGGGTCGGCGGCAGGGCCTGAACCTGCATCCCACTACCAACCGGCAGGCGCCTGTTGCCGCGCTCGTGCAGACGCTGGCCCGCGCTCCCTTGCCCTCGGCCGGGCACGTCGTCACGCTGGACCTGGAGACGGTTACGGTCGACCTGGCCACCGTGCCGCTTGATGAGCTGCTCGAGTTCCGAAGGGAGCACGGGCGGTCCTACCGGGAGTACGCACGGGACCTGCGCCATCTGCTCATCGAACTGGGACCTCTGTCCGAGCAGGACCGCGAGCGCCTGCTGCTGGACCGCCAAGAGAAGTTAGCCGACCAGGCAGCCGACCTTTGGTCTACAGCTCGTCGTGCGTGGCGGCCGCCGTATCGGCAGCCTCAGCTTGCCAGCCTTTCCCTGGGCGCAGCGGGGGCGGTATGGGAAGCGGTAGGACACCATGACCTGATTACCGCTCTGCTTGCTCTCGCCGGCGGGATCGTCGGTGCCCTGGCCAGCTCGGGGCGAACTGCGGGTGCCTACAGCTATCTTTTCGAAGCGCAGCAAGGCCTGGGTAGTCGCTCATCGGTCAGCAGTTCGTCCTGACGCGAGCTGACAGCGCGAAGGTCCTGGCATACGTACGCGTTTCCTGCCAGTCCAAAGGGTGGCCACTCACGGGTCGATCTCAGCCTTCCCACCCGCTGGCTCCCCATGTTGCCCCTCAGAGTCGCGGTCGGTCGCGGTCAAGCGGGTGCCAGAACGTGCAGACTGTGGGTCAAGGAAGACCTCGGTGAGCGGCAGTTTCGGCTCGTTCTCGATGACGATAACGAACAATCCGCCGGTCGAGCCTTCACCGACAGCAATCCAGTTCGGCTCGTGTAACTCACCGAGCTTCTTGCGACAATAGTCGGCAACCCGGGCGCGTATGAAGGGCCACTCCGTTCTGTGATCGACGTAGAAGGTGACCCCGAGCCTGCCGTTGAAGATCTGCGAGGCGTTGGACCAGCCCTCGCGACGCACACGCGCTCTCGCGTGAGCGATGGCGGCATCCCACGTGCCGCGAGATTCCTGATCGCCGTCCAGGAGGGCGACAGCCGCGAGGATCCAGTGGCGCGGTCGGGTGCTCTCCAGGCGGTGGATGAGCATCTCCAGGTTCTTCGGGATCCCCTGGGAGGGCTTCGGCGCCTCAATGGTGCGCGTCCCCTCCCTTGTGAAGTACCACGCGTCGATCGGCTCGGTGTAGCTCAGCAACCGGAACGCATGGGGCACATCGTCGCCCTCGAAGAAGCGGTCGAAATAGAGCCCTTCCGAGATGTAGTGCCCAACCCAATCCAGTTCGTCGTGCGCCTCGATTCGACCGTCACGCTCAATTCGCTGCCGGCGCGCCAGGTAGTGCACCAGTTCCGCTCCCTGGAGGAGGTCTGTGACCGCCATGAGGTCGGTCAGTGAGAGTACCCATGGCACATGGCGGTCTGTTGGAAGCGCCCCGAGCTTCCTGAGTTCATGTGTCTCCGTCGCCCAGACCGTCACATCATCCAGGCTGACTACTGCATCGAGCTGCAGAGGTGCCTCCAACGCCGCGACCTGCTCCCCGGAGAAGCCAATCGCCTTCGCTCCCTCTGCCTCGAGGGCGATGGCGAGCGTCCGGTGCTGCTGAGCGGCCGATTCGATCAGGTCGCTGATGTCCCGCTTCATCCGCCCTGGCGCGCCTCGCCGGGCTGGTGCCGTCAATCTACCGGCCTTGCACTGCAGTCTGATCGTGAAGTCATCGGCTGCGACGAGGCCGTCGAGGTCGCTGCTATCGGTCGCCGATCGCCACTGGATCGCATTCCACGACTTGCTGCCAGGCAGGGCCGCTGCCAGCAGTGAGGTCGCCTCCCGCTCCACGTACTTCCCACGAGCATCGACGTATCGCTCCCAGACCCGAGAATCCTGCTGGAGCACGTCCTCCATTCGCGGCCGGATGGCGTCGATCATCGACGAGGGCACGGGCAGGACATAACCGTCCTCCAGCCGGAGAATCGGCTGGACAGTGAGTGGATGCGCACCGCCAGGGAAGGCATGGTGCTCCGGTTGGAAGAGATCCCGGGGACAGGAGAAGGCATTCAGGAAGGCCTCGCACGCCGACGTATCAAGGGAGCACTGTGACGCCAACTCCTCAGCCGTCACGAGCGCCAGGGATCGGGAGTCCGCGAAGACCCAGGCCATCGCCAACATCGAGATGTGGCGCTTCGCCGCGGTAGGCGGAAGGTTGAGCAACCAGTCAGGGAGCCGCCGGTCCATGCGGCTCCGTCGCCGACGCTCCCGCTTGAGCTGGCGAAGCATCTCCCCGCGTCCGGCATCAGCCTCCTTCCAGAGCGGTTCTATCCGGTCTGAGATCAGGTCCACAATCCCGTACGTAAGAGTCAGAGCCTCAGCGGCGGTGAAGCCCAAGAGCCTGCGACACTCGCGCTCGAACGGATCAAGGCACCCGTGGAGGACCCGCACTAGGTGCTCGACGTATCCGGATCCACGTACCGCAAGCGATTCGAGCCGCGTCTTCAGCACATACTCCACGGTCGGATCGTCGGGTCGATCCCGTCGTGCGGCGATCGCCTCCATGATCATGAGGATCGAGGCCGACCGGAACATCTCGCGCACGAGTTCGATCGCCTCGACAGTGAGTTCCAACTCCCGCATCGACTCGATCCGCTTCGGCCCGGACAGCCCGACCCCCAGAGCCTGAAGTGCCACATACTCGACATGGGCAGGCGACCGGTCACTCTCCCACTCCTTGAAGGTGTCCGGATCGATGTGTAGGTAGTTGAGACTGAGCCTCGCGATGAGGTTGACGGGATCAGCCTCATCCAGGATCTCGAGCAGGCGGGTTCGGCGTGTTTCCTGCTCACGCCGGATGTCTACGGCGCCTTCAAGGAAGGCATCGACCACCTCGGCATGCTCGTCGGGGGACAGGGTCCCCCGCATGGTAATGAACCGGCCCCAACGCGCAATGTAGCCGAACGGGAACTCGCCGTAGTCATCCGGCTCATTGGGCGCACGCCTTCGGGTCGGTTGCGGCTTTTGCCGTCTCAGCCTCTTCCTGCTCATGCGGAGGACCATGGTGCATGCAAGGAGGTGACGGGGCCACCTGGTTGCAGCATAGGTCGGAGAGCGGCCTTAAGGAGTCCGAGAGGCTACTCGCGCACCCGGTAGAGGACCGCCTGCACCCCGTCGGTCATGCCGGTGTGGTCACCGTTGAGCGAATCAACCAAGGTGTGATTCTGCAAGAATCATGAGCATGGCGATCTCCACACCGAACGAGCTGCTTAAGGTGGTGCAGGCTGGCAATTTTGACCAGCTGGTCGGCACCCCCGAGAACGACTGGTTGGATTTCAAACGCCAGCCATACCGGCTCGACATGGTGAAGGACCGCTGGGAGCTAGTCAAGGACGTAGCGGCGTTCGCCAACCATCAGGGTGGCATGCTCGTGATCGGCGTGCAGACCGATCGGCAGCCGCATGAGGCCGTGGACGTCGCGGTGAAGGTCCGGCCGGTTCCCTTCACAAGCATCGACCCCACGCGGTATCACGACCTCCTGATCCAGCGGATCTACCCGCCCATCCGTGGGCTGCAACTCAAGTGGCATCTGTCCGAGCCGGCCGCCACGAAAGGCCTGTTCGTAATCACGGTCCCACCGCAACCCGACGATCAGGGGCCCTTCATCGTCCACCGGACCCTCGACGAGGACGGCAGGGAGACCACGCAGGCCTTCGCGATCCCCCAGCGGGAAGGTGCCGTGACCTTGCCGCTGCTCGTGGGCCAGATGCACCGGCTGATCAATGACGGGCTTCGCGCCAACCAGGCCGCCGAGCCCGCCCGCAAGGCTGATATGGTGGACCTCCAGGCCCGGGCAGACGAGCGCCTCGGCCAACTCGAGGAGTGGCAAAGCTGGGAGAGCTGGCCGGTCTACTTCCTGCAGGCGCTCCCACCGGCCGGTACGCAACTCAGCGACCTGCACGAACCCGATGGCCTGCGCGGTGCGGTCGAGCACATGGACGTGCTTCGCCTCGACGGGTTCAACCTTCGCCCCCGCTACAACCTAGAGGTCCGTGATGGCGCGCTCGCCTATCTCGCCGACCCCCGCCGGGTGCTTCGACTCGACCCTGACGGGATGCTGACGGTCGGTGCGCTGGCCACCTACGACTATCTCGGTTGGGCCATGGACGGCGCCCAGTACCGCGGGCTCGTCCCCGATCAGGTGCTGCTCAACTCGATCGTGGTCGTCGAGTTCACCCTGGAATTCTTCCGGCTCGTGCATCGCGAGCTCCTGCCGCGCACCAGGCGTGGCCGGTGGACGTTCAGGGTCATCTGCCGGCGGATGCAGACCGGACCGCCAACCGGGCGAGGCCATGGCCCCACCGCACTGGGACATGGGATAACAACCAGCGGCTTTCTGACCGATACTCGTCCAGCCTCTAGCGATGCGTGGGACAGAACCTTCCAGGGGCCGACCACCTCGGGAGCTGATGCATTCAGTGCGCTCCGCCTGTTCTACGAATTGTTCGGCCAACCCGCATCGGCAATCCCCTTCGTTGTCGGCGATGAGGTGTCGGAACAGGAGATCCTGCAGTTGGGATCCTGAGGGCGACGAGGATGATCGATGACATCACCGCTCGCCGCCGACAGCGTCGCTCTCGAGCTGACCGACCTGCTGTCAGGCAGCCGAGGATCGGCTTGGAGTACAGGCCGCCAGACAGCGGGAGATGACGATCCCGAGTAAAGCCCTGATGCGCAGTTAGATCAACGCGAGCACGTCTTCGCACCTCGCGGAGGTGAGTGCGAGCATGTGCTCGAGCTCGTCCGGGACGCTGTACATCGATGCGGTACGCACCTCGGGTTGTTCCCGCGGATCCAGGATGAGATGCGCGCTACGGCCGGGAGCCTGAGCGTCCGGGTCCGGGTTTCGTCGATATCGGAACTCGCGCCAGCGACCCCGCAGACCCGGACCGAAGTCGATCGCAGTCCCAATCCCCACATTGAACTGGAAGGGCTGCCGCCCGCGATGCGTCACCTGATGCCGGTAGTTCCAGATCCGATAGATGACGCCCTCGTCGCTGTACAGGTCGCTTGGAACCGGCCTCCCTCGCCTCGTGTTCGCGTACAGCATCGCCAGCGCTGCCCGAAGCCCATCCCCTTGCGGAAGAGGGTTGATGACCCTGGAAAGGGAAACATCCTCCACGTCGAGGCCCAAGTTGCGCGTCTCATTCACGAGCTGGGCGAGCATCTCGACCGCGCCGACCAAATGGAAGAAGAACTCTTGGACCAGCTGCTGGCGGTAGTGGGGATCGGCACCGGGGAGATCCCCACCGTTGAGCGCAATGAGCTCCTCCTTCCTCCCACGGGCGGAGCCAAGCCGGTCTCGAACCTCTTCGGCAGTCAACGCTGGATGAGCCATCGGACCCGAAGACCTATCACCTCGGCAGGCCAGTCGGCAAGCAACAGGATTCCCGGCGGCGCCTCTCCGCTCGATGGCTGAACTCACATCCGACCCGCCAGCCTTGCTACACCACTCTCACCTACTCGACCCTCCGCTCGCTCGCCAACTCGTGACAGCAAGATCACTGTCCACGACTGGAGGACCAAGCTTCGGGTCGACCTCGCTACGGTCTCGCCCGACCGATGGCCGGCCTCCCGCAGAACGAACGCCCACCCTCGGCTTCCCTTGGGGGTTGCGCCTGCGCCGAGTGGGCAGGAGCATCGCGGCAAGCGATCGATCGGCGCGGGAGGCAGCAATGGCGGCCCAGGCACTGTCCTACCTGCACGGGGCCAGCCCGGTCCCACTGCTGGGCGAGACCATCGGCGAGAACCTGGACCGGACCGTGGCCCGGTTCCCCGACCGCGACGCCGTGATCAGCGTCCACCAGGGCGTCCATCAGACCTGGGCCCAGTTCCACGCCGCCGTCACCGAGATCGCCCGCGGCCTGCTCGCGCTGGGCATCGAGCCGGGCGAGCGGGTCGGCATCTGGGCCCCCAACACCGCCGAATGGGTCACCCTGCAGTACGCCACCGCCAAGGTCGGCGCCATCCTGGTCAACATCAACCCCGCCTACCGCACCTCCGAGCTGGCCTACGCGCTCGAGCAGTCGGGGGTATCGACCCTGGTGCTGGCGCCCCGCTTCCGCCAGGCCGACTACCTGGCCATGCTCGACCAGGTCGCCGGCCAGCTCCCCGCGCTGCGGCGACGGGTCGTGCTCGGCCCGGAGGCGCCGCCCGGCGCGCTGCGCTGGGACGACCTGCGCGAGCTCGCGCCGCGCGCGTCCGGCGATCAACTCCGCGAACGGGAGGCGCTGCTGCAGTTCGACGACCCCATCAACATCCAGTACACGTCGGGCACCACTGGCTTCCCCAAGGGCGCCACCCTGTCGCACCACAACATCCTCAACAACGGCTTCTTCATCGGCCAGGGCTGCCGCTACACCCAGGCCGACCGCGTCTGCATCCCGGTGCCGCTGTACCACTGCTTCGGCATGGTGCTGGGCAACCTCGCCTGCACCACCCACGGCGCCGCCATCGTCTACCCTGCCGAGTCGTTCGAGCCGGCGGCGACCCTCGCCGCGGTCCAGACCGAGCGTTGTACTGCCCTTTACGGAGTTCCCACTATGTTTATTGCCGAGCTCGAGCACCCGCGCTTCGGCGAGTTCGACCTCTCCAGCCTGCGCACCGGGATCATGGCCGGCTCGCCCTGCCCGGTCGAGGTGATGAAGAAGGTCCAGTCCGACATGCACATGTCCGAGGTCACCATCTGCTACGGCATGACCGAGACCAGCCCGGTCTCCTTCCAGACCGCGCCCGACGACCCGGTCGACAAGCGGGTCGCGACCGTGGGCCGCATCCACCCGCACGTGGAGGCCAAGGTCATCGACCCCGACAACGGCCGGATCGTGCCGCGCGGGACGTCCGGTGAGCTGTGCACCCGCGGTTACCTGGTGATGCTGGGCTACTGGAACAACGACGAGGAGACGGCGGCGTCGATCGACCGGGCCGGCTGGATGCACACCGGTGACCTCGCCACGGTCGATGCCGACGGCTATGCCAACATCGTGGGCCGCATCAAGGACATGGTGATCAGGGGCGGAGAGAACATCTACCCGCGCGAGGTCGAAGAGTTCCTCTATCAGCACCCCGCGATCAGCGACGTGCAGGTCGTCGGCGTTCCCGACCCCAGATACGGCGAGGAGCTGTGCGCCTGGGTGCGGCTCAAGGAGGGCCAGGCGGTGGACGGCGACCAGCTGCGCCAGTGGTGCAGGGGAAAGATCGCCACCTTCAAGATCCCCCGCTACTGGAGGTTCGTGGACGCCTTCCCGATGACGGTCACCGGCAAGGTCCAGAAGTTCAAGATGCGCGAGACCTCCGTCACCGAGCTGCGCCTGGAGGGGGCCGCCGGCATCGAGACCGCCTGAGCCGAGGGCTGGGCGGCGTCGCAAGCTCAGCCCGGGAGTGGCACCTTGGGATGGTCGGCCGCTGGCCATCACGCTCGCGGAGCGTACCGGATGGCTGCCGCAATCCTTATATATCTCCTCCGGGCGAGTCGTCTTGCAGTGCCTCCAGAGCCGCAAGCAGTGTCTCGATGGTCCTGCGCTCGACCGCGCCAGCTCGGAACGTGCTGGCGATCTTCTCCTTGACTTGCGCTGACCTTGGTGGCATGCACTTCGGGAAGTGCTCGCATCGCTCAGAGCAGGTGATATCGGCCGGGCGCTGCCGGCCATCACGTACGCAGGGTCTCAAGGACACGACTTCATCATCCTTTGGGGTGAGGCGGCGCATGCCGATGACGTGCGCCCCAGCCGGTGATCTGGATCGTTACCGGCCGGACGGGTCGCTGGGTGAGGGCCACAGCGACGGCTGCTGCGCCTGCGCACCGGCCTAGTCGATCTCCACGGGGTGGACGCTGGCGGCCGGAGCGGGTCATCTGCGATGCCTTTCTATTCGGAGGGCGGTCGACGATGAACCGGGTCAGGGGATGGGCCGGGCGGCGGCGTAGAAGCCCTCCCGGCGCACAGGGACGACGCGGACGGGGATGCCGGGCTGGGGGGCTTCGACCATGCGGCCGTGGCCGATGGCCATGGCGACGTGGTGGATCGTGGCGGGGTCGCTGAGGTTGTTGGCGTAGAACAGCAGGTCGCCAGCACGGAGCTGCTTGGCGGGCACGTCCTGGCCGTGCTGGTGAAGCCAGCCCCACTGGGCGGCGGCGGTCATTCGCTCCCACGACAGGCCGGCGTGCCGCCAGGCCAGCCAGGTCAGCCAGGTCAGCCCAGAACAGTCGTAGGTGTCGGGGCCTTCCGCTCCCCACTCGTAGGGCTTGCCCTGCTGGGCGAGCGCGAATGCGACCGCGCGCGTCCCCGCCTGTGAGTGCTGCGGTGAGGTTCCCGGTGAGGTTGCCGTTGAGCGCTGACCCTGCTGTGAGATTGCCGTTGAGCGTTCCGGTGAGGATCGTGGTGAGGTCTGCCAGTGTGGAGCGGGAGCCGGTTGTGTTGGCGGCTGCCGGTGCATGGCTGCGGCGCCGGGCAGCCCGGCGGTGAGATCCAGGTGCACGGCGGGCTGCCCGACCAACTGCTGGCCGAGCAGCAGCCACGCCAGACCGATACCGAACGACCACACGGCCAGTGACCGGAACTGCAGCCGGCCACGAGGGCGAGGGTGCTGCATCATCGGCGTGCACCGCCACGGCCGGGGCTGGGGCTAGGATCCAGCGCGGTGGACGTCGGGGTGGGGATCACGGTTTGGAGCCGCCAGCCCTGCCGGTCGGCGAGCGCCGCGAGCTGGCTTGCCACGTCCGCGCCGACGGCCAGGGGCGTGGCGTCGGTGGCCAGCAGCGCGTCGGCCCGGTGGCCGGCGAGCAGCGCCAAGGCGCGGCGCAGGCCGGGACGATCAAGGGTCGCGCCGGACTGGTGCAGATCCTCGATCCACTCCAGGATCGTCCAGCCCCGGACGGCACATGTGGCTTGGAGCTTGGCGCGCTGGCGTTGCAGGTGCCGCTGCCCGACCGCTGCGGGGTTGGCGGTGCGGGCGTAGCAGACCACTGTTCGCACGGCGGTAGGGACGGTCTGCTGGCCCTGAGCGGTCGCGGTGGTGGGGCTCATTGCAGCCCGCTCCCGGTCGGCGGTTCGTCGTCGGTGAGCTGCTCCGGGCTGGCCCGCTGGGCGCGAGGGTCGAGCAGGCGCGTGGCCAGGGCGGCCTCGGCCAGCAGGATCGGGTGCAGGTCGCTGGGGATCTGGCCGAGGATGTCGAGGACCTGGTCGACCAGCGGGTCCAGCACCAGCGCGAGGATGGCGCGCTCGGCGGTGGACTCGTGGGCGAACCGGTGGAGCTGGTCAGGGCTGGTGAACTGCTCGGCGAACAGCTCGTCATGCTCGCCGTCGGGATCGAGGTGGTGCTGGTGGTCGAGGTGGCGGGCGGTGCTAGCCGGGCTTGGGAACTTGTGGTAGGGGTGGTCGGTCGCGGGGGGCACGGCGATGTGCAGCAGCAGCGCCACCGCGGGCAGATCGGCGCACGGTGGGGGTTGTGGCTGGCGCATGCTGGGTGGTCCTCCGGGCTGCACGGTGTCGGGGCAGGCTGCGGGGGTCAGGTGGCGAGGGCGACGAGGTTGGCCAGGACCAGCGCGGCGATGGCGACGCCGAGGTGGAGGTGCTGGTCGACTGGCGGCGTCCAGGAGTGGGCAGTGGCGGCCCATTCGGCGAGCTTGAGGATGTCGGGCACCAGCCGGGCGAGCAGGCCAAGGGCGAGGACGATCGGTGTCGCCCAGCCGTGGCTGGCGCTGGTCGCCAGGGTCCAGGTGGTCAGCACGAGCAGGACGGCTTGGCCGCCGAGCAGGACCGCGACCAGGCTGGCCCACTGCCAGCCCGGGACCGGCCAGGCCGGCTGCTGGTCGGTGGGGTCGGCGACGCTGGTGCCGGGATCACTGTCGGGCGGGTCGGCGTCGTCGTGCTGGTGCTGGTGCTGGAGGTCGGGGAAGGGCATGCGGGGGCCTCCGGGAACCTGCGAGCAGGGAAGCGGACAACGGGCCGGGCCGCTTCCCTGCCAGGGGTGATGACACGGAGCGAGCGCGGGCTACTGGTGCAGCAGCCAGTCGACGAGCAGCCAGGCGTAGGTGCTGGCGAGCACGCTGGCAACGAGCTGCTGCAGGCGCGACACGCGCGGGCGCTGGGCGCCGTGGTTGAGGCGGTGCAGCCAGCGGGCAAGGCGGACGGTGTCGGGCACCAGCCACACCAGCGCGCCGCACATCACCAGCATCACGGTGAGGTTGGTGCGCAGGAACGCCAGGAACAGCAGCCAGGTGCTGCCGAGGCTGGCGGAGGTGTAGGCGGTCAGTAGCAGGCTGGCCTGGATGCGTCGGGCCCGGATGGTGGGCCGCAGCCGGCCGCCATCCTGATCGGCAGATGCGTCGTCGGCGCCGTGGGAGGTGTTGGTGGCGGGGACGGGGATCTCCACGGTGTCGTCGTTGCCGCGCGGGTAGCGGCGTGGGGGGTGTTCTCGGTCGAATAGCGTGCTCATGTGCGCTCCTTTGGTGGTGCTGGTGTGGACGGTGATTCCTGCGGAATCGGCGCGTGGTCAGGCGGCCGGGTCGCTGGGGTGGTCGGGTGAGGGGCCGTGGCTGGGCCGGGCCGTGACCTGCTGCCTCGGATTCGGCTCGGCGTGGTCGCTGTTGGCCGGCGCGGTGGTGGCTGTTGGTGTTCACCTCCTCTCGGCGCTGCGAGAGGAGCGGCCCGGTCAGGTGGCTGGTCGAGCCCGTACAGGGCGAACACGCGCCGCAGCGTGGCAGCTGGGACCTTCAGGGCTGTGGCGGCGGCATCCAGGCCATCGCGGCCGGCGCGCTGGGCGGCCAGGCTCGCCAGGCGGCGTCCCTGCTCGTTCTCCCCCACCGAGCGGGAGGCGAAGGTGGCCGTGCGGCGAGCGCTGTGCCGCTCGGCCTCGGTCTCCCCGCCCCAGATGCCCTCAAGGGTGGAGTCGGCGCGGGCGTAGGCGCGGCAGGCGTCCAAGATTGGGCATAGCCGGCAGATCGCCTTGGCCGCCTCCTGCCAATTCTTGGCGCCGCGGCCGGCGGGGCGGCCGTCGTCGAAGAACAACCCGGCGGTCTGTTCGGTGCAGGCGCCACGGTGGCGCTGGGTGAGCAGGAACCCGCCGAGCTGGGGACCGAGGTGGGTGGCAGAGGTGCGGGTCATCCGGCCAGCCACCCTCGGTTGGCGACCTGGGCGGCATTGACGACCACGCGGGCGGCCTGTTCGGCGCCGACCGCGTCGACAAGGCTCTGGTAATGGTTGAACTGCTCGGTGACCTGCTGTGGGGTGCGGCGCAGCGCCCGGGTGACCTGGCGGACGCCTGGGTCGCTGGCGCCGGGCTGCTCCAGTAGCAGGATCAGCCGGTCGACGGCCCTCATCGCCCGGCCCTCTTGGTGTGCTTGTGCGCAGTGGCGGCGGGGTTGGTGATGTACATGCTTGGACCTCGATGCACCTTGGAAATGGCGGTAATTGCGACGGGGCCGGGGAACCGCTCCGGTCTGCGGTTCCCCGGCCTGGCGGGCTACCTGCGGCCAGAGGGCGCAGCCGAGGTAGCCGTCACCCGCACTGGCGTTGCTGGCCCGGAAGGCGGCGTGGCCGGTATGGGAGACGGCGGGGGGAGCGGGTCGCGGCCCATCGGGTGGTCCAGGTGGACCTCCAGGACCGGCTGGGGGCAGCCGGGCGGGTTGGCCAACGCCAGGAACCGGCGAGTCAGCACGATCACCGCCACCGCCCCTTGGTGGAGGGTGGCCTGATGCTCGGCCAACCACTCTTGCCGGTTGTCGTCGGCGGCGCTGATGGCGTCCAGCAGCGCCTGCTGGTGGCGGATTTGGCCCTGCACCTCGATGAGCTGGCGGTCCAGCTCCCCAAGCTCGGCGTTGAGCTGGCGCACACGCCGCAGACTGATCAGTCCGCGCACGCCACGAAGCTGCCCAAGCTGCCGGTTGAGCTGCTCTTGGTCGTCAACCAGCACGGCCTGCTGCTGGCAGGCGTTCTCCCGGTCGGCCAGCACCTCGGGAACCAGGTGCACGTAGGAGTCCGCGTCGCTGCTGACCAGCAGCGCCAGTGCCTGCTCGCGGCGCCGGTACAGCTCGGTGTCGTCGTGAGCGTCGGCGTCGTGGAGGAGCTGGCTGGACGGATGCATGCCGCGAAGCTCTTGATCGGTCGTGTACCGGCGCTCGTAGGCGACCTGCCAGCGGGCCGCTTCCCGCAGCACGGCCTTGCTGACCTGGCGGCCTTGGGTGGCGAGTTGCCGCCCGAGGGTCATGCAGGCGTGGTCGACCTGAGCCTGGTGGGCGTCCAGGGCGCGGCGGCGCAGCTCCTCGCAGGCGGCGACGAAGTCGAACAGGTTGTCGGTGGGCCGGTCGATCACGACCTGGCTCGGGGGATAGGCTTGCTCCGGGTCGACGATGGTGGCTTGCGTGCTCATCGTTGGCCTCCAGTACCAGGCTCTGGTGCTGGCCGGGTGCGGAGCGGGACGACTGCTTTGCTAGGGCTGCGTCCCGCTCCCACCTGGCGAACACCGCTTCGGGGGTCTCGTTTCGTTCCAGGGGTCGGGGGGGTGGGTTGGCCGTTGGGCTGCCCCTTCCCCACACCGGGTCACGGCGTCCCGGCCGGGCACGCCCTACTGGCCAGCCCCTGGCCGCGCGTCGACCGCGCTAGGCGACCGCCTCACCCCCTCCTCCTGCTGGTGGCCGTCCAGGTCGAGGGCGCCCTGGGCCGTCTGGTCCCGCGCCTGGTTCCCCTCCGGGCCGCTGTGCCCGGCCGGGCGCGGGTTGGGACGGACCTCGAGCACCTCGACCGGCCCGAACACCGCTTGGATGCGCAGCAGCGCCAGCGCGAGGTCCTGGTCGCGGTGGCCCTTGCCGTTGCGCCGCGTCACGACCTGGCACCCCACACGGTCAGCCCCACGGACGGGCCACCAGCGCCAGCCCTGGACGATGCGGGCGTCGTCACCGCCGCCACTGCTCCAGCTCGCCGCTGTGGTGCGCTGGCGGCAGCAGCCATCCCGGTGACTGGCCGCAGTCGGCGAACTCCCACGGCCCGCCTGTCTGGTCGGTGGGGTCGCTGATCTGGCGGGTCAGCCGCGTGACCCCGCGGACCTGCACCAGCACCAGCCTGGTCAGCGCGAGCAATGCGGCGGTGCCTGCCAGGCTCAGTATTCTGAGGGCGAACCCGTGCAGCAGCGTGTGCATCCGTCCTCCTTGCGGGTGGTGCCGGAGGGGCCGGAGGGGAGTCAGGGGGATTGCTCCCCTTCGGCCACCTGTGAGGGCCTTGCGCTTCCCCTTCCCCGCCCGGCCAGTGGCACGAGCCGGGTACTTCGCAAGGCACCGAGTCGGTGTGAGCAGTGGTAGGCGCCAAGGTGGTGGTGTGAGTTCGTCTGGTGGCGTTGTGAGCCCGTCTTGTCCGGTCGCTCTCCCTCCCGGCGGGCACGGACCACACGCGCGGCGTGGTGGTGAGGGGAGTTCTCTGGCCCCATGCAGACCGTCGTTTCGGGGCTTGGGCGCACTGGCGGCTCGAACCGGCCACCAGCTGCCCGGTAAAGGTGGCGGTCAACCACCCCCCTTGCGGCGGGCACGGCCGGCCCCGGCCGATGACCACACCGCCAGCGGTGCTGCTGGCGGCCCGGCCCGGCGGGGTCATGGCGAGCAGGTCCACCTGGACCAGCTCGTCGACCGCCCGCTCGACCAGCGGCATCGGGTCGGCGCTGGCGGCAAACAGATCACCCATGTCGATGACCGCGCTGGGCGAGCGCGACAGCACCAGTGCCAGCACGCCCTTGGCCGCAAACGACAGGGCCGAATCAGCGAGGACCGCGTGCAGCTCAGTGGCGCTGACCGGCTGGCCGGGTGCGACAAGGCGCAGGACAGGCACGCTCCCAGGCGCGGCGGTTGCCCTCTGACGGCGGGTCATCGACCTAACACTATCCAGCCGAGACCCACGCCCACCGCCGTCTGCACCAGCGCAACCAGCACATACCGGCCAGGGCGCACGGGCGGCAGCAGGGCAGCGGCGTGCCCGGCCCAGCGCCACAACGCCCATCCCTCCAGGGCGTAGATGCCGAGCAGCACCAGCGCGGCCGGACGCGCGATCCCCGAACCGCGCCAGACTGCCGAGGCGACCGCCACCGCGCACATGACGATGAGCGCGTCGTAACCGGCCACGAGCAGCACCAGCCAGCAGCGCCACGCCGCCAACAGCGTTGGGTGAGAGTCGGCGGCGCGCATCAGGCGCTCTCTGCCATGATCGCGGGGGGCGCCGACCCGACTTCCACCAGCCGGTCTGCCGGCGCCCCCTCCGTCTTGTGCTCGTCCTTCTGGTGGCCGCGCCAGGCTGCCTCGGCCTCCGCCCGCACCACGCGGAAGCTCGCCAGGTTTGGGCCGGTCGGCGTCGGCTCCGCCCGCCAGTCGCACCTCCGGCACCACACCGACCAGGTGCCCGCATTCAGCACGCCGTACGGCGTGGCGGTGGCGCTCACCGCAGACCACTCCGCTCAAGGCGGCGCGAACGGCAGGCCAGCCGATCCACGCACCGCCAAGTCCGGGCAAGCTGCAGGGGAACGAGGAGGCTGGCGGGCTGAAGGCTGCTGCGCCCGATCCGGCCGCAGGCAAGGCAACGGCGGACGCCGAAGCGGAGCCGAAGCCAAGTGCCCAACGGATAGGCGGACAGCATAGGCGAGGCGTCTCGCGTACTCGCATCTGCTGGCACTCGGTCCTCTCCCGGTCTCGACATCTGCCTCGACCGCAGGAAGAACGCGGCGCTGCTCCTCAAGCGACGGTTCTCCTCGCGGTCCGGCGTCTCGTGTTGTGGATGACGCCAAGTCTCGAAGGGAGGTCTGGCCGCGACCATGACCGAGGACGCATAGGGCGATATGCACGGCATGCATAGCGACGATCGAAAGGCGTTCCGGTGCGGCGGTACACTCCAGCCACGCGCGAAACGTGCGATACGAGTCAACCAGTCAGGGCAGCCCCGATGGACGCACGCACCACTGCTCGCTACTGCCGCTCATGTGGGGCGCGACTGGCTAGCGACAACAGGCAACCGCTGTGCGCGCCGTGCCAGAAGAAAACCCCGGATGCCGTACGGACACCTCCGCCCGTGCCGCCGGAGTTTTGGGACACCGACCTCATGCGCGACGCGCTCGCCACGTGGCATATGGGCCGTGTGATCCACGCCTATCGGCACCATCCGTTCCACGGACCACGTGCGCTCTCACAGGAAGTCGTGGCCGGATGGCTCGGAATCACGCAGACGCAACTCAGCCGCGTGGAGAGCGGTCCTCCAGTAAAGGATCTTGGTCGTCTCATTCATTGGGCCAAGACCTTTCAGGTTCCGAGCCATCTGCTTTGGTTCAAGCTGCCCGGCGAGCGGGATGAAGGACAGCGGCCCTCAGAGGGCTCCTCCGAGCTCGCCCTGCTATCCGCGTCACCCTCGATGCTCCGCCCGCTCGGTACGCAAGTTGGCTTGCGACCGAGCACCTACGGCATGACCGACGATGGCGACTCGGATGCTGCAGCCATGCAGGCGTTCCGTGCGGCTGATCTACAGGTCGGTGGCGGCCACCTGTACGCGACCGTGCTCCACTATCTGCAAGCCGAGATCGCACCTCGCCTCTTCGGTGTCGTAAACGGCCTGGACAGCCGGGCCGTCTTCACTGCTGCCGCCGGTTTGACAGAGATGGCCGGCTGGATGGCCCATGATGCTGGCCGTGACATTGTCGCGGAGCGGCACTTCCACCGAGCCCTGGACCTTGTGAAGATCGGTGGCGACCGTCAGCTCGGCGCGCACATCCTGGGCAGCATGAGCCACCTGGCCCATCACTCAAACAAGCCGAACGATGCCATCGCGTTGGCGCGATCTGGACAGGAGATCCTGCGGGGCGGCCCTACCAATCCCGAGCTTGAGGCCCGTCTTCTGGCGATGGAGGCTCGCGGCTTCGCGGCGCACCGAGAATCGGCAAGGTCGGTGCGGCTCCTGGTCCTGGCGGAGAAGGCGCTTGGCGCTGACTGCCCTGAAGCGCCATCACAATGGGTAAGCCACTTTGACGAGGGATCGTTGGCGAGCGAGGCGGTCCGGTGCATGCGCCAACTCGGCCAATTCGGCGAGGCGGAACGTCAGGCTCAGCGTGTGATCGCTCTTCGTCCCGGCGAGCGAAGGCGCAGCCGCGCGTTCGGACAGCTCGGCCTGGTGACGGCGCTCATCGCTCAGGGCAAGCCGGATGAGGCGTGCAGTGTGGCGCACGAGGTTCTGCAGGGGACGCAGTCGCTCAGCTCGTTCCTGGTCCTCCAACAACTGCGCGAACTCCAGGAGCTGCTGCAGCCGCACCGCTCCAACAGGGTGGTCGCTGACTTCCTGGAGTGCTTGACTGGTGGTCTGAGAGAACGACTTCGGCTCTACCGGTGGCTCGCTGCTGATGGGCACGGCGGTCCCACCGGTCGAGGGGAGGACAGGTGAGTTCTGACCCGCTCTACGTGCGGGACCCCGAAGCCTGGAACGCCCACCTCGCCGAAGGCAACGCCAAGCAAGCGCGCAAGCGAGTGGGCGCCGATATGATCCTCCGCGACGGTCACGGCAGGATTCTCTTGGTCGATCCCAAGTACAAGCCGGACTGGGACCTGCCAGGCGGCATGGCAGAGGTCAACGAGCCCCCACACGAGGCTGTGCGCCGGGAACTCAAAGAGGAGCTGGGACTCGACCTGGACGTTGGGGACCTGCTGTGTGTCGACTGGGTCTCCTCGCATGGGCCGTGGGACGACTCGCTGATGTTCATCTTCGACGGCGGCATCGTCACGCCGGAGCAGATCGCCAACGTCCGGCTCCTAGACGGCGAACTCGCAGAGTTCCGGTTCTGCACAGAGGAGGAGATTCCCCGGCTTCTTCGGTCCTCGCTCTGGCGCCGAGCGCAAGCCGCGTTCGATGCGCTCCGCACTGGGCATGCGCGGTACCTGCAGGACGGGAACCCGACGAGCTGAGGCTGACCCCAATCCTGACGGGACGTGCCGCTGACGCCTGCGCGAGCTGAATGTAGCCGTTCTCACGTAGCACGCCGGGCTGCACTCTTGCTGAGGGCAGCTTGGAGGAGCGTGGCGACTTGGGCGAGGACACTTTGGTCCTCCACGTGTAACGGCAGACCCTGCGCAGCTCTCGAGCGCACCAGCCGCTCGATGTCCTTGTCGAGCGGGACATCCATCCTCGCCCCACGACTCTGGGCCCTGTCCTCTGCTGACTCAGGCAACGGCGCGCAACTCCCCGCTCGTCAGCTCATCGCCTGTAGTAGGCGCCAGGGAGGCTTACGCAAGGTTCACAGGACTACTGACTCTCGGGTTCTCTCGGCGATCAAGGTGCGGTGACATCGCTGTAGGCGATGTAGCGGCGCGCTGCCGGGCTCGCTTACGCCACCTCGGTCCTGATACGGCGGTCTCCTCCGGCAGGAAGCCGCTGACCAGCATCTGTCAGCAACTCGGTGAGTGACACGATGAGCCTGCTGTCAGCTCTCCCGTGAGTGCACCGAATGCGCGTGTAAGCGGTGCATCGCGGGCATGGCCGATGCCCAACCACGGTGACCATGGTCTGCGACGTCCAGAGTTACAGAGCTTCGCGGTAGTTGGTGAATGCTGTGGGTTACGTAACCGTCCTCAGAGCGCGCCTACTCGATCCGCAATGGCGTCGGCCGAAGAACCAGCTGGTTTGCGCACCGCAAAAGTTCCGCCGATACACTCTGTCGTTCGACAACGTGCTCTGATTTGCCCTTCTGCTCGCTTGCCGCTCGCATCGTACGCGAGCCGGCAAGCCGGCTCTCGCGGCTTCGGAGCGTGCCACCGCGGGCCCCGCGAGCCGTTTGCAGGATTAACGACCCA
>WNGE01007057.1_pt1 | contig 18822 bp, 10 predicted proteins | sample 5400651 | NCBI WGS metagenome assembly WNGE01 (sample SAMN13153370, study PRJNA577476) | soil metagenome | isolation source: 60 cm soil or saprolite under grassland replicate 2 | place: USA:California | collected 2016-06-15
TTTTGTACTGACAGGCGCATCGGATTTACCAAGTTGCACGATGTGAGTTCCGGACGTGTCCGACCCGGCCGCTCCAATGTGGTGACGCGAGCTTGCATGCCAATCGCGCTGCAATCGTTTGAGATCGGCGCGGACTTCTGCTGCGCTCTGGTAGCGTAGGTCGCGGTCCTTTTCCAGGGCCTTGTTGACGATTCGCTCCAGCTCCGGCGGAAGCTCCGGGTTCAACTGCACCGGCGCGATCGGCACCTTGTTGAGGATGGCATTGAAAATCGCCGCCGACGTGCTTCCTTCGAAGGGCAGACGCCCAGTACTCATTTCATAGAGCACAACGCCGAAAGAGAACACATCTGTTCGCGCGTCCAGTTCTTCGCCCAGCGCTTGCTCCGGGCTCATGTACGCAACTGTCCCCAGCGTAGCGCCCGGCGAAGTCAGTTGTTCGAAACCGACGCCAGCGCTGACAGCGACCGTGGCTGCTTCTGGCTCCAGTATCTTGCCGCGCTCTGCCATGACTTTAGCCAATCCAAAATCGAGGATCTTAGCGTGATTGCGCTCGGTCACGAAAATGTTTGCCGGCTTAATGTCGCGATGAACAATGCCTTTCGAGTGCGCGGCGTCGAGCGCGTCCGCAATTTCGATGGCCAACGTGAGCAGAAGTCCCACATCGAGCGGCTTCTGGGTGATGCGGTGCTTCAGCGTTGTCCCGTCCAGAAACTCCATGGCAATGAAGGACTGGGAATCGTTCTTGCCAATCTCGTAAATCGTGCAGATGTTGGGATGATTGAGTGCCGAAGCCGCACGCGCCTCACGACGAAAACGCTCCAGGGTTTGCGCGTCGCGGGCGACGTCCTCGGGCAGGAACTTCAGGGCTACAGAGCGGCCGAGCTCGGTGTCCTCGGCCTGATACACCACTCCCATGCCGCCGCCACCGAGTTTGCCCGTAATCTTGTAGTGGGAAAGGGTGTGCCCGATCATGCGAAAGGCAATCTTAGGCTGGGACAGAGGGGTAGTCAATTCTGCGGAGCGGGGTAGTGTACATGCAGGGCAAGATGCTCCCTCCCGCCTGCTATCGAGTTTTTCTGGAACAAATTGAGAGTTCCGAGTACATTTTTCGTCATGCCGCGATATATCGCCGCGTTACTAATCGTTGCAGCCGTTACTATTTCGGATGCCTGGACTTCGGGCCAGCAGAGTGTAGCGGATGTCGCTGGGATCGGTGGTCCCGTCACCGGTTCCACACACGTTAACCGACTTGGGACGATTCACTGGTCATATCACTTTGACCACAACGCACTGAAAGACGCAGAACTTGTGGGGCACGATCTTGTGGCCTTAACTGAATCGGAGAATCTCGTTCGCTTCGATGCAGAAACGCTCTCGGTTACGGCACACCAGGTAGTCCCGGGCCGAGGAATTGCAATCGCTCGTGGGGAGGCCGGAGACCTGCTCATCGGGGCAGAAGAAGGGCAGATATACGAACTGGCCTCGGGAACACTCGCACTGACCCCAGTGACAAAGGCAACTGGCCGCGTAGTTTGGCTCAGCACTGGAAAGGCAATTGGAACGCCTCGTTCGATTGTGGCTGTCATTGATGCTCGTCCAGATGTAATGCCGTGGCCAGGCGAATCGTTCAAGGCTTATGACACACGATCTGTGCGGATTGAACGGCAATTAGTAAATCCACTCAAGGTTCTAGTCTTCACTGGGGGAACCTCCAAATATATTCCCGTCAAGCAAGGGAGCTTCGCCACGCCGAATGCCTTTATGCTGGATGATTCTGACCGACTGTGGATGGGGACCGATAAAGGTGAATGGGGCGGGCAATATTCGTACATGGAACTTCGTAACGGGAACGTTCACAGTTTTGACACCGACTCGGGAGTCCTCGGCTTCTTAAAGGTACGAGACGGCCGTGTGCTGGCCTATGGCGGCATGTCACATATGGGGATGGAGTCTGGTTTCGTCGCGGACGTTAGCAAGAAACCCGCCCTTTACGTTGGTGAGTTTGCCAACTGGCCCAAAACAAAGCTCCCAGAGGCTACAAAGCGCGTTCTCGAACAAGCGAAGGCTGGGCGATCAGAAGAAGTTTCAGGGTCGCCACATGGCGCAGTCGATCTCGTTATTGAAGATAACGTAAGCAGTGGTTTTTGGGTGTTGTCCGCGCACGATGTCTACCATTGTGATCGCGACTTCGCTAAATGCGAAAAAGTCGCAAACTTCGGGGGCCGATGGTCTGGGGGAAGGAACTATTCGGTCGGGAACACTCCGACTATTCGCCGAGTGCTTGTCACTAGCACTGATCAGCCTGACTTGATTGCTGTATCGGCTCGCGATGGCCTGGCGCGGTTCTCGAATGGGAAAGTTCAGCACGTCCAGGTACAAGGACAGATTGAGTCTTCGATAATCGAACTCTGGCACACTTCCATAGGTATTATTTTCTTTAACGACGACGACTCACATACTGGCTGGCGGCTCTATGACGATGAGTGGCAGCGCCTTCGACTCTTCCCCGACGAACAACCATCCGACGCATACGCGGCATGGAACTTCGCGGAGCCAATTCTTGACGATCACGGTATTGTGGCTTATTTCGGAACCAACATAACTCCTGGGGAGCGCGGATTCCTAAGGGTTGGCGACCAGCTAAAAACTGCTGTATTGCAAACATGGACGGACAAAAGCAGTTTTTACGGCAGCTCTATTCTGGCGACATCTGACGGCACGATGCTGGACGTATCCGAAGATGGACTTAGCCGATGGAATGGGAAGGAATGGGAATCGGCGGGTACCTATTCCGGTTCTGATAAAGACCGACGCAGGTTATTGAAAGCTCGGAGCTACATCCCACTAGTCGAACGAGGGACGAGAGCGGTGTTCCTCGATGCTGAGCTTGGCGATCTGCTTGGATTGACTAAATCCGAGAAAGGCTACGATCTGCGACCGCTCACAACAGCGAAAGGACCGGTGCCTGCCGGGATATTCGACTCCATCGCAGATAGCGAAGGTTATCTGCTCGCTGCGACGGCTTCAGGACTCGTCAGATTCAATCCTGAAAGCGGTGAACGACAGGTCATTCCTGCTCCAAATGCGACCGAGGAATTTAAGACCATCGCTCGCGATAGTGAGAAAAGAATCTGGACAGCAGGGGACCTCTTGTATGTGTCGTTCGATGAAGGGAAACATTGGTCGGTCGTTCGGATGCCAATGCTAAGCCGGACGTACCTTAAGCGGATTCGAGAAATCAGTCCCGGTACGCTCGCCATTGCACTCCATGATCGCGGGGTAGTATTCGTCAATGGACTGCAAAAGTAGCCTTCAGGCTGCACGTCTACCCGGGTTTATTAAACGCACCTGAGGCGAAATTCGGGCGGAAGAACTAATACACTATTCCTATGTCCAGCGCCATCCTGAACTCTCTCGCCAACGCCTCTTCCTCTTATCTGCGCTCGGCAATGCACCAGCCCATCCGGTGGCATGAGTGGGGAGAAGAAGTGTTCGAAGAAGCCAAGCGGGAGAACAAGCCGATCCTACTCGACATTGGCGCGGTGTGGTGCCACTGGTGCCATGTGATGGACCGCGAATCGTACGACGATCCGGAAATTGCACGGATCGTGAATGAACGTTTTGTTGCGATCAAAGTGGACCGCGACGAGCGTCCCGACATTGATAGCCGCTATCAGGTTGCGGTGCAGGCCATCAGCGGACAAGGCGGCTGGCCTCTGACGGCGTTTCTCACGCCCGACGGAAAGCCGTTTTACGGCGGAACCTACTTCCCTCCTGGGGACAATTATGGGCGGCCCAGCTTCCGGCGCGTGCTGATCTCGATTTCCGACGCTTATCGCGAGAAAAACGCAGACGTCGTGGAGCAGGCAGGGATGGTCGAAGGAGCGATCGCTCATTCGGAATCATTCTCGGGCAAAGCGGGACAGTTTTCGCCAGCCGTAATTCAGGAGATTGTTGACTCCGCACTGAAGATGTTCGATGAAAAGAACGGCGGGTTTGGAAGCGCGCCGAAGTTTCCGCATCCGTCGATGATTGATTTGTTGATTGATCAGTATCAGCGCGAGGCTTCGCATCTCGGAACGGGTGAGGGTACCCATTCCCACGTGGACTCTGCCCGGACGGGCGAGGACGCCCGTCCCCCCAAAGATCATCTTCTGCATGTCTTCCTGTCCACATTAGAGAAGATGGCGCGCGGTGGCGTTTACGACCAGCTTGCCGGAGGCTTTCATCGCTACTCGGTTGACGAGCGTTGGATCGTTCCGCACTTCGAGAAGATGTCGTACGACAATTCGGAGCTGCTGAAGAACTACGTGCACGCATATCAGGTAATGGGTTCCGAGTTTTTTAAAGACGTCGCGCGGGACATTATCCGCTGGATAGATGAAGTGCTTAGCGACCGCGACCACGGCGGCTTCTACGCATCGCAGGATGCCGATATTTCTCTGGACGACGACGGCGACTATTTCACGTGGACAGTGGATGAAGCAAAAGCAGTCCTCACCGATGAAGAATCGGAGGTCGCATTGCTCCACTATGACATTAACGAAATCGGCGAGATGCACCACAATCCAGCCAAGAATGTACTCTACCAGCGGGCTTCGATCGAAGAAATCGCAAACCGCCTAAAAATCCGGCCGAAGCGCGTGCACGACCTTCTGCAATCCGCCAAGCACAAGATGCATGCCGCGCGCCTGAAGCGAACCACGCCTTATATAGACAAGACTGTTTACGTGAACTGGAACGCGCTCTGCATATCGGCGTACCTGAATGCTGCAACCGTGTTGGGATTGCAGGAAGCGCGGAGGTTTGCGTTGAGATCGCTGGATCGCATCTTGGCCGAAGCATGGAATGCGGAATCGGGACTCAAGCACGTCGTCGCCTATTCTGACTCGAAACCCGGAAAACGTGACAGCTCCGGATTTCTCGATGACTATGCCTACACTGCGATTGCCTGCCTCGATGCTTATGAATCTACATCGGATTTGAGCTACTTCCAGGCGGCGCGAAAGTTCACCGACCAGATGATCGAACGATTCTACGATTCGGTCCCTGGCGGATTTCTCGATGCACCGCAAAGTGCACAATCGCTCGGAGTACTCGGCGCGGCCCGCAAGCCATTTCAGGATTCACCTACGCCTGCTGGAAACCCTATGGCAGCCATCGCGTTGTTGCGAATGCATGCTTATACCGATGAGGTGGCGTATCGCGACAAAGCTGAGCAGACGTTGGAACTATTAGCAGGTGCAGCCGGCCAATACGGAATATTCGCTGCCACCTACGGTATTGCGGCACAGTATTTCGCCACGCCTCACACTCAGATTGTGATAGTGGGAGAAGATGAAACTGCTGATCAGCTGTACGCGGAGGCGGTCCCGGCATCGCTTCATGGCAGGTCTCTATTGAAGCTGAACTTCAACCAAGCCGTGGCTCAGAACCTGCCGCCGTCTCTCGCTGGCACCATCCCGCAATTGCCTTCGCTGAAACAGAAGAAAACTGTTGCTGTCGTCTGTTCCGAAGGGACTTGCAAGCCGCCGGCCCACAACTCAGAGGCGTTAAGACAACTTTTGCAGAAGGAACCCGCAGCATAAGAGTTCACAGAAATGAAAAGAGGGCCCAGACTGCTTTCGCAATCCCGGGCCCATAAGTCAGGGGCCTTTCACTAGCGCCCCGTTGCTGCTTGCTCTACTTGCCGCAATTGACTCTGCAGAACGGCATGATCCCCTCGTTCACCTTTGTGGTGATTGGAGCGGCCATTGCCAAGCAGGTGCAAGCCACGGCTACCACCAGGACCAAAGTCCTGACCGCATGTTTCATGGCTTTCTCCTTACATTGCGGGTCCCCTGGGAGCGGAAACCCTAAGTGCCTGGAATTATATATCTACTGTCAAGTATGTATTTTTTGGGGACGGAAGCTGTAGGAGGGAAATCAGTGCAGTGAGGCCACCAGAGCGGGAGTTAGGCTCCTTGGGTCTTAGAAAAGGCTCGGTCCACCATGTGCTCGAACATTGGGATCAGCGATTCAGATTGCCCGTGCGGCTGAACATCCAGAAGGGCTTCATCCCAGCGCTGGGGCACAAGAATCGGGACACGCGTTTCGCGGCGATTCACCAGCGCGTAAGTCAGCCATAGTAGTATGCAACAGTTGAAAACACTCAGGTTCGACACATTGACCATGTCTTGAGAAATGTGTGCCCCCGAAACAAGCGCATTTGTGACCAATTCGACTCCCGCATAAACGCCGAACCCAAGGGCAATACCGAAACCCTGCCGTCTCCACGAAAGTCCTACGTGTTTCGAGAACGCCAGTAAAAACAATACGATCCCGCACTGCACCACACGCACGCAACGGTGCGCGACGATGATCGTCTTGACCAGGGGATCATTCCAGCTTGGACTAATCGAGATGAGAACAGCGGAAACTAAAACCATGATCAAGGCAGCCCACTTAAATAGGGCGGTACCCAAATCCTGCAGGGCAAAATAAGGACGGAAGTGAATGATCTTGAACTCGAATACAACGTTGACCGCGGTAGAGATCCAATACACGTCGAAATAAGCGGTATGGCTGCCCCAGCGATAAACGGAAAAATCGAGGGCGAAAATCGCAATCTGGCCAATAGTGAAAGCAAAAAAAATCGGGAAGTCCTTGTGAATCCGTCGTCGAAACATCACCACAGCAACGATGGCTTGCAGAATTGGCTGCGAAATCCAGAGAGCAAGCTGGATTTGTGAGCTGGACATAATTCCGATCCGGGCTTTCAGTGACCTAAAGCCCTGCTTTCTGGATGGAACCTTATCAGCTTTGAGATAGGGTACCTATGAACAGAAGTAACCAAAGTCATGGTTACCCGCCGGATATCCAAATCCCCGTAAAATCCCGGGAATACGCGCGCTAATCCACGAATACGAAGTACGCTGAGGCCCACATGGAGGCCGGAATGGTGCCCCTCTTCTCGGCGGTAAAAACTACGCTGTAATCGGTTGAACCGCGCAGGGTTTCAAGGAGTGAAGGGCCCGGTTTCGCGGCGATAGTCGCCATGTGTCGCAAAAACCCGTAAATATCACCTGTAGACTCGAATTCCTGTGAGACAAATGATAAGAAAACATGCTCCTGGCTCAGGCGCAATGCCAGGGATCCGGCCAGCGAGACCATGCGCTCATATGCCGACGCGGAAGCCGCTCCCGGTACCGGATTGTCAAAGACGATGCGCATGCGCCGTTCGTCTTCTCGTGAAAACTCCCTGACTTTGAGAGATCCGGATTTTGCAGTGGCCTTCCAGTCCACAAAGCGTGCCGAGTCCTCAGCCAAATACTCGCGAATGCGGTAAAGGTCAGAACCTCGGCCTCGCTGATAAGCCTCTAACTTGCCGCTCAAAACCGGCAGCAGCTCAACCACTTCTTCAGAGTTCGTTAATTCTGGATATACCAAGACCTCTTGCGACAGTGCCATGCGGCGGGTTTTCGCGAGAAACGCGAAAGGAAAACGGGTCGAGAGGCTGAAGCGCTCCTGATAGCGTCCCCGACGCCTAAACTTCAACTTCACTTCGGCTTGCAGTTGCGAGCCCGCCAAGACTAACGGGAAGTAAGCCGTTTCGTGGAACACACCGGAAGGTTCGCCAACCGTGACGCGGCGCAACTTGCGATCAGGTAGCTGTAGCCACTGTCTTTCCGGAGGACGCCAAGGCGGAACCGGGAAAGTTGTGGGTACCCAGCGCCAGCGTAGCCGCTCTTTCCGCTTCTCGACCGGCACCGCCGAGACCGAAAGCGAAGGAATCCAGCGGCGGAGATTTCTCACGCAAACGGTTGCTGCAACCTCAGTTTCCGCAAAAATGTGTTCCGGTACCTTGAGTTCCAGTTCCAGTCCGCGGAGACACACTGAAGATGCAATGCCGGAAACCACAATCGCGGCCAGCATCACCGCAACGATAATGTAGAGCAGATTGTTGCCCGTGTTCAGAGCTGCGATGCCGATCAGCAACACGACGATGGCATAAAGGGCCCCCGCGCGTGTCACTTCGAAATCCAGCGCGTCGCGCAATCGCCGGGCTCCGACGCGCCGCGCCAGATATGGCACGATCCCCAATCCCACCGCAGCAGCCATCAGCAGAGCAATGGACGCGAGCACAACTGTCGCCACTACGTTGCCAGCATCACGGGCTGCAGTAGAAAAAATCGCCGCGCCAAATGCCAAGGTAAGACCCACAGCCGCCAATAGGAAACGCAGCCATGCGCCCGAATTTTCCGCTCGGAATGCGTGGGCGATGCTGCGAATTCTCAGAAAAGCTGCGGGTTGGGCCCCTGATGACATCTTGCTTGAGCCTAGCATTCAACTTCCGCCATGTCAGGTTACTTCCCGTGCGGTCCTGGCAACCTGAGAAGGGAGTCCTGCGAGAAAATCAGCCACAATACCGCAAAACTCCTCTGGACACTCTTCATATGGCAAATGCCCTGCTCCCGGGATGACCTCCGCTCTCAGATTCTGGAAGTGCTGACCTAACCGTGCTGCGGACGCAAAGTCAACCACCCGGTCCTTGCTGCCCCAAATGAGCAAAGTCGGAATGTTCGCGATCTGCGGTAGGGTCGCTTCCAGCTCCGTCATCCCCTCGTTCCAAGTTTTAACGATGCTCACCGCATGCTCAAACCTTCCCGGCAGACCAAGGGGTCGAGCATAGCCTTCCAGCACCTCTTTGGTTACTCGCTGAGGGTCGCCGTACATCCGGCGGACAAAATAGGAATGCAGCATGCGAAACGGCCTTGCGAGCTTTGGAAATGCATAGGCTACAGCTGGGTGCCTGAGAAGTTTCAATCTCTTCCTTCCATTTCGGGACCAGGGATTGGCGGGAGAAACCAGGATCAGACTCCTGATTCGAGAGGGCGCGAGTCCAGCCACGATCATTGCCGTGGTACCGCCGTATGAGCTCCCTACCAGGTCGCAGTCAACCACCCCAATCGAATCGAGGAATCCAAGAGCTCTGTGGGCGGCTGACGAGAGACGACAATCCAAGTTCGCGTGACAGTCAGAAAGGCCTGCCCCAGGCATATCTGGGGCAAAGACGGTCGCATTTCGGGATAGGATGGGGAGGGCGTGTCGCCAACTGAAGGAATAGCCAATCAGACCATGCAGCAGTATCAGAGGAGGTCCTGCACCCGCGCGCCAGAATCGAATGTTTAACCCATTTACGCAGGTCCAGACTTCTTCCGGCTTCGGCCAGCTGATGGATCGATTCGAGACTGTCTTCCCAACTTCGGACAACTTTCCTCCTACGCGACGATTCTATCTAACTAGATATCGCCTCTGTCGCTTCTGTAAAGGGGAGCCTTGGCTCCCCAATTTTTTTCGTTACATTCGAAGAGTTGAGACGTCATAAGCATTGTTGCAGCATGGGCTTACAAAATATGGGAGATGCCTTCCAAAAAACATAATGTTTCGCGCCAGGGAGTTTTATAATCCGGAAAGAGCTTCTTAGGATGGGACTTAACTCCACCAGCCGTTCCCGAACGTTGGCAGCAAACGTGCATTCTTTCGGACGGGCGAGTGTCGTGATCGACGCGCCCGCGTCTCCATCTTCAATGAAGCGCGATTATCAAATCCGATTCGCTGCCGGGTTTCTTGCCCTGCTGACCGTTGCTTCGGTAACCCTGGCGTGGATCAACTTCCGCAAGGGATCCCAGTTGGTCGCTCCCTATGACGGAGTCAGCTGGGTCGAACGCGACGGCGGGGTGGTTGCCGATCGGGTTGCGGCGAACGGGCCGGGGGCGCACGCGGGAATTGAAGCTGGTGATCGTCTGGTAGCGGTCGAAGGTAGGCCGGTAAGCCGCGTCGCTGAACTAACCCGCCACATGTATCAAAGAGGCGCGTGGTTCGACATTACCTACTCGCTGGTACGAGGCTCAACACCGGTCGAGGCCAAGCCGATCCTTAGCGTCTATCACCGCGCCTCGGACGACTGGTTGCGCGCGATAAGCCTTGTGTATCTCTGCATTGGCTTGTATGTACTATTTCGTCGCTGGACGGCGCCGGGCTCAACGCATTTCTATATTTTCTGTCTGGTTTCGTTCGTCTTTCACTCGTTCCACTTCACCACGAAATTGAACGCGTTCGATTGGACGATCTATTGGGGCAATGTTGCGGCGAACATGCTGCAGCCGGTACTCCTGCTCCACTTCGTGCTCGAGTTCCCACAAAAGCATGAGTCCATCCGCCGGCGTCGCGGACTCGTTCCGTCGCTGTACGTTCCAGGTTTATTACTGTTGACCTATGAGGCGATGGCGTTTGGATTTGCGCGAGCCAGCCAAAATTTGTTATGGCGTTTCGATCGGTTATGGATGGCGTACCTGGTTGTATATTTTGTTGCGGCTGCTGCGGTACTGCTCCGCAGTTACAGCACGGCGACGCGCCCAATTCTCCGGCATCAACTTAAGTGGCTGACCCGCGGCACGGTACTGGCGATTGCTCCATTCACTCTGCTGTATGCGATTCCCTTTGTGCTCGGGCGGCCAGCGTTTGACGCGTCCGTTCTCTCTCTCGGCTTCCTGCCGCTGACTTTTGGCTACGCCATCTTCCGCTACAAACTGATGGATGTGGATCTGATCTTCAAGCGTGGAATGGCCTATACGCTAGCTGCCATTGCTATTGCTGGCGCGTATTTCACGGTTGTGGCTCTAGTTGGGGAGCTTGTCCACACCCGATTGCCCAGTGCCGGCACGAGCGGACTGGTGCTCGCAATTGTAATCACGGCAGTCTTAGCCGATCCGTTGCGCAAATGGATCCAGGACCGCATTGATCGTCTCTTTTACCGCACACGCTACGATTACCGCCAAACGTTGGTCGAGTTCGGGCGCGAGTTGAGCGCTGAAACCGATCTCGACAAGATGCTTACCGCGGTGGTCGATCGTCTTTCGCGCACACTGCTGGTTGATCGGATGGCGGTATTTCTCGCCGACAGTAATGGCACGGAGACTTTTTCATTAGCCAAATCGTTTGGAATGCAACAGACCTCCGGTCTTGATCTCAGCTTCCTAAGCATAAAACGGCCAGAAACCGGCGAGAGCCACCTGTTCTTCGAGAATACCCATGACGTCCCGCGGGAATCAGCGAGCGCGCAAGAGACCATCTCACGCCTCGACTTGAACTATTACATCCCTTGCCGCGCTCAAAAAAGCACGGTGGCGATGCTGGGCTTGGGCAAAACGGTGGAAGGCGATTTCCTTTCGAGCGAAGACGTAGAACTTCTTGAGACCCTCGCAGGCTATCTCGCCATTGCCATTCAGAACGGCCGGCTCTATGCGTCGCTCGAACAAAAAGTCTCCCAATACGAGCGCCTCAAGGACTTCAACGAGAACATCGTCGAATCAATCAACGTCGGAGTCCTGGTTGTGGATCTCGCCGACCGAGTTGAGTCCTGGAACTCACAAATGGAAGTTATGTATGCCCTGCCCCGCTGGCAGGCGCTCAACCGTTCCTTGAGCGAGATCTTCCCCGCCGAATTTGTTGCCGAGTTCTCACGTGTGCGGCAGAGTCCGGGCATTCACAACCTATACAAGTTCCGCCTGGCGGTCCCAACCGGTGAAACCAGAACCGTGAACGTAGCCATTGCGCCCTTGGTCACAAAGAAGTTCAGCGTTATGGGCCGCTTGATCATTGTGGACGACATCACCGAGCGAGTGGACTTGGAAGCGCAGCTTTCGCAAGCCGACAAGCTCTCTTCTATCGGATTGCTGGCCGCCGGCGTCGCTCACGAGGTCAATACGCCGCTGGCGGTGATTTCTTCGTATGCGCAATTGCTCTCGAAGCAGCTTCAGGGAGATGAAAAGAAGAGTACGGTTCTCGAGAAGATCACGCGCCAGACATTCCGCGCATCCGAGATTGTCAACAACCTTCTGAACTTCTCCCGAACCAGCAGCTCAGAATTCAGCGAAGTTGATGTAAATCAGATCATTCTCGATACATTGAGCTTACTGGAGCACCAGTTCCGGACCGCTAAGATCCGTGTGCAGGATGAGCTCGCGTCCCACCTTCCATACATTCAAGGCAACGCGGGACGGCTGCAGCAGGTTTTCTTGAATCTGTTCCTCAATGCGAAAGACGCGATGCCGAACGGCGGGACGCTACGCATCATCACGTCAAATGGAGATGGTGTGAGCGTGACGGTCTCCGACACCGGAAGCGGCATAGCGCAAGAGCACATCCAGCGCATCTACGACCCCTTCTTCACGACCAAGGCCACGCTTCAGGAAGGTCAGAAGCGCGGCACCGGCCTTGGACTGTCTGTGACCTACGGAATCATCCAGGAGCATGCCGGCAAGATTCGCGTCGAGAGTTCTCCTGACGAAGGGACAACGTTCTATTTGGATTTCCCGCTTCTGAGAAAGGCGGTCAATGTCTGAAGCCGCCGTCATTCCGCGACACGTGAGCGAGATTCCTTCTTCGTCACAGGGATGCATCTTGATCATCGACGATGAAGCTGAAATCCGGGAATCGCTTCAGACATTGCTCGAGTTCGAGGGCTACGAAGTCGAAACTGCCGGCAGTAGCGAAGAAGGTCTTTCTAAGCTAGGCGAACGCTCCTTCGATCTCGTGCTGCTTGACCTGGCTCTCCCGGGCCGTAGCGGAATTGATGTTCTTCCGGAAATTCGTTCCCTCTATTCGCAAATCTCGGTGATCATGATCACCGCATATGGAACCGTGGAAGATGCAGTACGGGCCATGCAATTCGGCGCTGTCAACTTCCTGCAGAAGCCCTGGGACAACGAGAAGCTTTTGGCAGATGTTCGCGCTGCCGTGGCGCGGAGGCGTGCGGAAGAAGAAAACATCCAACTCAAGCGCGCTCTGAAGCAGCGCTACAACTTCGAAAATATCGTGGGCAAGAGTGAGCCCATGCTCAAGATATTTGACCTGGTGGCGCAGGTGGCACCCAGCCGTTCTACCGTGCTTTTGCAGGGGGAGAGTGGGACTGGCAAGGAATTGATTGCGAAGGCGCTGCACTTGAATTCGCCGCGGCACGATCGCACATTTGTGCCGGTCAACACGGGTTCCATGCCTCCCGATCTCCTCGAGTCCACACTCTTTGGCCATGTGAAAGGCGCTTTCACGAGCGCCATCGCGTCTAAGAAGGGTCTTTTTGAGATTGCCGACCGAGGCACTCTCTTTCTCGATGAGATCGGCACGATGGGCCTGGAGACGCAATCCAAGATCCTCCGGGTGCTTCAAGATCGTCGCTTCATGCATCTTGGCGGCGTCCATGAAGTGCAGGTGGACGTTCGAATCATTGCCGCCACCAATGTGGACCTTCGGCAGATGGTGCGGGAAGGCAAGTTTCGCGAGGATCTCTTTTATCGCCTGAATGTCATTACTATTGACCTCCCGCCTTTGCGTCAGCGAAAAGAAGACATTCCGTTGCTGGTCGAGTTCTTCCTGCGGAAATACTCGGATGAAAACCAGCGTCAGCTCCGTAGAATCACTCCCGAGGGTTTGCGGCCATTATTGAACTATTCGTGGCCGGGAAATGTCCGCGAACTGGAAAATGTGATGGAACGCGGGGTCGTGCTGTCATCTGGTCCTGAGATTGGTCCCGAATTACTCCCAGACCACATCGTCGGCCGAGGAGCGCCCATTCCCCTCATCGAAACCCGTGGCGACGCTTCCCTGTTTGATGTAATGGAAGAATGCGAGCGGCACATCATCGTGGACATGCTCGAAAAGTGCGGCTGGAACCAAACCGAGGCTGCCGAACGTTTTCACATTCCTCTCTCCACGCTGAACCAGAAGATCAAGCGCCTTAGTATTGAGATCAAGAAAAAGATCAGGGACTGAGTGTCACTACGAGGCACTCGCCAACTGTGTACTCGCCGTTCAGACGAGCTCATCCGTCTTTCAAAAATATTTTCTGCGCAGAAAGATGTGCTCCGGTCAGCAGCAGCAATCCCGAGAGGAAAGCCCAAAACATCATGCTGACAGAGATCGCAAATGGCCCGTAGACCTCCTGAAAATTGAGCCTTGGGAGCAGCAGGATGTAGGAATATTTCAGGATTTCTGACAGAAACCCCATAACGATTGCCGCAGGCAGAACTGCTTTCGCGGGAACCTTACCGTTTGGCAGTAGCCAATAAATGAGAAAGAAAATTGCCATGCTGGTAACCGTGGCAAATACTTTTGCAGTCAGAAATCCAAGAACTCGGACCAGGAAAATGTCATGGCCAAAGGCTAAGAAACGCAGCAGCTTCACGTTGCCCGCGCTGAGTGCAATCGAAATCAGCGCCAGAATTCCACAGGCAAAAGCCAGACCCAACGACATAAGCTGGTTCCCAATATAGGAGCGATTCTTCGGAAAGCGCCATACCCGATTCAGCGCCACTTCAAGCGGGAGAAAGACTCCGGTGGACGTGATCAGCAGCATGATCAGAGAAAACGCCTGCGCCTTATTTTTTGCGCTCGCAAGAGCTTCTAGATTTCGAATCACAAAGTCTTGGCCTGCTGGCAGGTTATCGCGCAGAAGTTCTTTGATCACGTCGCTCATCACCTTCGAATGAAAGACGCGCAGCGCCAAGCTCATGAGCAACAGCACAAACGGAAAGAAGGAGAGAATCGCATTTGCTGCTACTGAGAAAGCAAACGTGTGCACCTCAGTGTGCAGCAGGTATCCCACCGTTGAGGCTGATAGGCGGTAATAATACCGCAGCCGGTTCCGGAAGGAACCCTTGTAGATTGCAGGGACATTTAGATTTGGAGTCGAGGGCAGCACAATTTCAATATTATCAAAGACTTAAGTGGCATCGCCGCCGTTGCGAGATTCATTCAAGAAGCGAAGAAAACCGGTGAACCGCGCAAAAAACGATTTAACTCTGCAATTTTCTCTTGCCAGAAAGGTAAGTTCCTGAATAATATCTTTTGCCACTGCCCAAAGTTCGGGGCATTGCATCAGATTCGGGCTGATGTTTTCTGTGCCACGTCGTCGAAATTCGAGCAACAAGAGGCTCCTCGGCCTGCGCTGGAAGTTCTCCGGTCAGGTGAGGGGCTTTGCTTTTTGGGGTACGCGGCTACTGGACATTACCTGATTAAACCTGCGGACGTTTTTTGAGGGGGTACTGAGGACGTTCGCGGGAATCTATCAACAGAGGCGAAAGGAGTACTTTGTGAGAGAGAAGGGTACAGTAAAGTGGTTCAACGGTGCCAAGGGCTACGGGTTTATTCAACGGTCCACGGGCGAAGATGTTTTTGTTCACTTCTCCGCTATTCAGGAAAATGGCTATCGCAGCCTTAACGAGGGCGAAACGGTTGAGTTCGACCTGCTAAAGGGGCCGAAAGGCTTTCAGGCAGCGAACGTCAGCCGCGGCTAAATTCCACCCAACAGGCAAGAGTTGGGTTGGCCACCGGTCCACTTGCACACCCTTCCAGCATGCTGGAAGGGTTTTATTATTTGCGGGTAGTTGTGGCATAACTGTGGGTAATTGAGAAGCGGGCGCTAATCGGCGTTTCTCATATGCTGGAAACGCGAATACAGTCGAGCCTCACGGTGACACCCAGGCTTTGAACGATGCACGGTTCTTACGACTACCGGTTGGTCCTGCTTTCAATCGTGATTGCAATTTGCGCGGCCTACGCGGCGCTCGATCTTGCTGGACGAACGACTGCGGCCCAGGGAGGCATTCGCAGAATATGGCTTGCGGGCGGAGCAATGGCCATGGGTCTGGGCATCTGGTCCATGCATTACGTCGGAATGCTCGCTTTTAATCTGCCCATCGCCGTGCTCTATGACTGGCCAACAGTTTTGCTCTCTCTGATGGCGGCAATCTTTGCCTCCGCTGTTGCGCTCTTTGTTGTAAGTCGGAAGAAAATGGGTTGGGTCCGCGCTTCGATCGGCGCCGTGATCATGGGTGGCGGCATCTCTGCTATGCACTACATAGGCATGGCCGCGATGCGACTTCGTGCCATGTGCGCCTATAGCGCCGCCCTCGTCGCCTTATCAGTCCTGTCTGCGATAGCGATTTCTCTAGTAGCACTCTGGCTTTCATTTCATTTCCGCGACGACGATGATCAGGCTGCACCGTGGCTCAAGGTCGGCAGTGCGGTCGTCATGGGGTCAGCGATCCCCGTGATGCACTACACCGGAATGGCTGCCGCCCGGTTTATGCCATCGAGCGCGGCTCCCGATATCACGCACGCGGTCAGCACCTCGACTCTCGGCTTTGCCGGCGTCAGCTCCGTCACATTGTTGGTGCTCGGCGCCGCGGTCCTCACCTCCGCCTTCGACCGCCGTTTCTCTGCACAGAGGCTGCAACTTGAAGCAAGTGAACTGCGGTTCCAAGGTCTGCTTGAAGCCGCACCCGACGCAATGCTGGTCGTCAATGTCGCGGGAAAAATAGTACTTGCCAATGCGCAAGTCGAACAATTATTCGGATACAACCGCCCGGAATTGCGGGGTCAAAATCTGGAGATGCTCGTGCCGGCACGTTTCCGCAACAAGCATGTAATGCACCGTCAGGGTTTTTTCGGCGATCCGCGCGTGCGCCCAATGGGCGCTGGCCTGGAGCTCTATGGTCTTCGCAAAGACGGTCACGAATTTCCGGTTGAGATCAGCCTGAGTCCGCTTGCGACTGCGGAAGGAATGCTCATCATGAGTGCTATTCGCGACATTACACAGCGCAAGCGAGCCGAGGAGAATCTCCGTGAGCTTTCTGGGCGCTTACTTCAGATGCAGGATGAAGAACGCCGTCACATCGCAAGGGAACTCCACGACAGCACTGGACAGATGCTCGCCGCGTTGAGCATGACCCTGACTCCGTTAGTTCAAGGCACTACTAAGATTGATCCCGTTTCACTCAATCTCATCGAGGAGAGTCTCCGTCTCATTCACGAGCTCTCGAATGAGGTACGCACTTTCTCGCATCTTCTGCACCCGCCACTACTGGACGAAGTGGGGTTATCCTCTGCTCTGCGACTGTTTTTGGAAGGATTTGGCGAACGCAGCAAGATTCAGGTGGACTTGCAGATCCCGCCAGACTTTGGCCGCCTTCCTCGTGAGGTCGAAACCGCAATCTTTCGTGTCGTACAGGAATGTTTGACCAACATCCATCGGCATTCCGGCAGTTCCATAGCGAAGATTTCTCTTTGTCGAGCCAACGGCGAGATTCGGGTTGAAGCCCAGGACAGAGGCAAAGGTATATCTCCTGAACGAAGATCGGAGATGGAGCTGTCCGGCAAAACGGGAGTCGGAATCCGCGGGATGCGAGAGCGAGTTCGCCAACTCGGTGGTACGCTCGAAATAAATTCGCTTGGCGATGGAGCAGGTACGACAATTGTTGCGCGTTTTCCGGCTAGTCAGAAATCAAGTTCGAGTGCGAACTAGAGAAACCACTCCGGGCGGGCACTCGTAATCTTTTACATAGGGGAGGAGATCAGCACGAGATTCACGCGAATAAGAATTTTAATGGAGCTCAATTGACACTAGGTCTCCGTCCATCTTCCCGCCCGCGCGGTAATTGAGATTGACCGGCACGCTCTTCCATGAGCAAGAAAACTCATCCGCTCCTATCACCGCCACGCTCTTATAATCCGCCGCGAGCAGCTTTAGTGTTTTGCCTTCGCCGGTGATTCTCAGCACCGCTTCGGGCTGCCGAGAGCAGTCCACTGAAAGCAACGTCGCCTTCAAGAACTTAACCGGACGCCGATTCATTTGCCGCTCCTTTGCGACCGGCTTCGCCGAGCTATCATTGGCGTCCTCTTCTGTCTCAGCGGCTTCCGTATCGGCGGGTTGCTTTTTCGGCGCAGCATCGGCAGTTTGTTGGGCTGGAGCTTCTTCTACAGGGGGAACGCCGTATTTCTCGAGGAACGGCAAATCAATCAGAATTTTCTTTGATGTCTCCGCAATTTGCGGATCTTGACTCTGCTTCAGCCGCTCCAGTGTCGCTTTCGCCTCAGCGAACTTTTTTGCCGCCAGATACGCTCGCGCCAGTCGCAGCCGGTAATCCTCGTTGCGGGGATTCAACTCTACTGCCTGTTTCATTGCCTCAATGGCGGCATTCGCTCCGCCGCCAGTCAGTCTCGCCCAGCCCAGCATGTCATAAGCCTCGGCATAGTCAGGAAATTCCTGGATCACGATGTGCAAACTCTCCATCATATTGGCTAGCCCTTGGATTTTCGCGCCTCGCTCGCCCGAGTGATATGCAGCCGATGCCAAGCCCATGCGGACCCACGCGTCCGTCGAATTCAGGCGTATCGCTTCGTTGAGCTCTTCAAACGCATGGTTGGTCTCCCCTTTCTGGACGTAAGCCCAAGCGAGTGCCCGGTGCGCAACGGCAGTTTCTGTCTTCTCGTCCGACACGAGGGCTTCCAGCTTCTTGATCGCCTTTCCCCGTCTCTCGGGGATTCGCAGGGCCATCTCGTTGACGAGGGCTTGTCCTTCGGCCGGCGAAACAGATTTGGCGCTGGTTGCGACATCATCCACGGAGAATGGCAGAGCAAGCTGAGATAACGAAGCGCCAAACGGCAAATGGTTTGGCTGGTGGGCCGTCCCCAGCGCGTCTTTCAGTGGAGTCAAAGATTTGAAGTAGTCCTTCACTTCCTTATCGAGTTGCGCCAGAGTCATGCCAAATGCTTGCTGGATGGCCTGCGCCGTCGGTACTTTCTGGTTCTCGACTAAATCAAAATATTTCCCCACATCCGGTAGCCGTTCCCGGCTCAGCAAATAGTGCACGAATATCCATGACTGTGCGTAGAACAGGGTGTGATGAGTTCCTTCCTGCCCATTGACCACCCGGTTTTTCATTTCGAACAAATCCGGCCAGGTGAGCCAGACCGGATTGCTGAGGATCTCGGTCAACGATT
>WNGE01003398.1_pt1 | contig 18819 bp, 14 predicted proteins | sample 5400651 | NCBI WGS metagenome assembly WNGE01 (sample SAMN13153370, study PRJNA577476) | soil metagenome | isolation source: 60 cm soil or saprolite under grassland replicate 2 | place: USA:California | collected 2016-06-15
CAAATTGGCGTGATGAATTCTTGGATCGAGAATCTCCGGCGGCGGGCGCCTGATCTTGCTCGTAATCAAAGTCAGTCCAGTCTTCGCATAAACGGGGGCTTTGTGTTCGGCGAGGATGATCAGCGTTGGCCCACTTTGATTAAGGCGCGGGTCCATTCCGGAAGTGATCTTCACGCCGCGCGTCAGCGTGAGGCGGATGTGGACGCCGTTGTGCATTTTGTTTGCGCTAAGCGTGCGCTTGATTTCTTCCACGATTTTTTCGCGTGGCGGAACTTCGGGAAAGGAAAGCGCGCGCGCTGATCGCTCGAGCCGGTCGAGGTGTTCGCGCAGCTTGAAGATGCGTCCATTGTAGAGACGCAACCCCTCCCAAACCGCGTCACCGCCTTGCACGGCGGAATCGAACGGACTGATCCCGGCTTCGCCGCGCTGCACCAGCTGACCGTTGATGTTTACGATCAGGTCGCGGTTCTTCGGGTTAAATTTCTGCAACATGAAAAGAAGGAAGGATTAATCAGGCAAACAGAAAAAGAATTAAATGAGATTACCTGCTATTTTCTGAGTTCTTGCTTTCCTAATTCAATTTTTTGTTTCAGTGCAGTCGGTGCTGATAAAGGCAGTCATAACATTCGCGGCATTGCCCGTAAATCTCGCGGAGGCGATCCGGCACAGTTCCCTCTCTCGGTTTGTATGGCTGGAACGATGTCGATCTTGCCACTTCGTCGTACCAATATTTCGCCCAGATGCCGTCGGTCTTGCGCAAGCCGGGCGGCCAAGAAAGCATCGATTCTTCGAACTCGACGCCGATCGCAGCACACAGCAATTCCAAAATCTTTCGCGGATTCTCCAAAACATCGTGCGCGTCAATTACTGGCGGCACCGAGCCGGTGCGGCGATATGAAGCCGTTTGCTCGCGCACGAAATCGAAAATCTTCTGTTGCTGGACGAAACCAAGATCTTCGAGCGTCGGCTCCGGATTTTTCTTGATGTAGGAAAGGATCACTTCCCGCGGGTCGCGAATGAGAAAGCAGTTCGTAAGATCCACAATCCATTGTCGATCGATCTCGGGCAGCAAATGATGCGTCATCTGTTTCTGGAAAAAAACGTGGGAGGGGCCTTTCTGCCGCGACTCTGGAACAGGGCCAGTCAGTTGTTCGACGATTTTCCTCCAATCGGTTTCGCCATTGGCGATCACTTCATCTGCGCCCGGATGTTTCTTCCCGGTCGCGTTCAGATAAAAGGCGTAGAACGGTTCATCGACTACGAATGTATCGGCGCGATTCCCCCACGCGCGCATCATCGCGGTGGAGATATTCCGCGGTCCCGACCACATCGCGATGCGAATCGGAGTGGATGCGTTCGTCACGAATCCAGGTTTAGATCCAGCAGGGAAAAATGCGAGTTTGGATATTGCCTCTTAATCGACAACCACGCCTTTCCGTCGTGGTGCGCCTAACACAAGCGCCGGGCACAGAGCGATAACAGGATCAATTACGATTTCACGTAAACGCCGAGCAAGGGACGGTGCGATGGAATCTTTGAACGAAAATCGCTGACGAAACCGTCTTTGGTACGAAGCTCCACGTGACCAGCTGCGCGGCGACGCGCGCCATATACGAGCACCGAGCCCACCGGCGCCTTGAACGGATCGCGCACGGCGAGTTTCTTGAATCCGTAACTGCTGACCAGTTCCTGGCCGGCGTCCTTCGCGAATTCGCTCTTCGGGCGCGAACTCACCACGCCGGCGGCGACCAGAGCCTCTTTCACGTAGTGCCAGCATCTCGAGCGCGAATGCGCGCGCGCACGTTCCTCCGCGATCGTGGCGGCCCGGCGCAGCTTCGGATCGATGCTCGGATCAATCTTCGCGACCGGATAAACGATCTTCCGCGGCTGATATTTGGTGACGATCTCGGCCGACTTTTCGCTTCCGGAAGCGTCCTTGAAAAAGAAGGTCTTGAAAAGGGACGTCGACTTCGAATCCTTTTTTAGATCGGCCGCCTGGGATTGCGTCGCAAAAACAGCCATGCAAAAGGCGCCAACAACCGAGAGGGAGAGAATTTTTCGCATGGGAAGCGCCCCCTATCGAGCATATCCCCTGCCTCCGCAACGGATTTTGTGGAAAAATGTAAGGTTTTTTGAGCTGGGGTAGAGGCCTCGCCGCGGCAAGCGCATTCCCAATTGCGCGGCTCGCTACACCCCCGAAACGAACTCGACCATTCGCTGACGCATTCTTGCGTCGGGAAGCCGGCCAACACCCCCGTGCAGGTTGTCTTCGAGATGATTGGGATTATTCGTCGCCGGAATCGCGCAGGTCACTGCGGAGTTCGCGATGATCCATTTCAGAAAGAACTGCGCCCAAGTTCGACAGTCGAATTCGGCCGCCCAGTTAGGCAACTGTTTGGCCCGAACCCGCTCAAACAAACCGCCGCCACCAAATGGACGATTAATGATGACCGCCATGCGAAGCTCTTGGGCCAGCGGCAGAATGCGTTGTGCCGCTCCGGGCTCCATGACCGAGTAATTGATCTGGACGAAATCGGGTTTCTGACTGCGCATGATTCTTTCTACTTCGCCAAAGCCATGCGCCTGTGAATGCGTGACGCCCGTGTAGCGAATGCGTCCCTTCTCTTTCCACTCACGAAGTGAAGACATCTGCGTTTCGACATCGACTAAATTGTGGACCTGCATCAGGTCAATCCGCTTGGTTCGAAAGTGATCCATCGAGCGCTCCATCATCTCGACCCCGGCCTGTTTACCCGACGTCCAGACCTTGGTGGCGATAAAGAGCGAATCGCGCAAGCGCAATTTGCCGGCCAGTTCGCCGATCACGCCTTCGGCTCGACCGTACATCGGCGAGGAGTCGATGACCTTGCCGCCGAGCTTCACAAAAAGTGACAGCACTTCTTCCAGCTGTTTTAGTTGGGATGAGCCCGGACCGACGTCGAACGTGTGCCAGCTACCGAGTCCAATGACCGGAAGTTTTTCACCCGAAGAAGGAATCGCGCGCATCAACATTGTTGATGATTCGTTTGCTGCTCGCGCGCGTGATGCACCACTTGGCACGAGCAAACTAGCTGCGCTCGCCGTAATCAAACGCACTGCTTCACGGCGAGTAAGTTCTCCGGGAATGTCTTTATTACGTTTTGTCATATCGAGCAGAGTCGAGACACCTGTCTCATTATTTCGCGGATAACAATAAGAGATTCCTCGACTTCGCTCGGAATGACAAGATGGTTACGCGCTCACGTGAACCCGACGCGACGCCATTTCATTAAACTCTCTGTCGGCGCCGGGAGCGCCGTTGGATTAGGAATTGGGTCGACAAAGTTAATCGCTGAAAAATCCGTGAAGCCGCTGCGCATTCTCATCCTCGGGGGCACCGGATTCACAGGGCCATACCAAGTCCGTTACGCGCTCAGCCGCAGCCATAAAGTTACGACGTTCAACCGCGGAAAAACGCATCCCGGCGAATTGCCAAACGAAGTCGAGCAATTGATCGGCGATCGCAATGGCCAACTCGACACGTTGAAAGATCGACAATGGGATGTCGCAATCGATAATCCGACGACCCTTCCAGCGTGGGTGCGTGATGCGGGGCAAGTCTTGAAAGGCAACGTCGAGCGCTATGTTTTTATTTCGACGATCTCGGTTTATGCCGAGACAAGCAAAGGCATCGATGAAACTGCGCCGCTTGCGCAATACGACGGGCCGGATGCTTACAATGAGACCCTGGAAGCGATGCGCGCGTCCGGTTACAAAACGTACGGTCCACTCAAGGCGCTCTCCGAAAAGGAAGCCGAGAAATGGTTCCCAGGAAAAACGCTGATCATTCGACCGGGATTAATCGTTGGACCGGGCGACGAAACCGATCGTTTTACTTACTGGACGGTGCGGATCGATCGTGGCGGCGAGGTGCTCGCGCCCGGCACACCGACTGATCCGGTGCAATTTATCGATGCGCGCGATCTCGCCGAGTGGACGATCCGGATGGCCGAAAAGCGCGGGACCAGAATTTACAACGCGACCGGCCCAGCCAAGACGCTCGTGATTGGTGACATGCTCGGCGGAATTAAAACCGCGCTCAGTTCGAACGCGAATTTCACGTGGGTGACCGCCGAGTTCCTCAAACAACAAAACGTCCAAGCGTGGTCGGACATGCCGGTCTGGGCAGGCGACGAAACTGAATTGGCACGAACCAACATCAGTCGCGCGCTCGCGAAAGGCCTGACCTTTCGTCCACTTGCTGAGACGGCACGCGACACGCTCGCCTGGTTCAAATCGCAACCGCAAGATCGACAATCGCATTTGCGCGCCGGCCTCACGCCCGAACGGGAAGCCGAAGTGCTCTCTGCATGGAAGAAACAGAAAGGATAAATTTGTAGGGCGTCTGTGCCAGACGCCAACTAATTTGGATTGCCGTCTCATAGAGACGGCCTACAACTTCGCCGCTGCAGAATGAAAAAACTTCTCGGCAAAATTGTCGATGTTCGCGGCGAAGAACTTCGCGCGCTTTGGCTCGCCTTCGTTTTTAACTTCGTCATTCTCGCCGGCTATTACGTTCTGCGGCCGATTCGCGAGGAAATCGGCGCAAGCAGCGGCGTGGAAAATCTGCCCTGGATGTACACCTTCACGCTTATCGGCATGTTGATCGCGAATGCGCTCTTTGCCGCCATCGTGACGCGCATGTCGCGGCGAAAATTTCTGCCAATCGCCTATCGCTTCGCCATCGCCAACCTTTTCGTTTTCTTTCTGCTCATGCGCATCGTGCCGACAAACTGGCAATGGCTGCTTGGGCGTTCGTTCTTCGTCTGGGTCAGCGTCTTCAATCTTTTCGCAACCACACTTTTCTGGGCGTTCATGACCGATCTCTTCACCGCTGAACAAGGTAAACGCCTCTTCGGTTTCATCGCGGTCGGTGGTTCGTTAGGCGCAATCCTCGGCCCACTCGTTCCGACATTCTTGGTCAATCGATTCAGCACCGGCGTCTTCTGTCTCATGTCGGCGGCGATGTTCGAAATCGCGGCGCAATGCGTGCGCTTTTTTCCCGCGGAATTTCGTGAGCAGCCTCAAGCCGCGACCGCCGAAAAACCGATCGGCGGAAATATCTGGGACAGCGTCACGCACATCTGGCGCTCGCCCTATTTGTTCGCGCTCGTCCTTTTCATCTTCATCTACACGCTCACGAACACTTGGGCCTATTTTCAACAGGCCGATCTCACCCAACATCAGATAACGGACAAGGCGGCGCGCACTGCATTTTTCGGCAAACTCGATTTTTCCGTCAACACACTGACGGTCCTGATTCAACTCTGCCTAACGAGTCGTTTGTTGAAGTGGTTCGGGGTCGGCTTCACCCTCGTGCTCATGCCGGCCCTGAGCGGACTTGGTTTTTTCGCCATCGGCTACGCGCCAATTCTGATCGTGCTCGCCGTTTTCCAAGTCGTACGCCGCGCCACTGGCTTTTCTCTGCTGCGTCCGGCGCGCGAAATTCTCTTCACCGTTTTGCGTCGCGAAGACAAATACAAAGCGAAAAGTTTCATCGACACCTTCGGATATCGCGCTGGCGATCAGATTGGCGCGTGGTCCTACAAAGGTTTGCACGATCTCGGGCTCGATGTGCGCCTAACGAGTTATCTGGCGGTCCCACTGGTCGCGTGCTGGTGCGGGCTGAGTTTGTGGTTAGGCCGAAAGCAACGCGCGCTCGCGCGCGAACGCGAAAATCTCAGCCGAGATTCAACGTCTCTTGCGCAGCCGGCTGCTTGATCGCGGCAAATTTTTTCACGAGTTCATCCAGCTTGGCCACGTAGTAATCGACGTTCTCGTCGCGATTTTGGGGATCAAAGTCGCTGGCCAGTTTGGCGGCTTCGTAGGCTGGAACTTTCTTCGGCGTTGCTTTCACATAGTAACTGATTTGTTCACCGGGCCGATAATTGCGGCCGCTGGCGAGCGCGAGCTCGTAGGCCGCGGCGCGGTTCCGGGCTGAGCCGGCGATCTTCGCCCGGTATTTGTCCAGCGAATCCTGGAGCGTGTCGGTTTTCATCAACATGTCGATGTTCCATTCGCGGTCCCGAATTTTGCGCTCGAACTCGTCCCGAAGATCGACAATCGCTTCAGGTTTGCCTTCCATGATGAGCTTGATCATCTCTTCGAGGAAAACGCGCTGGAACTTTTCCAGGCCGCGCGACTTCAGGGCGCCGCCTTTGATGATGACCTCGGCGTCGCTCGTGAGCAGCGCGTAATTTTTTGCCTTATAACTGAACATGGCGTCGAATTGCTCGTCGAACTCGACTTCGATGCCGGGGGGCAATTCTTTGGCCAGACGTTTGCGCAACTCATCGATGTCGATCTTGTCCGGCGGCACGAAATAAATTCCGTCGGTATCGACCTCGATCACTTGCGCGTCCTGCCCGTTCAACCAATCGATCATTTTCTTCAACAGATCGCGCCCGATCTGCGTCACGCGCGCGGCTGCGTCGAAATCGGCAAAGTGTCCCTGGGCAAATCCGAGATAGCCGTAGAAGCTATTGATCAAAATCTTGAATGTGTTTTGCAGCGCGTGAAAATGCCGCTGCTTCGCCGGATTTTTTTCGGCACGCATGTTCGCTTTGGCTTCGAGGCGAAACGTGCGCAGATCGGTAAGGAGATGGCGGAAGATTTGGAGTTGGTCCGTCTGCGGAAAACAATCGAACTGCAACATGATCGACGGATAAAGCGACGCGACGTCGCAGTGCCAGACGTTGCGCGCGACACCGGTGAAAAAGATGTCGGTGTAGCCGCCTTCGAAACCGCGCACCATCGGCATTTCCGGAATGGAATGGCGTTGACGAAAATATTCGCGCAGGAAAAGCGCGTTGATCCGCGTGGCATTGCCGCGCACGATCGCGTCCTGGTAATTGTAGGGAAAAATCTGCGCCTGGATAAAATAGCTCGGGCTGAGTAGTTCCGCGACCGCGCGCGCCTCGCGCACCGCGCACAACGCGCGCTGACGAAATCGTTCGTCGTTGCCGATGTAGGCGCGCTGCAATTCCTTGCCGGTAAGCGCGGAAAGCTCTTCGCGGTCGCAAAAACCAAAATGCCTCGCCACGTCGGCGCGTTCAAAGCCGGACAAGGTGCGCATTCCAACGTCGTAAAATTGCGCGAGCAAAAATGTGTCAACGAAATGACGACCATCGATCGTGAACTTCGGGTAATCGATCGTCTTCTCTGCGATTTGCAGCCGCGATGGACGCGACCGCAAGAATCCGCCGCTGCGTCCCCAATCGAGTTTTGTTTTCGTTTTCGTTGCCCGCGCGACCAGGTACGGCAGATCGAAGCGAAACAAGTTGTGACCCTCGATCACATCCGGATCGCGCTCTTTGATGAGACTGGTGAGTTTCTTGAGCACGCTTCTCTCAGATTCCTCGACGTCTTTTGGATCGACAATCAGCACGTCTTCCCAGCCGGAATTATCCGCGAGCGCGATGCTCATGAGGTGATCGTCGGAGTCATCCGAAAATGACAGCACTTCGATCTGCATCCGCTTCAGTTCTTCGAACGGCAAATCTTTGAACAACGTGCGACCCGTCGCCGTGAGATAATGTTGCACCGGATCGGTGAAGGCGAAAAAATCACGCCCGGCGTTTTTTAGTCCGTTGCGCAGCGCGATCAGTTCCTTCCAACTGTCCACCGTAACTCGCCAGCCGTATTTGAGATCGCCAGCGAGCTTTTCTGCTTCGATGCCAAGGTCGACAACGTCCGAGTCGGCCCAAACGAAGGGATGAAACGGCTCGACCTCGACCACGGTCGATCCATCCTTTTCCCGGCGATAAACCTTGACCGTGCCGGTCTCACCGAGCTCGATCGCGACGATGCGCGGCGTCGGATCGGCGCCGAAGAGCATGGTGTTCTTTTCGAATTCCACAGTGAGAGATTCCTCGACTTCGCTCGGAATGACAAATGGTAGGGGACGCCGCGCTCTGCCGTCCGGACTCCGCAGCGCGGCGTCCCTACCAACGCGTGCGCTGCCTCCGTCCGTCTGTTATAAGTGCCGGATGAAGATTTCATTATTGTCGATCTTGTCTTTGTCGATCTTGTCTGCGGGACCGGCATTCGCTCAGCAGACGCCGCAGTCATTGGCCGAGGCGGAGCTGCCGTCGCTGCTCACGATTTACAAAGATCTCCACACGCATCCGGAGTTATCGACGCATGAGGAACGTTCGTCTGCGATTGTTGCGAAAGAATTGAAGCTCGCAGGCTGTGAAGTGACGGAGCACGTGGGCAAATACGAGAAGCCCGGCGCGACATGCTTTGGCGTTATCGGTGTGATGAAGAATGGTGCCGGGCCGACCGTTCTCGTCCGGACAGATTTGGATGCGTTGCCCGTGCACGAGGAAACAGGCGTGCCCTACGCAAGCACCGTAACGACCAAGAGCGACGACGGTAAGGATGTGCCGGTGATGCACGCGTGCGGACACGACATTCACATGTCGACTTTTATCGGCACGGCTCGCGCGCTCGCGAAACTGAAAGAGAAATGGCACGGCACGATTATTTTCGTCGGCCAGCCCGCGGAGGAAACCGTGGGCGGCGCCCGAGCGTTACTAAAAGACGGCCTCTACACGCGCTGGCCGAAGCCGGATTACGCGCTCGCACTGCACGACGACGCTGAAATCGAGACCGGCAAAATCGGCGTGGCCGAGGGTTACGTTTATGCGAATGTCGATTCGGTCGACGTCACCGTGCGCGGCGCCGGCGGGCATGGCGCCTACCCGCACAAAACGAAGGATCCGATTGTTCTTTCCGCCGAAATCATCAATGGGTGGCAGACGATCGTGTCGCGCGAAAACAATCCGATTGATCCGCTCGTGATCACGGTTGGTTCGATCCACGGCGGGACAAAACACAACATCATCCCCGACGAAGTCAAAATGCAGCTGACGGTCCGCACGTATAAGAAAGAAGTGCGTGACAAGGTGCTCGCCGCGATCGATCGCATCGCGAAAGGTTGCGCTATCGCCGCCGGTCTTCCGCCCGACGAGATGCCGGATGTTCACGTGCGCGAGGATGAATTCACGCCCGCTACCTATAATAATCCCCAGCTGACCAAGCGCGTCACCGCCGCGCTCAAAGTTGCTTTAGGCAGCGATAAAATTATCGCGAAGGATCCAACAATGGGCGCTGAAGACTTCTGCGCATACAGCCTGCCCGATCATTCCATTCCGGCATTCATGTTCAACGTCGGCGCGGTCGACCCGGCCAAGATCGCAGAGTCGAAGAAAACTGGCGTGCCGCTGCCGAGCTTGCATTCGAGCAAGTTTGCGCCCGTGCCCGAGCCGACGATCCGCACCGCTCTTATCGGAATGACGAGCGCGGTGCTCGACTTGATGAAAAAATAGTCGCGCGTCGCGCGATTATTTCACTCGAATATTTTTGCGCAGGAAGGTCGGGACATCGAGGTCCTGACCTTCCACAATGGTCGGTTCGCTTTTTTCGAAGCGACCGCGCGTGACCGGTTCGAATTGCAAAACTTCCTGCTTGGTTTGCACAAATTTCTCGGCGGGAGGCTTTGATTCTCTCACCGGCAGCGCTTTTTTCTTTGGAACAATCAAGCGCGGCGCTGGAGCGGGCTTTTTGATTTCGGGTTCCGGCTCGGCCGGCGGTGTTTCAATCGGCGCCGGTTCTTCAAGCGGAATTAAATTTTCTGAAACGGGATCGGTTTCGACATTCGCCGGCTCCGGTTCGCCACGGGACGAGTCAGTCCGACTGGCGGACAAGATGTCGATCTTGGGTTGAGGAGGTTGCTCCCAAATCGGCGGCGGCGGGGCGAGAATTGGCTCGCTCGTTGAGGATATTGTTTGCGACGCACCTTCGCCATCCGCGGCAAGCGAACTGATGATCGTTACGCTCAAGCGGTTTCCCATTCTGCCATCCACGGCGGTGCCGAAAAGAATTTGGGTTTGGTCGTTCACATGACGCCCAAGTTCCTGCATCAAAATTTCCACTTCCGATAAGGTCATTCCAGGTCCGCCCGCGACCTGCACGAGCACATGCGCGGCGTCCGTCAGCATTTTGCCTTTGTCCATGAGCGGATTTTTCAGCGCCTGCCTGAGCGCGTCGTGTGCGCGGTTGTCGGAATCCGATTCGCCGAAACCGAACAAGCAACGGCCATTGTCGCTGCGCAACGCTCTAAGCAAATCATCGAAGCCGATGCGGATGAGGCCGGGCCGTTGAATCAAATTTACAATCGAGCGCAGGCTTTGACTGATGGTGATGTCGGCGACGGCGAATGCCTGATGAATGCCGGCCTTCGGCGCGACCATGTCACCCATCCGATCGTTCTCGAAACAGATAACAGCGTGCGCAATTTCGTTCAGTCGAGCGAGCGCCTCCTGCGCTTGCGTGCTGCGGCGTTTGCCCTCGAACGAAAATGGGAGCGTGGCGAAAGCGATGACGAGTGAGCCGGCTTCGCGCGCGAGTTGCGCGACCAGAGGCGCCGCCCCGGAACCGGTCCCGCCGCCGAGGCCCGCGCAGATAAAAATCATGCGCGCATCGACAAGTGCCTGGCGGATTTCGTCGGCCGATTCCACCGCCGCCTGATAACCAAGTTCGGGATCGCCGCCCGCGCCGAGGCCGCGCGTGACCGAGCGGCCGAGTTGCACTTTGCACGCCGCCACCGAACTGGCGAGCGATTGCACTTCGGTATTGATCGCAATGAGATCGCCTTTTTCCATTCCGTCGAGCACGACGCGATCGAGCGCGTTCGAGCCGGCGCCACCGACGCCCACGACTTTGATTGGGATAATTTCTTCTTCGCGTTCCGGCAGGGTGTAGTTATGGCCGAGCTGAATCATTTTGTCACGTTGTCGATCTTGTAATTGTCAATGTTGTTCATCGGATGCCACTGAAAAATTTTCCGAGGATTCGGCCGAAGCCGCGGCGCGGCCGGTCCGCCTGCACCGCTTGCGCGTATTTGATTAGTCCGATCCCGGTGGAAAATTGCGGGTTTTCGAACGCGGAAGTGAGTCCGGAGATGGTTTGCGCGTGCGCGACGTGCGCTGGCATTTCGAAAACCTCACCCGCGAGGTGATCAATGCCGTTGAGAAGACTGCATCCACCGGTGATGAAAATGCCCGCGCCGATGTAGTTAATGAATGGTTCCTGCTCGAGCTGACGCTTGAGGAGCTCGAAACTTTCGCGCAGACGCAGGTGAATGATTGTGTTGAGCGTTTCGCGCTCGACCTCCTTGCCCGCGAAACCGGAATCGTCTTTCAACAAAATCGTTTCGCCGGGGAGACAATTGCCGAGAATGACGCTGCCTTCCTCGATCTTGAGTTTTTCCGCCCGGGTCATTGGGATGCGCAGTCCCATCGAGATGTCGTTGGTGATGTGATCGCCGCCGAGCGCGAAAACGCCGCTTTGTTTCACCGCTCCATCGACATAGAGAATGTAATCGGTCGTGCCGCCGCCAATATCGACAACGAGCGCGCCCAGATTTTTTTGGTGCTGGGTGAGCACGACCTGGGCGGAAGCAAGCGCGCTGAAGACCACGTCCTCGACATCGAGTGGCAGCTCTTTCACGCACCGGATGGTGTTTTGAATGCGGGTGCGCACTCCGTGAACGATGTGAAAATCGGCTTCCAGTTTTTGCCCCAGCATGCCGACGGGATTGAGCACGCCGTCCTGTCCATCGACATGGTAGTGCTGGATGATCGAATGGAGGAAGGCGTTTTGCGCCGGTATGCTTACCTCGCGCGCGTTGATTTTTACGTCCTCGATGTCTTGCTCGTCGATCTCATCCCGTTCCTCCGGCAGGATCACGCAGCCGCGGTTATTAAAACTTTGAATGTGCGAGCCGGCGACACCGACGTAAACGCTGCGAATCATGACGTCGCTCTTTTGCTCTGCATCGACGACTGCTTCATGCACGCATTTCATCGCCGTTTCAAAATCGACAATTTCGCCCTTGCGCACGCCGCGCGACGGCGCCTGGCCGACGCCAAGTATCTTGATCGTGCCATCAGGCCGGCTTTCACCGACCACGACGCAAATTTTCGATGTGCCAATTTCGAGGCCGACCATCAGATCACTACTCGCCATTTCGCTTCTCCTTCTGCTCCACCGGAATCGCGCGCTTGATCGACAAGGGTGAAGGACTCGGATGGGATTTCGCCGCCGATGAAGATGTCGATTTTGCGGGCGCCTGCACCGGGATCGCCTTTAAAATGCGCGGCTCCGCGTCGGGCTCGATGGTATCATTGATGATGCTGGCCGGCGACTTTGCAAAAGTCACCGGAATGTTTCGTTGCACGCGCAAGTTCACCGTCGCGAGGTCGCGCTTCGAGTCATCCGAGTAAATCAGGAATTGCTCGAGACGTTGCAGCTGCGCCTCGAGGTTATCAAAACCAAACGTCACGCGCACATGGTTCTTGTCTGTCACGAGCAGACAGTAACCGTTCGAAACATCGATCTCGCGAATCTGGAAACGCGTCTGCATAAAACTGCGCGTCCTCGCGCGCAAAAGTTCAAGCGCCGCTTTGGCCTCAAACGATTCGACGACCTTGCCGGCTTCGAGCGACTCGCTCGCGCATCCCGAAATGAGCGGCAATCCCAAATATTCCGGCAACAACTTCTTTTCTTTCATCAAAACCCCGCGCCCGTCCACTAGAAAAGCAGCGTCGGAAGCAAATGGGTCGGCCATTTGTTTTTCATCCGTGATCCAAGCAACCGGTTTTCGTTCGACCACGTGAATGTCGATTTCGGCCGGCAACTTGCGCTCGACCTGCACCTCATCGACCTGCGGCAGCTGCTGCAGCCGGTCGTGCACGCGTCCCAGGTTCACGTTAAAAATATTTTCACCCTCGCGCAGATCGGCGATTTTCAGGATCTGCTCGCGTTGCAGCGTGCCGTCCGTCTGCACTTCGATCGTGCTCAATTGGTAATCCAGGTTCTCAAAGAAAAGTCGCCTCGCTCCTTCGCGCGCGCCAAAATAGACGGCGACGCTGAGTCCGATGACGAGCGCGAGTTGCGAAACAACAACGAGCACGCGCCGATTCCGGTGCTGCGTCGCTGTGCGGGAACGGACCTTCACGTCGAGCAAATGTTGCTGACGGCGCTGCCGCCGATTCGAGACGCGCCGGTTGCGGGCGCGGGGCCGGTTCTGCCGTTTCATCGGGCACCTCTCTTCGTCCTGGCGCGCGAGAGTTCGATGATGCGCACGCAAAGATCGACATAATTGATTCCAGCGGCCGCGGCCGCTTCCGGTAACAAACTCGCTTCGGTCATCCCCGGAATCGTGTTCGCTTCCAGCACGAACGGCTCGCCGCTTTCGGACAAAATCACATCGACGCGCGAATAAACCTGCAAGCCTAGTGCGCGATGCGCGCGCAAAGCCAGGTCCTGAATCTGCTTCGTTTTCTTCGGATCGATTTTCGCCGGACAGACGTGCTGCGCGCCGCCGCCGGCCTGCGGATTCAGAAATGGATATTTGTTTATGAAATCGTAGAAACCGCCTTTGGGAATGATTTCGAGAATCGGCAGCGCCTGGTCGCCGAGAATTCCAATGGTCAGCTCGCGGCCAGGAATAAATTTCTCCGCCAGCAGTTGGCGATCGTATCTCGCGGCATCGACAATCGCGTGCTCGAGCTCGTCTGGCTCTTTCACAATGTAAACGCCGACGGTGGATCCTTCTCGTGGCGGTTTGACGACAATCGGTAACGCCATGCGCGGATGCCGGTACACCTCCACCGTTTCCCATTCCGGCGTGTTCACACCGTGCTCACGGAATTTCTCTTTCGAGCGAATCTTATCGAACGCGAGCCGGCTTTCCTCGACCCCTTCGCCGGTATAAGCGATGCCGCGGGCTTCGAGAATTTTTTGCACCTGGCCGTCCTCGCCAAACGTCCCGTGCAGCGCGATGAAGGCAAGATCGACATCATGCGGAAGCTGGAAGTTTTCGTCGCGAACATCGACATCGAGGACTTCAGCGCCTAAGGAGCGCAATGCTTTTGCGATACCTCGGCCGGTCGCCAGCGAAACATCGCGCTCCGAGCCCGGCCCGCCCATGAGCACCGCAATTTTTTTGGGCAAAGTTTTGCGCCTCCTCATGCTGTTTCTCCTACAACCTGCACTTCCGTTTCCAACTCAATGCCCCGCTTCGCGCGTGCCGCGCTTTTAATCTGATCGATCAGCTGCAGCATGTCAGCCGCAGTCGCTCCTCCATCGTTGACGATAAAATTGCCGTGCACTTCCGAAACGCGCGCTTTGCCGACACAGGCATTTTTCAAACCAAGCTCGTCGACGAGTTTTCCCGCCGGAGTGCTGCCGGTATTTTTAAAGATGCAGCCGGCGCTCTTCGCAATCGGCTGTGAAGTGCGGCGCTTCTCCTGCGATTCTTCCAGACGACGCTCGATTTCATCCCGCGATGCGGCGTGACCCCGAAATGTTGCCGACACCGCAAAATTCTTTTCGAGCAATGGAAAATTTCGATAACGCACGTCGAGTTCGTCCCGGTTTTTCGTATGCGAATTTCCTTCTGTATCGAGATAACGGACGCGCACGACGTTTTCAAAAGTTTGTGCGCCCATCGCGCCCGCGTTCATCCGCAATCCTCCGCCGACCGCGCCCGGAATTCCTTCCATCCACTCTAGTCCGCCAATTCCCGCGGACTTTCCCGCGTAGGCAATTTCCTTCAGCTTGGCGCCCACGCCCGCAGTGATTTCGGTACCGTTAATGTCGATCTTATCGAAATCGCCGCCGCATGGATGCACCACCACGCCGCGGATGCCGCCGTCGCGCACCAGCAGATTCGAGCCTCGGCCGATGACGAAAAGCGCAAGATTTTCCTGCCGGGAAAAGCAAATCAACTCCGCGAAAGCGTTTTCATTGCGCGGCTCGACCCAAAACTGCGCAGGGCCACCCACGCGCAAAGTCGTGTGCTTCGAGAGCGGCTCATAAAGGCGGACATCACCGTCTTCGCCGACGATTTCTTTCAATTTCTCGGCGATGACGAGATCGGCCGCCAAGATCGACAATTGCTCATGAATGTTTCCCGCGCCCAAACTTAACACGAGATCGCCGGGGTCGAGCATGTTGCCCACATCGCGATGCACCCACTCCAAATGCGGCTGGTAACTCACTCCGCCATGCCCATGCGCAACGATTTCATCCGCGATCGTTTGCCCGCTGATCCCGGGAATCGCCGCCTCGCTTGCAGCATAGACATCCGTCACAACAACGCGATCAGCATCGTCGAAGGCGCGCCCGAATTCGCGGCGCAGCGCTTTCGTTCGTGAATAGCGATGCGGTTGAAACATCGTGAGCACGCGCTTGCGCCCGGTCGATTTCGCTGTCTTGAGCGTGGCGCGAATTTCCGTGGGATGGTGCGCATAGTCGTCGACCAGTAAAAAACGCTCGCTCGAGTATTTGACTTCAAAACGGCGACGCGCGTGACTGAACTTGCCAAGGGAAGCGGCAATTTTTTCAAAGGAAATTCCTAGCTCGGTCGCGACCGCAATCACGCCGATGGCGTTATGGACGTTGTGCCGTCCGGAGACATTCAAGACCGCTTCGCCGAGTTGTTGACCGTGATGATAAACGCAAAAAACGGATGTGGAATCGCGCAACTCGATGTCAGCGCCGCAATAATCCGCGTTGTTAGAAAAGCCGTAGGAGATTGCGCGCGGACAAGATCGACATAGACGCGTCGTGTTCTCGTCGTCGGCGTTATAAAAAACAGCTCCACTGGTTTGCTCGATGAGCTGAGCAAAAACTTCTTCGATGGCAGCAAGATCGGCATAAAAATCGAGATGCTCCTCTTCGATATTTAAAATGAGCGCATGCTCCGGATGAAAATAACGCAGCGTCCCGTCGCTCTCGTCGCCTTCCGCAACAAAATACTCGCCGCGCGGGTCCCAATGCGCATTGGTGCCGAGAATCGGGATTTCCGCGCCGACGTAATGCGATGGATGCAGCCCGCCTTCACGCAGAACGTGCGCGGCCATGGCCGAGGTTGTCGTTTTTCCATGCATGCCAACAATGAGGATTCCGCGCTTGCCACGCATGATGGCAGCGAGCGCTTCGGCGCGGCGCAGCATCGGCTTTCTCGCGTCACGCGCGCCTGCTAGGACCGGATTATCGATTTTGATTGCGGAGGAAAAAATAATCAGATCCGCCCCGCGCGCGTCTTCGCTTCGATGCTGTCCGTGAAAATGCAAACCGAGCCGCTGCAAGCGATCGGTTTCCTGCGTGCTGACTTTATCCGAACCACTGACTTCGTGCCCGAGCTCGAGCAAAAGCGCGGCCAGCCCGCTCATCCCGCTCCCGGCCACGCCGACGAGATGAATTTTGTGCCGCGCGCGAGTGAGCACGTTTGCAAGATCGACATCAAGCGCCGCGGTCATGGTTCGTATATCTTTCCATCGTTACAACAACGCGGTTCGCCGCATCTTTCGGCGCGAGGCGCGAACAATTTTCAGACATCCGCCGAAGTTTCTGCGTGTCACCGATCAATTCCTTGATTTTGCGCGCCAGCACGTCGCCTGAGATCTCCGATTCTTTCAAGAGAATGGCGCTGCCCGCGCGCACGAAAATTTCCGCGTTGCGTGTTTGATGATCGTCCGCAGCGTAGGGAAAGGGAATTAATATGCCGGGCAAAGCGAAAACGGCGAGTTCAGCCAAACTGGCTGCGCCCGCGCGCGCAATAGCGAAATCGGCGGCGCTGTACACTTCTTCCATCCGGTGGTGAAAGGCGGCGACAAAGGCAGGAATATTTTCTCGCCGATAATTATCCGCAACCAGACGCTCATCGCGCGAACCGGAGAGATGGATGACCTGAAAAGGGACTCCTTGCAATAAGGGCAGCGATTTAATCAGCGCCTGGTTAATCCCGCTCGCGCCCTGACTTCCGCCCATCACGAGCAGCGTGGGCAGATCATCACGCAGGCCGAGCTCTTGACGAGCAACACGTCGATCTATTCGTCGGAGTTCGTTACGAGTCGGGGTGCCGGTGACTTCGGTGCGCACTTTCGGAAAGAAAGGGGCGCATTCCTTGAAGCCAAGCAGAACCGCACGCACCATTCGCGCGGTAAGCCGGTTCGCTTTTCCGGGGACCGCGTTCGACTCGTGAATAAAAGTCGAAACGCCACGCATGCGCCCGGCCAGGACCGGAGCGGTCGAAGTGAATCCGCCCATGCCGAGGACAACCTGCGGTTTGAATTTGCGATAGATGGAGCGGCAAAGCGAGAGGCTCTGGCCAAACCGCCGGACGAATCCGAAGACCGTGGGCGAAAACGGCGAAGGCAACCCAACGGTGGGCAATTTTTCGAATGGAAAATTCGCGCCTTCGGAGAGTGCGAGCGCATCGATTTCTTTTTCGGAGACCAGCAGAATGACTTCGTGACCACGATCGCGCAGCACTTCCGCCACGGCGATGCCGGGGAAAAGATGTCCGCCGGTTCCGCCACATGCAATCACTGCGTTCATGAAAGTTGATTGTCGATCTTGCGATTAAATACGTGGCGTCATCCGAACCTGCATCGACGCCCCTCTTCTGTGGACCGGCTCGAGCACGCCCTGGCGATAAATATTGAGGAGCAAACCAATCCCAAACAAACACGCGACAAGATTGGAACCGCCGTAGCTGATAAACGGTAGCGGCAGACCTTTGTTGGGCAAAAGGGAAGTGGCAACGCCAATGTTCACCGCCGCTTGCAAGGCCACGAGCGAAACGATGCCGCAGCCAACCAGCAAACCGAAACGGTCTTTTGCGTGCAGCGCGATCATCATTCCGCAAACGATGATGACCACAAATAAAAAGACAACGAGCAAACTGGCACGCAGGCCGAGCTCTTCCCCGATGATCGGGAAAATGAAATCGGTGTGCGCGTAGGGCAGGTAAAGCATCTTTTGCCGGCCGTTGCCGAGGCCGAGCCCTTCCATTCCACCGCTGCCCCAAGCGATTAATGCCTGCATCTGCTGCAAACCGGCATCTTGTTTGAAACGTTGCGGATCGAGAAATGCGGCGAGGCGGCCTATTCGTTCCGATATTTGCGTGGCGAGGAAGAGAATGCCGCCCAAGCCCGTGATCGAAACCAGACCAAGCCAGATCGGATTTACCCCAGCCACGAACATCATTACCAATGCCGTTGCGCCGAGCAGGACGGTTGTTCCGAGGTCGACTTCGGAAACAATTAGCGCGAGCAACAAACTCGTGACCACAAGCGGAAGAACAAATCCGTAAAGCAGACTTTTGGTCGCTTTTTCATAACGCGAGAACCAGGCGCCGAGAAAAAAAACTGCAGCGATCTTCGCGATCTCAGAAGGCTGAAAACCAAACTGGCCAAGACCAATCCAGCGTCGCGAGCCGTTAATGCGCATTCCGAGATGCGGAACGAAGCAAAGTGCGAGCGCGATAAAGGCAAGGCCAAACCAAAGCCACCACGTTCGCTGCCAGAAATGGTAATCAATCAGCGCAGCAATCGTGCAAAGGGCCAGCCCAACACCGAGCCAGATCGCCTGGCGCCTGATGAAAAAATAGACGTTCCCGTGACTGTCGCGCGCGAAAGCGCTCGTGCTAAAAAGCATGACGATACCGATGACGAGCATGCCGAGCACGGCGAGAAACAAAATGTAGGCGCTTTTACGGTGCATCGATTAGGCCGAGATCTTGGCAGCGGATTGTTTCAGATTGGGTAGCGCAGATTCATTCATCCGCTTTCTTTGTTCTCGGCGTTTTGGGGATCAAGAGCTTTTGTCCGATCTGCAATTTACGCGGATCATCGATGTGATTGAGCGCGACCAAATCGTCGTAGGAAACTTTGAATTTCTTTGCGATCGTCACCGGATTAT
>WNGE01003485.1_pt1 | contig 18819 bp, 14 predicted proteins | sample 5400651 | NCBI WGS metagenome assembly WNGE01 (sample SAMN13153370, study PRJNA577476) | soil metagenome | isolation source: 60 cm soil or saprolite under grassland replicate 2 | place: USA:California | collected 2016-06-15
GGCCGTCCATGGCGCGGAGAAGATCGAAGGGCTCGAGCCCGCCGCGCTCGACGCCCAGTCCCACGAGGAGATTTCTCATCACGGAGAAGCCCGGATAGGGCTGGCCGATGAGTCTCCAGGCGTCGACGGTCGTCCAGCCTCCAAGAAAGAGAGCCAGGACGAGGAGCGCCCACCACCCGTGCTTTTCGCGCAGGGAAAATTCTCCTTTGACCGCTTTAGATGCCTCGAACTAGCTCGAAGTCTCCACGACCTTGCTCACGGCGCTACTGAACGTGCAGTTGGGCACTACGCAGGAGTGCTTGCCCGAACCCCCGGCCACCATGACGTAGATGTCGTCGGTGGACGGCACCATGGGCAAGAGGGCCTGCTCGTCGGTGACCTTCTGCATCCACAGGGGCCAGTCGTGCATGCCCCACATGCCGCCCAGCTTGAGGCGCCCGAGGGGCAGGCGCGCGTCACCAGGAGCTGGCTCTGCGACATGTACCAGCCGACATTGGAGCCGAGGGTGGCCGCGACGTCCGAGACATTGTTGAGGATGCCCGCGGCCGTGGTCGAGACATGGTCGTTGACGTTGTGCGGCCCCTCGCCGCCGAAGACGGTGACCACGCTCTGTTCCGGGGCGAAGCCGAGGCGCTCGCGCAGCGACGGCCAGGGTGCGCCGTTGTCCCGCTCGGCGATGGCGTAAGAGAACTTGGCGGGGCTTCCCTGCGTGGCCATGTCGTGGCGCCCGGGCCACGCGCCGCCCACGTTCAGGAGAATGAGCCGCATGGCGCGCCCGATCGTGGCGTTGGCGCGGAAGCCCGGCCCGAAGAGGCCGGAGCCCGAGTGCATGCCGATGGCCCCGGCCACGGGGCCGCTGACGATGATGAGGGGAGCCACGGGATGCGTGGTCGCCTGGACACCGTAGAGGTTGAAGGCAGGCTCGAGCACTGCCTTCACCGCGGCCACGACCACGGGAAAGTACGCGGGCTCGCAGCCCGCCATCACCGCGTTGATCGCGAGCTTCTCGATGCTCGCCTCGCGCCAGAGCGGGGGCATGACGCCGAGCACGCGCTTCGGATCCTCGCGGGCGGCCGCGATCATCGACCCCACCCGCTCGGGCGTCGGGGCCACGATGGGGAGCCCGTCGCACCAGTCCCGCTTGACGAACTCCGCGTACACGTCTTCCTCGGGCAATTGCAACTCACGAACCAAGGACCCGGACACGGCGACCTCCCACAATCGGATTAAAGGGCCTCGCAGGGCGCGCTCACTTCGACAGTGTACCGCCCCGGAGCCGCGCGAGGGCGCCCCGGAACTCCACGTTCTGCGGCTCGAGGGCGGTGGCGCGCTCAAAGTAACGCTGGGCCTCGTCCTTGCGGCCGAGCCACCACGACGCGACGCCGGCGAAGAAGAGCGCCTTGGGCTCCTCCGGCTCGCGCGCGAGGGCCCGCTGGGCGAGAGCGAGCGCGTCGGCATGGCGTCCCAGCATGAGCGCGGCCGTGCTCGCCGCGACCGCCGACGGCACGTGGGTCCCGTCCAGGGCCAGGGCCCTCTCGAAGTGGGCAAGAGCCTCGGCCGAGGCGAGCCGGCGCAAAGAAGCGATCCCCATCCAGTACTGCGCCTCCACCCGATCGAGCTCCCCCTCGCTCCCCGGGGCGAGGTCGGGCAGGGGGGCGCGCCGAAAGGCGGAGAGAAGCGCCACATTAGTCGGCGTCGTATCCAGGTAGACGGAACGCGGCGCGCTCCACTCGAGGGGCAGGCGGTCATCGGTATTGAGGCGAGCCCCCTCCGCGAGGCGGGCCACGTCGGCCTCGCCCAGCACGAAGGAGCCGAGCATGCCCGCCCAGCTTCCCATGGGCATGCGCTCGAAATCGGCGCGCAGGCCGGGCAGCGCATCCCACCGCGCGCGAACGTTCCGGAGATCGAGCGGCGAGGCCTCCATCCGCCCGAGGAGGAGGAGATCGCCAACGAAGGGCTGCCATACGCTCGCCACGGGAAACACCGAGCGGAAGGTGGCCACGACCATGCGGAGATCCTCAGGGGCCAGGTTGTAGGTCTGCAGCCACTGAAGCATGACGCCGCCGGGACGGAGCCTCTCTCGCGCTTGGGTGAAGAACTCCACAGAAAAGAGCCCGGCCATGCCCTGGATCCACGGGTTCGAAGGCTCGGAGATGATGACGTCGTAGCGCGCGGAGGTGGCGCGGAGAAAGCTCCGCCCGTCGCCCACCACCATCCGGAGGCGCGGGTCGGCGAGGCTGCGTCCCTGGGCAGCGGCGAAAAAGCTCGAGGCCTCGATGACTGCCGGCTCCAGCTCCAGCACGTCAACCAGCTCGACGGGGTGAGCGAGGACGGCGGCGGCGGTGACGCCGCTGCCCAAGCCAAGCACGAAGACCCTACGGGGGGCGGGGTGTGCGAGCAGCGGCAGATGCGCGAGCATGAGCTGGGTCGGCATGTCCGAGCCCGTGCTCGCATCGACCTTGCCGTTGATGCGAAGGATCGTGCGCGGACCGAGCCGGGTGACGGCGACGCTGCCGCTCTTGCCGTCCCGGTAGAAGAGCACCTCTTCCTGCGTCACGAGCTCGCGAAGGCTTCGCCGCTGCTCGTCCCCCAGGAAGGTCTTGGCATAGACCGCAGGTGCGGCGGACATCACCCGCGCGTCCCAGGGCGGCAGCAGCGCGACCAGGCCCGCCGCTACCAGCGCCGCACCCACCCGGAGCGAGCGGCCGTGACGCCCACCCGCGGTCCACAGCGCGGCCGCCGTCACCAGACTGGCGATGATCGCGATCTTGAGCGATCCGTGAAGGCCCACACCGGGTATGAGCACGAGACCGCCAAGGAGCACGCCGGCCACGGCGCCCACGGTATTGACCGCGTAGAGCCGTCCGACCTCCCGCCCGATCACCTTGGCGCGGCCGGCCGTGGCGGCAAGCGCACAGGGAAACGTCGCGCCGATGCAGAGCGTGACGAGGAGGAGGGCCCCCACGCTGAGCAGGAGATCGAGCAGCGCTACCCAGCCCGGAGCGTCCGACCAGCGGAGCCCGACGAGGAGGAGATCCGGCACGTGCTCGAAGCCCAGGAGAACGCCGGCCGCCGAGATGCCGACGGCCGCCTGGACGGTCGCGAACGTGGCCGGGCTCGCCGGCCGTCTGCCCCGGAGCCACACATAGGCGCCGCTGCCCGCGGCGAGACCGATCAAGACCGCAACGAGGACGGCCGTGAACGCATAGGTCGAGCTGCCGATGATGAGAGCCAGCGCGCGGGTCCACGCCACCTCGAAGATCATGGTGACCGCCCCGGATACCGCGATGGCTGCCGATATCCACCACACGTTTGCCTGGGCGCCCTCGTCGTTGCCGGAGACGGGGGAGGAGACGGGGGCGGGCTGAGGCGGCGTGGCCAGCTTCTTTTTGCCCGCGGCTACCACTAGCAAGGCCGCCGCGCCCAGGTTCGCGCAACCCGCCATCCAGCCCGTCGCGCGATTGCCGAGGGCCGGGAGGAGCCAGTAGCCGGCCGCGAGGGCACCCAGCACCGCGCCCGCGGTATTCGCCGCGTAGAGCCCGCCCGCGACCCGCGCCGGCTTCTCCGCCCCGGCAGAGAAGCCTTGGCTCAAGAGAGGCAGCGTTCCGCCCATCAGCATGGCGGGCATGAGCAGGAGCACGCAGGCGAGCGCGATCTGTGACACCCCAAAACCCTCGTACGACAGACCGAAGGCGTGGCGGAGCGAGAGCGAAGCCGGCATGAGCCAGGCGAGTGCGACCGGCAGCATGGCCGCGGAACCCGCGACGCCAACCTCGACCCACGCGCACGTCATCAGTGGTTGGCGCAGGCGCCCCGCGAAGCGGCCAGAGAGCACGGCGCCCAAGGCGAGGCCGGCCATGAAGGCGGCGAGCACGGCGGTGAGCGCATCGACGGCATGGCCCACGACCAGGCCCAGCATGCGCAGCCACACGACTTCGTAGACGAGAGCGGCCGCGCCCGACAGCACCGCCGCCGCGAGGGCCAGAGGGAGCGCGGTCGACATTTAGTGGCTGGTCCTCATCCCGGCATGGTCGCGGAGGCACCGTGGCCGAATATGGGCGCGGGCAGACGGGGCCCCGACCATCTGACAGACCCGACCCGTGACCCAAGAGAGGAAAGAACCGGCGAAGAGGATGGGGGCCGGACGCCTCACCCAGACCCGAGCAGGCTCGCCAGCTGATCTACAGCCTGCAGCGCGCGGCGGCTCACGGACTCTGGCTTCTCGCCACCGAGCGGGTGCTGGATCACGAGGAGGGGCAGGGCCATGGCGCCCAGCGCCGCCATCTCACTCACCGCGAGGTTCTGGAACACCGTGGTCCCGATCAGTCCCGAGGGCGTCCCGCGCTTGGCCACTTCCAGAGAGTCGTGGAGACTCCACGACGTGCAGGAGCCTCAGTCTCCGGAGCCCGCGAACACGAGGTCGCAGTCCTTGGCCAGTCCCTCGACGATTTCGTCCGCGGCGGCCGTCGATGCGTTGGCCTTCTTACGGTGCACCACGGCCTTGACGCCGAAGCGCTCCTTGAGCAGCTCACCCATCTCCTGAACGAGCAGGTCGAAGTTGTGCTTGGTATTGTCCAGAAACCCCACGGTGAGGCCGCGGAGATCGGCGGGCAGCGGCGGCACGGCCAGGCTCGCTTCCGTCCGCTCGCCCTGTGGAATCATGACGGTAATCGTGGCCATTGGAGCTCCTCATTGAGGATCAAGGGTGAATCGCCCGCCGCCCGCACACCCAGGTCGCCGGAAAACATGCCGCCCGGGTCTTGGGACGTCGATGAGAATATACCGCACCCATGTGGATCCTGGCGCTGGATGTGGGGACGAGCTCGGTCCGGGCCATCGGCTACGATGCCGCCGGCCATCCCCTGCCCGGCGCGGACGCACGCACGGCCTGGGAGCCCATCACGACGTCGGATGGCGGCGCCGAGTTCGACCCCGAGACGCTCGTGGCCGCGGCCGCCTCGACCATCGACCGCTGCCTCGAAGCGGCGCCGGGCCCACCCGCGGCTGTGGGCGCTTCGGTGTTCTGGCACAGCCTGCTCGCGCTCGACGCGAAGAGGCGGCCGCTCACCGGGGTGATCACGTGGGCTGATACACGAAGCGCCCCCGCCGCCGCCCGCCTGCGCTCCCGGCTCGACGAGACGACGGTGCACGCGCGCACGGGCGCGCCCATCCATTCGACGTTCTTCCCCGCGAAGCTCGGGTGGCTCCGCGACACCAAGCCCGAGATGTTCGCGCGGGTGGCTACGTGGTGCGGCTTCGCCGAATACCTGATGTTTCGCCTGACCAGCCAGCTGCGGGTGAGTCTCAGCATGGCTTCGGGCACAGGTCTCCTCGACCAGCGCGCAGGCACGTGGGACGCGGGGATGCTCGCCGCATGCGACATCGGCCCCGAGCATCTTCCGCCCATCGACGACGCGCCCATGGTCGGGCTCACGCCCCCCTTCTCCACGCGATGGCCCCATCTCCTGAAGGTGCCGTGGCTTCCCGGAGCGGGAGACGGCGCCTGCTCCAACCTGGGGCTGGACTGCGCGACCCCGGAGCGCATCGCTCTCAATGTCGGCACCTCCGCCGCTCTCCGCCTCGTGACTGACGCGCCGGGAGACGTGCCCTGGGGGCTATGGCACTACCGTGTCGATGGACGGCGTCATCTCCTGGGGGGCGCCACCTCCGAGGGGGGAAATGTGCTCGCGTGGGCTCGCCGCGTGCTCGCCCTGCCCGAGGATCATGCGGGGCTCGAGGATGCGCTGGCCGCGGTGCCAGCGGACGGGCACGGCCTGACCGCGCTCCCATTCCTGGCCGGCGAGCGGAGCCCCGGCTGGCGCGGCGACGCACGCGCTGCCGTGACGGGCATCGGGCTTTCCACCTCGGCTCCTGAGATCCTCCGAGCCCTGCTCGAGGCAGTCGCGTATCGCCTCGCCGACGTCTACGAGCGGCTTCGGCCTCTGGCGGCGCCGGGTCACGCCGTGGTTGCCTCGGGTGGTGCGCTCCACGGCTCTCCAGCCTGGAGCCAGATCATGGTGGACGCCCTCGGGGTGCCCATAGAAGTGCGCGAGAGCACGGAGGCGTCGAGCCGCGGGGCCGCGCTCCTCGCGCTGGCTGGGCTCGGATATCCGCCGCCCGCTCCGGAGCGGCCCGGGCGCGTGCTCCAGCCCGACCCGCGCCGTCGGGACATCTACGCCAATGCGCGCCGCCGCCAGGCCCGGCTGTACGGAAGCGTTGTAGGTCCACGCTGATCCTGAGAGAATAGGCGCCCGAGCCATGCGTATCGCCATCGGGTGTGATGACACCGGCTTTCCACTCAAGGAACAGGTATCGGCCGCGCTCGAAGCAAGCGGCCACGAGCTTCTCGACCTCGGCACGTTCTCCGCCGATCCCGTTGACCATCCGGACTATGCGCGGGCGGTGGGCCAGGCCGTGCTGCGCGGCTTCGTGGACACGGGCATGCTCATCTGCGGCAGTGGGGCCGGCGCATCCATCGCCGCGAACAAGATACGCGGCATTCGCGCCTCCCTCTGTCACGAGCCGGAGGCCGCGCGCCTCACCCGCGAAGAGGACGACGCCAACGTCCTCTGTCTCGGCGCGCGCGAGGTAGATCCAATCCGTGCCGTGGCCATCGCCATGGCGTGGCTCGGCGCGTCCTTTTCCGGCGAGGAGCGCTTCACGCGCAAGATCTCCAAGGTTGCCCTGCTCGAAGGCGGTCTCCCCAGTCCGGAGAAAGCGCCGACGCGCCAGGCTACGGCCACGGCTGCGGGGAAGCCATCCACCCGGGAGGTGCCGGTCGAGGCCACTCCCCGGCCTGTCCAGAAGGCACCGGCCGAAGCCCCGGTTGCGCCTCCCTGGCCCGTCCAGAAGATGCCGATGGAGGCACCCCTCGCCCCGCCTCCCCGGCCAGTCCAGAGGATGCCGATCGAAGTGCCGGTCGGGTCGGACGCGGGTGGGACGATTCGTATGGGCGACTACGTGGGCGCGACCGCTCCTCCGGCCACGCCGCGACCGGTGGACGAGATCTTCAAGCTGCCCGCGGTCCAGGAGACCCTGGATGCCCTCGAAGCGCAGGATTTTCTCGACCGGCTCTGGGTCAAGGATGCGAGCCTGTGGAAAGGCGAGGCGCCGGCGATCCGCAATCGCCTCGGATGGCTCACCTCGCCCACGATCATGCGCGGCCACACCGACGACATCAAAACGTTCGCGGACGAGATCCGCCGGCTGCAGTTCACGCACGTGGTGGTGCTCGGCATGGGCGGCGCCTCGCTGTGCGGCGAAGTGTTCAACCTCGCCTTCGGGTCCAAGATGGGCTTCCCGGACCTGGTCCTCCTCGACTCCACGGATCCGTCCACCGTGAAGCAAACGTTCGAGCGCCTCAACCTGGCGCGCACGCTGTTCATCGTGGCGAGCAAGTCCGGCGATACCCTCGAGACGCTCGCCTTCTACGAATACTTCCGCGGCCAGGTCGAGGCCTCCTCGGTGCCGCGCGCGGGCATTCACTTCGTCGCCATCACCGACCCCGGGCGCCCCCTCGACAAGATCGCCTCCGAGACAGGCTTCCGCCGCACCTTCCTCAACCCCGCCTCCATCGGTGGTCGCTACTCGGCGCTGTCCTTCTTCGGCCTCGTGCCGGCCGCTCTCATGGGTATCGACATCAAGGTTTTGCTCGATCGCGCCCATGCCATGGTCGAGGCCTGCGGCAACGCCGTGAGCGCCCGCGACAACGCGGCGGTCCGGCTCGGCAGCGCGCTCGCCGGGCTGTCCAAGGTCGGTCGCGACAAGGTGACGCTGGTGGTGTCGCGTCAGCTTCGTGGGCTCGGCCCCTGGATCGAGGAGCTCCTCGCGGAATCCCTGGGCAAAGACGGCAAGGGCATCGTTCCCGTGGATGACGAGCCGCTCGGCTCGCCCGTTGTATATGGCGATGACCGGGTCTTCGTGGCCATCACGCTCGACGGCGACGACACCTCGGAGGTGAGCCTGAATGCGCTCGAGGACGCGGGCCATCCCGTGATCCGCATCCCCCTCAAAGACCCCCTCGAAGTGGGCGCGGAATTCTTCCGGTGGGAGCTCGCCACCGCCGCCGCCGGCGTTGCCCTGGGGGTCAATCCCTTCGACGAGCCTGACGTGGTACGCGGCAGGGAGACCACCGTCACCCTTTTGTCCTCGTGGAAAAAGAGCCGGAGACTGCCGGAGTGGCCGGTCGACGTCGAGGAAGGCGGAGTCGTCCTGATGACCAACACCGGCACGAAATCCGCGAGCGTCAGCCAGGGGCTTCAGACGTTCCTCGGCCAGGCGGGCGCAGGCGACTATGTCGCCATCCTCGCCTATCTCGCGCCGACGGCCGACAACTTGAGCCGCCTGCAGGAGCTGCGGACGCTCCTACGGGACCGGTTGAGGGTGGCCACCACCGTCGCCTTCGGTCCGCGCTACCTGCATTCCACCGGGCAACTGCACAAGGGGGGCAGACCCAACGGCCTTTTCCTCCAGGTCACAGGGGAGGACAAGGACGACATGGCCATACCGGGCTCGGGCTACGGCTTTGCCACGCTCAAGGCGGCGCAGGCCCTGGGGGATCTCCAGACCCTTCGGGATGCGGGGCGCCGCGTCGTGCGCATTCACCTCACGGGCAAGCAGCCGCAGTCCCTGGACCAGCTCGTCCAGCTGGCGCAGCGGGCCGTCAAGAAGATCTGAGGTCCGGGGGAGGGCACGCCCACCTCCGGAGCGTCCTCGGGGCCACGCTACTTGGACTGGCCGCTGGCGGGAACGAAGCGAGTCGCCGACATCTCGACCCAGGTGTTGTACCAGCTCTCGTAGATATGCACCTGGAGCGAGCTGCTGGGCTTCTCATAGATCTGGGTGATACCCTGATCAGAGAGGGTCGTGGCGGAAATGTTCCTCCATCCATTGGCCTCCAGAGTCGTCCGGAAGGCCACGGCCACGCTCTCGATCTCGACGCGCCCCTTGTAGAATAGGCGAGCGGCTTTGACCTCCGGAGATTCGATGATGGTGGACTTGTTGAGATCCACGGTGAGACCCTTCGGAACCGGGATGTCTTCGAACTCGCTGCGTTGAACCTTCGGCGGGCTGGACGCGCAGGCCGTCGCGGCCACTAGGCAGAGCGACAGAACAAGGATGCGACGCATGGGTGGTACCTCCTGGTGGTCATCCTACTCTCGGTGGGGGTGGCCGGCAAAATTTTTGGCGTGGATTCTCGTGACGGCGCTTCTGTCCGGGTGTGCCTCGACCAATATTCCGCCCATGGGCTATCAGGGCAAGCCCTTCCGTCCCGAGCCCGACGAGCGGAAGCTCTGGAGCGACGCCGAGAAGGAAGAGGAGAAGCTCGCCAAGCTCGGCAAGACCTATGACGATCCACTCTTGGAGGACTACCTCGCCTCGGTGGCCGCCCGGCTCGTGCCCGAGGAGGCTCAGGAGGCGGGGGCACCCGCTCCACGCATCGCCGTCTTCCGCGATCCGACGCTCAATGCCTTCGCCATGCCCAACGGCAAGATCTACGTGCACACGGGCCTCTTGAGCCGGGTGGAGAACGAGTCGCAGTTGTCCATGATCCTCGGCCACGAGATGACCCACGTGACGAACCGTCATGCCCTCATGTTCAACCGCGACGCCCAGAACAAGCAGATCTGGTTCACTGCCCTCGCCATCGCGGCGTCGCTGGGGGTGGCGGTGGCGGCGGGCAGCCAGCAGGGCAAGGGCAACTACGTCACCGCCGAGGTGCTGCGGACCACGTCGAATATCTTCCTCGGCCTGGGTCTCCAGCTCGCCTTCATCGCCTCCGTCAACGGCTTCGGGCGCGACCTCGAGCGGGAGGCGGACCGTGAAGGCATGGATCGCATGGTCAAGGCAGGCTACGATCCCCGCGAGGCGCCCCGCGTGTTCGCGCTCCTCAAGGACGACCACGGCGACGGGAGCAAGCTCGAGAACTTCTTCTTCGGCAACCACCCGAGGCTCGACGAGCGCATCGCCAACACCCAGGAGCTGTTGAAGACGAAATATGCCAATGTGGACCCGGCCGATGCCGTAGCGAACAACGACGAGTTCGCCATGCGCACGCGGACGGTGGTGCGCGAGAACGCCGCCCTCGACATCCGCGCCGGGCGCTTCGGGCTGGCCAAGGCCCAGCTCGACCGGGTGCTCCCCCTCGCTCCGAAGGATCCCACTACCCACCTCTACTATGGCGACCTGTACCGGCTCCAGGCCCAGCGCGCCCGGAACCCCTTCGACAAGCCCGTGCTGGTGGCCCAGGCGCTCCAGTCATACGAGAAGGCGGCGGAGCTCGACGCGACCTTTCCCGATCCCTTCCGCCAGATGGGCTTCCTCTACTACCAGAGCCGGCAGAGCGACAAGGCCAAGGAAGCCTTCCGCAGGTACCTCGCCCTCAAGCCCGACGCGCCCGACTCTCGCAGGATCAAGGAGTATCTGGTCGAGCTCGAACGGTGACATCTCGAGGGCGCTGGCTCGTCGTCTCCGCGCTCGCTCTCGCCACCCTCGCCTTCGCCGCCCACGGTCCCGCGCTTCGATTGATCGGGCGGACCCTGATCGTGGAGGATCCGCTGGGCAGGGCCGACGCCATCGTGGTGGTGGCCGGCGGCACCCCCCGCCGTGAGGAAGCGGGAGCCAGGCTCTATCGCGAGGGACTCGCCCCCGAGCTCGTCCTCTCCAACCAGTTCACTCCCGATCGGGTCCGCGATCTGATCGCGCTCGGCGCCCGGCGCTTCGACTACCAGGGCGAGGCCCGCATCGTCCTCGAGAAGCATGGCGTGCCCGCACGAGCCATTGTGGCCTTGCCGTCCCCGGTCAAGACCACGGAGGCCGAGCTCAAGGTGGTGGGAGAAGCCGCACGTGCTCGCGGCTGGCGCCGCGTCATTCTCGTCACCTCGCCCCACCACTCACGGCGGGTGAAGCTCGTCTGGAGACGCGAGGCTCCATCGGACATCGAGGGGCTCGTACGGCTCGTGCCGGGAGACGAGTTCCTCGACGGTGACTGGTGGCGCAAACGTCGACAGGCCGAAGCCGTCCTCCACGAATACCTCGGCCTGACCGCGATCTACTTAGGCGTCTCCCACCTCTTGCGATAGCCGGCCAAAATCGAGCGTGCGTCAGGCGGCCGAGAAGGGGGCAGATGCGAGGCGGCGCCCGAAGGCGGCGGGCGAGGCGTAGTCTCTCTACGTTGAGCCCGCCGCCGAGGGCGCCAACGAAGCAGCTGCCCCCTTATCGGCCGCCTGACCGCCCGTAGTCGTCGGAGATGCGGATGATATCGTCCTCCCCCAGATAAGGTCCGTGCTGGACTTCGATGATCACCACCGGGCGCCGGCCCGGGTTCTCGATGCGATGCCACGCTCCGCGCGGGACGTCGACCGCTCCCCGCGCCTTGAGACGTCGCGCTTTCCCCTCGACGATGACGCGCGGCGACCCCTCCACCACCACCCAGTGCTCCGCGCGGAAGCGATGACGCTGCAGGCTGATCCGGTGGCCGGGCTCGACGGTGAGGCGCTTCACCTTGTAGCCCCCGCCCTCCACGATGTTCTCGAAGCCGCCCCAGGGACGAGACTCGAAGCCGGCCGGGCGGCGGGGCCTTCGAGAAACTTTACCGCGGGCAGCGGGGCGGCGAGCGGGAGCCGTTCGTCGGACGGGCGTCATGATTCCCCCAATCGGATGACGCGGGCGAAGTCGGCCTCGACCGCCTTGGAGACTTCTTCCATCACCTCCGGTGGCACGTCCTCGTCGAGGAGGAGGACGACGATGGCCCCGCCGCGCTTGGTGCGGCGGCCGACGTGCATGGACGCGATGTTAACATTGCGGCGGCCGAGTATCGTCCCGATCTTGCCCACCATGCCCGGCCGGTCCTCGTAGGACAGGACGAGGATATGCCCTTCCGGCACGAACTCGATGTGGAGGTCCCGCAGGCGCACGATGCGCGGCACGCCGTCGAAGACGGTGCCCGCGATGATCTTGCGCCCGGAACCCGCGTGGGTCGTCACCGTGACGAGATTCGTATAGCCCGTGGGCGCTTTCTCGTCCGTGTTGATGGCGACCTCCACGCCACGCTCGCGCGCCATGAATCGCGCATTGACGAGGTTGACGGCCTGGGCCGTGACGCCGCCGAGGAGTCCGGTGAGCACCGCGCGGCCGATCAGCTCCGGATCACGCTTGGCAACGTGACCGGCGACCTCCACCTCCACCGACTCGACATTGTCCTTCTCGAGCTGGAGACAGAAGCGGCCGAGGATCTCGGCGAGGGTCACGAACGGCCTGATCTCTGCCATGCTCTCCCGGTCGCCGACGGGCACGTTGACCGCGTGCTCGACCAGCTCGCCGTCCCGAAAGGCCACGAGCTGTCGCGCCACGTCGATGGCCACGTTCACCTGCGCCTCCTGCGAATTGGCGCCGAGGTGAGGGGTGACCACCACCTTCGGGTGCTGGACCAGGCGCTTGACCTGCGGCGACACGGGCGGCTCTTCGGTCCACACGTCGACCGCGGCGCCCGCCACGTGCCCCGAGTCGAGCGCGGCGAGGAGGGCCGCCTCGTCGACGATGCCCCCACGGGCGCAATTGACGAGGCGCACCCCGGGCTTCATGAGGGCGATCTCCCGCGCCGACAGCATGTTCTCCGTCTCGTTCGAGAGCGGCACATGGACGGTGACGATGTCCGACTGCGTGAGCAGCGACTGGAGGTCGGTGAGGCGCACGTTGAGATCGCGGGCGCGGCTCTCGGGAATGTACGGGTCGTACACCAGCACCTCCATGTCGAAGGAGCGCAGGCGGGCGGCAACCCGCGATCCCACCTTGCCCAGCCCGATGACGCCCGCCCTCTTGCGAAAGAGCTCCGAGCCGTAGATGCCGCGGTCCCAGTCGAGACGCTTGAGGGCCTCGTGGGCCGCGGGAATCTTGCGCACGAGGGCGAGGAGCATGCCCACGGTGTGCTCGGCCGCGGAGACCACGTTGCCGTACGGCGCATTGGCCACGATAACGCCCTGGCGGGAGCATGCCTCGATGTCGATGTTGTCCACGCCCACCCCGGCCCGTCCCAGGAAGCGCAGTCGGCGCGCATGGGCGAGGAACTCGATGTTCACGGTGGTCGATGAGCGCGTGACGATGGCCTCGCTGCCCGAGATCTTCTGAAAGAGCTCCTCTCGAGGCAGCTTGGACGATATCTGCTCTACCTCGAACCCGCGCTCGACGAGGTAGGCTACACCCTCGGGCGCGATAGCGTCAATGATCACGACCTTCATACATGCATGCTAGCACGCAGGGTTCGTAGGCTCGCCGCGCGGACAGGGTGGCGTCGGTGCCGGGTCGGTGGCGCCGGCGGGGGGCCTCCCTCCCTGGACCACGCTGCGTTGCATTCCGCTCGGCCTCTCTATCCCGCCACGAGATTCTGGTTTTGGGCGTCGAGAATCTCCCCAGAAGATACGGGTCCAGGGAGGGAGGCCCCCCGCCGACACCACCGACCCTGAACGTCTCCAGCCAAGTGACGAGTGATCTCACCGACTCACCGATGATGAATGGAATCGGATCAGATGATGAGAGGCCACGCCGGGCGGATGAGGGTGGCGGGGGTTCCCTTCCCGGACCCGTATCTTCTGGGGAGCCTCTAAACGCCGCCAGCCAAATTCTCGTGGCGGGCTTGAGTGGCCACGCGGAATGCGACGCAGCGTGGTCCGGGAAGGGAACCCCCGCCACCCTCGTCCGCCCCCGCCGCGCTGAAGCCAGCCCCCCGCAACGCCGAAGCTAGGTGCGCGGCGCGGCTTCGAGGCGGTGCTTGCGGAGGAAGCGGAGGAACTGATAGCCCTCGGCGAGGCGCCGGCGCAGCACGGCGCCGTCGCGCAGCATCTCGGTGCCCAGCGAGATCATCTTGCGCGGCCGGAAGTAGAAGCGCCGGTACACTTCGTCCACCGAGCGATAGATCTCCGTCCGCGGGAGGTGCGGGTAGCCGATGGCACTCACCTGCACGCCCGCGTCGTCCACCAGACGCTCCGCCTCCAGCCATCCCTGGCGGCGCGCCTCGTCGTAGAGGGCGGTGCCCGGATAGGGGGCGGCCAGCGAGACCTGGATCGTGCCGGGATCGATATCGCAGGCGAAGCGAATCGTCTCCTGAATGGTCTCGCGCGTCTCCCCGGGCAGCCCCAGGATGAACGTGCCGTGGATGACGATGCCGAGCGCCTTGCAGTCCCGCGTGAATCGCCGGGCGACATCGAGCCTCACGCCCTTCTTGATGTTGTTGAGGATCTGCTGATTGCCCGATTCGTAGCCGACGAGGAGGAGGCGGAGCCCGTTGTCCTTGAGGACCTTTAGCGTCGAGTACGGCACATTGGCCTTGGCATTGACCGACCACACCATGCCGAGCCGGCCGAGCGCTCTCGCGATGGCCTCGGCCCTCGGCAGGTCGTCGGTGAAGGTGTCGTCGTCGAAGAAGAACTCCTTCACCTGCGGGAAAAGGCCCTGGGCGAGCGCCATCTCCTCGGCCACGTGCCCGACGCTGCGCGTGCGATAGCGCTGGCCGCCCACGGTCTGAGGCCAGAGGCAGAAGGTACATTTCGAGCGGCAGCCGCGTCCCGTGTACAGCGATACGTACGGATGGCGGAGGTATCCGATCGCGTAGTGCTCCACCGTCAGGTCGCGCTTGTACACCGGCGTGACGAACGGGAGACGATCCATGTTCTCGAGGACGGGCCGTTCGGGGTTGCGCACCACGCCCCCGTCCGTACGGTAGGAGAGCCCGGCGATATGGTCGAGGGGCCGTCCCTGCGCCACTTCCTGGACGGTGAAATCGAATTCGCTGCCCGCCGCGAAGTCGACGGCGCCGCCCACCCCGAGAGCCGCTTCGGGCCTCACGGCGACCGCGGGGCCCATCATGCCGATAAGGAGCCACGGATTCTCGGCCTTCAGGGCCTCTGCCACCTTGAGGTCGCCCGCGAGCGAGGGCGTGCTCGTGTGCATGACGCAGAGGTCGTAGTGTCGCGCGCGAGGGCGAATGTCATCAAGGGTGAGCCCATCGGGGGGCGCATCGATGAGCCGGGAGCCCGGAACGAGCGCGGCGGGCTGAGCCAGCCACGTCGGATACCAGAAGGAGCGGATCTCGCGCCTGGCTTGATAGCGCGAGCCGGCGCCCCCGTCGAAGCCATCGGCGGACGGTGGGTGCAGGAACAGGGTGCGGAGGTAGTCGTCGGCCATCGCGCTCAGGATAGCAGACGGCCGCCTACCGAGGATGCAGGGTGACGGAAGCGTAGAGCCATCGGCCGTTTTCCATTCTGAGGAGCTTCACGCGATCGGGAGGCAGGGTGGCGACCACGGAGTGAAGCGGATCGCGCGGCGTGACGAGCAGGATCCGGCGCCCGGACAGCCAGGAGGCGCGGAGGTCGTCCGCCGTCCAGAAGTCCCCGGCGCTGTCGGGAAACGTCGAGCCCATTCCGAGCACGCTCCGACGCGCCTCCACGAGAATCGGACGGCGGCCCGAGTAGAGCTCGAGGGCGCCCGAGTTTTCGATCGGGCCTTCGTGAAGGAGCAGGGTCTCGGGCGATGCGAATCGTCGCACGTCCGCGGCCATGCCCGCCACGGCGCGCCCCGCGCCCACGAGATCGAGGGCGCGGAGGGCCGACGGCATCACGGCCAGCATGGAGGCGGCGACCACGGCTCCCGTCCACCACCCGGCGCGCCGCCACGCGCAGATCGCGAGGGCCACCGCCCCCGCCGCGAAAACGAAGGCGGCGCGGGCCACGAGCGGCTGGAGCGCGGACCATGCGGGCAGCGGCGAGGCCTGCGCGCCCGCCAGCTCCTTTCGCGTGTAGACATCCGTGGCGGAGAAGACCGTGCCCACGAAGGCGCCGCCGTCACCGGCCGCGATCAGCCCCAGAGCGACGGCGAGGGGAGCGAAGAGCACGAGATGCACGAGGGCGGGCCGGCGCCCGGACGATTCGTCCTCCATCCACCAGCGGGCGGCGAGAAGGGCGATGGCCGGGTACGCGGGCAGCGCGTAGTGCGGGAGCTTGAACGCCGAGGCGGCGAAGAGGGCCCACAGTCCCACGCTCCAGATGGCGAGGGCGATCCACGGCGCCTCATCCGGATCGCGCCAGGCCCGGCGGCGAAGGAGCGATGCGAGAGCGCCCGCGGCGGGCGCGATCCACGGAAAGGCGCCGAGGGCCGACACGGCGAGAAACTCCACGGTCCCGAGCGGCACGTCCTCGTCGGGAAAGCGGCGGACCCCTGCCGCATTGAGGAGATGATTGTCCACCACCGTGTACCAGAGGAATCCCCGGTGCCGGAGCCCCGCCCACGCGTACCATCCGAGACCCAGCAGCACCATGAGCGCCACTGCCGTCCTCGGCAGCCAGCGGCGAAGGGGCCTGAGCTGCCCACACAGCGCGAGGGCCGCGCCGACAGCGGAGAGCGGCGCCATCAGGCCGAGCGGGTCCTTGGCGAGCGAGGCCAGCCCGAGGGAAGCGCAGCCGAAAATCGACCAGCGGATGGCGGTCGAGCGGCCCCCATCGCGAAGCCCCAGAAGGAGCCCGGTGAGGCCCATCTGTATGGTGGCCACGAAGAGCGTCTCGGGGCGGACGTAGCGACCGAAGACGAGGAAGAGCGCGCACGAGGAGAGGGCCGCCCCCGCGAGAAGTCCGCCCGCGGGATTCAGAAGCCGGGCGCCCAGGAGCGCGGTGGCCGCCGCCGCGAGGACGGCGCCGAGCACCGAGGGGAGACGGGCCGCCCATTCCGACACGCCCCACGCTTGGAAGTCGAGGGCGATCAGCCAGTAGAGAAGCGGGGGCTTGTCGAAATACCGGACGCCGTTCAGGCGGAGATCGAGGAGATGGCCCGAAGCCCAGGCCTCGCGCGCGATCTCCGCGTGCTGCCCCTCTCCCGGATCGTCGAAGGGCCCGCGGCCAAGCCCGGGGAGAAGAAGCAGCAGAATGAGGAGAGCCGCGAAGGCCGCGGAAGCCCACGAGGCTCCGGGGCGCGTCACGCGACGGAAGCGGGGGGGCGTGACGCGAGCCGGCCACCGCTCAGATAGAGCACGCGGTCGGTGCCCGCCTGCCCTTCCGTCCGGTGCGTGACGAGGAGGACCGCCGTGTTTCCTCCCTTGGCGAGAGCCCGCAGCTCGCTCAGGATGGCCTGGGCGTGAAGATCGTCGAGATTCCCCGTCGGCTCGTCGGCCAGAACGAGCGGCGGCCGGTTGAGCACGGCGCGGCAATAGGCCACGCGCTGCTGCTCTCCACCGGACAGCTGCGTCGGGTAGTGGTCTTGGCGATGCGCGACCTCCATGCGCTCGAGGAGGGCCAGGGCATCGCGTCGCGCCTCGGCGCGGTCCCGCCCCACGTAGCGGGCGGCGAGGAGAACGTTTTCGAGCGCGGTCAGCCCCGAGAGCAGGAGGAAGGACTGGAAGACATAGCCGATGGAGGCGCCGCGCACGCGCGCCTGGGCGCGGCGTCCCAGATGACTCACGCGCTCAGAGCCGAGCCAGACCTCGCCACTATCGGGCGGCTCGAGCAACCCCAGGAGATTGAGCAGGGTGGACTTGCCGGAGCCTGACGGGCCGGCGACCGCCACGAACTCGCCGCTCTCCAACTCGAGATCGACCCTGTCCAGGACGGGCACGGGGGCGCCGCCCGGCCCCGCATAGGTCTTGGTGAGTCCGACGGCGCGGAGGATGGTCAGGTGCCTCGCCGAATCGCTTCGGCGGGCGACAGCCGCGCGATACGCAAGGTCGCGTAGCCTGCCGCCAGCGCGCCCAGGGCCACGGAGAAGACGAGGGCGAAGGTCAAGAGCCTCGACGAAAAGAGAAAGAGCTGCTGGCCGTCACGAAGCAGGCGGGCGTCGACGGCGGTGCCGATGGCGAGGGCCAGGGCGACGCCCGAGACTCCGCCCCAGAGACTTACCCGTAGCCCCTCGCCCAGGACTTCGCCGAGGAGATCGAGGTCGGTGGCGCCCAGCGCGCGCTTGATGCCGAAATCGCGTATGCGCTCGAAGACGGCCGCCGTCACCGTGTTCGCGAGAGACAGGCCTCCGATGAGAAGCCCCAGGGCGCCGATGCCCAGGAGCAGGGCGGAGAAGAACGCGGTGGACTGTCGCAGGAGCTGGCTCAGCTCGCCGGGGATGGTGACGTTGAGACCCTTCACCGTGGTCTGTATGCGGCGGGCCAGCGCGTCGGGATCCTCGCCGTCCCGCCAGCCCACCGCCGCGCCGGTATTGAGGTCTCCCCGGCGGAGACTACCCGCTCCGAATGCCTGGACGAGGAGCGGGTCACGGCGCAGCCAGAGCTCGCGCGCGTCCTCGATGGGCACGAGGGCGAAGCGATCGGGAGCGGTGAAGGTCTTCTCGAGGATGCCGACGATCGAGAAATCCTGCCCGGCGAGCGTCACCGTGCCGCCGGCGGCGAGATGGCGCGCGGCGGCAAAGTCGGCCCCCAGCACGGTGACTCGTCGATCACCGGAGCGAAGCGGCCGCCCCGATCTCACAGGCAGCTCGCGGTAGTGGCGGTTGGGCATGGGCACGGACAGGTCCATGCCCATGATCAGCTCCTGGGTCAGGGTCATGAAATTGGACGTGCTCGTATTGAACGGAAGCATGACCTGGGCCTGGGCCCCCGAGACGCCCGGCACCGCGGCGATCTCGGCGATCTTGGAGGCAGGAAGAAGTCCCCCCGCCGTGAAGCCGGTGCCCATGCCCATCCCCTCGCCGGCTACGGAAATCTGGCCGAGGACGAAGCGGTCGCCCCCATCGATGAAGCGCGTGATCCGCTCGGCCATGGCCCCCAGCGAGACGAGGCCGGCCACCCCCACGGCGATGCCGATGACGGTGAACGCGTATCCGCGAGGGAGGAGT
>WNGE01019229.1_pt1 | contig 18816 bp, 24 predicted proteins | sample 5400651 | NCBI WGS metagenome assembly WNGE01 (sample SAMN13153370, study PRJNA577476) | soil metagenome | isolation source: 60 cm soil or saprolite under grassland replicate 2 | place: USA:California | collected 2016-06-15
GGCCTTCCCCGATCAGGTCCTCCGCGACCGGCGCAGGGACGCCGTGTCGCGTGAACCAGGCGGCGATCCGCTCGGGCCAGTCCTCGCTTCCCCAGACGCGCTCGCACTGGGCATAGTCGAGGGCGCCCTGGTACACGGGCGCACCTGTCGCCTCAGCGGCCGCCGCGGCGCCGCCAACGTGGTCGGGATGGAAGTGGGTGATGGCGATTCGCGCGATCTCGACCGAGTCCCAGGGCGCCTCCCCCAGGCCGAGTCCCGTGTCGAAGAGCGTCCCGTCTACGAGGTAGCAGTGGACATGCTTCGGGCCGCTCGGTAGGGGGAGCGTCAGCCGGCTGATACCGTTCGCGAGTTGTACGAACGTTTGTTCTATACTCCCTGCTGAGGACATGCAGGTCGAGTATCGCGAACAGCCCTGCAAGACGGCCCTCAACCCGGTCAAGGGCATGGGCTTCAGATGGTCGCTGAACCCCTACATGGGCTGCGTCCATCGCTGCACGTTCTGCTACGTGCGTCATTTCGAGCACCGCTCGGACCGGCCGTTCGACGATCGCTACGGGACGTCGATTCGAGTGAAGACGAACGTCGCCGACGTGCTGCGGCGGGAGCTGGCCCGCGCGTCGTGGGAGCAGGAGCTTGTGGTCGTCGGCGCCGCCACGGATCCGTACCAGCCCGCCGAAGGGAGATACCGGCTCACGCGCGCCTGTCTCGAGACCTTCCGCGACGCGTCGAACCCGTTCTCGATCATCACGCGCGGGCCGATGATCGTCCGCGACATCGACGTCCTGGTCGAAGCATCTCGCCGCGCGCAAGTCTCCGTCACGTTCTCCGTTCCGACCGTGGACGAGGACGTCTGGAAGCGCACGGAGCCGTCGACCGCGCATCCGCGCCAGCGTCTGAGGGCCGTGAAGGCGCTCGTGGACGCGGGCGTGAACGCGCGGGTCGGGATGGCCCCGATCCTCCCGGGGATCTCCGACCGGCCCGAGCAGCTCCGAGACGTCGTGCGGGCCGCACGCGAGGCCGGCGCGACGGGCATCTGGGCGAACCTCCTCTTCCTGCGGCCCGGGACGCGGGAGCACTTTCTCACGCACCTCGCCGAGGACTGGCCCGAGCAGGTTCCCCTGTACGAGGAGCTCTATGCCGGGAAGGCCTATCTGGGCGCCGATGTGATGAAACCGGTCCGGACCGAGGTCTCCCGGCTGGCCCGGGAGCTCCAGATTCGGGACCGCCGGGAGGTCAAGCTAAGCCCACCGCCCGAGCCCGAGCAGCTTTCGCTGGTTGTGGAATCGTAGGCCTCTCGTCCGGCCCAGCCTCCGGACAGTCAGCGTCGGTTTGAGCCGGCTGCACGGGCAATGCCCGCACAGCCCTCTCTGCGGCGCCGCCTAGTCGTCGCCTTAGCGGAATATCATCCCGAACGGGTGTCCTCCTCCTCCTCCCCGCCTGAGATCACCTGCCTGATCGTGGACGACCACGAGGTCGTCCGCGAGGGGCTCCGCTTGTCGCTGTCGCGCGCCCCGCACATCCGTGTGATCGGCGAGGCGTCGGACGGTGCGAGTGCGGTCGCGCTTGCTGAACGGCGCCGGCCGAACGTCGTGATCATGGACGTGCGCATGCCCGGGATGGACGGGCTCGAGGCGACGAAGATCCTGACGGAGAAGATCCCGGAGTCCGCGGTGCTGATCTTCACCGCGTACAGCGAGCGCTCGCTGCTCGGCCGCGGCCTCGAGTCGGGAGCGAAGGGGTACATCCTCAAGGAGGCGCCGCACCAGACGCTCCTGCGCGCGATCGAGAAGCTCGCCGCCGGCGAGGGATACGTCGACCCGGCACTCATGCCGGCTTTCCTGACCGGCAAGGACAAGGACGAGATGCTGACCGGCCGCGAGCGGGAGATCCTGCAGCTCCTCGCGGATGGCATGTCGAATCAGGACGTGGCTGCCAAGCTCTTCATCAGCCAGGAGACCGTCAAGAGCCACGTCCGGCACATCCTCGCCAAGCTCGAGGCTGACACGCGGACGCAAGCGGTGGCGATTGCGCTTCGCGAAGCGATCATCGACTAGAGCCGGACTGCTCGTCCTGGCGTTCGCCGCACTGGCGACGCTCGCGGCCGTGGCGATCGCCGTCGGGATCGGCGTCCTCACGGTCGTCGGTCTCTCCTTGGCCGTCGCGCTCGCCGGCCTCGTCGCCGCGTACCTGATCGTCACAGAGCGCCGCCGCCACGAAGCCGCCGAGCGAGAGCTGACCACGGAGGCCCAGTTCCTGGAGTCCCTCGTCGAGACGATGGGCTCGGTCGCCGGCAGCGCGGACGTCCTCGAACGCACCAGAGAGGAGGCGGAGAGATTGTTCGAGGCGCGGGTGCGCTTGCTCGCCCCAGGCGAACGCCCGCAGCCGGCGCCGGCGGAGAACGCGATCGTGATCCCGCTGCGCGCCCATGACGAGGAGGTCGGCGCCTTGCGAATCACACGCACCCGGCCGTTCGATCGTGACGACGTCGTGCGCGCAACGGTGCTGGCGGACTTCGCCGCGCGCGAGCACGAGAACGCGCAGCTGCTCGAGGATGCCCGTGTCCGCGAGGCCGAGCGGTCGCGCCTCTCGAATCAGATCATCACCGCGGAGCAGGACGAGCGACGGCGGCTCGCCGACGAGCTTCACGACGGTGCGGTGCAGTCGTTGTCCGGCGTTGCGCTGTTGCTCGACGCAGGACTGAGCTCGATCGAGGAGGGGCGCAGCGACGAGGCACGCCAGATCATCGGCCGCGCGCTGGAGCGCCACCGCTCGACGATCGGCCAGCTGCGCAGCCTCTCCTTCAACCTCGAGCCGGTCGTGCTTCGCGACCAGGGCTTCGCGCCGGCCGTGCGCGCTCTCACGGATCAGATCGCGATGGCGCATCGCGTCCACGTCGACCTCGACGTCGACGCGGCGGACCAGCTCGCGGAGCAGACGCAGGCCGCGCTGTACCAGATCATCCGCGAGGCACTGAACCAGGCTGTTCGGCGCGGGCCGCCCAAGACCCTGTCGGTGACGATGCAGCACACGGAGGACGGCGGCGTCGTGCCCCCTTACGTCACGGCCCGGTAGGCCGCGTCCTAGTGCCAGACCCGAGGACCTGTCTCTGACGGAGGTGTCCCCGTGCCAGACCCGAGGACCTGTCCCGTGCCTGGCACCTGACATGTCTCGTTAGGATCGCGGCCGATGGCGGATCAAAACGGCAAGTACCTCCTCTTCGTCTGGAAGCCGAGCGGGTACGAGCTCCACGAGGCTGACGGTGAGGTGCCGGCCGTCGGGGCCGAGCTGGAATACGACGACAAGAAGCTGCTCGTGACCAAGGTCGCGCCGTCTCCGCTGCCGGGCGATTCGCGCCCGTGCGCGTACCTACAGGCCGTCTAGGGCGCTCTCAGCCGCGATTCGCCCGAAGACGAGCGCCGCTGCGAGCCCGCTCGCGTAGCCGCCTGTCGAGATCCCGCCTACGTCCGCGCCCGCGGCGTACAAGCCGTCCACGCCGGCGACGCGTGCGAGCTCGTCGACCCGCAGCCCGCCGATCGTGTGCGTGATCCCCGGTGAGACCCGCACCGCGATACGCGCGTCGGCAGGTGCGGCGAAGGGCAGCTGCGAGGGATCGATCCGCGTCGGCGCGAGCGCCACGATGTCGGCGACCTTGCGATCGCGGACCCGCTGCCCGAGCGCCGCGTCGTCGAGGACGTACCAAGCCCTCGCCCCCGGCTGCCGCGCGGTCGCCTGCACGAGGTCGTTCTCGGACCACGAAACCTCGCCCGGAAAGAACTCCTCGCCACGGTCGTTGAAGACCCGCGCGAAACGGCCGTATAGCTGCGCAAGCGGGACGAACTGCTCTTCGGTGAAGTCGGCGTCGGGCATGTTGCGTCCGTAGAACTCCTCCATCCCGGCGGAGAGTCGAGCGCCACGCTCGACCGCCACCCGGAGACCGTCGCCGGCGCTCCAGGGATTTGCCCGCAGCCGCAAAGGCGCGTTCGGGCGGACGTGCTCCGCGACGAGCGCCGGATCGCCCTGGAACCCGCCTGTCGCCAGGATCGTCGGCGTCGGCGCAAGCTCTCCGAGCCGGACGTCGCCCGCAGCGCGCGCGACCACTGCCGTCAGTCCACGTGGCTCGAACCGCTTGCCGATGGTCCGCGGATTCCCGGTCTCGTGCGCAACGACCGGAGCCCCGAGCGATTCGAGCCACTCGATGCCATCGTCGAGCCGTTCCCAGACGACGCGCTGCAGCCGCTCGTCGCCGCTCGGGCACTCCGTGCGGAAGTCGTCCCACTCGCGGAAGCGCCAGATCACGCAACTCGACAGCAACATCGAGCCGCCGGCCCGCGTCCCCTTCTCGTAGACGACCGGCGCAGCCCCGAGCTCGCGTGCGCGGGCGGCGGCGCACAGCCCGGCCATCCCTCCGCCGGCAATAGCTACTACGTCAGCGCGAATTCCGGCTTGTGCTCGACGTACTCGATGCGGACGCGCTCGGGTCCCCACACGAAGACGGCACGCGTGTTTGCCGCATCGACGACGTTGTCGACGACGCCCATGTCCTCCGCCTCCGCGATGTGATCGTCGACCGAGTCGACGAGTACGGCGAGGTGGTTCAGCAGCGGCCGCTCGGGATCACCGGGATCCCCGGGATAGAACTCGACGTACGCCCCGCCCACCTCGACGCGAGGGTGGCCGTCGGCGGAAGGCTCCGCTGGATCGAAGCCGTAGCGCTCGTACTCCTCGGCAGTCCGCCTGGGATCGGTCGAGTAGAGCGCGACGTGGTCGAGGTCGTACTCGACCTCGGTCCGCGCTTCGACGAGGACCACGCGCACGCCCTCTCCAAGTTCGATCTCACCATCGGAGCCGTCAGGCAGTGCGGCGCGCGCCTTGCCGAGATCCGACACACGCAACGCGACGTGCTTGAACGCGCCCTGCTGGCGCGGCCCCTCGGCGCTGAACAGCGTCAGCTTGCCGTGCAGCGCGTCCGAGCCGACGAGCGTGAACGCTTCCTGGCGGTCGATCACGTGCATGCCGAGGTGCCGTGTCAGGAACTCGGCGATCGGCTCTCGGTCCGCCAGCCAGAAGGCGACGTGGTCCAGAGTCTTCGGCTCCACGCCGCCACCCTAGCTAGCGGTCACAGGGCTGCGTCGCGTACTACTTGCGGGCATCAACGGCCCGCTGCAGCTGAGCCTTGCTCATCTGCCCGAGCGGAGACCGCCGCGGCGGCCCGACGAGATGTCACGCGTCGACGTGCGCGAGGGCCTTTCCTTCGTCTCGCCTGAACGCGCACGCTCCTTGTTGACCGTGCGTGCCGCGATCTCCTTCGCACGCTTCTTCGAGGCGCCCTGTTCCTGCTCCGACTCCTTGATGTGCTCGTACTGCCGTTCTCGCTTCGAGCTCCATGCGTTCTGAGGCATGTCGCAAACCCCCTTACTGGACGACGCCTAGCGCATACCCGCTCCGGCGCGACTTATTCCAGCGGTGGGTTCTGGACGTTGTGCTCGGTCGCATACTCGTCGGTGAGCTTGTTGACGACGTCAAGCCCCTCGCCGTATGCGTAGTTGATCTTGACGAACGGCCCCCATTTATCCGGAAGCGCGTCTTCGGGGAAGATCGCCTCGACCGGGCATTCCGGCTCGCATGCCCCGCAGTCAATACATTCCTCCGGGTCGATCACGAGGATGCGGTCCGCGACATGGATGCAGTCGACGGGGCACACGTCGACGCAGGAGAGGTCTTTGATGTCGATGCAAGGCTCGGCGATGATGTACGTCATGGCGACATCACTCTACTGACGCAATCAGCTCCTCGACGATCTGGGGAGCGCGCTCCTGGAGCGCGTTCTTGACGAGTACCTGATCGAAGCCCGCCTCGTGCGCGCGGCGCAATCCGGACGTGTCGGTGTGGCCGCTGAAGCCGACGATCGGGATCTCCGGGTACGAGTCCGCGACATCGTCCGGATCGACACGGCTGATATCGGCGATCACGAGATCCGGCCAGTCCGCGCTATCCGGCGTCACGAAGTGATGGCCAGGCAGGAGCACTTCGAGCTTGCCCCGGAAGTAGACATCGACCCCACACAGCAGGATCGTCGCCACCAGGGGAGCGTATCGCGGACGAGGGTGCCGTTGCTAGGGTCGCGCCGTGGATTTCGTGGCCGTCGCCCGCGTGCAGGACATCCCGCCGGGCACAATCCGTCCGGTTACCGCGGGGGACGAGGAGATCGCCCTCGCCCACTGCGACGGTGGCTTCTACGCCATCCAGGGGCATTGCCTCCACCTCAAGGGACCGCTCGGAGAAGGCCGGCTCGAGGGCTGCGTGCTCAGCTGCCCCTGGCACGGCTGGCAGTACGACGTCCGGACCGGCCAGAACGAGTTCGACCTCGCGATCCAGCTGCGGACGTACGACGTCCAGGTGGAAGACGGCGAAGTTCGAGTCCGCGTATAGGGCCGGAGTCGAGCTGATCCGCGCCGGCGAGTACTTCGCCGCACACGAGGAGCTCGAGGACGCATGGCGCGCCGCGCCAGCCGAGGAGCGCGACTTCTTCCAGGGGCTGGTTCACGTCGCCGTCGCCTGGTACCAGGCGGGACGCGGAAGACGGATCGGCACCGAGCGGCAGCTCGCGAAGGCGCAGCGGCGGCTGGCGCCGTTCGCGCCGTCGCATCGCGGCCTCCGCCTCGAGCAGGCGGTGGGTGTAGATCTGCACTCGGTAGAACTCGTCGAAGAACAGCAACAGGCCGAGCGCGATCAGGATCGCGCCGCCGACGATCGAGAAGACGCGGTAGTGATCGCGCATCCAGCGGAAGAACGTCATCCCCCGCACGAAGAACACAGCAACGAGGAGGAACGCGACGCCGAGCCCCGCGGAATAGGCCGCGAGCCACGCGGATCCGCGCAGCACCGTCTCGGAGTTGCTCGCGGCTGCGAACGCCTCGGCCAGGAACGGGCCGACACATGGCGCAGCGCAGATCGCGAACGCCCCGCCGAGCAGCACCCTCGAGCCCTTCCGCCGGGCTCCCTGGAGCAGCCCGCCGGCGACGAGCCGTTCGGTCCAGGGCAGCAGGCCCATGAAGGCCAGGCCGGCGACGACCAGGATGAAGCCGGCGAGCGCCTGCCTCGTCTGGTCGCTCATCGCGTTCGAGATCAAATTCGCCGCGGCGCCGAGCGCCACGAACACCGCCGCGAACCCGGCGATGAACGGCAGGCTCGCGAGCGCAACGCGACGGCCGACGCCGGGATCGCCGAGGCGCTGCGCCTCGACCGCCGAGACGGCCGAGAGATAGCCCGGCACGAGCGGCAGGACGCATGGGAACGCGATCGAGGCGAACCCGAGCAGGAAGAGGCCGCCGGCCTTCTCCATCAGGCCTCGAAGCGGCGCAGTTCGTCGTCGAGCCGGCGTTCGAGAGCAGGATCGACCGGACCAGAGACCGGCGCGGGTCCGCGCCGCCTCGACCATCGCCAGGCGCCAACTCCGACCACCACGGCCGCGCTGACGATTCCGGCGATCGGAAGCCACCAGGCCAGCAGGCCGAAGCCCTTGCGGGGCGGTGCGGCGAGAATTGCGTCGCCGTATTCGGCAACGAGCCGATCCTTGATCTCACTCCGCGTGTCGCCTGCCGCGATCCGGTTCGCGATCACGCGCTTGATCTGCTGTGCGGCCGGCGAGCCGGACTGGTCGAGCGTCGTCCCGCACACCGGGCACATCACCTCGCCTTCGAGCTCGGCCTGGGTCGGGTGGCGCTCGGAATGGGCAGGCCTCCCCACTTGGTGAGCACACTGCCGTTCCCGTCGTGGACGCTCGGATACGTGATTCCGTGCTTGCGCTGCCACCGCCGCGCGTCGTCCGAGAAGTCCTTCGTGTCGACGCCGATGAACGTGACGCGATCCCCGTAGCGCTTCAGCGCCGCCTCCAGCCGCTTCGACTCGTGGATGCACGGGACGCACCACGACGCCCAGAAGTCGAGCACGAGCGGCCTCTTCCCACGAAACGCCGCCAGGTCGACACGCCCGTGCCCGTCCAGGCGCTTGAGGTCGAACGCCGGCGCGGTCGGATGCTCACCGTCCCCGAGCGCCTGCGACACACCCTTGTTGCTGTCGTGGGCGACGCGCCAGACGAGCAGCGCGAGCAGTCCCGCGACGGCCGCGACGGCAAGCGTCTGCGCAGTCAGCCTGGCCGTCCGGCCCATCAGGCGGCGACGATGAAGACCGTCGTCCCGACCAGCACGTGGTTGAACAACCACTCCGCCTGCGGGATGTGCATCCGGATGCAGCCGTGCGAGACGGAGTAGCCGATCGAGGCATCGGACGGCGTACCGTGGATGCCGACGCCCGACGCCGACAGGCCCATCCATCGCGTCCCGAGTGGGTTGTCAGGTCCGGGCGGAATCGGCTTCTGGCCCTGCGCCCACGGCGAGGCGGGCGGGTACCACCAGGGATTTCTCCACTTGACCACGATGCTGAAGCGGCCGAGCGGCGTCGGATACTGCGCCTGTCCGGTGGCGACCGCGAAGAAGCGCCGGTAACGCGTGCCCTCGTAGAGCAGCAGCCGGTTCGAATTCCGGCGGATGACGATCACCGGGCCGAAGTTGCGCTGGGTGACCTGGGGCTTCACCTTCGTCGTCAGAAGCCGAATCTGGTCGCGTACGCCGGCGACCAGCGCGGCCGTGATGTCCTTGACCGCGTGGCGTTGATCGAGCATGCGCCCGGCGAGCTCCTTCGAAAGCCATGGACGGAGATGCCGGAGGAAGAGCTTCGAGTCCACCGGCGCGCGGTCGAAGCGCTGCGCCAGCTTGGCCACGAAGTCCGCAATCCCGCCTCCGGCAACGCTGACGCCGAGCGGGATCGTCGAATACGGCGTGGCGACGAGCGCCTTCTCGATCGCCTTGTCGATCACCGGAGTGGCACCGAGCACGTCCGGGGTTACCAGGACGCGCGTCGTGCCGAGCTGCAGGTCGAGCGGTGTCTGAAACTCCTGCTGCACGGTCGCGGTTGCGACGTCCGGCGTCAGCCCTCCGACTTCGACGCCCGCGATCGTCACTCCCTCGGGAATGGTCGCCGGCGGATCGGCAGCGGCGGGAGCAGACGCAAGCACACCTGCGGCCAGGAGGCCGGCAAGCATCGACAGCAATAGTGAGACGCGCTTCACGTCTTCAACGCAGCAAACATCCGCGGATCGTTCGTGATGATACCGTCGGCCCCCGCGGCGACGAGCCTCTCCGCGAGCCTCGGGTCGTCAACCGTCCAGACGTACACCGCGGCGCCGACCTCGTGCGCCCTGGCGATCGCCGCCGCCGAGGCGACCGAGTGGTGCAGTGTGGCGGCTGCTGCGCGCGCACGGGCCAGCAAGACGGGCAGGCGGCGTGGAAGGGAGGCGCCGAGGGAGGCGAGCGCGCCCCGCACGACGGGCGCCAAGGGGCCTCGCTTCGAGATGCCGAACCGGTCGCGAGGCAGCGTGTAGGAGCGCGGTAGGTCGGGCTCGAGCTCGGCGACGTGACGGAGCGAGACCGCATCGAACCCGCTGACCCAGGAGCGGTCGAGCACGCCGTGCCGGCGCAGCGCCGCCACGACTGCCTGCTCGACCCCTCGGCGCTTCAGGTCGATCTGGAGGCCGACCCCTGGCAGACGCTCCGCGCAGAATGCGAGCGCCTCGTCCAGGGTCGGCAGATCCGGGGCCGCGCGTCGCAGCACGTCGAGGCTCCGGCTACGGACGCGCCCGCGGGCGGCGCCGTGGCTCACTTCGCGCAGATCGTTCGAATGCGCGAGGACGAGGGTGCCGTCGACAAGGTCGAGCACGTCGAACTCGAGCATGTCGCAGCCGAGCTCGACCGCCAGCTCGAGCGCAGGCAAGGTGTTCTCCCGCGCGAGCGCCGAGGCGCCGCGATGACCGACGCGTGCGAACTCGCCCGGAGGCCTGCGTAACGTGATCAACCGGTGCGCCGGACGACGACGACAGCACAGTCGTCTGCAAGCTCGCCGCGTGCAAATGCGCGGCAATCGTTGAGCACCGCGCGCGCCAGTTCCTCGGCCGGCAGATCGTGGTGCTCCGACAGGATCCGGTCGAGCCGCTCGAAGCCGTACAGCTCGCCCTCCCGCCGCGCCTCGACGACGCCATCCGTGTAGAGCACTACGGCCGAGTCCACATCGAGCAACGCATGCGTCTCCGCGTATCGCTGGCCCGGCTCGATCCCCAGGACGAGACCTTGCGAGTCGACCGAGCCGACGGCGCCGTCGGAGCCGACGATCCGCGGCGCCGGATGTCCCGCGCCGGCGACCGCGAGCTCGCCTGTGCGCCCGTCGATGACGACATAGACCATCGTGATGAACTTTCCGGGAGCGATCTCGCCCACGACCACGTCGTTCGCCGACTGCAGGAAGTCGCCCGGCTCCGGATGTTCGCGCGCAAGCGAGCGGAAGACGAACTTCGCCATCGCCATGTCCGCCGCCGCCTCGATTCCGTGTCCGGTGACGTCTCCGAGGGCGACCGCGAGCCGGCCGTCGCCGAGCTCCATGAAGTCGTAGACGTCACCGCCGACCTCCACGCGCGCCGACGACTCGTATGCGTCCCCGAGCTCGAGGCCCGGCAACTGCGGCACCGATTGCGGCAGCAGGGAGCGCTGCATCGTGTCCGCAAACTCCTTCTGCTGCTGGTACAGGCGTGCGTTGTCGATCGCGAGCGCGGCCTGGCCGCCGATCGCGGTCGCCTGGTCGATCATCTCCCGCGTCACCGTCGAGCCCGGACGCATCGAGAGGATCGTCAAGGACGCGAGGACCTCGGCGGGGGTCGCGATCGGAACTGTCGCGCCCGTCCAGCCACGCTCGAGGAACGGCAGGAGCGCCGTCGCGGGCTCCCCGATCTCCCGGACCGTCTCCGGCGTCACCTCGAACGCCTCGCCGAGCCGGAAGAGCCTCTGCAGCGGATGCGCCCCGAAAGGGTGCGGCCGGTAGACGATCGCGCGCGTCGGCTCCTCGACGCGCGCGTCGGCGACCTTCAAGGCACGTGGCACGAGCCACTCGCGGCGTTCGTCGGGCATGCGGATGAGCGCGACGTCGACGTCGAGAACGTCCACGACTGTGCTTGCGACCGCGTCGAGTGTCGCTTCCAGCGACAGGCTCTGTGCGAAGGAGCGCGAGATCTCGTACAGCGCCCGAACCTGCTTCGAGGCGGCCCGCTCGGCTCCCAGTGCGTGCTCCCGCTCTTCGCCGAGGCGCTTCGCCCGCTCGTGCAGCTGGGCGTTCTGGACCGCGACGGCGAGCTGCGCTGACAGCGCTGCAACCAGTGACGATTCGTTCTCCGTCAGCAGCCGGCCCTTGGCGGGAAAGATGCCGAGCAACCCGATCACCTCGTCGTGCGCAAGGAGCGGGACGGCGATCGCGGCCTCGATTCCCGCCTCCGCTGCCGCGGGTCCAACGCCGGCGAGCCTCGGGTCCGAGGCAACGTCCTGGACGGCGACCATCCCACGGGACCTGAACGGGCCGAGCGCAAGCTCGAGCAGCCGGACGGCGAGGCGCACATGCGGGCCGGCGAGACCCAGCCCCGCGGCGGCGTAGAGACGGTCGTCTTCCCGGAGGTAGACGGCGAGCCGATCTGCGCCGAGCAGCTCGGCGATTCGCGCCACGGCCGTCTCGAGCGTGTGCGCGAGTGAGAGCTGCGAGATCGCCTGGCCGACGACCGCCAGCAGCGCCCGCGTGCGCTCCAGCTCGAGGGCGATGGTGCGCGAGCGAATGCTCGCGCGCAGAGCGTGTGCGGCGCGGACCGCGAAGGTCGACAGCAAGGCGAGCTCTTGCTCCGTCGGAGGCTGCTCGTCGGGGAAGACAAGCTGGAGCACGCCCACTGGAGGCTGGCCGAGCTGCAGGGCCGCCGAGCTCGCTGCCCCGACCCGCTCGACGGTCACCGCAAGGCGTCCGTCGAACGCTTCCGCCGCAGCCAGGGCGAGGGCGCCTGGATCGGACACGTCGACGCCGTAGGAGACGACGAGCTCGGGCTCGTCGTCGGGGCCACGTCGCCAGAGCGCCGCGGCCACGGCGCCGGTCGCCTCCGCCGCCGACCGTGCCAGCTGCTCCGCGGTCCGGGACTCGTCCGCGCCCGCGGCGAGCGCGTCGCCGGCCAAGGTCAGCAGCTGATCCACGTCGAGCGGCCGCTCGGCCGCTCCGTTCGGGCGGAAGGCCCTGATCGCGAGGGATGCCTGCGCCGCGGCGAGGCGCGCCACGCGGCGTTCGCCGGCGTCGAACGGCGCTCCGTCGCGCAGCAGCTCGAGGCTGCCGCAGACGCGACCATCGCAGTAGACCGGCAGGAAGACGACGGCCGACGCCCCGGCGCGCTTCGCCGCCCGGCCTATGCCGGCGGGCAGCCGTTCGAGCACCGACTCCTCGTGCCCCGGGAGCGCGTCGAGCGGCAGACGCGAGCCTTCGAGCTCGGCAGCGACCGCGGCAGAAGCGGTTGAAACCGCAGCCGCATTGAGCAGGAGGCGTCCATCGTCGACGACCCGTGCGACGACGACATCGGCGGACACCGCCCGGGCCGCGCCGTCGGCGACGAACTGGAGTGCCTCGGACAGGCTCCCAGCCGAGCCGAGCGCAAGGCCTGACTCCGCGAGCGCATCGATGCCGCTCCCGGTGAGCTCGAGCCCCCGCTGACCTGAACGTGAAGCCATCAACCGACCCGGCCGAAAGTATGGTCGAAAGGGCCGAGGGCCACCGAAAGCGCCACTAAACTCCCCGCATGGCCCAGCCCGTCCCGCACGTTGCAGTCCCGGACGAGCCGCCTGTCGACCCGGAAGCGGTCGACCGCGCGTACCACTACCACCGGGCCCGCCGGAACGCGAAGCTACGGCGCAAGCGCGAGAAGGCCCGCGCACGGCTGCGCTTCATCCTCGTCTTCACCGTGCTCGTCGCGCTGGCGATCTTCCTCATGCTCACGATGTGGCACGAGGTTCAACGCGTCTTCGGTCTCTGACCGAAGACCTTGGGTACGCCGCTTCGCGGGGAACGCGCGCGGGCAAGCCCGCGCGCTCCTTGCCGGTTAGCGAGCGCTTTCGGCGCACGAGTGGGGGTGCTGAAGCATCCCCACTCGCGTGAGTTCGCCTCCGGCTAAGGCCGCTTCGCGTGCCTTAGCCTCCGGCCCTGGGTTGCAGGAGGAGTAAGTTTTTCTTCTAGAGCAGACGCCGGGAGCGCGTGAAGGGGCTCCAGGCGAATTGCTCCCACGTGGTACCGCCGCACATGGGGCACCGGGGTAGGGCGCGCACGATTGTCACGCCGTAGCCGCACTGGGAACAGTGGAATTCGCCTTTCACCGTCTGCCCGGTGGCCCAGAACTCGACATAGTCGTCGGTAGCCGTCCGCGACGTTTCGGTCCCCTGCGTCATCCTGACCCCCTTAGAGTATCCCGACGAACGCCCGTCCTACAGAGGTCCTCTCCCCGGCCAGAGCGTGCAAACACCCGACGAGACCCCCGATCCCTATCTGACACCCCCAGCCGAGGAGGAGGACGACTGGCTGATTGCGCCGCAGCCTCGGCCTTCGAGGACGTTCGAGCAGATCTGGGGCTGGGGCCATCAGCTCACCTGGATCTCCGCCCTCATCCTGACGATCTCGGCGTTCACGGATTGGTACGTCGGCTCGGGGGAAGGCCCGACCACCAGCGTGATCGGCTGGCACACGGGAGCCCTCGGCAAGCTCGTCTTCTTTATTGGGCTGACGGTGCTCGCGCTCGTTGTCCTGCGCGAATCGGGAATCGAATTGCCGGCCACCGTCCCGGAGAGCCTGGTCGTAATCGCGCTCGGGGCACTCTCCACGGTCTTCGTCCTGATCCGGCTGATCGCCGTCCCGGACGAGTTCTTCGGCTGGCACGGGCGCGGGATCGGGATCTTCATCTCTCTGCTTGCCTCCCTCGCCGTAATCGCAGCCGGTTTGTTACGAGCAGGCGAAGAGCTGTAGCGACAAGCACGCCGAGCACTGCCCCGCCGATGATGTCGAGCGGATAGTGGACACCGACGTAGACGCGTGAGAACGCGACCGCGGTTGCGAGGAGGAACAGAAACGGGGCAAATCGCGGGAATGCGAACGTGAGCATCGTCGCGGCGGCGAAGCTTAGCACTCCCCACCGCCGCCAAACCGCACAGAGCACGAACGCGATCACGATCCAAAGCAGACCGAGCCTTCCGGCATAAGAGAGACCCTCGAAGACTGGATTCAGCCAGCCCGTGCGGTGGTGGACGACCCAGCGCTCGAGGTGGCGATCCGCGGAGATCAGGCCGGAACGATCTGCTTCGTTTGCTCGATCAATGCGCGCAGGTCGAACGGCTTGCCCACGAAGCCCTGGGCCCCGCGCTCGGCCGCTTCAGGGCCGGCGTCGAGCTGTCCGCTGAACATCACGACCGGAATCGAACCAACCCCGTGCCGCTCCTGCACACGGCGCAACATCTCCCAGCCGTCGACCTGGGGCATCATCACGTCGAGCAGGATGAGATCTGGAGCTTCGTCCTCGAGCGCTGCGAGTCCGTCCTCCGCGTTCGCCGCCTCGCGAACTGCGTAACCCTCCATCTCCAGGTTGATCCGCACGACCTCGCGCACCTGCGCATCGTCGTCGACGAGCAGCACGAGCGGCCCGCGCGCGGGCTTGCCCGGGCCCGACCGCTCGAGGAACGCTTCGAGGTCGCCGCGCTTGTACCGGCGATGGCCACCCGGCGTGTAGAAGGCCGGCACGCGGCCGACATCCGACCACTTTCGGATGGTGCTCTGGGCGACGCCGAGGAACTTCGCCGCTTGACCGAGCGTAAGCCAGTCGCTCTCGCCCGCAGGGGCCCGACGGGGATCTCGTGTCGTCACCCCTCGAATCTACCCAAATATGCCGCTTCTTTACACCTGGCCCGTTGCCGGTCTTTGCGAAACCTGGCCTTCAGGGGCTGATGGTGGATCCGGGACTCCCTCCGATCGGGAGGTGCAACGTTCGCTGGATCGTGATCGTCGAGCCCGGTTTCGGGTTGTCGTGGAGCGCCTGGCCGAGGGCCACGCCTAGGAGGAACACGAGCAGAGCGAGTCCTACGCGAATCCCCCACCGGGTCGCCTCATCGCGGCGGCGCCGTCGCCGGCGTTCCCGGCGCTCGACCGGCGAGAGTGCGCTCACGGCGCGTAGTCGATGGCGCCGCGCTGATACAGGTGGAACGCAGCGTCCTGCACGATTGCGAGCGTGCGCGGCCAGCCCGGTGTGGCGGCATGTTCGGAGACGACGGCTCGCGTCCAAGCGTCGGCGCGCTCGTATGCGGCGGCCAACTCGCCGAGCGTGAAGGTCTGGCCGACGCGCCGGCGCAGCTCGTCCGTCACGAGTTCCAGCTGCACCCTCAGACGTTCGCCGGCGGTCGCGTCACGCGACGCGTCCTCGAAACGGCGATAGCCGTCCTTCCACTCGCGCCGCACAGCGTCCAGAACGGTTGCCACGCCCGCCCGATTATCCGCTAACGGGTGCAGCAAACACCGGGCCAGAGAGGTTCGAGCTCCCGGATCACCTGCTCGCCGAGCTCGTAGCCCGGGCGCGCGAGGGCGAACGCCACATGCGCGTGCAGGCACTTGAGGCTGCCGGCGCCCGCGCCTGAACCGCCCACTCCGAGCTCGAGTTCGGGACGCAACCGGCGCTGCTCCTCGTGCGCTTCCGACAGGCTCGCGCCGAGCTTCGCGTCCTCGGCCGCGGCGCGTGTCCACCGCTCGACGCCGCCCGCCGCCTCCAGGCGGGAGACCGCCGCAACGAGGTGGGGGCAGGTCAGCCAGAACGTCGTCGGGAACGGCTCCCCCGTGTCGTCGAAGGCGGACTGCTCCGTGACCGCAGGCCGTCCGAAGGGACAGCGCACGACGACACGCCGGAATGCCCGCGGGGGCCTTCCTAGCTGTTGCTCGACAACGGCGCGGTCACTTTCCACCGTCGACGATCTTAGAGTGCGCCTTCTCCCAGGCTTTGATGCCCTTGACGATGAAGAGGTGATCGCCGGGGCGGATGTACCCGAGCTGCCGTGCTTGGTGCGAGAGAGCGTCAAGGCTCGCCGATGCCTGTATCCGCTGCTGCAACGCGTGCTTCTCGGCGGCGAGCTCTGCGACCTCGGCCCGGCGCGACTGGAGATCGTGGCGGGTTGAGAGCCAGCTGCGCAGCGGGTGGTAGTACGCGTACCCGATCAACGCGATGAGCGCGACAACGAGCCACCGCCGCGCAAGCGTGGCGACGGGAGGACGACGAGAGCGAACCGCGGCCATGGGCCGCGCATTCGGCGGAGCTCTTCGAGCTCCTGCGACGGTGCCGCGCGAAAGCTTCGCTTTCGCGCGGCCGTTAGGCGACGTCGACTTTGATGACGTTCGTGGAGCCGGGGATGTTGACGGCCGTCCCCGCGGTAATGACGACCGTGTCGCTGGGTGCGACGAGGCCGCTTGCCTTCGCGGCGTCCAGGGAGCGGTTCCACAGATCCTCGACGTCCTTGCATTCCGGGATCCAGATCGGGGTCACGCCCCACTCGATCGCCATCTGGTTCACGGACCAGAGCTTGTGCGTCAGCGCGAGGATCGGCCGCGTCGGACGTAGGCGCGCGACGGCGGAGGCGGTCCGCCCCGTGAACGTCGGCACGAGCAACGCCGAAGCGCCGAGCGCCTCTGCAAGATCGCAGGCAGCGTTCGACATCGCGTTCCCGATCGTCGGGTCCTCGGTCGCCTCGGGGATCTGATGGCGATAGCCGAGGCTCGGCTCGATCGCACGGGCGATCCGGTCCATTGTTTGGACGGCCTGCACCGGGTAGTCGCCCACCGCCGTCTCGCCCGAGAGCATGACCGCCGAGGTGCCGTCGAGGATCGCATTCGCGACGTCGCTCGCCTCCGCGCGCGTCGGCTCGGGATGGTGGATCATCGATTCGAGCATCTGGGTGGCGGTGATCACCGGCTTCCCGCGGTCCAGCGCGTGGAGGATGATCCGCTTTTGCACGAGCGGGACGAGAGCTGGGCCGATCTCCACACCGAGGTCGCCGCGGGCAACCATGACCGCGTCCGTCTCCGCGAGGATGTCGTCGAGCGCGTCGACCGCCTCGGCCTTCTCGATCTTCGCGATCACGTGCGCCGTCGAACCTTCCTGCTCGAGCAGCGCCTTCAGATCGCGCACGTCCGCCGGGGACCGCACGAAGGAGAGCGCGATGAAGTCGCAACCGAGCTTGAGCGCGAACTCGAGATCTTCGAGGTCCTTGCGCGTCAGCGCGGGGATCGGGATCGGTACTCCGGGGAGGTTGACTCCCTTGTGGGAGCTGACCGCACCACCGACGAGGATGGCGCAGCGCGCCCGCCCGGCGTCCACCTCCTCGACATGGAGCCGGATCATGCCGTCGTCGATCAGCACCTCGTGCCCGGGCTGCAGGACCTCGCCGATTGCCGCCGGCGCGATCGGCAGCTCACCCGCCTTGCCGTTGGCGCCCATGACGAGCGTGATCTCGTTCCCCTGGGTGAGCTGCATTGGCGCCGAGAGATCGCCGACGCGGAACTTCGGCCCCTGCAGGTCGCCGATCAGCGCGAGCGGCCGGCCCGCCCGCTCCTGCGCCTCGCGGACGAGTCTCGCGCGCGTGGAGTGGTCGTCATGCGCGCCGTGCGACAGATTGAGCCGGGCGGCGTCCATCCCGGCGTCGACCAGCGCATCGAGGAACTCGGGAGACGAAGAGGCCGGGCCGATGGTGGCGACGATCTTCGTGCGGCGCGGGCTTTCAGATGCCACAGACGCAATGTAGCGAGCGCGTACGTCAGTGCTGTGCTTGGTCTACCGCTTCGCGCGCGGAAATGCCTGCCAGCCCGGATACACCGCTGCGTCACCCAGTTCGTCCTCGATACGGAGCAGTTGGTTGTACTTCGCAACCCGATCCGTCCGCGACGGCGCGCCTGTCTTGATCTGCCCCGTGCCCGTGGCGACCGCGAGGTCGGCGATCGTCGTGTCCTCGGTCTCGCCGGAGCGATGGGAGATGACGACGCCGTAGCCGTTCGACCGCGCCAGTTCGATGGTGTCGAGGGTCTCCGTCAGCGTCCCGATCTGGTTCACCTTCACGAGGATCGCATTGGCAACGCTCTCGTCGATCCCGCGCTGCAGCCGCTCGACGTTCGTGACGAAGAGGTCGTCGCCGACGAGCTGAAGGCGGTCGCCGAGCCGTTCTGTCATCGATTTCCACGCGCCCCACTCGTCCTCGGCAAGGCCGTCCTCGATCGAGACCACGGGATGGCGGTCCGCGAGGGTCGCGTACAGGTCGATCAGCTCGTCCGCGCTCAGGATCGTCCCCTCGCGCTCGAGGTGGTAGCCACCGTCACGGTAGAGCTCTGTCGAGGCCGGGTCGAGTGCAATCCCGACGCGGTCGCGATGGCCGACGCGCTCGGCTGCCTCCAGCACCGCCTCGACGGCGGCCTCACTCGAGGCGAGATCCGGCGCGAACCCACCCTCGTCGCCGACGCCGGTCGCGAGGCCTCGCTCGTGGAGGACGTCCTTGAGGGCGTGGAACACTTCTGCGCCGACCCGCAGCCCCTCCGAGAAGGAGTCCGCGCCCGCCGGGACGAGCATGAACTCCTGCAGGTCGAGCGAGTTCTGGGCGTGCGCGCCACCGTTGACGACGTTCATCATCGGAACGGGCAGGACGTGCGCGTCGACACCGCCGATCCACCGGAACAGCGACACGCCCGAGTGGGCGGCGCCCGCCTTCGCGGCGGCGAGCGAACAGCCGAGGATCGCGTTGGCCCCGAGCCGCGACTTGTTCTTGGTCCCGTCGAGCTCGATCAGTGTCGCGTCCAGCGCGCGCTGCTCTGCGGCGTCGAGCCCGCGAACGGCGTCGGCGATCTCCGTCT
>WNGE01003400.1_pt1 | contig 18814 bp, 20 predicted proteins | sample 5400651 | NCBI WGS metagenome assembly WNGE01 (sample SAMN13153370, study PRJNA577476) | soil metagenome | isolation source: 60 cm soil or saprolite under grassland replicate 2 | place: USA:California | collected 2016-06-15
TCACCGAGCCGACCTCCCAGCCGTTGCCGAGGATCGCGCCGACGTGCCCCTGCGACATGATCGCGTCCTGGTCGGACTCGTCCTTGGTCGCGCCGCCGACCGAGTACTGCGTCGACAGCTTCTGCCACTGGGTGAGCCCCTGCTGTGCCTCAGAACTGCTCAGGGTGCCCTGCCACTTGCCGCCCTGCTGCTCGGCGATCTTGCCGCCGGCGCCGTAGACGAACGACATCGCGGCGTACCAGTTCTTGCCAGGTGAGTAGAACGCGGAGAAGTTCGGGTCGCTCGACTTCGAGGCCTTCACCTTGTCCAGGGCGCTGAAGAGCTCGTCGAGTGTGGTGGGCGCCGCCGTCACGCCGGCCTTCTGGAACAGATCCTTGCGATAGATGACCACGCGGCTGCCCGCGTAGTAGGGGACGGCCTGCAGCTTGCCGTCCGGCGAGGTCCCCGAATCGGCCAGGCCTTGCAGCCAGGTACCAGAGTTCTCGAACTGGGCCTTCGCCGCAGTGAGGTCGGCGAACGCGCCGCCGGCGATGTAGGACGCGGTCTGTGTGTTGCCGAGCTCGACGACGTCCGGGATGCCGGAACTGCCGGCGAACGTCGAGTCGAGCTTGGTCGTGTAGTTCGACCACTGCTGCCACTGGACGTTCACCTTCGCGCCGGTGGCTTGCTCGAAGCGCTGGTTGGCCTGGTTGACGACGTCCGGCCAGCCCTTCTGCGCGTCGCTCTGCAGCCAGACGCTGATCGTCTTGCCGGCGCCACTCGTGCTGAGCAGTCCAGCAGCTTTGGACGTGCTCGGCTGCGTCCCCGAGGGGGAGCTCGAACTGCAGGCCGACGCGATCACCGCCACGGCTGCGGCCAGGGTTGTTACCGCCACGATTCTGCGCTTCACGCCGGCCTCCTCGAGATTTGTTTAGACCAATCGGGAGATTGGCATAGACAACTTCCGGTGTCAAGGGAAAGCACGGTGAGAACGGCGGTCGTTACCGGACCGAGTTCAGCGCGGCTCGCAGAGTGCGATGTTCGGACGCCCGCAGCCGTGCGCTATCGGGCGAAAGGCCGCCCACCAGGTGCAGGACCGCGGCGCGGGCATTCCAGTCGCAGGCGACAAGCCCGGCGCGCGCGACATCGTCCGGGCAGCCGGCGATCTCGGCGACGATCCCGACCGCACGGCCGCGCAGCTTCGTGTTGGCTGCCACGACGTCGACCATGACGTCGCCGTGCACCCTGCCCATCAGGTTCATCGCGGTCGTGGTCAGCGCGTTGAGCGCGAGCTTCTGCGCGGACCCGGCGGACAGCCGCGTCGATCCGCGCAGCACCTCGGCACCCACCACGACCTCGATGGCGACCTTCGCGAGCCGCGCCAACGGCGAGCCGCCTGTGTTGACGACCGCCACGACGTCGACGCCCAGTGTCGTCGCGGCTTCGGCGAGACCGAGCGTGTACGGCGTGCTGCCACTGGCCGCGACTGCGACCAGCACATCGCCCGGCACGAGCGCGAGTTCGGCAAGATGTGTCGACGCCTGCGCGGTGTCGTCCTCGTCCCAGTCGGTTCCGGCCGGACCGCCGGCGACCCGGACGACCACCTGGCCGTCGGGCAGCCCGAACGTTCCGGGCAGCTCGGCGGCCTCGGTCAACGCGATGCGTCCGGAGGTCCCGGCTCCGGCGAAGATCAGCCGCCCGCCGTCGCGCATCCGGTTCGCGATCAGTTCAGCGGCATGGACGATCTGCTCGGTGGCGTCGCGCACCGCCGGGACGACGCGGCGCTCGGCGTCCAGGAGAAGCGCGACCACCTGCTCGGGCGGCAGCTCGTCCAGTTGCGGGTTCACGGACGCTCCAGCAGCCGCGCGGCCTCGGCGAGCAGCCCCGGGGCAATCCCTCGCGTGCGCACGAGCGGGATGCCGGGCGGCAACCCGTCAGCAGGCCACCCGACGTCGACGATCACCGAGTCATGATGCCGCACCGCGGCGTCGAGCACGTCGCGCTGCCACGGGTGACGGCCCGGATCGCGCACGACGACGATGAGCGGGCGGCTGCCTGCCCGCGACAGGATCGCGTCGGCGCTGATCGGCCCGTCGACGGAGATGGTGTCGCCCGTGATCAGCTCAGCGAGCGACCAGGGCAGCTCGCCGGTGGCCACCCCGTTCGGCGACCGGCACTCGACCACGAGCGGGTCGTCCAGTCGCGGCAAGACGCCGCGCACCTCGACGCAGCGCGCGGCGACGCCGTCCATGGCGGGCGCGACGGTCTCGGCGGTCTCGGCGCCGGCCGTCGCGAGCGCTGCCGTCCGGCGCGCGGCGTCGGCCAGCCGCTCGACGGACAGCCGGCCGTCGTCAACTGCCTGCACGCATGCGGCCACGATCGGCTCGACCAGTGGGCCGGCGTCCTGCGCACCCGTCTCGATCGCGTCCGCGCCCGCCGCCAGCGCGCGGACGAAGCCGTCGACGATCCCGATCGTGTCGGCCACGGCGCGCATCTCCAGCGCGTCGGTCATGATCGTGCCGGTGAAGCCGAGGCGTTCGCGCAGCAGTCCGGTCGTGATCGGCCGGCTGACCGTGGCGAGCGCGTCCGGATCCAGCGCGGGCACGAACAGGTGCCCGGTCATGATCGCCCTCGTGCCGGACGCGATGGCTGCGCGAAACGGCTCGAGCTCGGCCGCATCGAACTCTTCGCGGCTGCGCGTCACGGTTGCCACGCCGTGGTGCGAATCCGCGGCCGTCGCGCCGTGGCCTGGAAAGTGCTTCGCGCACGCGGCGACTCCGGCGCGTTGCAGGCCCCGGACGGCCGCGGCGACGTGCCTGGCGGCCACGGCCGGATCGGCGCTGAACGAGCGAGCCCCGATGACCGGGTTGCGCGGATCGAGGTTCACGTCCGCCACCGGGGCGAGGTCGACCGTGACCCCGGCCGCCGCGAGACGGACGCCGATCGCGAAGTACGCAGCTTCGGTGCTCGCCAGATCGTCGAGGGCGCCCAGCGCGGCAGCGCCAGGACTTGCGCTGCCGCGCCGGGCGTCCAGCCGCGTGACGTCGCCGCCCTCTTCGTCGAGGGCGACGACGACATCGCGGCCCGCGGCGGCACGCAGCTCGCGCGTCAGGCGCGCGACGCCGGTACCGTCGCCGATGTTGGAACCGAACAGGACGACCCCGCCAAGACCGTCCGCGAGCGCCTGGGCCAGCCAGCGCGGCACGTCCGGCCCGGAGAAGCCGGCGAGCAGGCAGCCGAGAGCGAGGCGGCGGACTTCGGCAGCCAAACTGTCCCCCAGTCGAAAATGGACTAGACAAATTTCGGTCACGTGCTTGGAGTCGGACTGTAAATGGTGTAGACATTTTCTGTCTAGGGGCGTGGGCGACCGATTCGGTCATCGAGGACCGGATCCGTCGGACACGCCCTAGTGATGCCGTGGATCAGGGAAGGACCGCCGTGACTGCCGCAGCGAGCCCGATCGAGCCGCGCGAGCCGAAGTACTACCTCGTCAAGCGGCACCTGCTCGAGATCATCGAGACGCTCGAGCCAGGCGCGCCGGTGCCGACCGAGCGCGAACTCACCGTCGAGCTGGCCACGTCACGCACGACCGTGCGGCAGGCGCTCAGCGAGCTGGTCGGCGAGGGCCGGCTGATCCGGCGGCAGGGTTCGGGCACGTTCGTCGCCGAACCGAAGATCGTCTGGCCGTTCCAGATGACGAGCTTCACCGAGCAGGCGGCCGCAAACGGTTTCGTCGCCTCGGCGAAGTTGCTTGCGGCAGAGCGGATTCGCGCATCGGGCGAGATCGCGACCCGGCTGAACCTGCGATCCAGCGCGTTCGCCTATCGCATCGAGCGACTGCGACTCGCTGACGACATCCCGATGGCCGTCGAGACGTCACACCTTTCGGTCGCGGCATTTCCCGGGCTGATCAAGCACCTGCGGCAGACGTCCTCGCTGTACCGGGTGTTGGCTGATGTGTACGACGTGGTGCCCGTCTCGGCGGAGGAATCCATCGAGACCGCTGCGGCGTCACCCCGCGAAGCTGCACTGCTCGGCACGGACACCGGGGCGCCCATGCTCATCCTGAGCCGGCACAGCTTCGAGATCGACGGCACGCCAGTCGAGTGGGTCCGCAGCTGGTATCGGGGCGATCGGTACCGGTTCGTCGCGCACTTGTCGACGGCCTGACGGTTACGCCGCGGCCGCTGCCTGCGCCGCGCGCACCAGGGCCTCCGAACGTCGCGTGCGCAGGCCGTCGGCGGTCAGCACCGCGAGCGCGACCCAGACCAGCCCGAACCCGATCCACCGCTCCGGCGGCATCTTCTCGTGGACGATGCCCACACCGACAGCGAACTGGATGACCGGAGCGAGGTACTGCACCAGGCCCATCACCGACAGCGGCAACCGGCGCGCGGCTGCGCCGAAGAACAGCAGCGGGATCGCCGTGATCGCGCCGGTCAGCACGAGCAGGGACGCGTTGCCGGCGCCGTGGTGAGCGAAGACCAGCGAGCCGTGCAGTTGGATGACGATCAGCGTCGCGAGTGCCGGCACTGCGAGGAAGCCCGTCTCGATCGCCAGCGACTCGACCGCGCCGACCGAGACGCGCTTCTTGAAGTACCCGTAGAGCCCGAACGAGGTCGCCAGCGTGAGCGCGATCCATGGCAGCCGCCCGTAGCTGACGGTCAGCACAACGACCGCCACCGAGGCGATGCCGACGGCGACCCACTGCGTGCGGCGCAGTCGCTCGTGCAGCAGCACGACGCCGAGCAGGATCGTGAACAGCGGATTGATGAAGTAGCCCAGGCTCGTCTCGACGACGTGCTTGCTGTTCACGCCCCAGATATAGGTGCCCCAGTTCACCGACACGGCGACCGCAGCGCAGCCGAGCAGGATGCGCTTCTCGCGATCGGCCAGGATCGTGCGCACCGTCGACCACGCGCGCGCCCTCCAGAGCAGGATGGCCACGAACGCCAGCGACCACAGCATCCGGTGCGCGAGGATCTCGATTGCGCTCGCAGGCTTCAGCAGTGGCCAGTAAAGGGGAAACAGCCCCCACAGCAGGTAGGACGTGACGCCGTAACCGAGACCGCGGCGGCGCTCGGCCTCAGACTGCACGAGGAGATCGTCTCAGCTCACGCGTGCCGCCACGCGGTCCAGTTGCCACCAGGTGGCCCGGGCAGGCCGCGACCGCGTGAACTCAAGCGCGATAATCTGGTCGTACGGGCGGCAAAGTCCGCCGGCGCCGGCTCCTTAGCGGCCGATGAACAGCTTGAGCAGCACGAGCAGATCGGTGTCGTGCAGTGGCTCGAGCAGGGCGTTCGACAGGTCGAAATAGGTACGCAACGGGCTGATGTACCACTGGCCGCCCGACTGTGTTACGTCGATGCCGATGTTGGGGATGCCCTCGGCGAACCGCGTGAGTGCGGCCGTCTCCTCCGAAGTGAGCGGCTTAGCGGTGAACGGCCCGGAGTTGAGCAGCGAGACGAGCTGGTTCGCGCAGAAGTTCCGGTAGTCACCGTCGACCGTGATTCCCAGGCACTTGCCGTTGATCGCGACCGTCGTCTCATGGTCAGGCACGGCAACGGTGATGCTCTTGAGCGACACCCTCGTCGCGTCGCCAGCCTGCTTCGACGTCAGTTGCAGATCCTTGACCGTGAACGTGGAATCCGGCGACGCGGTGGCGCTCTTCAGGATCAGCCCGCCGTAGTCGTGCACGACCGCGTCCTCGTCTGGCGACGCGAGCTCGATCAGGCGCCGGAAATCGTTCTGGGACGTGGCTACTACCGCTTGCTTCACCGCGTCTTCGGCCGAGCCCGCACCCTTGGGCGCGACGTAGTCGCCGGGTCCGGGATTGCCGGCGCCGCCGCTGTGCGCAGCGTTGTCGGCGATCGTGTACAGCAGGCTCGGGTACCACTTGCCCTTGATCTTCTGCGCAGCGATGCGGATCGGCTCGCCGTCATTTTTCGCGATGGCGTCGCCGATGTTGATCGCCTGGTGCGTCGCCGCGCTGCTCGGCACGCCGTTCGGGAAGGCGAGCTTGACGTACTCGTCGGTGAGGGGGACCTTGCGCAGATCGGCGTTGATCGTGATCGTCCCGCCGGTCAGCTGCACGACCTTGACGTGGTCGTTGATCGTCTCCTCGCCCTGACCGAACGTGAGGTTCTGCACGGTGACGTCGACGCCGGACACGTTCGATGCGTCGGCCGTGGTCTTGAGCAGGTGCAGGCGCTTGGCCTGGTCGATCGACTCCTTGATCGGGCCGAGCAGTGACGCGCGCTCACCCGGCGGAAGGTGGTCGAGGATGCCGAGCAGGTCGGACTTGTTCAGGTCCGCGACCAGCGACGTGATCGCCGCTCGGGGCGTTGCAGCACCCTGATAGCCGGACTGCGTGTCCGACACGGCGAGGTACGTCGCGGTGCCCCCGCCGATCACGGCGGCCGTGACGACGGCGGCGAGCAGCGTCGCACGCCCACGTCGCTTCGGCCGGGATCCGGGCACGGGTGGGCCTAGCTGCTCCCACGGCCCCTGCGGGGGTGGCATCCACGGCCCTTGCTGTTGCGGCGGCTGCCAGTAACCCGGCTCCTGCGGCGGCTGCCACTGGCCAGGCTGCTGCGGCGGCTGCCATTGGCCGGGCTGCTGCGGCGGCTGCCATTGGCCGGGCTGCTGCGGCGGCTGCCAGTAACCCGGCTGCTCCGGTGGCGGCCATTGGCCAGGCTGCTGCGGTTGCTGCGGGGGTGCCGGTTCTGGCGGCGGCCAGCCGGACGGCGGAGGGCCCCACTGCGGTTGCTGTGGGTCTGATTCGCCCGGCGAGTCCGGTGGCTGCGTCATCGTCGATCCCCCTGGGTCTGCGATTGGCGGAATTGGAACATCAAAGTCAGGCTGGCTGCGAGCAGTACGGCGGCGTCGCCGATCAGCGTCACGGCGGGGCCCAGCGCAACCACGCTCACCCCGGCGTCGCCATGGTGGAGCAGCACGGCGCTCGCCACTGCCGCCGACCAGCCCGCAGTGACCACAGCAAGCACGGTGGCAACCCGGCGGGACGCGGCAACGGCAGCGACGACGACCCCGGCGCAGCACAGGCCGATCAGCGGCCAGGCGCGGACGGCGAGATCGCTCACTCCGTGGAATCCGATCAGCCGGTTGAGCACGCCGAACGAGGCGTAGCTGTTACGCAGGACGTCCCCGGACCGAAGCCACGGCAGGAACGTGCCGAGCAACACGCCGACGAGACCGGCGGCGCCCACCGAATATGCGAGCGTCGTCGACGACCGCTCGGAAGTCATGGTCAGCATCCTGTGGTGATCACCGGCAAAGGGTATGCCTTGCTGCTGACGCGCGCCTGGTCGACGGGCTAGCGGACGAGCGGTGAGACGTCTTCCGGATTAGGGCGAGTGGCTCGCAGATCGAGCTCCATCCAGACAGCCGGGACGCGCAGCGGAATGAAGCCGACCCGCTCGTACACGCCGTGTGCGTCTCGCGTGCCGAGCAGGAAGCGTGGCACGCCGAGCCCTGTCAGGTGATCGATGACCGCCCGCATCAGCCAGGTGCCGATGCCCTTGCCGCGCCACGCCTCGTCGACTACCACGTCGCCGATGAAGGCGAAGGACGCGAAGTCGGTGGTGGCGCGGGCCAGCCCGATCTGCTCACCGCCGGGCGCGTACACGCCGTACGAGTGCGAGTTGGCGATTGAGCGCTCGATCGTCGTGCGGTCGCGGTCATTCGCCCAGTAGGACGCGGCCAGCCACGCGCAGATGCGGTCAATCTCAATGCGCGATGCGTCGTCGCTGATGACCAGCCCGTCGTCGCGGGTCAGCGTGAAAACGGTGCCGCTCATCGGTCCATCCTGCCGGACCGGTTCAAGCCGGCTCGCGGGCCACTTGCGGCTGAATGGCTGCTAGGCGACATGCCAGGTGTCGTTGCCGTGCAGCAGCTTCTCCAGGGCCGCGGCGTCGCCGGGCGCCTGAGCCTTCGCCTGGTCGAGCTGGCCGACCATCAGCGAGTCGTAGGTCGGACGTTCGACCGCGCGGAACACGCCCATCGGCGCGTATCGCGAGTCGACCGACGACAGCCGCGACAGCGCGAACGCGTAGGCCGGGTCGTCGGCGTGTGCGTCGTGGACGACCACTCGCGGATCGTCCTCTGCGACGCCCTCGTCGATCGCGAGCGCTCCCGCGCCCGAGCGCACGACAGCCTTGGAACCGTCGGCACCGAAGCGCAGCGGCTCGCCGTGCTCCATGCGGATCGTCCAGTCGTCACGCGTGTCTGCGTCCTTGAGAACCTCGAAGGCGCCGTCATTGAAGATGTTGCAGTTCTGGTAGATCTCGACCAGCGCGGTGCCGGAGTGGTCGGCCGCCGCGCGCAGCACCGACGTCAGGTGCTTGCGGTCGGAGTCCAGCGTGCGCGCGACGAACGTGGCCTCGGCGCCGAGCGCCAGCGAGACCGGGTTGAACGGGTTGTCCAGGGATCCGAACGGCGTCGACTTGGTGATCTTGCCGAGCTCGGATGTCGGCGAGTACTGGCCCTTGGTCAACCCGTAGATGCGGTTGTTGAACAGCAGGATCTTGAGGTTGACGTTGCGGCGCAGCGCGTGGATGAGGTGGTTGCCGCCGATCGAGAGCGCGTCGCCGTCGCCGGTGACGACCCATACCGACAGGTCCGGACGCGACGACGACAGCCCGGTGGCGATCGCCGGCGCGCGCCCGTGGATCGAGTGCATGCCGTAGGTGTTCATGTAGTACGGGAATCGCGACGAGCAGCCGATGCCGGAAACGAACACGATGTTCTCGCGCGGGATGCCGAGTTCGGGCATGAAGCCCTGCACCGCGGCGAGGATCGCGTAGTCACCGCACCCGGGGCACCAGCGAACTTCCTGGTCGGTCTTGAAGTCCTTGGCCTTCAGGCTGAGCTTTCCGCCCGGGGATTCAGACACTGCTGATCACTCCTTGCAACATGTCGCCGAGCTCGGTGGAGAGGAACGGCATCCCTCGCACCTGGGTGAAGCTGATCGCGTCGACGAGGAACCGCGAACGGACGAGCTGAGCTAGTTGTCCTAGGTTCATCTCAGGAATCACGACCCGGTCGTAGCGAGCCAGCACCTCGCCGAGGTTGGCCGGGAACGGGTTGAGGTGGCGCAGATGCGCCTGGGCGACCGGGTAACCCGCGCGGCGCACGCGACGAGCCGCGGCACCGATCGGGCCGTACGTGGAACCCCAGCCGAGCGCGAGGACGCGCGCTTCGCCGGACGGGTCGTCGACTTCGAGCGGCGGGATGCTGCGGGCGATGCCGTCGACCTTCGCCTGCCGCGTCCGCACCATGAAGTCGTGGTTGTCGGGGTCGTAGCTGATGTTGCCGGTGCGGTCGGCCTTCTCGATGCCGCCGACGCGGTGCTGCAGCCCCGGCGTACCCGGCACCGCCCACGGCCGGGCCAGCGTCTCGGGATCGCGCAGGTAGGGCAGGAACTCGCCGTCCGGCCCGTTCGGCTCGGTGGCGAACTCGACGCGCAGGTCGGGCAGGTCTTCAACTACCGGCACCTGCCACGGCTCGGCGCCGTTCGCCAGATAACCGTCGGACAGGAAGAACACCGGCGTGCGGTACGTCAGCGCTATGCGTACCGCCTCGAGAATCGCGTCGAAGCAGTCACCCGGCGAGCGTGGCGCCACGATCGGTACCGGCGCCTCGCCATTGCGTCCGTACATCGCCTGCAGCAGGTCGGACTGCTCGGTCTTGGTCGGCAGTCCGGTGGACGGCCCGCCACGCTGGATGTCGCAGATGATCAGCGGGATCTCGAGCGACACGGCCAGCCCGATCGACTCGCCTTTGAGTGCGATGCCCGGCCCGGACGACGACGTGACGGCCAGCGCCCCGCCGAACGACGCCCCGATCGCGGCGCCGATGCCCGCGATCTCGTCCTCGGCCTGGAACGTCCGCACGCCGAAGCGCTTGTGCTTGGACAGCTCGTGCAGGATGTCGGACGCCGGCGTGATCGGGTACGCGCCGAGGAACAGTGGCAGCCCGGACCGCTGCGAGGCGGCGATCAGCCCGTACGCGAGGGCCATGTTGCCGGTGATGTTCCGGTAGGTACCCGCGGGCAGGGGGGCGGGCTTGACCTCGTAGGTGACCCCGAACGCCTCGGTGGTCTCGCCGTAGTTCCACCCCGCCTTGAACGCGGTCACGTTCGCCTCGGCGATTGCCGGCTTGTTCGCGAACTTCTGCCGGAGGAACGTCAGCGTGCCCTCGGTGGGACGCGAGTACATCCACGACAACAGGCCGAGCGCGAACATGTTCTTGCTGCGCCCGGCGTCCTTGCGCGAGAGTTCGGTGTCGGCCAGGGCGTCGAGCGTCAGCTGCGTGAGGTCGACGGCGTGCACGGTGAACCGGTCGAGCGTGCCGTCCTCCAACGGGTTGCTCTTCCAGCCGACGCGGGCCAGCGCGCGTTCGGTGAAGTCGTGCGTGTCGACGATGATCGTTCCGCCGCCGGGCAGGTCGGCAAGATTCGCCTTGAGGGCGGCCGGGTTCATCGCGACGAGGACGTCGGGACGGTCGCCCGGGGTCAGGATGTCGTGATCGGCGAAGTGCAGCTGGAACGACGAGACGCCGGGTAGCGTGCCGGCAGGAGCCCGGATCTCAGCAGGGAAGTTGGGCAGCGTCGACAGGTCGTTGCCGAAGGTGGCGGTCTCCTGGGTGAACCGATCGCCGGTCAGCTGCATGCCGTCGCCGGAGTCGCCCGCAATTCGGATGACGACACGGTCGAGCTGCTTGACGTCCTTGGACATCAGAATGTCCCGCCTCCATGCTCTCCAGAGCTCTCACGAGCCAAAACGCCTGTCGCCAGCGTCAGCGTGCCGGCGCGAGCGTCGCGGGTACCAGCGCGGACGAGCCTGCGCGGTAAGAGCCGCATTGCTCCATCGTACGGAGGCTCACCTCGATTCACCCGTGGCATGCCTCACGAGCGGTGACGCCGTCGGTTGTGGATAACTTCCAACGCCACCGCGCGGAACTGCCTAGCGTGATCGTTTATGACCATGATTCGTGTGGACGCGGACACGCTGCGTCGCCTAGGTGCGGATCTCGTCGGGCTGGCCGGCCAGCTCGACGCCGATGCCAAGTCGCTCGCCGACAGGGTCGACGATCCGTTGATCGCGATCGCGCTCGCGGACGTCCAGCACGACTGGTCGAAGAAGCGCAACACGATCACCGGCTACCTGACCGATGCAGGCAACGCGGCAAAGCAGGCAGCCGACGCGTACTGCCACGCCGAGGGCGTGATCACGCGCGCCTCGACGCCGGGCGGTTCGCGATGATCCTCCGGTACCCGCACCTCGACCTGCCGCCGTATGGCCCCCTCGCAGCCGCGGTGTGCACCGAGGCGACTCGGCCACCCGGCTCGTCCGCCGACGTTCGCGCCGTGGCCGCCGCCCTCGCCCGCACGGCGCAGGCGCTACGCGACACGCTCGCGAAGTTGCAGGCGATCTCGACGGACGATTCGAGCTGGAGCGGTGCGGCAGCCGAGTCGTTCCGGGCGGCCGTCAAGGAGCCGGCGAAGTCGCACATCAACCAGGTGCCCGAACGCTACGACGGGTACGCACACCAGCTGATCAGCTACGCGTCGACGCTCGACGGCGCACAGGCGAGTTTCGATCTGCTGCGCGCCCGAGCCGAGGACGCGCTGAACGCGCACCGAGTGGCCAAGGCTGGTGGGCTCGCCGTCGACTGCGCAGAGCAGGAGTGCCGGGCCGCCGCGCTCAAGTTCCAGGCGTCCTACAACGAGTGGGTCGACGCCGCGAACCGATGCATCAACGGGCTCAAGAGCGTCGACAAGCACGACAAGCTGCACAACCCGCACGGCATCCACGCGGCTGCTGACGTTGTGTCGTCAGCAATGGGCGAGCTGTCCAGCCTGTCGAGCGTCCTCGCCCTCGTGTCGCTTCCGATCTGCCCGGAGCTGGCCGTCGTCCTGCTGGCGATCTCGACCGGGGCGTCGATGGTGAAGCTCGGTGCCGACGCGATGCGCGAGGCATACGGCGAGGACGTCGACTGGAAGACGTTCGCCTTCGACGCACTGGGCTCGATTCCGGCCGTCGGGACTGCGAAAGGCGTGCTGGCAGTGACCCGGCAGGCCCGGGCGGTCGAGGGCGTGGGCGCCAAGTTCGGCGGTGCGGCCCGAGCATTCGGCAAGCACATGGGTCGCCATTACCGGCATTCGCTCGTCCGCGATCCGGCGCAGGCGCTGCGCGAGCTCGACGAGGGCGGTGGCATCGCCGCGTCGGCGCGCCGCACGTCCTGGTCGCGAACTCGCGGAACGCTGCGGGACATCGACAAGCAGGAGCTTCTCGGCGACCCCCTGTCGGCGGCGAACGACGCGTGGGAGAACCGCGAACGCGGCTGGGGCCGAGCTACCGCCGGCGGCGTCGTCGACGTGACGTGGCGTCCGGTCGAGGTGGTGGTGCGCGACGTCAGCGACCTCGTCCGGCCGGTCGCGAACGCCGGGCAAGTGCGGTGACTGCCGTGACAGCCGCTCGGAACACCACCGGCCTGGCATTCGACCTGCCGGATGGGTGGTGGCGCCTCGACGTGCGCGGGCCACGCGTAGCCGATCGTGTCGATCAACTGCTCCGCGACGCGCTCGCCGCGAATGTGTCCGGCGGCGCCCGCGAGCGCGTGCGCTCGTCGGTGGAGCGGCTCGCCGCGCAGGGTGCGCACAGCCTCTTGCTGCGGCCCGGTGGCGATGTGCCGATCACTGCCGGGATATTCGCGCTCCCTCCATTCCGGTTCGCGGCCGCAGACCTGTACCGCGCTCTCGACGAGCGCGGCGAGGCCGTGGCACTGGGCGATCTCGATGACGTGCCGGTCGTGTCGATCGTTCGTCGCATGCCACCCGGACGTGGCGGCGCGATCGCGATCTTGCAGATCACCTACCTGGTGTGCGCCGACGGCGGCAGCGTCCTGCTCACGTTCGCCGCGGCCGACGAGGTCGAACCCGGCCGCGTGATACGGGAAGTTGCCCGCATCGTCTCGGCTGCCCGCGTCGTCCGGTAGCAACGGGATGTCGGGTTTAACTGTGGGCACGTCAGGTCAGTCCTGTTGTTGCCCCGTAAGGGCCTTCCTTGCGCGAACAGCAAGCGGTTAACCTCGTCAAGCGGTTGTCCGACCGGTCACTTTCGTCGGCTGGCATAGTGATCGTGACCATGATGGCCGGATCCGTGCAGATAGTTGGCAACACATGAAAGGGATTTCAAGCAACCCACGATGAGAACGTTCCCGACCGTGGTTGCACGTCTCGTACAGCTATCGGCAAGCGCATTCCGGAGGAGCTGACGTCAATGCAGGGCGATGTGGTGTTGCCGGCTTTCGAGATGGACTGTCGCGACTGGTTGGTGGTTACCCCAGACGAGGCCGGCATTCCGGAGGAGGTCGGCGGCGCGCCGTTGCTTGCCGTGCTCAGCACGGCCGTGATCGACCGCGACGACCTGGCGTCGGCCAGCGCCGTCCTGACGGTCGGCCTGCTCGACGACGACGCGCCTCCGGCAGTGCCTGCGTTCGACGACTCGGTCGCGGCCGAGGTGATCGAGATGGACCCGGACGATCGATCCGTGCGCTACCTCGCACCGTCGCCGGACGGTCGGCTGGCGTTGCTCGCGGAGTTCAGCGTCGACACCAACAGCGCTGAGGTACGCCGCCGGATCGAGGCGCTCATGTCGTCGTTCCGCTGGACCGCGTGACGGTGTCGCGCCCTTCTCTATAGTAACGATAGACATAGCACGGATTCGTCGGGCATACTGTCTTCGTGGTGCCTACCGAACACGGATTTCCCGCCGCGGGCGGGCTACTTGACGTGTTCTGGGTCAGCCGTCGGGCCAACGAGTTCGACGAGAGCTGTCGCGGCGAATAGCTGAGATCAGTCGGCGCCGGCGACGGTGCTGCCCTCCCGCATCGATTCGCTTGCCATCCTGGAGTTCTGGCTATGACTGCCGTTTCTCGCCTCGAAGCTGCACCCGGCGCGGTGCTCGATCCTGTCCAGCTCGTCGAGTTCACGCGCTTCCTCGCTGACGAGGTGCGCTCCGGCCGCTACCCGTTCGTCGAGTTCGACCCGCAGACCCGCTGGCACCAGCGCATCTATCGCGATCCGCGCGTCGACGTGTGGCTGATCAGCTGGCTACCCGAGCAGGGGACGCAGTTGCACGACCATGGTGGCTCGGCCGGATCGTTCACCGTCATCTCCGGCGTGCTCGCCGAAGCGGTCTACGTCCATTCCGGACGCGACGCCGGACTGCTGCGCGAGCGCGAGCACAACGCGGGACGCAGCATCGGCTTCGACCGGCGGTACGTGCACGACGTCCGCAACCTGTCCGACGCGCCCGCGATCAGCGTGCACGCCTACTCCGCCCCGCTGACGTCGATGACGTTCTATGACCTCCACGCGGGGGAGCTGGAGAAGCTCGCCACGCTGGTCACGGACGATCCCGAGCCCGGCGTGCGGCAAACGCGGTTGCAATGAGCAGGCGGTTCGGCTCGGTCGAGGAGTTGCTCGCCGACGCGCGCTCCCGCCTCTCGCGGCTTCGCCCGGCACAGGCCGCCGAGGCGGTGAGCGGCGGGGCGAGGCTCGTCGACATCCGCCCGGCATGGCAGCGGGAACGCGAAGGCGAGATCCCTGGCTCGCTGATCATCGAGCGAAACCACCTCGAGTGGCGGCTGCATCCGCGCTCTAACGCTCGGTTGCCGCTCGCTGTCGAGGGCCAGCGGTGGATCGTCGTGTGCAATGAGGGGTACACGTCCTCGCTGGCGGCCGACGCACTGCTGTCGCTCGGCATAGCGGCGACCGACATCGTCGGCGGCTACGCCGCGTGGCGTGCCGATGGATTGTCGACGACGCGCGGTGGCACGCCGGTCGAGCAGCTCGTCCCGGCCTAGCTCGCCCGGCGGCCGCCGAACTCCCAGTCGTGGATCTCGATGCTGGTGAACAGGCCGGCGCGGGCGAAGGGCTCTGCCGCGGCGAAGGCGTCGACGCTCGCCCGGTCGCGCATCTCGACCAGCATCGCGCTGCCTTGCCACTTGGTGCCGTCGTCGGACCGCAGTGCCCCGCGCACGATGAACTCGTCGGCGTGCTCGGCCAGGTACTGCCGATGCTCGCCGAGCAGCGCGTCGTGTTGCGCGCTCACCCCCGGCACGGCCTGGCTGAGGATTAGGAACCGGGGGAGCCCCGCCGGGTCGCCGGCGAAGTCCCACATGGTGCGTCCCAGGGCATTGCTCCATCGCCGGATAAACACGTCCGCATAGACGCCCGCGCGGTAGTTCGGTTCGTCGAACGCGAACGCACGGGCCGCGTCCAGGTCGGGCAGGTCGACGATGTGCATGCTGCCCGTGGCGGTCTCCCGGTCGGCCGTGAGGGTCGGGCCGCGCGCGATCATGGCGTCGGCGAACCCATCCATATAGGACCAATGCGCTTCCACGAGACTCGCCCATACCGTCTCGGCATCCGGCCGAGCGCGGCAATACACGAAGTACTCCACCTTGGCGCCTCCTGATCTCTCGGCCGGGAGAGCGACGATATCGGGCCCGCGGGAACGCTTGGCGGCAGTTCGTTCGTTTGCTCGGACGTGCACAGTGCAACTAACGGACTCAAGACAGCAGTACTGCTCGGGGCGTTGTCCGCGCTCCTCCTCGTGGGCGGGCAAGCGATCGGTGGAACGCGCGGGTTGACGATCGGGTTGGCCCTCGCGGTCGCGATGAACGGCTTCAGCTACTTCTTCTCCGACCGGATCGCGTTGCGGTCGATGCACGCCCGGCCGGTGAGCGAGGCCGAGCAGCCGGTCATGTACTCGATCGTGCGTGAACTGGCGACGTCTGCGCATCAGCCGATGCCGCAGCTGTATGTCTCGCCCACGCAGCAGCCCAACGCATTCGCGACCGGGCGCAACCCGCGCCATGCAGCGGTCTGCTGTACCGAAGGCATCATGCAGATCCTCGACCGTCGCGAACTGCGTGCCGTGCTCGGACACGAGCTCAGCCACGTCTACAACCGCGACATCCTGATCTCGTCGGTCGCGGGCACCCTTGCCGCGGCGATCACCTATCTCGCGCAGTTTGCCTTCTTCTTCGGCGGGGGTGGCGATCGCGACCGCAATCCGTTCGCCGAACTCGTGATGCTGTTCGTCGGGCCGCTTGCCGCGGGCGTCATCCAACTGGCCATCAGCCGGTCGCGCGAGTATCAGGCCGACGAGTCCGGAGCGAAGCTGTCGAACGACCCGCTGGCGCTGGCGAACGCGCTGCGCAAGCTGCAGGCAGGGACGGCCGCCCTGCCGCTGCCCCAGGAACCGTCGCTCGTGACGACGAGTCACCTGATGATCGCCAACCCGTTCCGGGCCCAGGGCATGGCCAACCTGTTCTCGACGCACCCGCCGATGGACAAGCGCATCGCCCGGCTCGAAGCCATGGCGCAGGGCGATCCCCGCTACTGGTCCTGATCCGTTCCCGGTTTTGGTCGCCCAGCGTCAAATAGCCCGTTGGGCGACCAAAAGCGCGCCGTTAGCCGGCCGCGTCGAATGAGCGGGCCACGTCCATGACGTATTCGCCGTAGCCGGACTTCGACAGTGCCTCGCCGAGCCGGTACGCCTGGGCCGCGTCGATGAATCCCTGCCGGAGCGCGATTTCCTCCAGGCAGGCGATCCGCACACCCTGTCGATGCTCGAGTACTTGAACGAACTGACCGGCCTCGACCAACGAGTCGTGCGTACCGGTGTCGAGCCAGGCCGTGCCGCGGCCGAGGTCGACCAGTTTGGCCGTGCCGTTCTTGACGTAGACGTTGTTCAGGTCGGTGATCTCCAGCTCGCCGCGCAGCGACGGCTCCAGCGTCCGGGCGATCTCGACCACGTCGTTGTCGTAGAAGTACAGGCCGGTAACGGCGAGGTTCGACCTCGGCTTGGCGGGCTTTTCCTCGATCGACAGCAACGTGCCGTCGTCGGCTGCCTCGGCGACGCCATAGCGTTCCGGGTCGCGCACGCGGTAGCCGAACAGCACGCAGCCGGATTCGAGTAACGCAGCCTCGCGCAGGCGGTTGGCCAGGCCCTGGCCGTAGAAGATGTTGTCGCCGAGCACTAGCGCGGCGGTGTCGTCGGCGATGTGGTCGCGTCCGATGATGAATGCTTCGGCGAGTCCGTTCGGTTCGGGCTGGACGCCGTAACTGATGTCGAGTCCGAGGTCGCCGCCGTCGCCGAGCAGCCGAACGAACTGTGCCTGATCGTGCGGCGTCGTGATGATCATGATGTCGCGGATGCCCGCCAGCATCAGCGTCGACATCGGGTAGTAGATCATCGGCTTGTCGTAGACGGGCAGCAGCTGCTTGCTCAGCGCGAGCGTGATCGGATGCAGACGCGTACCCGACCCGCCGGCCAGGATGATGCCCTTCACGTCAGCTTGCTCCCTGCTCTACTAGCGGTAGTTGACGAACTGCAGAGCCACGCCGAGGTCGGCGCCCTTGAGCAAGGCGATGACTGACTGCAGGTCGTCGCGCTTCTTGCCGCTCACACGGAGCTGGTCGCCCTGGATCTGTGCCTGCACGCCCTTGGGCCCGTCGTCACGGATGAGCTTGGCGATCTTCTTCGCCTGGTCGGACTCGATGCCCTGCTGCAGCGACGCGGCGATGACGTGCTGCTTGCCCGACGGCTTCGGGTCGCCCGCGTCAAGTGCCTTGAGCGAGATGGAGCGCTTGACGAGCTTGTCCTTGAACACCTCGAGCGCCGCGCGAACCCGGTCCTCGGTGTCTGCCTTCAACGTGATGCCGAGTTCGCCGGACCATTCGATCGAGGCGTTCGTGCCGCGGAAGTCGAAGCGCTGCGCGAGCTCCTTGGCGGCCTGGTTCAGCGCATTGTCGGCCTCTTGCCGGTCAATCTTGCTCACGACGTCGAACGATGCATCGGCCACGATCTACTCCTCCTGGATCAGTTGCGCCGTTCGACCGTAGCGGAGGCGCAATGGCGGGGCCGAGCCGGCGCTTGGCGTCCGGTAAGCTCTCGTGCCGTTGCCGCCTGCGCGGTGACACACTCAATGACACGCGGCGGGTTGCCCGAGTGGTCAAAGGGAGCGGTCTGTAAAACCGCCGGCTCAGCCTACGTTGGTTCGAACCCAACACCCGCCACGGACACGTCCAGGCCCTGGAATCCCGGGGCCTTCGTGCCCTCCGAATGATCAAGTGGCGCGGGCAAGCTTCAAGACTGCGCGAGCGAGTCTCCAGTCCCGGATTCCGATTGCAGCGAGGGGGAGCATCAATGCGACCCACACGATGTAGGCCACGATGAGCTGCGGCGTCTTGTGGCCGGATTGGGGGGCGAACCAGGCGACTCCGGCCCAGTAGAGGACGACACCGATCGGCCGGACATTGCGTCGCCACGTGGGCCACGACTCGTAACGCTCAGCACGCTGCGCGGCTGAGAGTGGCGACCACTCGTCGGTGAATCTGGCGAAGCTCATGTACCGCCAGAGAGCACGAAGGATCGACCGGACGGTATCGAGCACCCGTGCAGTATGCGGCGCGAGCCGATCTTCGTGCACGGCCTAGTGGCCGGACTGGCCGGCGGGAAGCGTGGTTGATTCGAGGCGCTCAGAACATCAGTGATTCAAGCATGAGCGGGTACTCGAACGGAGGGGTCTTCACGTTCTTGCCGGGTACGACCGCGAGCAGCTCGTATAGGCGGTCGTCCACATTGAGGGCGCGCTCGAAGCCGGTCGCGCTCCCGCCTGCGTCGACGATGCGGAAGTCGATCGCCGGCGCGCCCCGATAAGTGACGTGCTTGACGTCCGCCAGCCGCCCATGCGCACTCTTCGCGGCTCCGCTTGCCGCGCCATTCAGATCGAACTGCGT
>WNGE01003402.1_pt1 | contig 18812 bp, 9 predicted proteins | sample 5400651 | NCBI WGS metagenome assembly WNGE01 (sample SAMN13153370, study PRJNA577476) | soil metagenome | isolation source: 60 cm soil or saprolite under grassland replicate 2 | place: USA:California | collected 2016-06-15
CCGATTTCCAAGGTAGTATTTGAGGATTCCAATTGGGCGAGACTCAGGAGGTCCTCGACCAGAAGCCCGAGCCGCTTGGAATGCCGTTCCATGACCCGAAGAATGCGCGATAGTTCCTCGCGAGACGTTTTCGGGTTATCAACTAATGTCTCGATGTAGCCGCGCAAGATCGACAATGGCGTACGCAATTCATGCGAAACATTCGCGACAAAGTCGCTCCGGACCTGATCGAGACGCTTCAATTGCGTGATATCGTGAAACAGAACCACGGCGCCGGTTGTTAGATCGAAATCGTCCTTCATTGGGACCGCGCTGACTTCCAAGTGGTGCTCGGCATTGGTTTTCGAGTCGGTCAGCATCAATTCGCTTTGCATCGCCTTACCGGTGCGCAGCGTTTCCGCGATCAGCCGATCCAGGGTCGCATGGCGGACCGTCTCAAGTAGCGGAGCCCCCACCGCCCCGTCTCGGAGTTCGAACAGGTCTTCAAAAGTCCGATTCATTAGCGTGATATGGCGACGCGTGTCGACCACGAGCAGGCCATCCTGCATCGCCCCAAGAATTGCTTGCGTCCCGGATTCGCGTCCTGTGATCTGCTGATTGAGTTGTTGCTGCCGGCGGAAAATACTTTCCAGCGCCAGCCCGACACGCTGCGCTAGAGTGCCACCATCGACTAGAAACGTGCGCGGCCGTTCACCGCCAGCAATTTGCTTAACGAGTTGCTCGATGTGTCGCCACGGTGCGATCCATTTTCGCCAGCCAACGAGCGCGATCCCCGCGAACGCGATGCAGGTTGCACCCAGAAGCAGCCACGACATCTCGCGCTAATTCTCCCGCAACCGATAACCGAAACCGCGCACGCTTTCGATTACGTTGGCTGCTTTGCCGAGTTTTTTGCGCAGCCGCCGCACGTGTGTATCGACGGTGCGTGTGTCAATGATGCTCTCGTAGCCCCAGACATCGTTCAACAAACGGTCGCGTTCCTGGACACGACCGCGCCGCTGCATCAGCGTGCGCAAAAGTTTGAACTCAAGGCTGGTCAAATCGACGTGTTTGCCATGCACAGAAACTTCATGACGCGCGGGGTCGATTATGATCGGACCGGCGCTCAGGTGTTCCTCATCTGGTTTTCCCTCGCTTCGACGCAGGATCGCCCGAATACGCAAAACCACTTCCCGCGGACTAAACGGCTTCGTGACATAATCGTCAGCGCCAAATTCCAGGCCGACGATCCGGTCGATCTCTTCCGCTTTCGCTGTCAACATCATGATCGGAATTTGGAGAGTCGCAGGATCGGTCTTCAGGATCTTGCAAACTTCCAAACCAGGCATTTTCGGCAGCATCAGATCGAGAATAATGAAAGCCGGCTTTTCGGTCCGCGCTTTGTGCAATCCAACAGCTCCATCGGTCGTCGTCGAAGTCATGAAACCTGCTTTGCGCAAACTAAGGGTGAGAAGATCGACAACGTCCCGCTCGTCTTCGACGATGAGAATTGTCTTGCCGGATGCCGGTTCCATTCGCAGCTGCTTTATCGCCGAAACTACTTCGATTTGCCAGCGCCAGCTTTCACGCGCAAATCCGACGCTGAAGCTGGTTGCTCGAGAGAAACTCTGGAGCGCGGTTGGTTACTGGAAACTGTGGCAAAACGCATCACGAACTATCCCGCGGTGACTATCACACTTGGGCTTGTCGAGGTCTGGCGCGATATTGAAGCAGACGTTTATCCTTAACCATACTCCTGTTCCTTTGACAACGCTTTGTATACTCGGCACAATTTGCGCCCATTCCGCTGCGGGCGCTTACGAAGGTTCCAAATGGCGGATCCGTAAATTGCCGCAGGGCAAATGAGTTTCTTTGGAGTGAGAAAGTTCCTGTGTAGCTTCCGATCGAAAAATGAATCCGTTGATGCACTTCTATTGAGACGATGCGATCCAGGGTGTCGCCGAGTGTTTTCTGCCTCGCGCAGCAGCTACGAGAGCTTAGAAACGAGACGACAATTCTCATGACAGAAAGCCAAAGAAGAAAATTCGCAACGGCGCCGTTTCTAGTCGGCACATCGCTTTTTCTCTGTGCGCTGACCTTCTACTACTTTGCGGTGCTAAAAATTGACTATCGCAAAACCGCACTGCTCGACCTCGGCCCTTATCCTGACGCTACAGAATACTTCGCGCAGGGAACGGCGCTGCTTAATGATCGATGGCCTTCAATCCAAATCGGGTATGATAAACTGCCGTCGAGGTATCCAGTTGGTTATCCGGTATTGATGCTTCCTTGGCTCAAGATCCTCCCGAAAGCAGATTCCATCCTGGCGCCGTTTAGGACAAATCAAACGCTTGGCCTGCTTCTGCTTGTGACCGTGTTTTCCTTTTATGTCTACCTAGCGATGCCGTTGACTGGCGGGTTTGCGGCACTTTTGCTGGCCACGCTGCCCGGTTTTTTCACCTTCTGCCGTTCGTCGTTAAGTGAGATCAGCACGTCGGCGTTATTTGTATTGGCATTTATGTTTGCGTATTTGGGCCTCGAGGAGGAACGCCGCTGGAAAATCTATCTGTCGGCAATTTTCCTCGGCCTCTCGCTAAACATCCGGGCCCAGTCTCTCTTCTTCGCGCCGCTTTTGTTGGCGATGGCTCTATTCCCAGTCAGGGGAAACCGTCTGCGCTGGTTTCTCCATTGTGCTTCCCTTCTGATCGTTTTCGCGCTGGCGGCCAGTCCGATACTGGTGCTAAACACGATCCAGTTTCATTCGCCATTCAAAACAGGATACGGTTTTTGGGTCCCTTATTTTTATGACTTCTCAGGCGCGCATTTTTCGGGCAAACCTTTGCTCTTCTTTCTTCAATACATCCCAAGCAACGCCGTCTTCTTGTGGAGGGAGCTGTGTCTGGACCCACAGGGATTTACCGCCGCCAATATTTTTGGCACCGGCACATGCTTCGTCGCCGCGTTTGTTCTTCTGATTTGCGCGGGATTGTGCTTCGTCTGGCCCAGTTGGTTCGTTAGCTGTGCTTTTTTAGCTGGCTTGAGTTTCCTTGCCGGGACCGCAAGTTCCAGCCCGGCGGATGGGCGGTTCTATCTGCCGCTTCTGATCCTTTTGGTTGCGGTTGCCGTCCTGCCTTTGACATGGGCGGCGAAAAACCTGGTCGTGGGAAAACGCGTCATCGCCGCCGTTGCTATTTTCGCTTTGTTTGCCGCCGCCTGTCTAGGTTACCCTTCGCGTTCTGGCTACAACACAGTCAAAACCAATCGATCGCAGGCGTGGGACGCTCTCCATTTCACAACTCCAGCACGCCGATCCCCACAGTTTATCGCGCAACGGCATTTCACTGAATTGTTCAGCCGCCAGCCTGGCATTGTTCTGTCCGATATTGATCCTGTTTACCTGAACGCGCTTTTGCCGGAGCCATTTGTTGCGGCGCCTCTCGATGGAAAGCACCATTATCAGTGGAGCAGCGTTTGGCGCTATGATCGGCCGCAAGCGGTGGCACTGGTGAAACGTGGTTTGAATCAGTCACTTCCGATTTACGTGCTGTTCGTGTCGACCGAGGAGATGCAGAAAAAGGCATCGCGATTACCGGAGCTCGACGGCTATCAGTGGGTCATTGTTACTTCCAACACTAACGACAAAGCGGTAGTTCTAAAGCTTGCTCCGGTTGCATCCGAAGATGGCATGTGATTCTAGCCTACGTTCGACTCATGTTTTCTCGAGGAATTGATCCGAAATTTGCGTTCACGCGGAAAGCTGTTCGACCTAGTCTTTTTTTTGCGATGCTTTTGCTGGCAGCTTATCTCCGGATTACTGGATTAACCTGGGGTCTGACGACTGGCTACGGTCACTTCCGAAACTTTCATCCGGACGAATTCCTTAGCCTCAGAGGAGTGCTTCAAGTCGACTTATTGCGGGGCCGTATTAAAGCGCCCGCTGCATATTTCGAAGGCACATTCAATTACTACCTGTGGGCAATTCCCCAAGCGGCTCTTAATCTCTCTAGCAACACAGGGCTGACTTCGACGGCCTCAAAAAAGATGGAAACCGAAGGCCACGCCAGCCTTCTGTATATCTGTCGATGGATGTCAGTTTTGTTCGATCTCTCCGTTGTTGTCGTCGTTTTCCTCGCGATTAGAGAAGTAACCCGGAATTTTTATCCCTCTCTTCTTGGCGCTTTTGTTTATGCCATTCTGCCGATGCAGGTTATTTACGCGCATTTTATGCGGACCCATCTCTTGGCCAATTTGCTCTGGGCCATGGTCATTTGGCTATCTTTAAAGTTCCGAAAACGCCAAAGGTGGTGGATGATTTTTATAGTTGGGTGCATTTCTGGCTTGGGAGCCGCAACTCACTATCCTGTTGGCATCATCGTTATCGTCCCATGTTTCTATTTCTTGTTTCAGCGATTCGATAACTTGTCGAATTGGAGGATCCGGTTTTGGAAGCGCGTCAAGTGCTTCGTTGCAGGCCCAGTTTGGTTGATCGCTCTTGGATTTCTATTGGGCCTTTTTATCGGACAGCCGGAACTTTTTTTTGATTCACGGGCTGTCGCAACCGAAATCACAAATTACATGTCAAGATATGCGTCGTTGCACGAATTCAAAGCAAGCAGTCTACTCAATCTTTCGACGGTCTGGGAGTCTGTATCCTTTTTGATTCCCTATTCGATGTATCCCATCCTTTGGTTGCTTCCTTATTGTGCGGTCTGCTATCTGTGCTTTCGGCGCAGGCTCTACTCCAAAAGCCTTCCCATTCTGCTTGTTTCTCTACTGTATCTCTACTTCATGAGCAAGGGGTATGTGGTCCCCATTTTTGCTCGTGCTATGATGCTCTTATTTCCGGGATTGTGCATTCTTATCGGTCTGGCGTTCGATGATTTGTTACTGTTGTGGAGGAAACGGCCGATCATTATCACTCTGTTAACAGGTGTTCTCCTTCCATTCGTTATGCCATCAATAGTTTTCGATTTAGCGTACGTTCGTGCTATGCGGCAAAAAGACCCGCGCTCAGCTCTCCGTGAAGACCTGGAGAAGCTGATTGGTGACGCGACGGTAACTGTTGGGGTTTTCAAATTCGGAGGATATTTTTACACCGTCATGCCAGCTGTTGAACCGTTGAAAAGCCAAAGAGTAACAGTTCAGTTACAGGATCCCGGGCAGAAAGCTGATATCTTCTTGGCTGGATTCCCAGTTCCAATTAATCCAGCGTGGTCGGGCACAATTATCAGCGAAGTTGAGAGGCAAGGGAGGTTTAGATATGAAAAAAGTTATGTTGTCCGGCCAAGGGTTTTAGGGCGCGAGCTTCAACTCGCGCGGTTTCCCTCGGATATGACCTATCCTTTCCCGACGATTTTGCTTTTTCGGGCTAAAACTCAAACGTAAGTCCAACCTGCGCGGGTTGGCATGGTGGAGGTGTTACGCCGCGGGTCATTCAATTCCGGCGCCTTTGAGATTGTATTTTACTATGGCGTAAATGGCTCTCACGCCGTCTTTCCAATTGACCTTCTTGCCTTCCGCGTAAGTCCTGCCGCTGTACGAAATCCCTACCTCATAAATCCTGCAGCCCCTGCGGGCAAGTTTGGCAATAATTTCCGGCTCAATACCGAAACGATCTTCTTCGAGATGGATCGATTTGATAACCGAAGCTTTGAACGCTTTGTAGCCTGTTTCCATATCTGTCAGGTTGAGATTGGTGAAGATGTTCGAGAGCAGAGTTAAAAATCTGTTACCTGCCATGTGCCAGAAAAAAAGAACGCGATGTGGCCGCCCGCCCATAAAACGGGACCCGAAAACTGCGTCCGCTTTTCCGGATAAAAGCGGCTCCAAAAGCACTGGGTAATCCTCGGGGTTGTATTCGAGATCCGCATCTTGCACTAGAACGATCTCCCCGGTTGCGGCTGCGAAGCCACTACGCAAAGCCGCTCCTTTGCCGCGATTAACCGGATGATAAATGATCCGATCAGCTATTTGAGCAACCCTCTCCTCTAGGACGGCTTTCGTCCCGTCTTGGGAGCAATCGTCCACGACAATGATCTCTTTGCTCTCAATCGCGGCACCTCGAACGGCCTCGACGATCTTTTCGATGGTATCCTTCTCGTTGTAACACGGGATAACGATTGAAACTTTCATTTTTTCAATTAGCCGCGCGGAACTTTACCGTGGCGGTCGGTCTTATCCTCGATAACCAATTTCGCTGGAGAAAAAGAGCAGTTGTGCTTGACTAGAAGGTTTGACATTCCTCGCTAGAATGCCTGCGCAAGTTATCAAAATCAGTGGTGCGCGCCAGCACAATCTAAAGAATCTCCACGTAGAAATTCCACGGGAGAAGCTGGTCGTCCTTACCGGCTTGAGCGGCTCGGGAAAATCATCGCTCGCCTTTGACACGCTTTATGCAGAAGGGCAACGGCGTTACGTCGAAAGCCTCTCGGCTTACGCGCGGCAATTCCTCGATCAGATGGAAAAGCCGAACGTCGATTTCATCGAAGGACTTTCGCCCGCTATCGCCATTGAGCAACGCAGCGCCGGGGCTAATCCGCGATCGACCATCGCAACCACGACCGAAGTTTACGATTATTTGCGCGTCCTCTTTTCGGCAGTCGCTCAACCGCACGATCCGCTCACGGGGAAGCCCCTTAGGCGGCAAACACCGCAACAAATTGTCGATCACATTCTTGAATACGAGCCGGGGACAAGAATCATTGTGCTCGCACCGCTGATTGAAAACCAGTTAGGCGAATTTCGGGATGTGATCGAGAAAGCCAAGCGCGAAGGATTCATTCGCGTTCGGATTGACGGCCAGATCGCTGAGCTCGATCGGCCGGAACCGATTCGGCTTAAAAAAAACGAACTACACACGATTGAGGCGGTAGTCGATCGCCTAGTCGTGCGCGATGGAATTCGCGTCCGTCTGACTGATTCGATTGAGACTGCGCTCAAATGGGGTGGAAACCGGGTGGTCGTCCTAAAACAAACATTCAACGCCGAATTGAGCGGGACTTTGGAAGAACTCCGCTATTCGACCGATTACGGAAATGCGGAAACGGGGTTCACGTTAGCCGAGCTGACTCCGAAACATTTTTCATTCAATAGTCACCTCGGAGCTTGTCCGGCATGCCATGGTCTCGGTACCCAGTTGGCTTGCGATCCGGCGTTGGTGATTTCGGATCCCGGCAAAACACTCGCCGAAGGGGCGATCACGCCATGGCGGCGCGGGACGAAGCGAATGCAGGCATACTACCGGCACTTGCAAGGTGCGCTCGTAAAACACTTTGATGTCGATGAAAACGTGCCTTTTACCGAATTGCCCGAGCGATTTAAGGAAGCGCTTTACTTTGGGACCGGCGATCAACCAATCGAGATGAGTTTCAGCAGTAACGGCCGTTCCAATAAAAAGGGGCACCCGTTTGAAGGACTCGTTCCCCAGATCGAGCGGCTCTATGAAGAAACTCGGAGCGAGCTCACTCGCAATCGCATCCGTGCGTTCATGACACGCGAGCCCTGCAAGGTATGCGGCGGCGCTAGGCTTAAGCCGGAGATTCTCTCTGCCACAATTAAAGATCGACATGCGCGCGAATTGAATATTCATCAAGTCAGCGAACAAACGATCGAGACGGCCGCGCGCTACCTCGAGGATCTCGACCTATCCGCACAGCAACGATTGATCGTGAATGAAGTCGTGCACGAAATTCAATCGCGTCTGCAATTTCTCATCGAAGTCGGCCTTGGATATCTTACTCTAAATCGCGAGAGTGGTACGCTCTCTGGCGGAGAAGCGCAGCGGATCCGGCTGGCGACGCAGATCGGATCCGGCCTGGCCGGAGTTCTTTACGTTTTGGATGAGCCGAGCATCGGCTTGCATCAGCGCGACAATGCGCGCTTGCTAGGAACGCTACGGCGGCTGCGCGATCTCGGCAATTCCGTGATTGTGGTGGAGCATGATGAAGAAACCATCCGCGCGGCCGACCACATTCTCGATCTCGGCCCGGGTGCGGGTCCGCGGGGCGGCGAGATCGTTGCTCAAGGAAGCATCGAAGAAATTCTTCGCGCGAAAAATTCTTTGACTGGCGACTATCTCTCCGGACGCGCGTGCATCCCGATTCCAAAGCAGCGCGTCAGGCCGCCATCAATCAACCATCATGATGGCTGGCTCACAATTGTAGGCGCTGCCGAGAACAACCTCAAAAAAATCGACGTTTCTTTCCCTCTCGGCTGTCTCACCTGTGTAACGGGGGTGTCCGGCAGCGGTAAGTCGACGCTGGTGGATGATATTCTGCGACGCGCTCTCTTTCGGCATTTTTACAATTCACGAGAAAAACCCGGCGCTTATCAGGCGATTCGCGGAGTGGAGCAGATCGACAAAGCGATCGTGATCGATCAAAGTGCGATCGGCCGGACGCCCCGCTCCAATCCGGTGACCTATACCGGCGCCTTTGCGCCTATTCGCGAGTTATTCAGTCAATTGCCCTCGGCGCGGGTGCGCGGTTATGATCCCGGGCGATTCAGTTTTAATGTCAAAGGCGGCCGCTGCGAAAATTGCGAAGGCGCTGGGTTGATCAAAATCGAGATGCATTTTTTGCCCGACGTTTACGTGGAATGCGAAGTGTGCCACGGCAAGCGCTACAATCGCGAGACGCTCGAGATCACCTACAAAGGCAAGAACATTGCTGACGTTCTCGATTTGACGGTGGATGAAGCAGCACGCTTTTTCCGGAATGTGCCGAGCGTTTCCGAAAAATTAAATTCTTTGCTGGACGTAGGCCTCGGTTATCTGCGACTCGGTCAAGCCGGAACCACCCTGTCCGGAGGCGAAGCGCAGCGCGTCAAACTCGCCACGGAGCTCGCGAAAAGAGCGACTGGCCGGACGGTTTACATTCTCGATGAGCCGACAACCGGATTGCACTTCGCTGATATCGAGAAGTTGCTGCAAGTATTGATGAAGCTGCGCAATGCGGGTAACACGGTGATTGTGATCGAGCAGAACCTAGAGATGATTAAATGCGCAGATTGGATCATTGATCTCGGGCCTGATGGCGGCGAGCACGGCGGGGAGATCGTCGGGACTGGTCCGCCGGAAAAAATTGCCGATCTTCCAAATAGTTTCACGGGCAGATATCTGCGACCGATGTTGAAGGCGCGATGAAGAACTCCAGCGCAGACCATCGAAGGCGCAGTCTTCACTACAAGAGATGGGCCCGGAGGATCGCTTTGATCGGCTTGTCGATTTGGTTTTCCCAGTCATTGCGCGCAGAAATTTCGCCGGCACTGATGGAGGCAACGAAGCCATTACTGGAAGGAGTACCGGAGGTCGCCGTTGTACGTCTGCTAGCCCTGCTCGACAGCACTTTGACCGATGAAGAATGGTGCGCGGTCGCCGCAAAGCTTGCCGAGGCTCGGGTGGCCGCAAGACAGCCTTGGGAGGCGTTGCTGTTGCTCGGGGATTTCAGGCTGCGTAATCTTCCAGCGGCAAAGTTTTGGCGCGCGCAAGCCTTTGCCAGTTTGCATCGATGGGCCGACGCACTGCCGCTCTACGAGGAACTGGCGGCGGACCAAAGTTCATCATTTCGCGAAGCAGCCACTTTTGGAGCCGCAGACATGTTGCGTGGGTTGGGAAGACGGGATGAAGCGTTGGCGAAGATATTGGTTCTGCTTCGCGACAAACAATGGGGCGTTCAAGCGGAACTGCGATCGGCCGAACTGTATATCGACAAGGGGGACGCGGGCAACGCGTCGCGCATTCTTGATGAGATCCAACCCAAGTCGGTCGCGGAACGGAAGGAGCGACGGCTTCTGCGCGGACGTTTGGAGCTGATTTTGCAGCGGCCCGAGAGAGCAATCGGTGTGTTTGAAGCGCTTCTAAAAAGACCGGTGGGGGCGACTCATGCCACCCTGATCGCGGCGCTCTTCGGGATCGCCGACGCGCATTTGCAATTAAAAACACCAGAAGCCGGGGACGATGTCCTTGAGCGATTTATCGATCGTCATCCAGCGGATCCGGAGTTACCCATTCTCTTTGCAAAGCTAGACGAACTCTATCGCGCGGAGCGTAAAGCGTCACGGAGCGAACTGGAAAAATGGGTACGCAATCCGGAACAGCCACGACGCACGTTCGCCCGATGGCATCTTGCTCTCCTTGAAGTTCGCGTCGGGCACCGAGATCGAGCTCGGCAATTGTTCAACAATCTTCGTCACACCGAAGTAAAATCTCCTGCGCTCGCGCCGGCTCTGTTGGAGTTTGCACAACTGGAACTGGAAGATCGACATTTCGATGAGGCGATTGCGATTTTGGATGATGCGCGCGTGCTTCGTCCGGAAGCGCAATTGCTCGATCAAATCAATCTTCTCTCCGCGCAAGCGCAATATCTCGCGAAACGCTTTGAGGCGGCAACCACGGCCTTCGAACAAATCGGGCGTTCCACTTCGCCATGGGCGAAGCTTGCACTTTTCAACGCATCCACCGGGTGGCTGCAACTCGGCGATCACGCCCGTTTTTTGGCCGATTACAACGCACTTGAAAAGCAGGGCGGCGATGAAGAATCGCGCGCCAGCTTGCGACTGGAAGAAGGTTTAATGCAAGCCGCGAAAGGGGATAAAAAAGCGGCAGAATCGCTGCAACAATTTGTCCGCGATTTTCCCAAGGATCCCCGCGTCTCAGAGGCCTGGGTTGGTTTGGCCGAACTGGCCTTCCATTCCACGCCGCCTCGTCTGGGTGAAGCCCGGAAGAATCTAGCTCGTGCGGCCGATTCAAGCCCAACCACAGCGGCGGCGGAGCGCGCCGATTATCTCATCATCTGGATTGAGGATTCAGCAGATGTCAACGAGATGAAAGTCGTCGACCTAGCGAATCGTTTTCTTCAACAATATCCAGCCTCGTCATTCGCTTCGGAGGTTCGAATGAAACTAGCGGAGATTTATTACCGACGCCAGGATTTCGCAAACGCTCAGACACAGTTTGAAATTCTCGCGCAGCAGAATCCGGACGGCCCACTTGGCGAGAAGGCGCTCTTTTTCGCGGCGGAATCGGCAATGTCGAGCATGGGTAAACATTCGCTTGACCAAGCGATTGTGTTGTTTGATCAGGTGGTGCAATTAAATGGCGACCTAAAATGGGCTGCACGCAACGAACAAGCTGTTATCGAACGCAAGCTGGGCAAGCCGCAGGATGCACTCTTATTATACGACGAGGTGTTAAAGGGCGAGGCTGGAGCATCCGAGAAGGAAGAGGCGCTTTGCGGCAAGGGCGACATCTTTTTCGAGATGGCCGGAAACGACTCGAACAATTATCAGCGCGCGATCGAAGTCTATGACCGGTTAGCTTCCGACAAAAATGAGCCAATTCACTGGCGCAACCAAGCGCTCTTCAAAAAGGGCCTCTGCTTGGAAAAGAAAAGCGACCGGGCTGGCGCCCTTGCAACGTTTTACAGGGTTTTGGAAGATGAGGCGCGCCCCGATCGGAGAAGTGAACTGTTTTGGTATTATAAAGCGGGATTCAATGCAGCCCGGCTGCTGGAAGACGATTCAAAATGGGAATCTGCTGCTGCTATCTACCAGAAACTGGCCGCATCCAACGGTAACCGGAGCGAAGAAGCAAAGGCGCGCCTTAATCGTCTGCGTTTGGAACATTTTCTTTGGGCGGATTGACCTGAGAGCCATTCACAATGGCGTAAAGGTCGCTTCTTTGTCCTAAAGCCACTCCGAATAGGCTTGCATAAAATTCGGAACGGGATCACAATTCAGGCATGAAAACGAGAAGCAGGTTCAGTCGCGTTTGCGGCTGGTCGGCTCGATGTGCAAGTGGCGTGCTCGCGCTCGCATTTTGCGCGTCGGCATTTGCAGATCCGAACAAAAGCGTAGTTGTGGGGCCAAAACAGCAGATTACCCAGAAAAGGGTAATAAAAGTCTGCTACGTGAAGACCATAGCGTCTGGCATCCCACAAGCGTGCATTCGTTTGGAGGGGGATTGGCCGACCACCGAAAGCCCGATGGAAATTATCGGGCGGCGATACTGAGAAATAATTCCGGCAAAAATCAGTTTGGTCGCGATGGTGCGCTGCCAAGCAGCGGCAGCGCTACCTATGGCTTTTTGCTTTCGCTTTCCAGCTCATTAGTCCGCGAAGCCGCGCGCCTACTTTTTCGATCGGATGCTTTTCACTTTCCCGTAGCAGCTTCGCGGCACGCCTCCCGCCGGTTTTCATCTCCTGAATAAAATCGCGCGCAAATTTTCCTGAACGAATTTCTCGCAGCGCCGCCATCATCCGCCTTTGTACTGTTTGATTGACAATCTTCGGGCCGACCGTCAACTCGCCCCATTTGGCCGTATCGGAAATCAATCTTCGCATTCCGGCAATTCCCGCTTCATGGATGAGATCGACAATGAACTTTAATTCGTGCAGACATTCGAAGTATGCGAGTTCGGGTGGATAGCCGGCACGAACAAGCGTTTCAAAACCAGCGCGAATGAGCGCGGACGTGCCGCCGCAGAGTACTGCTTGCTCGCCGAAAAGGTCCGTCTCCGTCTCCTCACGAAAAGTGGTCTCAAGCACGCCGGCACGCGTGCAGCCGATTCCTTTTGCCCAGGCCAGAGCTGTTTGCTTGGCGTGGCGGCTGGGATTCTGATGAATCGCGATCAGTCCGGGCGCGCCACGGCCTCTCACAAACTCCCGGCGCACCATCGGTCCCAGGCCTTTGGGAGCGACCATCACAACATCGACATCTTTGCGTGGGACAATCGTGCGGTAATAAATTGCAAACCCATGCGCGAAAAGCAGGGTTTGGCCAGGACGTAAACTCGGAGCGATTTGTTCGGCGTAGATTACTGGCATTTGCGTGTCCGAGAGCGCGAAAAAAATAATGTCTGCGCGCCGCGCGGCTTCTGCTGTGTTCAGTACTTTGAGACCACTCCGCCTGGCCCGCACCCGGGACTTGCTACCAGGATAAAGCCCGACAATGACGCCGATCTCGCTGTCCGTAAGATTGAGTGCGTGTGCGCGGCCTTGCGCGCCAAACCCGATCACCGCACACGTTTTTCCCTTTAACCAGCGAAGGTCCGCGTCTTTGTCGGTGTAAATGCGCGCGGCCAAATTTAGCTTCGTAGCTTGCCCAAAACTGAATTTGCTGCGGCGAGCAACGATTTATCGTCGTTATCCGTAAGCCCGCCGAGGAAGCCACGAATCCGGCGAAACGATTGGCGCAAGAACAGATCAGCCGCGGAGTGATCGGCGGAGGCTGAGTCTCCATTCCGGCGCGCGAACTGAAGCTCGCCATCCCAACGGCTGAGAACGCAAGTCGAAGCAAAAAGATCCATGGCCGCGTCAGCAATCCGTTCCTGGACAAGCTGCATGTCGAGGATTGGCTCGCGATAAGTGATCAACGCGCGATTCACGGCAAAGTTGAAGCGCCAAATCAAGCGGCCGAGTTGCCGCGCATTCGCACGAAGCTGCTCGCTTCGAACGGGCACATCAGGGATGCGAATGGCCGCGCCAAGCCTGTTCATCCCAGCAGCCCATGCTTTGCCGATTCTGTCTCGCGACGGTTTCATCACGGTGTCGTAAATTTCCTTGAACTCCATTCCCGGCCCGCGCATGCCAACAAGCGCGATAAACGAAGTAAGCACTTCGTTGCTGCCTTCACCGATTTGGTTGATTCGGGCATCGCGCAGCATTCTCTCCAGCGGAAGATCGACAAAGTAAGCCGAGCCGCCATAAATCTGAAATGCGTCATTGATCATTTCCCAAAGCCGCTCAGTCGTGAAGACTTTGAGCATGGCCGTCTCAATCATGTAATCTTCCAGTCCGCGGTCAATAAGCGACGCAGTGATAGTGGTCATCGCTTCCATCGCGTAGGCGTCTGCCGCCATGCGTGCGATCTTCTTTTTGACCAGATCAAATTCCCCAAGCGTTTTATTGAATTGCTTGCGCGTGTTCGCGTGGTCGATCGCCAGCTGTAGACACGTCTTGGCCGCGCCTGTGCAACAGGCGCCAAATGTGGTCCGCCCAAAGTCGAGCACCGTCAATGCCACTTTCAGCCCTTTGCCCATCGGGCCGAGAATATTTTCTTTTGGGACTTTGACGTCGCGCAGCGAAAAGCGGCCCGTTGCGGTGCCGCGGATTCCCATTTTTGGCATTCGGGCTTCCAATATCGTGAATCCCGGCATGTCCGGCGTAACCAGGAATGCCGTGATCGCCGTTTTATCTGATCCCGGCATCGGTGTGCGCGCCATCACTGTCAGAACTTGCGCAATTCCCGCGTTAGTGATGTAACGCTTTTCGCCGTTCAAAATAAAATGTGAGCCGTCCGGCGTCGGACGCGCCTGCATTTGCACGTTTGCCGCATCAGAACCTGCTTCACGTTCGGTCAACGCAAACGCACCGAGCTGTTCGCCAGTTGATAATTTAGGAAGCCATCTCTGCTTTTGCTCGTGTGTTCCGAAAAGCAGCAGTGCGCGAATCCCGATGGAATGATGCGCGTTTACGAAAACCGATGTCGATGCGCAGCGATGGCCAATTTCCTCCAGGAGTTTGCAGTTAACCATCTGCGTAAAACCCCGTCCGCCATATTCCAACGGGGCGGTCGCACCAAGCACCCCGACGCGTCCCAGCCCATCGATGACGTCGCGCGGGATATCTGCTTGTCGATCTATCTCCGCGGGGTCGAGATGTTCATCGAGAAATTGGCGGAGCTCGATAAGAGTTCTATCCAACTCGGCTTGCTGCGTTGCCGGGATGCGCGGATAAGGCATCACCCAATCCGAGACGAAATAACCTTGGAAAAGACCTTTTGCAAAGCCAAGCGCCTGGGGCCCCGCGAAGAGGAGCTCCTCCGCCTGCTGAATCTCTTTTTGCCGCGCTTCGACCTTGTTCATAAAAAATTTGCCGCCGAAGATGGCGGTCACGCACTGTAGCGAACACCTCCGCCCTGTCCACTCACGCGGGTCACGCGGCCGTCAAACGCTCGAATTTCAACATTACCCCAAACCAACACCAATCATCCAACTGCACATTACGCGAATGGCGGCGTGGGTGGGAGCTGGTAAATTGGAGCCGTTGAAGCTTCTCCTTAGCTGCATCCCTGGCTCGTGCCGCACTCGGTGCAAACGCCGCAGGCACCGGCGCGAATCACCTTGTCGCTGCCGCAATGCGAACAGACGATGTCCATGAACATATTTCCAAGCGCCTCTTGCACCCGTTCGGCATGACTGCTGCCGTTGCTCACTACTACCTGTGGTGAGCCATCGTTCGGTGAATGACTTATGATTACGTCGATCAGCTCCTTTTCGCCTGTCCGCGCCAGATCGGAGACGGGTCGATTGAGCGCCTTTTTCTCCATCTCCGGAATTTCTTTCAACGGCAATTCCGTTTGGCCGCGTGTTGGTGACGTAGCTTCCTTGTAACCTTTGATGAACTGGCAGGCGAGCCAGCGAAACACATAATCAGTGATGCTGGTTGCGTTTCGAATGTCGGGATTCTTCGTGAAGCCACTCGGTTCAAATCGTTGGTAAGCGAATTTTTTCACGAGGCTCTCCAGCGGCACGCCATACTGCAGAGCAATCGAAGTGAGAGTGCCGACCGTATCCATCAACCCGCCAATCGTGCTTCCTTCCTTCGACATCGTGATGAAGAGCTCACCCGGCTGACCATCTTCGTATAGGCCAACCGTGATGTAACCTTCATGTCCGGCGATCTCGAACCGATGCGTTAATGACATTCGCGTGTCCGGCATGCGATGCCTGATTGGCTTGTCAAGTTTGCCCCGCAGCATGCCGAGTTCTTCCTCCAGCTCGAGAATGCGCTTCTCAAATTGATCGCGCCCGATCGTAGTGGCATCCAACGCAACATCGACGTCTTCTACCGTGCCCATGTGTTTTGTTTTGCGTGTATTAAGAGGCGCGGAACGCTTTGAGCTGTCGCGATAAATCGCGATCGATTTCAATCCGAGTCGCCACCCTTCCACGTAGGTGTTCATGATGTCGTCGACCGTGGCCGTTTCGGGCATGTTCACCGTTTTCGAAATCGCACCGCTAAGGAACGGCTGCGCCGCAGCCATCATCCGCAGGTGTGCCATGTAATTGAGGCTGCGTTCGCCTTTAAATGGCTTGAACGCACAATCGAAGACCGACAAGTGCTCCGGCTTGAGCCCGGATGAGATTTTTGATCCATCGGTGTCAGTGATGTCCTCGATCGTATCGAACGCGTCGATGTGCGCGATGATTCGTTCGATTTGCTCGGAATTGTAACCCAGTTTTTCGAGCGCGGGTCTGATCGTCTGGTTGACAATCTTGAGCATTCCGCCGCCTGCGAGCAGCTTATACTTCACCAGCGCGATGTCCGGTTCAATCCCGGTCGTGTCGCAATCCATTAGGAAACTGATTGTACCCGTCGGTGCGAGGACGGTGACTTGTGCGTTACGATAACCGTAGCGCTTTCCGATTTCCGCTGCGCTGTCCCAAACTTTCGCGGCTTCTTCTTTCAAGTGAGCAAACTCTTTCGCGTCCGAGATTTCGCGTACCGCGCAGCGATGCAGCTCGATCACTTCCCGCATCGACGCGACGTTATCTTTGGCGACCGGTTTCGGCACACCACTGGCGTGCGCATCGCGGTAGCCAGGGAACGGTCCAATTGCCTGCGCCAAGCGGGCGCTTTGCTCGTAAGCTTCGCCGGTCATAATGGCGGTGATTGCTCCGCAGAGTGCCCGGCCTTCCACGCTGTCGTAACCATAACCATAGCTCATGATGAGCGAGCCGAGGTTCGCGTAGCCGAGTCCGAGCGTGCGGAAAATATGGGAGTTCTCCGCGATTTCTTTGATTGGGTAACTCGCGTTGTCCACGATGATTTCCTGGGCGGTGATGAAAATGCGTACTGCCGCCTTGAACCGTTCGACATCAAAGTTGCCGTCCGAAGTCTTGAACTTCATCAAGTTGAGCGATGCAAGGTTACAGGCGGTGTTATCGAGGAAGAGATATTCCGAGCAGGGGTTGGTGGAATTTTGCCGGTCCGTGCCTTTGCAGGTGTGCCATTTGTGGATCGTGGAATCGAATTGCATCCCAGGGTCGCCGCAGACATGTGTTCCTTCGGCGATCTTGCGCAACAGGGTATGAGCATCTTTGCGCTCGCATGGCTTCCCATCGCGAATGCGTCGTGTCCACCACTCGCGACCTTCGAGCGCAGCTTCCATGAACTCGTCACTCACCCGCACGCTGAGGTTTTCATTTTGGTACATGACCGAGCCGTACGCGTCGCCGTTGTAACTGCCGTCGTAACCTTGCTCGATCAGCGCCCACGCTTTTTTTTCTTCTTTCTGCTTCGCGTCGATGAATTCCTCAATGTCGGGATGCCAATCCTTGAGTGTGTTCATCTTGGCGGCACGCCGCGTTTTGCCGCCGCTCTTCACCACATTCGCAACCTGATCATAAACCTTTAGAAACGAGAGCGGGCCACTCGGCTTGCCGCCGCCGCTCAATTTTTCTCTTGTCGATCTTAGGGAAGAAAGATCAGTGCCCGTGCCGCTCCCATACTTGAAGAGCATCGCCTCACTCGTCGCCAGCCGCATGATGTCTTCCATCGTGTCGTCTACCCTCTGAATAAAACATGCGCTTCCCTGCGGGTATTCGTATTGCGATACGGCGCGCTCAGCCTTGCCAGTCTCTCGGTTGTAAAAATAATTGCCGGCTCCCGCACCTTTGCCTACGCCATACTGGTGATACAAACCGACATTGAACCAGACGGGCGAGTTAAATGCACCGAACTGATTCAGACAGAGCCAGGTCAGTTCGTTATGGAAAACTTCCGCGGCTTGGGTATCCGCGAAGTAACCGTCCGCTATCCCCCAATCTGCGATTGTGCGCGTGACGCGATGAATCAATTGCCGCACCGAAGTCTCTCGTCCGCCTTTGTAGGGGTCGGTGCCGTTCCCGATATCGCCGTAAAAATATTTTGAGACCGCTATTTTCGTCGCGAGCGCGCTCCAGCTTTTTGGGACTTCGATGTCGTCTTGCTTGAAAATAACTTTACCACTGTCATCGGTGATCTCGGCTGTGCGCCGTTCCCATTGGATCTGATCGAAAGGGGAGAGCGTGACATCACTAAAGATGCGCTCAAAGTGCAGACCTGTATTTGTCTTTTTCGCCGTCTTGTTTGTCTGACGGTCGGCTGATGAACGCGTTTGATTAAGCGAGGCGGGCGGAATTCCAGGTTTTAGTTGAATCATGGCGGTGAAGCAGGTTGAGGTTTGTGAATCAGGTGCGGATAGTCGTGAACAGCAGAGCTAATAACCTGTGAATTCCAGTCAACAACAAGTAATAGCGCTGTGGTCCAGCGGACATACAATATGCAGTACGGGAAGCGCTCTAGGCAAGCCTAAAATTGTGACATTTTTCAGAAAGTTTTGCCTCAGAGGGAGCCTTGCGCTTCTTTCGCTAAACCTTCGATGTAACATTGATCGGTTTAAATTAACATCGACAATACGAGGAACCGGGAAGGGTGGCTGAGTCCGGTTTAAGGCACTCGACTCGAAATCGAGCGTGGGGCAACCCACCGTGGGTTCGAATCCCACCCCTTCCGCCATCTTGATTCTCGCGGGCGTTCCGAGCGGGAAACACGCGACGCAGCGTCGAGAAGCGAAATCACAGATGAAGATTTCTCCTGCATCTCAAGGAACAGACTAAAAAAACGGAAGCGCCGCATGGAAAGAGCTTTCCCAAATCGAGCGGAAGCTGGGCGGTTGCTTGCGGCAAAGCTGGAAAACTACGTCGACCGCAGCGATGTGGTCGTGCTCGGCCTGCCGCGCGGCGGTGTGCCTGTCGCGTATGAAGTGGCGCAGCGGCTGGGTGCTCCTCTGGA
>WNGE01003873.1_pt1 | contig 18795 bp, 17 predicted proteins | sample 5400651 | NCBI WGS metagenome assembly WNGE01 (sample SAMN13153370, study PRJNA577476) | soil metagenome | isolation source: 60 cm soil or saprolite under grassland replicate 2 | place: USA:California | collected 2016-06-15
CGCCGAACCTGGAGACCGCGGTCGCCGACACCCAAGTCGTGCTCGACGCGGTTGGTTCGCGGCGGCCCGTCTTGTTTGGCTTCCTGGCCGGCGGAGGCACGAACGCGATGCTCGCCGCGACGAACCCGGAGCGGGTGCGGTCGATCATCTGGCTCAATCCGGTCGCCCGCTCGGTCTGGACGGAGAGTTATCCGTGGGGTGTCCGGCCGGAGTACGTCGAGCGCTCGGAGCGAGCGATCATGGAAGGCTGGGGTACCGCGGAGCACGGTCAGGTGCACAACCTCGCCGAGGCCGTGTCAGGTGCGACCGCGGGACACTTGCAGGATCCCGAGGAGCTCGTTGGCTACCTGAGCCGCCACACCGCCACCCCTGACGTTGCCCTCGAGCTGGCGCGAAACTGGTACGAGACTGACGTTCGCGCCGTCCTTCCCGCCGTCGGCGTGCCGACACTTCTGGTCTCGCATGGGCCTGATCACGAGCAGGCCGAGCACGTCGCCTCGCTGATGCCCAACGCGACGCTGATGACGATCGACAGTCGGCAGGACAGGCCCGCGGCGACCGGCATGGGCACGCTCGCCGAGATGTTCCGCGAGTGGATCGGCGTGCCCAAGGCAGCTGTGGGAATCGACTCGGTGCTGTCTACGGCGCTGTTCACCGACATCGTCGCGTCGGCCGAGAAGCAGGCGGCGCTTGGCGACGCGAGCTGGAAGGCGCTCGTGCACGAGCACCATGCGATTGTGCGCGACTCCTTGCGGCGCTGGCGTGGCGTCGAGATCGACACCGCCGGCGACGGCTTCTACGCGACCTTCGACGGGCCGGCACGCGCTATCCGCTGCGCCCTCGAGGTCACGGCGCAGGTACGCGATCTGGGTATCGAGGTACGAGCGGGGACACACACCGGCGAGTGTGAGCTGATCGACGGCAAAATCGGAGGCCTTAGCGTGACAATCGGCGCGCGCGTCGCAGGACACGCCGGACCCTCCGAGGTACTTGTCTCGCAGACCGTCAAAGATCTCGTGGCGGGCTCCGGCCTCGCCTTCGACAATCGCGGCGAGCACGAGCTCAAGGGTGTCCCCGGCCGTTGGAGGCTCTACGCAGTCGTAAACGAGACCGACTGAAACTCTCGCAACACCAGGACTTCGGTTTCGACGACTAAACCAAGTCCGCCTCGCCCTCCTTCTCGCCGAGGTAACTGCCGAGATACGCAAAAACTTGTGCCTCATTGACTCGGGACACGATCAACAGGCAAGCGTGCGCTCGAAGTTCGGACCAGCCATGCGCTGTGACTCTGGCTGCGTCGCGTCCGCTTTACGACCCGTTCGCGTCGTTAGCCACCGGTCGAGTCGGATGCAGCGCTTACGTAGCTGAGCCAGCGCGGATGAGGCCGCTTTCGTAGGCGAATACGACTGCCTGGACGCGGTCGCGGAGGTCGAGTTTCGCGAGCAGGCTGGCTACGTGCGATTTCACGGTTGATGGCTCGACGACGAGCTCTGCCGCGATCTCGGCGTTCGTGAGTCCGCGCGCGAGCAGGCGGAGGACGTCCTGTTCGCGTGCGGTCAGCTCGTCGAGAGCCGGTGCGTTTGCTGGCGGTCTCGCGAATTGCTCGATCAGGCGGCGCGTGCTCGCAGGTGCGAGAAGCGCGTCGCCGTCGTGGAGGGTGCGGACAGCGGCGACGAGCTGGTGGGGCGGTGACGTCTTGAGCAGGAATCCGGACGCACCGGCGCGGAAGGCGTCGACGACGTACTCGTCGAGATCGAAGGTGGTCAGCATCAGCACCCGCGTCTCGCTTAGCTGCGCGAGCAGCCGGCTGGTCGCCTCGATCCCGTCGAGCTGGGGCATGCGGACGTCCATCAGCACGAGGTCGGGGTGCGTGTCGAGGGCGAGCGCGACGGCCTCGACGCCGTCGGCCGCTTCGCCCACAACCTGGATGTCCGCTTCAGCCTCGAGGATGAGCCGCAAGCCTGCGCGGACGAGCGCCTGGTCGTCGGCGAGCAGGACCCGGATCACGCGGAGGCGGACGCCGTGAGCGGCAGCCGGGCGCGAACGGTGAAACCGTGCTCGCCGCGGCCGGCATCGAGCTCGCCGCCGAACATCGCCACACGTTCGCGCATGCCCAGGAGGCCGTGGCCGGTGCCGTCGCCGTTCGGGTTGCCGGTGCCGTCGTCGCGCACCTCGAGCTCGACGCCTCCGTCCCGGTACCTGACGGTCACCTGGGCGCGGGCGGGTCCGGCGTGTTTGAGGGTGTTCGTCAGCGCCTCCTGCACGATCCGGAAGGCGGAGAGGTCGACGGCCGGCGGCAGCGCGACCGGCGAACCCTCGACGCGCAGCTCCACCGGTAGGCCAGCCTCGCGAACGTTCCGAATCAGCTCTTCGAGGTCGCGCAGCCCGGGCTGTGGACTGAGCGCGAGCCCATCCCCGCTCGAGCGAAGCACGCCGAGCAACCGCCGCATCTCATCGACCGTCTCGCGTCCCGTGTCAGCGATCGCCGCGAGCGCGCCGCGCACGTGCGGCTGCTCGCCTTCGAGCACACGGCTAGCCGCGCCGGCCTGGACGACCATCATCGAGACGTTGTGGGCGACGATGTCATGCAGCTCGCGCGCGATCCGTCCGCGCTCGACAGCCACCGCCGCCTGCGCCTGGAGATCGCGCTGCGCCTCCAGCTCGCGTGTCAATGCTTCCAGCTCGAGCGTCCGCTCCCGCCTGCCACGAATGATCCGGCCGACGATCCAGGCCGCAACGAGCGACAGCAACGTCGGAAAGAAGAAGTCGCCAGGACCGGCATGGCCGCTGGCAACGACGATCCCGCCGGCGAGCGCCTGCGGCGCGACCAGCACGGCGAGCCCCAGGCGCTCGCGGCGGCCGCCGACGTGCGCACCGACCGAATAGGCCGCGATCACGAGCGCGGCGAACACCTCGATCGGACCCTGCCGCCTGCCGGCAGTGATGACCGGGGCCAGCACGCCGACGAAGACGAGGACAAAGACCGCGAGCGGGCGGCGCGCCCGAAACGCGAGCGGCACGCCGATCAGCAGCGCCGCAGCGACATCGAGCCCACGCGGCCCATACCAGCCAGAGCTGCCGCCGTGCGCAAAAAGGACGCCGACGAGCGAGGTGACCGTGATCGCGGCCGCAAGCAGAACATCCGCCGCCCGCCGAGCACGCTCGTCCACAACGATCTCTCTAACTGCGAGCTTCACCGTGACGACGGTAGCGCGGCCGACAACCGGCCGCATCCGCCGCCCGGCGGAACTCCACTTCCCCCGCGCGGTGGACTCAGATTCCCCACCGCGGCCGAGGACGCGGCATCGGCACATTCCTAGCCTCCGGTCTGACCCACTCAACCGAGGAGGAAGAAGAATGCGAACCATCCACAGAACACGTTTACCGCTCACGATCGCGGCGCTCGCACTCGTCACCGCCGTCGCCGCCGGCAGTACCGCCGCCTCCGCAGGCCAAACCGCCGTAACACAGCCCGTCATCAAGGTGAGCCTCACCGGCTCGCGGATGACCGTGGACGGCGCCAAGACGTGGCGGCCCGGCGCTGTCCGCATCAACGCCGTCACACGCGCACCCGACCAAGAGGTGACGCTCCTGCGCTTCCGTCCCGGCTACAGCTACGCCCGCTTCATCGCAGACGGGACGCGTGCCCACGGCCGCAACGCCGCCGCCCACGCCGCCCTGCGACGACTCCTCGCTGGAACGATATACCTCGGCGGCGTCGACATCTTCCCCGGCCAGCCCGCCGGCTTCACCATCACCGTCCACCCCGGCACCTACTACCTCGCCCAACTCAACCGCCGACCGAACCTGATAGCGATTCATGTCAGCGGCCCCGCCGGCACCGGCGCGCCCTCGAGCGGCGGCCTCGTCACCGCCTCCGACACCGGCTACCGACTCGACCGACAAGCTTTCCCCGCACACGGCACGATCACCGTCCGCAACACCGGCACACAACAGCACCGGCTCAGCTTCGTACCGATCAAGCGCGGCACGACCCGCGCCCAGCTCGGCGCCTACCTGCGCAAGACTGGGGCGAGCGACAACGCACCGCCGCCCCCGTTCGCGCGCAAGGGCCCGCAGCTCGGCACCGCCGCCATCTCGCCCGCGCAGCAGATGCAGCTCAACTACTCGCTCACGCCCGGCGAATACGCGCTCATCGACTTCGGCCAAGACCCGAGCAACGGCAAACCAAATTCCCTCGAAGGCCTGTACACCGTCGAGACGCTCCGTTAGCCCCACGCCCGGTCTCCGGCGGGCCCAGCACCCGTCGGAGACCCTCGGGCGCCGGACCAGAGGTCAGCCCGTTATCTGGCCCGACGGCGGCCATATCGCCCGCCGCACGAACCGGGACCTGGCAACACCGCACGTCGCCTGGCCCCCTGCATCCGCAGGGGTTCGTTGTCTCGACGAGTCACGCGATCGCATGAACTGGTCCAGCGCTCAGTCGGCGCTCGGATCCCCGACCGTTATGTATCCCCGAGGAAGAGAAAAGGCCTACATTTGCAGGCCTTTTCTGAAGTAGCGGGGGCACGATATGGACCCATTAGCGACCGCCAGATTCCGCTTGAATCCTGGGTCGAATGGCCAACCTAGACGGTTCAAACGGCTCGGCGGGCCTTCTCCTCGTGCCTGGAGTCACGACCGCCGACCGGCAGAGGGCCGGCCCGCTTACGCGAGAGCCAGGGCCTGCCCATGCGGAGCCGACACGTGGGCGATCCCATCGTCGCGAGCAACCTCACACGGCACGTCGACTTTGCCATGTTCATGGTCGAGGCGCTCGAGAACGACGCGCTCATCGACGAGGCCCCCGCGATCGTCGGCCGCCAAACGCCCCCGGCGCTCGCGTGCGCCGCCAACGACTGAGCGGAGACTTAGCCGCGGCCGGTGGCCTCGACCCGTTGGGAGTGAATGGTGGAGAGCACGTTTCCGTTCGCGTCGAGCGACACGACCGTGATCTCTCCGGTCGGCGTTGCGCTTCCGCCGACGAACAGGTTGTCCCGGACATCCGCTGTTGCGAGCGTCGCGCCGGACCCATCGACAACCGCAACCGAGGCGACGCCATCCGCGGCGAATCCAGCGAAGCGGCCACCGACCCAGGAGACACTTACCGGGTCTTCCGGGGACGGGAAGGCGCCATCGCAGCCGGCGTCTGAGGCAGCTCGCTGCACGCCCGTCGGTATCGAAGCATCGGTGACGGCGAAGCAGAACTGACCGCCGGGCTTCTGCAACGCGTAGAAGCTGATCCCGTCGCGGGTGCCGAGAAGCTGCAGCGTCGAGGGGAAGCCGAACTCCTGCATCGCACGGGCGAGGCTCGTGTCCTTCGACAGCGTGCTGGCGGCGACTGGCGTGCCCTCATTGGAGAGTCCGACCAGGTTGCCGATGTCGTCGGCGAACGCCACGGCCGGAACCGCGATCGCCGCCGCGACGGCAAGTGCGAGCAGTGCGTGCCGGGTCGTAGGCGCAGCGAGCGCGGCCCGTGGACCGGTCCGCCCACCAGGGGGCGCCGCGGCGTCGACAACAGTCGCAGCAGGAGCTCTGCGCCATCGTCGGCTGCCGCGCCCCCGGAAACGGGCAACGGGTCGGCCGTGCGCACGATCGCAAACAGCTGCTCGTCCGTGATCTTGCTCTTAGTCATGAAAGCCTCCCTTGCTACGGAAACCATGCGCGCCACGGCTGCGGACGTAGCGCCACGCTCGAGCTCACGCCTCATGCGACGCTTCGCGCGATGAAGCCGAACACGGAAGGCCCCCGCCGACTGGCCGAGCACAGCCGCGGCCTGCTTCGGCGTCAAACCATCCCAGGCCACCAGCGTGATCGCCTCGCGATCCTTCTCCGGCAACCGCGCCAACGCCTCCGCAGCCGGAGTCGCCGCACCCTCCTCTTCCTCGCCCGCCGGCCGCTCGGCGATCAGCAGACGGTCGCGCAGTGATTCCCGTCGTCGCAGCGTCCGCAGCTGCGTCGCGAGCACCTTCCGGGCCACACCGAGAAGCCATGGGCGGGCGTCCGCCGGCACATCCTCGAGCCGCCGCCACGCAACCAAGAACGTCTCCGCCGCGACGTCGTCGACCAGTTCGGGCCTGGCTCGGCGGCCGACGTAGGCGCGAACGCTGGGGTAGTGCTCCCGAAAGAACCGCAGGAACCGCTCCTCCGCCAACCCCGGGTCAGGGGCCTCAGTTTCAGCCATCACCTTGAGATTGGCCAGATCATCGCGTGGCGTTACACACCTTGGTGAACGTCGGCGGCGAGGGGAGGATCGTCGATCCTCGACCTGCCCTCGCGACCGCTGCCCCCGTCTCGTCGTTGCGTGAATGAGACTCGGTCAAGGTCAGAGCGGAGGCTGGGCACGAGCTCAAGCTCACACCTACGCGTCCGGGCGATGGGTGATGCGACGTGGGCGGCGGTGCAGTTCTCGGCTGTGAGGGAGCGCAGCCGGGACTGCTCTCGAAGATTGCGCCCGATCCCGCGCCGCGTTGTGCTCTGATGTAACACGTCCCGTCGCCCCTGTACGCCGGCCCGCCCGGAGCCGCCACGTGTATCGCGTCGTAGTCTGGTCGGGCGACCGAGTTCGGGACGGTCTAATTCGAGCCGCTCACAAGGCGTCGTTGAGCACCGCCTGCGCCGCCTCGAGCGTGACGCCGAGCTTGCCGAGCACGCGGGCGGCGACCGACTCGGGCACGGAGAGCATTCCGAGCAGCACGTGCTCGTCGACGAGCGGCTCGCCGGCGGCGTGGTCGAGCGCGTACGCAAGCGCCAACTTCAGCCGGGGGCAGATGCCGAGGCAAGAGGAGCCGCTGCGTTCGAGTGCGTCCGGGCCGAACGTCTGCTCGAGCCGCGCGCGCACCGCGTCGAGGTCGATACCCAGCTCGGCGAGCGCCTCCGGATCGATCTTGGCGGACGAGGAGTCGCCCGGCAGCCAGCAGGCGAGTGCTGCCTCGATCGCCTCCGCGCCGGCACCAAGCTGGGCGAGCGCACGCATCGTAGTGACGAAGCCCGGCAACGGACGATCGACGTGCCGCTGGAGATTGCGGCGAGCGCCGACGAGGTGGAGCGACTCGCCGGCGACGTCCGGGCGAAGCTCACGTCGAGCGTCGCGGGAGACGCCGAGGCCGCCGCGGAGCTGGCCCGAGCCGCGGCGCGCGTCGCGCGCCGTCTCGCCGAGCTCAATGCCTCATGAATAGCCCCTTCGCGGCGAATTGAGCATACGCGCTTGGGCTCACCGTCCCGCAGGTCTCGTCAGCTGGTGTCGCGTTTGGAGGCGATCACGTGGAATACGTGCCAGTGCTTGGGCCCACTTACCGCGGGACCGTCTTCGTCCTGCTCGCGGAGCAGATGGACGTCGAATCCGTCAAGAAGTGCTTCCACCTCTGCACGCGTGTGAAAGGTCATGTCCGGCGTATCCGCCCAGCTGTCGTGCGGCCCAAAGAAGTGGCCGGCAAAGACCCCCTCAGCTCGCACAGCGGTTGAGATACGTCGCCACACCTGATCGAAGTCGCGCGGGTCGCAGAACGGGAGGCTCAGGCCCGCGTACACGAGGTCTGTGTCCGGCAGCTCCAGCTCGCGGAAGGACGCCACCAATGCCGTCAGCCGCCTGCTGTCCTCGGGAGCGACCGAAGCGCGAAGGCGCGTGATCGCCTCCGGCGCAGCGTCGACGGCGATGACCGTCCAGCCACGCGCCAGCAGCGCCAGCGCCTCGGTGCCGTCTCCACAGCCCAGGTCGATCGCGACCAATCCCTGATCATCGGTCGATCGAGTCGGTAGAAACGGGATCGCCTCCACGAACAAAGCTCGGAGAGGACGTCCCTCGACCGCTCGGTAGTACTGCTCCCAGCCGATCCCCGACGCCCTACTGAAACCCGCGCCCGACACGATGGAGCAGATCGTAGAGGGCTGCATGTCCAAGGCCCGAGGTCCCACCTGCCCGCGGATATCCCGAACGTTGTCGCAGGCGACCAGCTCGTCGGCACGCAGGAAGCCCAGGCGATGATGCCGTGAGATTATTCGTCCATGTCGGCACAGGACTGGGCGAAGAGGTTCGACGACTCTTACACACCGGCCGAGTCGCCCACCCGTCAGGCGGTGCTGCGTCGAGCGCTCGGCGACAAGTATCCCGAGGGGCTCGATGCCAACAGCTTCGTCAGCCTCAGCGAGCTCCGGCGGTACACGCGCGACCTGGGCGTTGGCGACGGTGACCTATTGGTGGACGCAGCCTGCGGTCGTGGGGGTCCCGGCCTCTGGGTAGCGGCGCAGACCGGAGCGCGCCTGGTCGGCATCGACTTCGCGCCGAGCGCGATTGAGCACGCACGCGCTCGCGCCGAGGCGGCCGGGATGAGCGACCGCGCCGAGTTACGTGTCGCCCGCTTCGAGGAAACCGGACTCGCCGACGATGCCGCGGACGCGATCATGAGCATCGACGCGCCGATCTTCAGCGAGGACAAACCGGCATCGTTCCGGGAACTGCACCGCATCCTTCGTCCCGGCGGTCGCTTCATCTTCTCCTCCTGGGATTACAGCGGCCAGGTGCCGTGGCGTCCCCTGATGCTCGACGATCATCGGCCCCTGCTCGAGGAAACGGGCTTCGACGTCCTCGCCTACGACGAGACCGAGAACTGGAAGGCGCGTCAAACCGCGTTCGCCGACGGGGTGCTCGAGCGGGTCGACCAGATCGCCCCCGAGCTCGGCAGCGATCCGGAGGAGTCACGGGCGAGGATCGAGCAGATGCGCGAAGGAATGGCGACGATAACGCGCCGAGTCTTCGTCGTCGCCGTCAAACGACCCTGACGAAAGTACCGGCCACCACCCTTAGCTTCGGCAGAGCGGATTGGGAGGCGCCCCGTGACACGGCCTGGGCATTGTCGGCTGCGGCGGTGGCACCGGCTGACCTCTCTGTTTGTGCCTTTGGTTCTTGCCCTGCAACTTCAGCAGGATTCCCACCAGCGTCCCGTTCGTCGCGGGGTCGCCGTTCGGTGTGGTCTCGAGATTGCAGCTCCACGGCGAAAGATCGCTCGGCATCGTCTTCTTCGCCACGTTGGCCGCGAAGCAGTTGTTCAGCGACTGTTTCGCGCCGAAGAGCCCGCCCTCGAACGCGATGTCCGCGTAGCTGCCGCCGCTGACGACGTTCCTTTCTATCCGGTTGCCGCTCAGCTGGAAATAGATCGTCTTGTCCGTCGGCGGGAACGGGATCGGGTTCTCGAGACCGACGATTCCGAAGTTGCGGTTCCCGGTGACGGTGTTGTTGTACACCCAGTCGCCGTAGGTGCCCAGCAGGACGATTCCGGAGCCCCACGGGAGCGCCCCCGCGGCCGGATTCGCCGGCGCCGTGGTCAGGTTGTTCGCGGACACCTTGTTCCGCCGGAAGATCGAGCAGTGCGCGATGCGCGTCGAGGGGATCGTCGGCGTCGGTGAGGTGTTCGAGCCCGAGTTGCAGGTACCCAGTTGCGGCGGCGGCGCGTCGTTCGGCAAGGAGTTCGGCATCATTCCAAGCCCGTTGTCGCGAAACGTGGAGTCTTCGACGATCAAGTGTCCGCCCGCGTTCGTCCCGCTGTAGCCGAACGCGTTCCGCTCGATGAGCGCGTGCCGCACAACGGCACGGCAATCGCGACAGGCCCCGATATAGATCCCCGAGTCGCTGAGGCCGCTCGCGTACACGTGGTCGAGCGCTCCGTTCACAGAGTTCGACACGAACAGCCCGTACATGCCGCGCAGACCGGTGTCGTACGTCGTCAGATAATTGCCCCACCAGCCGTGCGCGCCGATCTGCCCGGACTCGTCGCCACCGTTCCACCAGATCTGGTTGCCGTCCTCGTAGACGCCTTCTGCGTGGTCGAAGTTGCGGACGGTCAGATTCTCGATCCAGACGTTCGACGCCTTGTCGACCTCGATCCCGTTGCCGACGCGATGACGGCCGTCGATCACCACGCGGTTGCGGCTGAGCCCGCGCAGGTGGAGGTTGGACGTGCGGATCACGACCGACTCGCGGTACACGCCTGGCGCGACAAGCACCCAATCGCACGGCCGCGCAACAGAGACCGCACCTTGAATGGTCGTGTAGTGCTTGTAGGCGACGTTCGCCTTCGTCACGACGAGCGTCTGGCACGAATGCGCAGCAAGCAGGGCTGCCGCAAGGAACTCAAGCATTTTCGAGCTCCGCGTACCGATCCTCTTCCTTCACCGCCGGCAGGACCAGCGCGGCAGACGATTCGAGGATTCGCTCGTCCACCGTGTCGAGAGGATGCACGCAATTACCCCGGCCGGCGCGCGACGATGAGCATGGCCCGGCGGCTCGCGAGTGAGGGGCCGAGCGTGCGCGCCTCGCCCTCGAGCCGGTCGGCGGCCTCAGCACCGATCTCGGCTCGGATCTCTTCGAGGTGTTCGAGCCAGAGGTGGTACATGCGTCCGAGCTGTTCGGCAAACCGCGGTATCTCCTCTTTGTGTTCGAGCTGGAGCCCGGCCGCTTCGAGCAGCGGCGTCCAATCGTGGACGTGGAAGGCCTGGGTCGGCGTCGGCACCTCGGGCGCCGTGAAGAGGTAACGGCCTTCGGGTCGGAGCAGGCGGTGGACTTCGCGGAGCGCGGCGATTCGGTCTTCGGCGAAGAAGACCGCATCGAGGCAAACGAGGGCGTCTGCCTCCCCGTCAGGTAGGCCGGAGGCTGCCAGGTCGCCGACGAGGAAACGCGCCCGTCCGGGCGGGACGAAGGCGGCTGCGCGGTTGGTGGCGGCCTCGACGGCGACCGGCGACCAGTCGACGCCGATCAGGTCCGCACCGGTTGCGCGGGAGAGCCAGAGTCCGGGGCCGCCACGGCCGCAGGCGAGATCGACGAGCAGTCGACCCGGCCCGACCCGCAACGCGGAGACACAGCGGCCCAGCGTCCACCAGGTCGTCATCCCCAACGCCTGCACCTCTTCTGGGTAGTCCGCGCCGTACGCCTGTGCTGCCAGGCGCCAGATGAGCTCGCTGCGGGCGGTAAAGCCGTGCGCCCGATCGAAGGTCGACGGCGAGACCGGCCTGGGCAACGGGCCGCGATGAGCGCCTTGAAGAGGTGACTCCTCCATCCGGGGCTACCGGGCTTCCTCGGCCGCGAACGAAACGTCGCCGACCTTGTTTCCGGGTGGGCCGGGCGCCGCCGGTCTGCCGGCGCTCTGTACGTCTAAGCGGGCGATTTTGTCGGCGTTGAATTCGGCGAACCAGACGGCGCCGTCAGGTCCCTGCGTGATTCCGATCGGCTGCGAGCCCCGCGTCGGGATTGGAAACTCGAAGACGTTCATTGCGCCTCCTCTCGTCAAGTTGCTTCTCCCTCGTCGTCGGATGACTTGCAGACCGTCCCCGTGTAAGTGCCAATGGCGAGCCCGGTGACGAAGTCCAGCTCGCCGCTCTCGACGAGCTGTCCGCTCGCGTTCGCGTACTGCCTAGTACCGCCGACGATAGTCACGGTCGTGACGAAAGGCGCGATTGCGTCCGACGTGATGTGGATGACGCCCGTGTCCTGGCCGTAGATCGTCCTGCCCGTGTCGGTCATGAGCAAGCTGTCACCGGTGTAGAGGAACTTGCTCGGATCGCTCGGGTCGGCCGCAGAGACGAGTGTGTCGAAGGTGAGGTCGTCGCTGCCGAGGAAACTGTCGGAGAGCGTCGAGTGGATGCAGATCCCAATCAGCGAGCCGCAGGACGGCGGGAAGTAGGTGTAGGCGATGAACGGGCCACTCACGTTCGTACAGCGGCTGGCGAGCGCCGAGCCTGCGAACGCGAGTGCCGCGAGCGCGACGAGGGTCGCGAGCAGAGCGCGGCGGCGAGTGTTCAGTCGAGTGCGCATGCCATTGCCTCCTGGGTGTGTTCGTGGACCCGATCGGGGTCGCTCGTCCTCCCGGCCTTCCCGTCAGGGCACGCGGGTCAGGCTGCCAACACGGATCGCCGTCATGGTCGGGCTGAAGGCGTTGTCTGTGGCCGTCCCGCCGTTCTTGCACTCGAAGACAAGTGTCGTCGGTGTCGCGAGCGTGGCGTTCGTGACGGCCGACGTCGTGTCCTCCTCATCAAGGTGCGTGCCTAGCGAGGCGTAGCCAAAGTGGGTGGAGGGATCGACGATCTGGCAGTCGACGAAGTGTGCGGGCCCGCCGTCATTGACAGATAGCTCGGTGGTCGCGCTCACCACATAGCTACCTGCGGATAGAGCCAGGTGAGTGAGCTCCGTGTACGGGTCTCCGATTCCCGGGGCGGAGGGGAGGTGGACGACGGTGAAACCGTTCCAGAACGCGTCGCTTGGGCCTGCCGGACCGGTCGCACCCTGGGGCCCGCCAGGGCCAGCGGGCCCTTGTGGCCCTGCCGGGCCTACCGCGCCGGCGGGTCCTTCGGGGCCCGCGGGCCCGGCCGGCCCTTGCACGTTCCAGTCGAGCGAGGTCTCGCTCGACTTGCAGCTGGTGACGCCCGCGTCGATGACGCGCAGCGTGCCGCCGCTCTTCGCGTAGCAGCCGTGGATCACGCCGTCGGCGGGGATGGTCGCCCACGCGATCGAGGCACCCGCGAGCAGCGCAACCCCGATTGCAATGCCGATGAGGATTCGCTTGCGAGCTCGAGACTTAATGGCTTCTCCCTTCGCGACTGGGGGCGGAGCCGCTCGCCAGGTTCGGTGTGGGCGAGCGGTCGTTTGCTCGTTACTTCACTGTGACCGTGAAGCAGTCACCCTGGAGAACGGTGTTACCCGCAAGGTCGACGACGCGCCAGACTGTGTCGAAGCTCACGCCGTCGACGAACGGGGCGCCGAGGCTGAGCTCGAAATGCAGCGCGCCGGCACCACCGTCCGACGTGGTCAGAGTCGGGTTCCCGGGCAGTGGCCGTGGAGTCGTGCCCGTACAGACGCCGTCGGGGTTGAAGTCGAACCAGCGCAGAAACCTGTAGCCCGTGTCAGGCGAGAGGCCGTGCACGTTGGCGGTTCCCTCAATGTTGAAGGTGTCTGGCCCGACGACGTCGTGCGCGGTCGGCGAGACCTCGACCATTCCGCCGCCGGTCCCGCCGCCGACCGGCTTGAGCTGGCTGAGCGTCCCCGGCTCGGCCTGGGCGACCGCGGCGACTGCGCCGCTCGCCGCGATCAGCGCAGCGAGCAGCTTGATCGAACGCGTGGTTTGGAGCTTTCGCATCATGTTGTCTCCTTTCGAGGTTCCGTGGTACGTCTCCGGCTAGGGCCGTCTGCTTGGCGCGACCGAAGCCGTTAAGACGGTCGCGTTGGTTGGCCGGGCCACGCTCTTGTTCAATCGCTATCGCCTCCCTTTGGTCGAGATAAATGCGCCACGTGCCCGCAGCGGAATCGCGGTCCACGCAACCTTCGCGTGCGGCACGTCGGTGTAGATGGTCAGCTCGTCAGCCGGCAGGTCTGCGACAAGGCGAGCACGTACGTGCGGCCGCTCGGGGATCAGCTCGAAGCGGAACTTCGGTGCTGTCCGACGCAGGTACGGCGGCAGAGCCACTCGCGCGTATCCGTTCTCGTCCGTCCACACGACACCGGTGAGAAACCGATCGACCATTGAGCTTCAGCATCTGCGGCGGGCGGTTCAGCCCCGGTCGAGTTTCCGGCGAATTCGGTTCACAGGTGGTAGACGGCGGCGCAGGAGCCCTAGGCATCGCTGCTGCCCCGCGGTAAAAGGGGCGGGATGGAGTACCGCGTGCTGGGGCCGCTCGAAGTGGTCGCCGACGGGCGATCCGTGCCGCTGGGACCGCCGAAGCAGCGCGCGGTGATCGGCGCGCTGCTTCTGCATCCGAACGAGGTCGTCTCGACCGAGCGGCTAGTGGACGAGCTCTGGGGCGAGCGCCCGCCGGCCTCGGCAGGGAAGGTGCTTCAGGGCTACGTCTCGCAGCTGCGCAAAGCGCTCGACGAGGCCGGCGCGCCGCACGTAATCGTCACGCGGCCGCCGGGCTACCTCGCGTCCGTCGGCGATGACGAGCTCGACGCGGCACGATTCGAGCGACACGTCGAGCACGCGCGCGTGCTTGCGGAGGCGCACGACTTCAAAGGGGCGGCGGCCGCCTACGATCGAGCGCTCGCGCTCTGGCGTGGGGCGGCCCTGGCCGGAGTTCCCTTCGAGTCGTTTGCACGCAGCGAGAGCGACCGGCTGGAGGAGCTGCGGATCGCGACGCTCGCCGAGCGCGTCGACTGCGCGCTCGCGCTCGGCCAGCACGGCCGAATCGTCGCGGAGCTGGAGGCGCTCGTCGCGGAGCATCCGCTTCGCGAGCGCTTTCGCGTTCAGCTGATGCTCGCGCTTTACCGTGCAGGCCGTCAGGCCGACGCGCTCGCGGTCTATCAGGATGCCCGTCGCCGGCTCGTGGACGAGCTCGGGATCGAGCCGAGCTCGGAGCTGCGGGAGCTCGAGCAAGCGATCTTGCGGCAGGACGAGAGGCTCCTGCAAGCGGCGGGTGCGACTGCCCCCGCGAGGACGCAGTTGCACTCGCGTTCGCGGCGCCTCCGTTTTCCGTGGGTCGCTGCCGCGGTGCTTGCGGCCGTGGGCGTGACTGCAGGCGTCGTCGTGCTCGTGCGCCAGGGGCCCTCGTCCCCGCTGCTCGACCCCGGGACAGTCGGAATGATCCGACCGACCACGAACCGGATCGGACCAGAGGTGGCGACGGGTATCCGGCCGGCGTTCCTGGCTGCCGCCGACGGCGCGCTCTGGATCGCGGGCCCGGAAGGCACCGTCTCTCGCGTCGACACCCGCCGACGAAGCATCGCAGGTACCGTCGCGATCGGCTCACGCGCGAGCGGCCTCGTCGCGGACGCAGCCACGGCGTGGCTGGGGACGCAGGCGCAACAGCTCGTCGGCATCGACACGGCGACGCTTGCCGTCCGGATACGAGTGAGACTGCCGGCGGCCTCGCTGCGTGCGGCGATCCTCGGCAAGACCGCACCGGCGATCGCGCTCGGGGACGGCTTTGTCTGGGTCTCGAGCGGGGAGAACGCTGTGCGGAAGATGGACGCCGGCACGGGGCGCGTCGTTGCCGTGATCGTGCCTCCTCGCGGAGCCAACGAGGCGATCGCGTACGGCGACCACGCACTCTGGCTCGGTGGCCCCAATGCGGTGTCTCGAATCTCGCCCGATACCGACACCGTCACCTCGACGCTCCGTCTCGAAGCGACGCCAGTTGCACTGGCTGTGGCGGACGGCTCCCTCTGGATCGCTCTCGGCACCGGCGGCGAAATCCTCCGCGTCGACACGGCGACGGAGGCGATCGCAGCAGTCATCCCACTCGGCAACCAGCCCACCGCCGTCGTCGCCGGTCCCAGCGGCATCTGGGTTGCCAGCGCGGCGGCCGGCACGGTCTACCGAATCGACCCACTTCAGAACAAGATCGTGGCGAGGATCCGAACCGGCGCAGCGCCCACGTCGCTCGCGGCGACCCACCAGGGCGTCTGGGTCGGCGTCACCTGAGACAAAAGGAGCCCCAGTCGGGAAAGCCTCCCTTGAGCGCCGCACCCTGCTTCGCCGAGTAGCAGCCAACGCGCGCCGAGAGGAAGAGATAGTCATAAGGAGTGAACAGCGGCGCGACCGGAGCGTACGTGCGGAGGATGCTCGTCTCGACCTTCGCGAAGGCGCGGTACCGCTGCGGCGCCGGCAATCGTGCGGCCGACTCGATCGCGCGGTTCGCTTTTTCCACATCGAAGTACGAAAGGTTGAAGTTGTCCTTCGGACGCAGCGTCCGGCCGTCGAGCAGGCGGACCAGGAAGTCCTCGGGATCGGTGTACTGCGCGAGCCAGCCGGTGAGCACGAGGTCGAACGGCTCGCCTCGCGTGGCGACCTTCGCCGCCAGTACCGGGCGTGGGAAGCTCTTGATCTTGACCTTCAATCCGATCCGGGCGAGCTCCGCTTGAATCACGTCGGCTCGGCGCAACGCCACCGGCTCGTCGGCGACATAAAGCACTGCCGTGCCCGTCCCAAGGTGTCCGGTGGCGAGCTTCTGCGCCGCCCCTACCTTTGGCGCCCCGACGGGGTAGACATGCTCGTTCGCCGCCCCTGAAAGCCGGGCTGGCAGGAGCCGGTCCGTGGGGCGGCCGCGGAGGAATCTGCCCTGACGCATGATCTCGCCACGGGCGAGCGCGAAATTGACCGCACGTCGCAGCCGGGGATTGTTGTGGAAGAGCGGGCGCTCGGTATTCAGCGCTAGGTAAATCGTCCCGGCCGCGGGCGCGGCGAGGAAGCGGCCGCGGTTAACGCCGTATCGCGAGGCGAGGTCTTGCAGCACCTGGTCGGGCGGCGGCGGGAAGAGCCAGAAGTAGAGGACATAGTCGTACTGACCGTCGTCGACGGCCGCCGCGTTCGCCTGTTGCGTCCCTTCGATCCTGACGGCGATTTCGTCCGGGCGTCGCAGGCGCTTTCCGCGGTAGTAAGGATTGCGATCGAGGACCGCTCGCTGTCCCGGCACGTACGACGTCACGGCGTACGGACCGGAGGCAGGCAGCTTGTCTATCCCGAGCGGGCTGGGCGGCAAGCCGACGGGGACCGGACACGCCCATGGCATCGCGAGCCGGGCGGGCAGGCTGCCGTCGGGTCGCTCGAGCCGGATGGCAAGCCTGCGGCCGCGAGCGCTCACTGCGACGATGTCGCGCGCAACGCCGCCGAGCAACATCCACGGGGACCCCAGCGCTGCGTTCTGGACGCGCGTGATCGCCGTTGCGTAGTTCGCCCCGGTCAGCGACCTGCCGTCACTGAAGCGCATGCCCGCGCGGACAGTGAAGACGTATCGCCGACCGCCGTCGGAGACGGTCGGTAGCGATTCCGCCGCGTCCGGCACAGGGCCCGACCGGTCGAGCGGAAACCGCAGGAGTGGAGAGCAGGTTGCGTAGACGAGCGCGATCGACGTCGGAGACGATGCGAGGCCAGGATCGAGCGAGTCGATCGGATCGGAGCTCAGGATCCGCAGCGTCCCGTCCGGGGATGCGCTGCTGCGGCTCTCGGCAAGCCCGATGGTCGCCACGAAGGTCGCAGCCGTCGCGGCGGCGGTGAGAACGAGGCCGCGTGCCGGTCGCATTGCCATCTGACACCCCCAGTCGGACGGGCCGAACGCCAGGATCCACCGGCGTGATAGCACTCCAGAAGGTGCTCCCGCCGACCCCTGAAGGGCGCCGTTATTCGTGTCGCTGCTCATGCGGCGGCTCGGTAGTACTCGTGGATGAGCCCGCTGGGCCGGTCGCGGCGGTGGATTTCGCTCCCCCTGAAGGTGCCGATATCGTGTCGCGAGTCAGGACTCGACCCCTTCAGTCCCCCAACGCCGCTATTCGCACGCACGAAAAAGGCCTGCATTTGCAGGCCTTTTAGTAAGCGTTCAGTCGCGGCCCAGGCCTGATCGGCCGCGTGTGGAGCCGGTTTTGGAGCCCTCGGGCGGAGAAGTGTGGGTGAGTCGGCAGGGTCCCGCGCCGGGGCGGCGAATGAACGCGGTGTGGAGCGCTCGGAGGCCAGGGTCCCGCGCCGGGGCGGCGAATGAACGCGGTGTGGAGCGCTCGGAGGCGGAGGCGATCTACGCGCAAGGGCGCGAGCCGGTGGTCGAGGTGTTGCTGGCGTTGTCGGCGCGAGTGGAAGCACAGGACGCCCAGCTGGCAAAGCTCGCCGAGCGTGTTGGAGAGCTCGAGCAGCGGCTGAAGCGCGACTCGCATAACTCGTCGCTGCCGCCGAGCCAGGATCCGCCGTGGGCGGCAAAGCGGGGGCGGTCGCGGGGGACGGGGCGAAAGCGGGGCGGCCAGCCGGGCCATGTTGGGCATGGGCGGTCGCTGTTCCCGGTCGAGCGGGTGAGCGAGGTGGTCGAGCACTGGCCGCAGCGCTGCAGCTGCGGCCACGTCTTCGGCGCGGATGAGCAAGGGCCGAGCGGTGCGCCCGCTCGTCACCAGGTGGCGGAGCTGCCGCCGCTCGCGGTCGAGATCAGCGAGCATCGCTTGCAGCGGCTCTGCTGTCCCGACTGCGGTCGCACGGTTCGCGCCGAATTGCCGGCCGGCGTGCCCCGCGGCTGCTTCGGCCCGAAGCTGGAGGCCGCGATCGCCGCTTTGACGGTCCGAAATCGTCTCTCTCGCCGCCAGCTGGTGGAGCTGCTCGACGAGCTTTTTGGCTGCCCTATTGCAACCGGGACGATCGACGCGATCCTCAGCCGCACCGGCGAGACGCTGGAGCCGGTCTACGAGGCGCTACTCGAGCAGACCCGTGCGGCCGGCGCGCTCAACATCGACGAGACCGGCTGGTATCTCGCCGGCGAGCTGCGCACGCTCTGGGGCGCCTTCGGGAAGCGCACCGCCGTGTTGCGGATCGCGCCCAGCCGGGGCAAGGAGCATCTGCACGCGCTGCTCGGCGATCAGTTCGCTGGGATCGTCGGCTCCGACCGCTTCGTCGCCTACAACAGCCTCGACCCGGCCCGCCGGCAGGTGTGCTGGTCGCACCTGCGCCGCGACTTCACCTTCCACGCCGAGCTCGGACTGGGACCGCAGCAAGCGTTCGGCTTGGACGGCCTCGAGATCACCTGGTACGTCTTCCAGGCCTGGAAGCAGTTCCAAGAAGACGGCGACCGCGCCGCCCTCCAAGAACGCGTCGAAGCGATCAAAGGGGAGATGCGCCGGCTGCTCGAACGAGGCTCAAAAGGCAAGCGGCAGCGTCTCACGCGCGGGCTCGCCAACAACCTGCTCAAGCTCTGGCCCGCGCTCTGGAGCTTCGCGACCATCCCCGAGGTCGAGCCGACCAACAACGCCGCCGAACGCGGCCTGCGCGCCGCCGTCATCTATCGCAAGCTCTCCCTCGGCAGCCAATCCGAAGGCGGCCAACGCACGATCGAACGCCTCCTCTCCGTCGA
>WNGE01010798.1_pt1 | contig 18787 bp, 15 predicted proteins | sample 5400651 | NCBI WGS metagenome assembly WNGE01 (sample SAMN13153370, study PRJNA577476) | soil metagenome | isolation source: 60 cm soil or saprolite under grassland replicate 2 | place: USA:California | collected 2016-06-15
GTGCCGGCGCGCACGCTGAGCCCGAGGATGCCAGCGGAGCAGCGGCAGGTCCGTCACTGATCCGGATCCGGCTCGACCTCGCCTATGACGGTTCAGCCTTCCACGGCTGGGCCAGCCAGCCTGGCCTGCGCACCGTCCAGCAGACCGTGGCGGAGGCGCTCGGCCGGGTCCTGGCACTGCCGGACCTGCCCCGGCTGACCGTGGCCGGGCGCACCGACGCGGGGGTGCACGCCCGCGGCCAGGTAGCCCATGCTGACGTGCCGGCCAGCTGCTGGGTACAGGCCGCTGACACCGCGGTGCGGCGGCTAGCCCGGCTGCTCCCCGCTGACCTTCGGGTGCGCTCGATCGGCAGCGTGCCAGGCGACTTCGACGCCCGCTTCTCCGCGCTCTGGCGGCGCTACTCCTACCGGGTCTGCGACGAGCCGGCGCGTGCCGATCCGCTGCGCAGGCATGACACGCTCTGGCACCCGCGCCCACTCGATACCGGGCGGATGAACCAGGCCGCTGCCGCATGCCTGGGCGAGCATGACTTCGCCGCATTCTGCCGCCGCCGGGCGGGTGCCACCACCGTCCGGGAGCTCATCCGGCTGACCTGGGCGAGGCCAGCCCCTGGCGTGGCCGTCGCCACCGTGGTGGCCGATGCGTTCTGCCACAACATGGTCAGGTCCCTGACCGGCGCGCTGCTGGCGGTTGGTGACGGCAGCAGGCCGGTGAGCTGGCCGGCCGGCCTGCTCGCGGCCGGCATCAGGGATCCGGCGGTCCGGGTGCTGCCGCCGCACGGGCTCTGCCTGGAGGAGATCAGGTATCCGGCCGCCGGCGAACTCGCCGCCCGGGCGCTGGCGACCCGCCGGGTCCGGCCCGGGCCAGGTGAGTAGCCAGCGCGCCCTGCGGCCGCGCAGAGCGCCTGCGATGGTGCAGCCGGGGTTGTGGCTGCGCAGAGCGCTGCGGCCGCCGGACAGGCGGCTCAGGCGGGCTAGCGCGCGCGTTAGGCCCAAGTTACGTCGGCGTGTCGGCTGAAAAGGGGCAATGACCTGCGGAGACTCCACGGAACGGAGCAAAAACGTAGCCAGAAGAATCCGTAGGCAGGGTCGACGTGGTAGCCGTTTAAGGACCGATGATCTTCTCCGGACGGTGGCGCATATTTGCATACTCGACATCAAGTAACTTCGGGTTAGGGCTGGCCGGTGACTAGCCGCCGGCTCAGGCTGACGTTCGCGGTCTTCTTGATCAAGCGCGTGCAGAACTGTACGAGCTGCTTCTTCTGCGCCTTTGTCTTGGGCGCGTGCAAGCTGGCGAACTCAGCCCAGATCAGGATCAGGTAGTGGCCCTTGACCTCAGCTTCCTCGATGCCCGTGCCCTTGGTCAGGTTGCGGGTGGGGCCTTTCGCGCCGCGCAGCTGAGCGATGAACTGGGAAGGCCCCGTCGCCTTGCCCGCATGCTGCGCCGCCTTTGCGGTCCTCAGGTTCAGCACCCCGATGGTGCCCATCATCTTCTTATGGCCGCTGGAGAGGTAGCTGGCCCGCATGACCTGCGTGCAGTCGGCCGCGGCGACGGCTGATTGCAGCCGGCTGCCGAGTACGGCCGACGAGCAATGCTTGCCTGGCCTGACCGCGGTTCTCGAATAGGTGAATCCCGAGCTCGTGAACCGTACCGGGAACAGCTCGTGCAGGGTCAGCTTCTGCGGGTCGATCTTCCGCGTCTGGATATGACCCCAGCGGCCGGTCGGGGTGGGGCTCGGTGACGGCTGGGCCGGCTGCGTTGCCGCCGGGGTGATGCTGGGTGCCGCGGCCGCGCCGCCGGACAGGCGCTGGCCGGACAGGTAGAAATACGTGCCGGCACCCACCGCGACGACCACGGCAAGGCCCGCGGCCAGCAAGATGCGGGGTCGTCCCTTCCCGGCGGGCTTACGTGCTCTCCGGCCCCGGGATGACCCTTGCCGGACGGCGCGCTCCGGGCCGCCCGCGGGACCGGCGGCGGGCAGACCGGGACGCTGTCCGGTACTGGGTGGCCCGGCTGCTCCCGCACTGGGCGAACGCGGGTCACCGCGGCCCCGGGCGGCGGAAGGCGCAGGCGGCGCCATCGCGCGCTCACGCTCAGCCGTGCCGCCGCGAGCGCGGCCCGCCGCGGGTGGCTGAGCGCCTGGTGCCGCGCCTGCCCGGTGGCCCATCTCCTGCCAGCTGCCCGCGGCGCGGTCCTCAGCCACTGCCCAGGTCTGAGTCGCCGTAGCGTCCGCGGCCGGGTCGGACACGGCGAGGACCGCATAGTCGGGTTCGGCATAGCCGTGCTCGGCCGACAGGGCGGCCGGCCATGCGGCTCTTCCCGTGCCGCCGGCCCCGCGGCGGTCCCTGCCCTGCGCGGCCGCCTGGTTCCAGGCGGAAAACTGGCCTGGCGGATAGACAGGGGCTGCCTGGCCGGGCGCTGGCGGGAATCCCCGGACCGGGCCCTTGCCCGCGGTGCCGCCCGCCGCCCCATAGCGGGCGCTGGCGGCCTGCATGCTGCCCGGCGCGGTGGCGCCGCGGTCGGCCAGCACGCGATCGTCCGCAGCAGTTCCGCCGGTACTCGCGCCGCCGGGGGCCGGCCCGCCGGTCATCCCGCCGCCCGTCGGCCAGCTGGTTCTGTCGCCGCCCATCCTCGTGTCGCCGGGCGTCGGCCCGTCTGTCATCCCGCCGCCCGTCCTGCTGCCGCTTGTCGTCGTGTCGCCGGGTGCTGCCCAGCCGGTTATGCCGCCGTCCGTGATCGTGTCGCCGGGTGCTGTCCAGCTGGCGGTGCCCTCCGAGGTGGTGCCGGGTGCTGTCCAGCTGGCGGTGCCCTCCGAGGTGGCGGCACCCGATGCTGCCCAGCCGCCTATGCCGTCATCGGTGATCGCCTCGCCCGGCGTCGTACCGCCGGTCACGCCGCCGTCCGCCGGCCAGAGACCGGGAGCCGGCCCCTGCTCGTCCCCGTAGCCGCCGTCCCCGTAGCCATAGCCGCCGTCGGAATAACCCGCGTCGGAATACCAGCCGCCCGCGGCATGCTCGCCGCCGGCCGCGCCGCCATCGTCACCGGACGGCCAGCCGCTCGCCGCATACTCATCGCCCGCCGCGTATACGCCGCCCGCCGGGGGCTCGCCGCCCGGGCCCCCGCCGTCGTGGCCGGAGTACCGGTTATCAGCATTCCCGCCATGGCCGGGCCGACCGTCGCCTGCTGGCTGGCCGACGACAGGCTGGTGGCGCTGCTGACCGTCGGCGCCGGCCCGCCGGGGGAGTCCAGGACGGCCTGGAGGGCGCTCCTGCCCGTCAGGCACCCCGCCGGCGCCCATATCACCCGGGTAACGCATGCGGCGAGCGTACCGTTGTCTGGACGCCCGTTAGCGAGGTCAGCCGTTTTCGCCGCCATGGGCAACACGGGAAGGATCACACGGCAGAGGCGCAAGGGACGGCCACGAGGCCCAGGGGGCGACCACCGGGGTGCAAGGGACGGCCGCCCAAGCGCAGAGCCGGCCGAGGACGCCGGCGTGGCCAGGCCGGCGGCGGCGGCATGGGAGGCCGCAGGACAGTCCCGCGTGCCTGTGCCTGGCCTCGCTTTGACCACCATCGGCAACGGCCGGTATCCTTCTCAGGCGTCCATGTGTGTCGGCATGCCCGCGCTGCCCGCCTACGGGCAGCTGAGCGGCGGCTGATGCTGCGGATTCCCGCGCCCGGAGGGATCGCCCCGGGCGAGGCCAAGGATCACGGACCCACACGCGAAGGCTTATGACTGTGCGCACATTCAGCCCGAAGGCTGGCGATATCCAGCGTCAGTGGCATGTCATCGACGCCAATGAGGTTGTCCTCGGCCGGCTGGCCAGTCAGGCGGCCATCCTGTTGCGCGGCAAGCACAAGCCCATCTTCGCACCGCACGTGGACACCGGCGATTTCGTGATCGTCGTCAACGCGGAGAAGATCGCGCTCAGCGGCAACAAGCTGGCGGACAAGCGGGCATACCGGCACTCCGGATACCCCGGCGGGCTGCGCGCCGTTGCCTATGGCGACCTGCTGGCCAAGCATCCAGAGCGGGCCGTCGAGAAGGCGGTCAAGGGCATGCTCCCGAAGAACACGCTGGGCCGCCAGATGCTGCGCAAGCTCAAGGTCTACGCCGGACCTGACCACCCGCACAAGGCGCAGCAGCCTGTTCCGTTCGAGATTACGCAGATTACGCAGCAGGCCGGGTCAAGCCGCGCCGCGGCGCAATAACGAGAGCCGACGAGGAAGCGCGAGGAAGACACCGTGGCTGAGTCCACTGACGTCCAGGCACCCGGAGCGGCGGCCGACGCGGCACCCGGGGAGACCGCCGGGGAGCACGTATCGGAGTACACCACCGAGACTGGTGACACGACGGCGAGCAGCCCGGCCAGGCCCGCGGCACGCAAGCCGGTGGTGACCGGTCATGCGATGGGCACCGGCCGCCGCAAGGAGGCCATCGCGCGGGTGCGCATCCTCCCGGGAACAGGGCAGTGGCGGGTCAATGACCGGCCGCTGGATGAGTATTTCCCGAACAAGGTGCACCAGCAGCTCATCAGCGAGCCGTTTGTGACGCTGGGCGCCGAGGACCAGTTCGACGTGCTGGCCAGGATCACCGGCGGCGGCGTCACCGGCCAGGCCGGCGCCCTGCGGCTCGGGATCGCGCGAGCGCTGACGCTCGTGGACCCGGAGAACCGCCACACCCTCAAGCGGGCAGGCTTCCTGACCAGGGACGCCAGGGTCAAGGAGCGCAAGAAGTACGGCCTGAAGAAGGCGCGCAAGGCGCCCCAGTACTCAAAGCGCTGATCTCAGAGCGCTGGCGCCGGGTCAGCGCAACAGCACAGGAAGACCAGGGGGCATTCCCGTGGGCCGGCTGTTCGGTACTGACGGTGTTCGTGGAATTGCCGGTCGTGATCTCACTGCCCGGCTAGCCATGGACGTGGCTGCCGCCGCGGCCGAGGTCCTGGACGGCATGGGCGCCTTCGCCGCGGCCCGCGCGGCCGACCGCCGCCCGGCTGCGGTGGTCGGCCGTGACCCCAGGGCATCGGGCGAGTTCCTTGAGGCTGCCGTGGTGGCGGGCCTGGCCAGCGCCGGCGTGGACGTGCTGAGGCTCGGCGTGATCCCGACCCCGGCGGTGGCCTACCTGACCACCGATCTCGGTGCCGAGCTTGGCGTGATGCTGTCCGCCAGCCACAATCCGGCGCCCGACAACGGGATCAAGCTGTTCGCGTTCGGTGGCCTGAAGCTGCCGGACGCCGTGGAGGACGAGATCGAGCTCACGCTCGGCCGGGTACCCGGGAAGCCGGCCGAGACCGGAACGGCGGGCAATGCCGGCCTGCCAGGCGGCGGGTTCGGCCGGGTGCGCGACGCGTCCGGCAGCGCCGAGCGTTACCTGACCCATCTGCTGTCCACGCTCGCCACGACCGTCCCGGCGGACTCGGCTGGCGCAGCCGGCAGCCCGCCCCTTGCCGGGCTGCGGGTCGTGGTCGACTGCGCGCACGGGGCGGCATCTGAGCTGGCACCGCGCCTGCTTCGCCGGGCGGGCGCCGAGGTGATCGTGATCGGCGCGGCGCCCGACGGGCTGAACATCAACGACGCCTGCGGGTCTACCTCACTCGGCGTGCTGACGGCAGCCGTGCGGGAGCACCGGGCCGACGCCGGGATCGCCTACGACGGCGACGCGGACCGGTGCCTCGCGATCGACGCGGACGGCCAGGTGGTTGACGGTGACCAGATCCTGGCCGTGCTTGCGCTGGCGCTGCGGGAGGCCGGGCAGCTGGCGGGCAACACGGTCGTGACGACCGTGATGGCCAACCTCGGGTTCAGGAAGGCGATGCAGTCAGCTGGCGTCGATATCGTCGAGACCCCGGTCGGGGACAGGTACGTCCTTGAAGCGATGCGCGAGGGAAAGTTCGTGCTCGGCGGCGAGCAGTCCGGGCATGTCATCCTGCTGGACTACGCGACGACCGGTGATGGCCTGCTGACCAGCCTGCAACTGCTGTCCGTGGTGGCCAGGCGGGGGCGGCCGCTGAGCGCCGTCGCCCAGGTGATGGCCAGGTACCCGCAGGTGCTCATCAACGTGCCGGGGGTGGACAAGGCCCTGGTCGCATCCTCCGGCAGGCTGGCGGCAGCCGTCGCGGCCGCGGAGGCGGAGCTGGGCACGTCTGGCCGGGTACTGGTCAGGCCGAGCGGAACCGAGCATGCCGTCAGGGTCATGGTCGAGGCCCTGGATGCCGGCCGGGCTCACCGGGTGGCCGAACGGCTCGCAGCTGCCGTCCGCGAGCTGTCCTGACCCGAGTGATCGCCGCGCCGCCGTCCAGCGAAAGCATTGATCACTTATAGTGATTGATTAATAACTGGACGTACTTGAGGTAAGTGGAGTGATCAGGCACTAGCCTGGCGGTCATGTGCGGAATTGTGGGGTATGCCGGCCACCGGCAGGCGCTGGACGTCGTTCTTGCGGGCCTTGGCCGCCTGGAGTATCGGGGCTACGATTCCGCGGGCGTCGCGATCATGGCCGACGGCAAGCTCAGCTGGGCCAAGCGGGCGGGCAAGCTCGGCAACCTCAGGTCCGCGCTCGCGGAACGCCCTCCGCTGGTCGGCACCGTCGGCCTCGGCCATACCCGGTGGGCTACCCACGGGCCGCCGACCGACCCGAATGCGCATCCGCACACCGACTGCGGCGGCCACCTGGCGGTGGTGCACAACGGCATCATCGAGAATTTCGCGGCCCTGCGCACCGAAGTGGAGGACCAGGGCCACGAGCTGACCTCGGAGACCGACACCGAGCTCGTCGCGCACCTGATCGAGGGGCAGCTGGCGGCGATGGCCGACGTGCCGGGCACCGGCGCCCCGCCGCCGGGCTCGCTCGCTACCGCGATGCGCCAGGTCTGCCAGCGGCTGCGAGGCGCGTTCACGCTCGTCGCGGTCGACGTGCGCGACCCGGGCGCTGTCGTCGGCGCGCGGCGGAATTCCCCGCTCGTCGTCGGCCGCGGTGCTGGCGAGAACTTCCTCGCCAGCGACGTCGCGGCCTTCATCGCCTTCACCAGGGAAGCGGTCGAGCTCGGCCAGGACCAGGTCGTCGAGGTGCGCGCCGACAGCGTCACGGTGACCGGATTCGACGGCAAGCCAGCCAAGGTGATCGACTACCACGTGGACTGGGACATATCGGCCGCGGAGAAAGCCGGCTACGAGTACTTCATGCTCAAGGAGATCGCTGAGCAGCCGCACGCGATAGCCGACACCATGCTCGGCCGGGTCGGCCGCGACGGCCTGCTGACGCTGGACGAGATGCGCCTGTCCGACGACGAGCTCCGGGATGTCGACAAGATCATCATCGTGGCCTGCGGTACCGCCTATCACGCGGGCATGATCGCGAAATACGCCATCGAGCACTGGGCCAAGGTCCCCTGCGAGGTTGAGCTGGCCAGCGAGTTCCGGTACCGCGATCCCATCCTCACCAGGTCGACCCTGGTCATCGCGATATCCCAGTCCGGCGAGACGATGGACACCCTGATGGCTGTCCGGCATGCCCGCGAGCAGCGCTCGCGTGTCGTGGCGATCTGCAACGTGAACGGCTCGTCGATACCGCGGGAAAGCGACGCGGTCGTGTACACCCACGCCGGCCCCGAGGTTGCCGTCGCGTCCACGAAGGCCTTCTTGACCCAGCTGGTCGCCTGCTACCTGGTCGCGCTCTATCTGGCCCAGGTGCGGGGCACCATGTACGGCGACGAGGTCGCTGCGGTGATGGATCAGCTGCAGCTGATGCCGGCCGCGGTGGAGCGGATCCTGCAGGCGATGGCGCCTGTGCGCACCGTGGCCAGAGAACTGGCCGGCGAGCGCTGCGTGCTCTTCCTTGGTCGGCATGTCGGCTACCCCGTCGCCATGGAAGGCGCGCTGAAGCTGAAGGAACTCGCCTACATGCATGCCGAGGGGTTCGCGGCCGGCGAGCTCAAGCACGGGCCGATCGCGCTGATCGAAGAGGACCTGCCGGTCGTCGTGATTGTGCCCTCCCCGGATGGGCGCTCAGCGCTGCACGACAAGATCGTGTCGAACATCCAGGAGATCAGGGCCCGTGGCGCGCGGACGATCGTCATCGCCGATGAGGGCGACGACGTGGTGGCGCCCTACGCGGACACCCTGATCGAGGTGCCTGCCGTGCCGACGCTGATGCAGCCGCTGGTGACCACCGTGCCGCTGCAGGTGTTCGCCTGCGAGCTGGCCGCGGCCAAGGGCCATGACATCGACCAGCCGCGCAATCTAGCCAAGTCCGTCACCGTGGAATGAGCACCCGTCAGGCGGCGGGCCATTCCTCCTCACCCCGCCGCCCGTCGCCCTCACCCCGCCCCCGCCCGTCGCCCTCACCCCGCCCGTCGCCCTCACCCCGCCCCTGCCCGTCGGGCCCCATCCCGCCCCCGCCCGTCGCCCCCGCGCCATTTGCAGTTACGTTTGTCCACGCTCAAGAGTGGACAAACGTAACTGCAAATCGTTTTCCACAGGAATGCGGCGCCGGAGGCTTATCCACAGCGGGAGAAAACGGGCGGCTTCAACCGGGTGGGCTGGCCACGCTGGTCCGATGAGAGCCACAGCACGACGGCCTGATGATGACCTTCTGGTGCTTCAGCACGGGGTGTTGTCCAGGCCGCAAGCCATCAGCATGGGACTGACCGACAGCGCTATCACCGCCCGGCTGCGCCACGGCCACTGGCAACGGCTGCATCTCGGCGTTTACGCGACCTTCAGCGGCGACCCAGGGCGGCTCGCCTGGCTGTGGGCGGCCGTGCTGCGTGCCGGTCCCACCGCTGTGCTCAGTCACCATACGGCCGCCGAACTGCACGGGCTAACGGTGCAGCCAGCGCCGGTGATTCACGTAACGGTCCGAAGCGGCAACCGGGTCGCCGCGATCGATGGGGTTTCTCTGCATTATTCGCAACGTGCCCCGGAGGCGCGTCACCCGGTCTTGCTGCCGCCCAGGACCCGGATCGAGGAGACGGTGCTCGATCTGGCCGCGGCCAGCAGCCTGGACTCGGCTCTCAGCTGGACATTGCGTGCCTGCGGCAGCCGTCGTACCACACCGGACAAGATCAGCGCAGCCATGCTCGTGCGCAGCCGGGTGCGGTGGCGCAGCGAACTGTCCGAGGTGCTGGGCCTCGCTGCTGATGGTGTGCACTCCCTGCTCGAGTATCGCTACGTCAACCAGGTCGAGCGCCCGCACGAGCTGCCGCCGGGGCGACGGCAGCGCGCCGTCCGGAGGGCTGGCCGCCGCCAGTACCAGGACGTCGACTACGAGCCCTACGAGTTGATAGTGGAGCTTGACGGGCAGGCCGCGCATCCGGAGAGCCTTCGCTGGACCGATATCCGACGGGACAACGCGAACGCCGCGGCGGGGCAGGTCACCCTCCGGTACGGCTGGGCGGACGTGACCCAGCGACCGTGCCACGTCGCGGCCGAGGTCGGCGGTGCGCTCGCCCGGCGCGGCTGGGCTGGTGCCCCTCGCCGCTGCGGCCGGACGTGCAAGCTGCCGCAATGAGGCCGAGGCTGCGGGGGTGTCCAGAGTGAGGTCCGTGACCTGGACAGCGCATGGCCGCGGCCACATCCGCATGATCCGCGATCAACGCCGCGAGGCTGGCGGGCTGGGGCTCCGTGGTCAATGCCGCGAGGTTGTGGGGCCGGGGCTGCGCGATCAACGCCGCGAGGCTGGCGGGCTGGGGCTCCGTGGTCAATGCCGCGAGGTTGTGGGGCCGGGGCTGCGCGATCAACGCGGCGAGGCTGGCGGGCTGGGGCTCCGTGGTCAATGCCGCGAGGTTGTGGGGCCGGGGCTGCGCGATCAACGCGGCGTGGTTGCCGGGCTGGGGCTCCGTGGTCAATGCCGTGAGGTTGCCGGGCTGGGCCTAGGACTCGCCGGCCGGCCCGGGTTCCACGCAGAACTCGTTGCCCTCGGGGTCTTGCATGACCGTATGCGCGGCGTCGTGCCGGACCGCGGTGGCGCCGAGGGCAGTCAGGCGCCGGACCTCATCAGCCATGGCGCCCGGCGCCCGCAGGTCGAAATGCATCCGGTTCTTTGCCGTCTTCGGCTCGGGCACCCGGGCGAACCACATGTTCGGCCCGCCCCAGCCCGCGGCTTCGACGTAGGCCCGCGCGGAGGTGGATTCCTCGTCGACATCCGAGCCGAGTGCGCTGGCCCAGAACCTCGCCTGGGCCAGCGCGTCGGTGCAGTCGAAGGTGACGGTCTTGATGAGAGCGGCCATGGCCGGACGCTAGACGCAGCGGCCGGCATCGGCAACGGGTTTCGGCGCGACGGGACCAAGCCGGGCCGCCGTGCCCGCAGGCCCGTCGTGGCAGGCTTAAGCCATGATCGTGGGAATCGGCGTGGACATCGCGGACATCTCCCGGGTGGAGGCCGCGCTCGAGCGGACGCCTGCCCTGGCATCCCGCCTGTTCGCTGAAAGCGAACGCAATGCGCCCGCGGCGTCGTTGGCCGGCTGCTTTGCCGCGAAGGAGGCGGTCGCCAAGGCGCTGGGGGGCCCGCCCGGCCTTCGGTGGACGGACGCCGTCATCGCCCATGACGAGCTTGGCAGGCCACTGCTGGAGGTCAGCGGCACCGTGCAGGACGCCGCCGCCCGGCTGGGAGTGCAGGCGTGGCACGTCTCGCTCAGCCACGATGGCGGGATCTGCGTGGCCATGGTGGTAGCCGAGGGGGCGCACCGATGAGGAACGCCCACGCTGTCGACGAGGTCAGGAAGGCCGAACGCGCCCTGATGGCCCGGCTGCCCGACGGCGCGCTGATGCAGCGGGCGGCGGCTGGCCTGGCCTCGGCGTGCGCGCGCCTGCTCGGGCAGGTATACGGCTCGCGGATCGTCGTCCTCGCCGGGACCGGGGACAACGGCGGCGACGCGCTCTACGCGGGCGCCCTGCTGGCCCGCCGCGGCGCGGTGGTGACCGCGATCAGCACCGGGCCGCGGGTCCACCAGGGCGGCGCGGCGGCACTGCGCGGCGCGGGCGGGCGGCTGATCGGCGCGGCGGACGCGGCGGTCACCGCAAGCGCGGCGGGCAACGCGGCGGGCCCGGCAAACGCGGCGGGCCCGGCAAGCGCGACGGGCACGGCAAACGCGGCGGACAGGGCAAACGCGGCGGACAGGGCAAACGCGGCGGACAGGGCAAGCGCGGCGGGCCCGGCAAGCGCGGCGGACAAGGCAAGCGCGGCGGACAGGGCAAGCGCGGCGGACAGGGCAAGCGCGGCGGGCCCGGCAAGCGCGGCGGACAGGGCAAGCGCGGCGGGCCCGGCAAGCGCGGCGGACAAGGCAAGCGCGACGGACAAGGCAAGCGCGACGGACAAGGCAAGCGCGACGGACAGGGCAAGCGCGGCAGGCACCGCAAACGCGGCAGGCACGGCAGGCACGGCGGGCAGGACCGGCCCGGGCGCCGGGGCCGCCGCGGGCAACGACCGCGTGGCCGGCCTTATCGACAACGCTGACCTGGTGGTCGATGGCATGCTCGGCATCGGCGGGCGCGGCGGGCTGCGGGAGCCGGCCGCGGCACTGGCCGCGCGGGCCGCGGCCGCCAGCGCGCTGGTCGTCGCGGTCGACCTGCCGAGCGGGATCGACGCTGACACCGGCGAGGTGCACGGCGCGGCGGTCCGGGCCGATGCGACCGTGACGTTCGGCACCTGGAAGCCCGGGCTGCTCATCGACCCGGGCGCGACGCACGCGGGCGCGGCCGAGCTGATCGACATCGGGCTGGCGCCCTTCCTCGGCCCGCCTGACGTTGCCGCGCTGCAGGCGGCGGACGTCGCCGCGCTGCTGCCGCGGCCGACCGCGGAAACCGACAAGTACCGGCGGGGCGTGCTCGGGATCCTGGCCGGCAGCAGCAGGTTCACCGGCGCCGCCAACCTGGCCGTTGGCGGTGCCGTGCGCGGCGGCGCCGGGATGGTGCGGCTGGTCACGGCCGAGGCGGCCGCGTCCGTCGTGCGCCAGCACTGGCCGGAGGCCGTGCTGACCGTCGTCGGCGCCGAGGTGCCCGCGGAGCGGGCAGTTGCCGGGGCAGGGCAGGTCCAGGCATGGGTGGCAGGCCCCGGATTTGGAACGGATCCTTCGGCGGCAGCTCAGCTGGGCGACGTGCTGTCGACCAGCCTCCCCGTCCTGGTGGACGCGGATGGCATCACCATCCTCGCTGACCACCCGGAGCTGCTGCCGCGCCCGGCGCCGACGCTGATCACGCCGCACGCCGGCGAGCTGGCCAGGCTGCTGCACTGCGACCGGGCGGCGGTGGAGGCCAGGCGCCTGGAGCATGCCAGCAGGGCCGCTGCCGAGCTGGGCGTGACCGTGCTGCTCAAGGGTTCGACCACAGTGATCGCCAGCGCCTCGGGGAGCCCGCCGGTGCTGGTCAACGCCACCGGCACCGGCTGGCTCGCGACCGCAGGATCCGGGGACGTGCTGTCCGGGCTAGCCGGGTCGCTGCTCGCGCAGGGCCTGGCACCGCCGAAGGCGGCGGCCGTCGGCGCGTACCTGCACGGGATGGCCGCGCGGCTGGCGGCGGCAGGCGCCTCCGGGACGCGGGGGGCGGCGGGCGGCAGCCGCCCGGTGTCGGAGGGCGCACCTATCGGTGCCGCCGACCTGATCGAGGCGTTGCCCGCGGCCATCCGCCTGGTCGCCGCGGCGACGGGCTGATCGCCCGGCCGGTGGTCTTTACTCCTCGGCACGCCCGCCGAGGTGCTTGGCCAGGAACCGCTCGGCCGCGGCATAGAAACGCAGCCGGTTCTCCGGCTTGGCGAAGCCGTGGCCCTCGTCGGGGAAGAGCATGTACTCGTGGTCGATCCCGGCCGCCTTGAGCGCGGCGACGATCTGTTCCGACTCGGCCTGCTTCACCCGGGGGTCGTTGGCTCCCTGGGCGATGAGCAGCGGAATGCTGATGTTGTCCGCACGCGACAGCGGTGACCGGGACCAGAGGAAGTCGGCGTCCTTCGCCGGGTCGCCAAGCCGCCGGTGGAACTGGGAGATCATCGGAGCCCAGTACGGCGGGACCGTCTCGATCAGGGTCTTCAGGTTGGAGGGGCCGACGATATCGACGGCGCAGCGGAACAGTTCCGGGGTGAACGCCGCCCCGACCAGGGCGGCATAGCCGCCGTAGGAGCCGCCATAGATCGCTATCCGGGCGGGATCGGCCCAGCCCTGGCCGGTGATATGCGCGATCGCGTCCACCAGGTCGTCGTGCATCCGGCCGCCCCACTCCCGGTCGCCGGCGTTGACGAACGCCTTGCCGTACCCGGTCGAGCCGCGATAGTTCACCTGGATGCACAGGTAGCCGCGGTTGGCCAGCCACTGCGCCTCGGGATCGAAGCCCCAGGCGTCGCGCGCCCAGGGGCCGCCGTGCACGTTGAGCACCGTCGGCAGCCCTTCCCGGCCGGCGCCGGGCGGGAAGCTGGCATAGCCGTGGATGGTGAGGCCGTCCCTGGCGGTGAAGGAGAAAGGCTCCATCGGGGCCAGCTCGTAGCGGGCGAGCTCGGGACGGGTCTCGAACAGGAACCGCCCCGTGCGGGTCTCCCGGTCGTAGCTGAAGAACGGGACCGCGCCGGTGTCGGTGGTGAACCGGATCAGCCAGGTCGCGTCCGTGTCGTCAGCGTCGTCGAACGACGGATCGCCCGGGTGCAGGGCGCGGATCGCCGCCAGGTCGTCAGCCACGTCAGGGTCGAGGACGCGGTACTCGGACCGGTCCTTGAGGAAGGTGACGATCTGCGGCTCACGGGTGTCCGGGTGCAGCCTGATGCCGGTGACGTCCGCCTCCGGATCCTCGGCGAGCACCTCGGCGTCGCCCGTCGCCAGGTTCAGGCGGACCAGCCGGCCGGTGTTCGTCCCGACCGAGCTCATCACCAGCATCGACGTGCCGTCCTCGCTGAACGCGACCGGCCCGCTGGTCAGCGCGTCCTCCGCGTCGATGGACAGCAGCGACCGCCACTCGTCGCCGTCGCCGCCGCGGACCATGAGCACGAGGCCGCCATCGGGCTGCGGCGCGACCCCGGCGCGCACCACCAGCTGGCTGTCCGCGACCCAGCCGACGAATCCGGGGTTCTCCACCTCCTTCGTCAGCTCGCCGGTGGTGAGATCGAGCCGGTAGACGTCATGCAGCTGCGGGTTGTCCCTGTTCAGCCCGACCAGGATCTCCGTCGGGAACTTCTTCTCCCCGGCGATGAGCTGAGTCTGGACATTGTCGAAGGGGGTAAGGTCGCGCCGCTGCATCGTCGCGAGGTCGACATCGTGCAGACGCCAGTTCTCGTCGCCGCCGGTGTCCTGCAGGTACAGCAGATGCCGGCCGTCATGCGCCCAGGCGAACATCCGGATGCCGCGATCGGAGTCATCGGTCACGACGCGCGCGGCGGACCAGTCGATGCCCTCGCCCTGTCCCGTGCCCGCCGGCGCGACCCAGACGTTCAGCACCCCGTCACTGGGCGCGATCCAGGCCAGCTGCGTCCCGTCGGGGGAGATCCGGGGGCTGATCCGCTCAGGATTGCCGAAAAGTACCTGCCGTGGAATGAGTTCGACCATGTCCCGTGCTTATCACGTCCGGACAAGAGGTGCAGATCCGGCCGGGGCGGATCGCCGCCTGGCATGCTGAGCTGCTGGCACACTGGGACGTCATGGACGGTCATCCGGAAGCACTCATCGATCTGGGCGCGATCAAGGAGAATGTCGCGGCGCTCCGCCGGCACGTCGGCGGCCCGCAGCTGATGGCTGTGGTCAAAGCCGACGGCTACGGCCACGGAATGGTTCAGACCGCGATGGCGGCGGTGGCCGGCGGCGCGGACTGGCTCGGCGTTGTGCAGACCGGCGACGCGCTGGCGCTGCGGCGGGCCGGCCTCACGGTTCCCGTGCTGTGCCTGCTCGCCGCGCCGGACGCCCCGCACGAGGAAGCCGTCCGCCGGGGCATTGACCTGTCCGCCGGGTCTGTCGCGGTGGTCGGCCAGATCGCGGCCGCGGCGCAGCGGGCAGGCCGCCCGGCGCGCCTGCATCTGAAGGCGGACACCGGCATGTCCAGGGGCGGCGCGACCGCCGAGGACTGGCCCGCCCTGGTATCGGCCGCACTGGCCGCCGAGGCCGCCGGGCAGGTCCGGGTCACCGGGATCTGGTCGCACCTCGCCTGCGCGGACGTTCCCGGGCACCCCTCGATCGACGGGCAGCTGGCGGCGTTCCGCAGCGCCGTTGAGGTGGCCGAGCGGGCCGGTGCCCGGCCTGAGGTGCGTCACCTGGCCAACACCCCGGCAACCCTGACGCTGCCAGACACGTGGTTCGACCTGGTCCGGCCCGGCGGCGCCGTGGTCGGCCTGTCCACCCTGCCCGGCGACCTGCCGGACTGGCTGCGCCCGGCCATGACGCTGCGGGCCAGGCTGGTCCTGGTCAAGCAGGTGCCCCCGGGCACCGGGGTGTCGTACGGGCTGCACCATGTGACGGCCGGGCGGAGCACGCTCGGCCTGGTTCCGCTCGGCTACGCCGAGGGAGTACCGAGGAACGCCTCCGGCGTGGCGCAGGTGCAGGTCCGCGGGCGGCGGTGGGCGATCGCCGGCACCGTCTGCATGAACCAGTTCGTGCTCGACTTCGGCGACGCCGTGGTGTCGGCCGGGGACGAGGTGGTGCTGTTCGGCCCCGGGGACTCCGGCGAGCCCACCGCCCAGCAGTGGGCGGATGCGCTCGGCACGCTCTCCTATGAGATCGTGACGAGGTTCGCCGGCCGGGTACCCAGAAGCTACTCTGGAGTAACCGATGCGCAGGAGCTGGCGGCGTCGCCCGGCGTGATTTCGTAACGGGAGGTCAGATGCCCAGGTGGTGGCGGATCACCGGCGCTGCCGGCCTGGTCGTCGGTGCCGTGGCCGCCGGGACTGGCGTCATCATCGCGGCCGAGCGGATAGCGGTCGGCCGTCAGCGGCTGGAGCCGGATCCGGAGGCGGCGGAGCCGCTCGGCGAACTGCGCGGCAATGCGCTCGCCGTGCTCGCCGACGACGGCGTGCCCCTGCATGTAGAGATCAACGGGCCGGACGACGCGCCCGCCACGGTCATCTTCTGCCACGGCTACACGCTGAACCAGGATTGCTGGCACTACCAGCGCAGGGACCTGCAGGGCATCGGCCGGCTGGTGTTCTGGGACCAGCGCGGTCACGGCAGATCCGGCAGGTCACTCCCGGAGCATTCCAGCATCGACCAGCTCGGCACCGACCTGCACACGGTGCTCAGGGCCGTTGCCCCAGGCCGTGGCCCGGTCGTGCTCGCCGGCCACTCCATGGGCGGCATGACGATCATGGCGCTCGCTGACCAGTACCCCGGCCTGTTCGGAACCAAGGTCATCGGGGTAGTCCTCATCGCCACCGCGGCCAGCGGCGTCGACCCCACCGGGTGGCTACCCGGGCCGCTGCGGCCGCTGGCGCGGCCGGCGGCCGCGCCAGTGCTGCGCGGCGTCGCCAAGGGCAGGCTGGCCGCGCTGGTCGAGCGGAGCCGTCAGGCCGCCGGTGACCTGGCATTCCTCGGCACCAAGTACATCGGCTTCGGCGACGGCAGGACGAGCCCGGCGCTGGTGGACTTCCTTGAGCGGATGATTCGCGCCACGCCCGTGAACGTCGTCGCTGATTTCTTCCTCGCGCTGCGTGATCACGACAAGGAAGCCGTACAGGGCGTGCTCGGCCGCGTGCCGGTCACCGTGGTGGCGGGGGGCAGCGATCGCCTTGTGCCCGCCTCGCTGACCGAGCGGCTGGCCGCCGAAATACCCGGCGCGCGGCTCATTCGGCTGCCCGGGGCGGGCCACCTCGTCATTCTCGAGCGGCCAGGCGAGGTCAACGAGGCGATCACCAGCCTGGTCGCCGAGGCGGTGGCCGGCGGCTCCGCGAACGGGCGGTCGCGCGGCCGGCGGGCCAGCCGTTGACCCGGACCGGCGAGCCAGCGCCGCGCCTGCTGGCGGAGATCTGCGTCCCGACGGCGGCACGGATGCGCTGGCTGGGCCGCCGGCTGGCCGCGCTGCTGCGCTCCGGCGACCTGATCGTGCTCAACGGGCAGCTGGGCGCCGGGAAGACCACGCTGGTCCAGGGCATCGGCGACGGGCTCGATGTGCGCGGCCCGGTAACCTCGCCCACGTTCGTGATCGCCCGGACCCACCCCGCGCTGCGCGGCGGCCCCGCCCTCGTGCACGTGGACGCCTACCGGCTGAGCAGCCCGGCCGAGGTGGACGACCTGGACCTGGACGCGGACCTGGACAGCTCAGTCACCGTGGTGGAGTGGGGCGGCGGGCTTGCCGAGGGGCTCGCGCCGAGCTGGCTGGAGGTCACGATCAGCCTGCCCAGGCATGCGACCGCTGGCCGGGCCGGCGACGGTGCGCCGGGCAATGCTGGCAGCGAGCCGGGCGATGATGACGGCGCCCCGGCCAAGGCAACCGGGGGTGCCTCGGGTGCGGAGGCCGTGCTGGCTGCGGGGGGTATCTCGGGCGCGGGTAACGGGCTTCCTGCCCGCGGCGGCTCGGATGCAGGTCCGGGGCTGACGGCCGGGGGTTTCTCCGATCCCGACGACGAGCCGCGGGCGGTGCGGCTGACCGGCCGGGGCGCGCGATGGTCCGCAGCGGCCGAATCCGTCCATCTCGCCCTATTGGGCGCAGCGGAGGTTCTATAGTTCCGATCTGCTGTTACTAGCCGCCGGGCTCAATCTCGCTCCTTACCTGCGGATTTACCTGCCTACCCGCACCATGTTGCATCGCATATAAGGCCGTGTCAAGATAACGGGCATGGAAAGTGATGAGTTCGGGGAGCTGAAATGGCTGTGGCTGACCCGTCTCCGCAGCGCCAGGGCGGCGAACACCGTGGCCGCGTACCAGTCCGCGGTGAAGATGCTGGAGCAGTGGTGCGAGCAGACCGGGCACAAGCCCGGCGTCGACCGCGAGCTGATCGAGGCATGGACCGCTGACTCCCTCGCCGCCGGGCTCGACCCCGGGACGGCCGAGCTGCGCTGTACCGCGCTGCGGTCCCTGTCTGCCTACCTCGCCGCCCAGGGCGCCACGGACGGCGACCTGCTGCGGGACCTGCGGGCGCCGAAGCGCATCAAGAAGATCGTGCCGAAGCTCGGGCCCGGGGAGCTGGCCGCGCTGATCGCCGCGTGCAAGGGCACCACGTTCGCCGACCGGCGCGACACCGCGATGGTCCGGCTGATGGGGGAGACCGGCGTCCGCGCGGACGAGCTGCTGTCGATGAATCTCGCCGACGTCAACGTGAGCGCCGGGATCGCGAAGGTCCGCAAGGCCAAGGGCGGGAAGCAGCGTGAGGTCCCGTTCGGCGGGAAGACCGGCGAGGCGGTCGGCTGGTACCTGAGGGCCCGCAGGCAGCACCCGAAGGCCGCCCTGCCCGCGCTGTGGCTCTCGCACGTCGGCCGCCTGTCCTACGGCGGCGCGTACAAGGTGATCGGCGCCCGTGCCCGCAAGGCGGGGATCACCGATTTTCACCTGCACAGGATCCGGCACACATTCGCGTCCCAGTGGCTTGACGCCGGGGGCACCGAAGGCGGATTGATGAGCATCGCCGGATGGAGCAGCAGGGAGATGCTGGACCGCTACGTCGAGGACTCGGCAACGTCCCGCGCGATCGACGAGGCGCGCAAGCTCGGGATCGGTGACGTGTGACCGGGCAGCCGCCGCCGAATGCGGTGGTGCGGCTGCGCTGCGGCGGCTGCGGCCGGGTGCTGGACCGGATCAGGCACGGGCACTCGCGCTCCTGGCTGGGTTCGCAAGCCCGCTGGCACACGTTCTGCGACCGCTGCCAGCAGCCCGCCGGTGAATGCACATGCCCCGGGACG
>WNGE01009219.1_pt1 | contig 18776 bp, 18 predicted proteins | sample 5400651 | NCBI WGS metagenome assembly WNGE01 (sample SAMN13153370, study PRJNA577476) | soil metagenome | isolation source: 60 cm soil or saprolite under grassland replicate 2 | place: USA:California | collected 2016-06-15
TAACAGGCGATCGCTTGGCGTCTTCGGGGCTGCGTTGCCTCGCGCGTTCTTCACCGAGAACTGCGACGCGCAGGTCCCAGATTTCGTTGTCGATCTTACGAAAGGCAGCTTCCGAGAATTTGTCTGGTGGCGCGAGCTTTTCTTTGAAGCGCGTTACGCTGGCAAGACCGCGATCGATTTGGTCGCGCGGTAATCTCGCAAGTATGCGATGCACGTTGTCGATTTCGGGAATGCGATGGCAAATCATGGCTAGATCATTTCCTGCCGCGATCGCAAGACGGATTGTTTCATCAAGTCCGTACTCATTTAGGATCGCGCCCATGTCGAGATCGTCGGTCATGATCAGACCATCGAAGCCCAGTTCTTCGCGCAGGAGTTCCGTCACGACGCGATGTGACAATGTTGCAGGCGTTCTCGTCGGTTCAAAACATGGGTACCAGCCGTGGCAAGTCATCATGCTGTCCACAAGATTCGTCGGACGGCCCGGGGGTCCGTCGCTGCCAATAAAGGCGCGAAACACGGCGAGCTCTTCCTGATCCAATTCCGCGCGTGTTCGCTCGATCTTGGGCAGATCGTGATGTGCATCGACGGTCGCCGCCGAGTAACCGGGAAAATGTTTGCCGCAGCTCGCGATCCCCTGCCCTCTCATCGCTTCGTTAAATGCGCCAGCATTCTCAACGACTTGCTCAACCGTTTTTCCATAACATCGGCCACGCAGCGAGTTATCCGCCTCGTCATCGAAAGAAATATCGAGCACCGGGCAAAGATCGAGATTGAAACCAAAGAGTCGCAGTAATCTGCCGGTGATGTCGCCGTGCCGGCGAATAAGATCGACATCGTTCGTATCGCGTAGTTGCTGCGCGTTCGGCGGCTCGTTCCCGATTAAGCGCAATCGCGAGACGCGTCCGCCTTCTTGATCGATCGTGATAATTGGTTCGACCACGCTTAGGCTGCGCAAGTCATCGGTTAGTTTGCGCAATTGCGCGGCGCTCTCAATGTTGCGCGTGAAAAGAATGAAGCCGCCGGGTTGAATGCGCCGAAATAACTTCTCCGTTTCTGGATCGAGGCACGGTGTGGGAACGCCCGTTAGAATCAATTGACCGAGCGAATCACTCTTCATACTTTCGGAAGTTAGATGTCGATGTTGCGCAGAGAAAATAAAAAACGCCACCTCTTCGCGCTTTTTATCCGTACGCTGCCCGGCAAGGACAGGGCGCACGACATCGTGTATTTGAGCCTCCCCCGTTCCGTTGGTGAACAATATTCTCGCGTCGCCAATAGCTGTAGCCGCGTCTCTGGGACGCGCGGCGCACGCGTCGCAAGACACCTCAGCGCCGCGCTTCGCACGGCGAAGAGGCTACAGGAACATATAAGATGAGAAGGATGCAAAGCGATTTGTGAAAAAGATCGCAGTCTACGGCGGCACATTTGATCCTATTCATCACGGGCATCTGATTCTCGCTCGCGAAGCGCTCGAGACGTTTGGCTTTGAAAACGTAATTTTCGTACCAGCGGCGATCTCGCCGTTTAAAAAGTCGTCAGTTGCAAGCGCGAAAACGCGATTATTGATGTTACGGGCTGCAATCGAAGGTGAATCGAGATTTATGGTGGATGACTGCGAACTGCGTCGTCCGGCTCCTTCTTACACGATTGACACAATTGAAGAAATCCGCGCACGAGAAGGCGACGCGGAAATCTATTATCTCCTCGGCGAAGATAATGTCCCCACCCTGCGAAACTGGCACCGTTTCGATGAACTAATAAAAGCGGTTCGCTTTGTGGTCCTCGATCGTACGGGGAGGGCACCAGATCACCCTTATCCGTCCGTGCACCGCAGGATCGATATTTCTGCCACGGAAATCAGAAAGAGGGTTGCCACCGGCGAGCCAATTCGCTATTTCGTACCACAGGCGGTCGAAGAGATTATTCGCCACGAAAAACTTTACCAGGAGCAAGCGAGATAACCGCGGAGAACTTAGCCAAAACGTGCGCAGAACTCGCCTCGAACAAAAAGGCGGAAGAGATCGTCGTGCTTGATTTGCGCACGATCTCGACGTTTACGGACTTCTTCGTGATTTGCTCAGCCACGTCCGAGCCGCAGCTCAAAGCGATCGCCAATGAAATCGAAACGCGCCTGAAAGAGGATCATGCGATTCGGCCCGTGGCGATTGACGGATTTCCTGCCAGCCAATGGATCGTGCTCGATTACCTGCAAGTCGTCGTCCACGTTTTTCATCGAGACAAACGCGCCTTTTACAGCCTGGAAGACCTTTGGGGCGACGCGCCGCGGCTCGATTGGGAAATCGCAGCAGCGGCGCGTTGACGTCGATATGAAGGCGCTTGTGCCGAGCGCCTGTCTTTTCACTTGGGGCGCTCGCCGCGAGGAACGCCGCTATATTATTTTGGCGATGGGGACGGCGCCGGACTTGGGCCTGCTTCAGCGGGCTTAACGCCGAGTAACTCCACATCAAAAATCAAAGTCGAATTGGGAGCGATGTCAGGACCGAGGGCACGATCACCATACGCGAGATTCGGCGGTACGAAAAATTGATATTTTGATCCTGCTTTCATCAGTTGAAGCCCTTCGGTCCATCCCTTGATTACGCCGTTGAGCGGAAAGGTCGCTGGCTGGCCGCGTTTATACGAGCTGTCGAACTCGGTGCCGTTGATAAGCGTTCCACGATAATTAACAGTCACCGTATCATTTCCTTTTGGCTGCGCGCCCGTTCCTTCCTTAATGGCCTTGTATTGCAGCCCGCTGGCCGTCGCCTTTACGCCTTCCTTCTTTTTGTTTTCCTCGAGAAACTTCGTCCCTTCCGCCGCGTTCTTCTCTCCTGCTGCCTTTTGTTTTTCCGTCATTTCTTTTTCAAATGCCGCCATCGTCTCCTTGACCTGATCGGTTGTAAGCTGAGGTTTTCCCGCAATCGCATCCTTGATACCGGCTGTGAGCGCGTCGGGGTTGACCGATATATTCTGTCTGCTGAGGTTGAACCCAATATTGAGGCCCAAGCTATAGCTGACCTTATCTTTTTGGTCTTTGAGTTGCGGCGATTTCTCTTGCCCGAACAGGGGCAAAACAAGCGAGAATGTGACAAAAATGAAGGTAAAACGTTTCATAAGATGGAATTTTCCACGCGGGTTTGCTCCAAATAGAGCGCCGCAGGAAGTGGCACGCTAATGGATAAATGTTACTCGTCAAGAAAACAGGAGCAGCCGGGATTACAGCAAAGTCGATTTTTCGCCGCGCTTCTCCTTTCTGTATGCATTCTCCTTCAGCTGCAATCAGTTGCCGCGACAACCCTCTCGCGCGCTGACACCCTTAGAATCGGAAAAAAAATCTGGCAAAACGAATGCAATGGAACTATCGCCGGCCTCACCTCGTGGAACGAAGGCGAAAATTTCGCATCGCTCGGCATTGGCCATTTTATCTGGTATCCAAAGGGACAGCGTGGTCCGTTCGAGGAAAGTTTTCCAAAGCTCGTTAGCTTTATCGCAAATCACGGAGCCAAATTGCCAAAATTCCTTTTGGGAACGGGCGAAGTTCCCTGCCCATGGAATTCCCGACTCGAATTCCTACACGCCCAGCAAACCCCAGAGGTGAAGCAATTGCGCCAATTTCTTGCCGGTACCGTCGATCTTCAGGCGGAATTTCTGATTGCCAGGCTTCAAGACGCGCTTCCGAAAATGCTCGCGGAAGCGGCGCCTTCGGATCGCGGGAACGTGCAGCGGCAATTCGAACGAATGGCGAGCACGCCACAAGGCTACTATGCGCTTGTCGATTATGTGAACTTCAAAGGTGAAGGAGTCTTGCACACGGAGCGTTATCAAGGTCAGGGGTGGGGCTTGCTCCAAGTCCTTGAAGGCATGCATGGATCGGATGGCGGCGCGGCGGCAGTTGATGAATTTTCCCGCTCTGCCAAGGTTGTTTTGATTCGGCGCGTGAAAAATTCCCCCGCCCAACGACACGAATCACGGTGGTTATCGGGTTGGATTCATCGTGTAATCAGTTACAGTCGCGGCGGCTAAATTTATGCAGACGACGTTTCCAAGATGGTTCTGTGCAGTTTTAGTGTCTGCTCTTGCATATTCGGCCAGCAGCGCGACACGTCCCGCGCCGACGGCGCCGCAACCTTTGCGCAAAGCCTCCGATCTGATTCGCAGACAGGAACCGGTAAAAATCAATCAATCACTGCTTAAACAAGCTACGCCCGATGCCGTGCATGTTGTGGTCTCTCTTCCCAAACAACGGGCCTATCTGATGATTGGTGAGCAAATCGTGATAGACAGCCCGATCTCTTCCGGCAAGCGCGGACACAGTTCGCCCAGCGGACATTTCTCTGTGCTTGAAAAAGACCCAAACCATCATTCCAGTCTTTACGGCAACTTCGTAGACAGCTCTGGTCGCATCATCCGTGCGGGCGTCAGCGCTCGGATCGATTCTGCCCCTAGTGGAACGCGCTTTGAGGGTGCGCCGATGAAATGGTTCATGCGGCTGACAGGCGATGGTGTGGGGATGCACATCGGGATTCTTCCGGGATATCCGGCGTCGCATGGCTGCATTCGGATGCCGGCAGACGGAGCGAAGTTATTTTACGATCACGTGAAAGTCGGCACCCCGGCGGTCGTGGGCGATTATTGAGGCGTGGCGCAGGCATTTTGTCCGCCACAGGACGGCTCGCTGTGGCGAGCTTGTGGAGCCGGCCGATGGGCATCTCACCCGCAGAATTATGCGATTAACTTTCGGCGCAGTAGATCAAAAGCTGCCTGCGCTGCCAGCTCCTTAAACGTCTCCCGATCGCTTGGGAAAAAGAACTTCTTCGCAATCGTCTCTGAATTCGCGGAAGCAAATGTGATGTAAACAGTGCCGATCGGTTTGTCCGCTGAGCCGCCGGTCGGCCCCGCGATTCCGGTTGTGGTAATAGCATATGTCGATCCTGAACTCCTGCGCGCGTTTTCAGCTAGCGCGCGCGAGACTGCCTCGCTTACCGCGCCATGTTTCTCGATTAACTTTCGATCGACGTCCAAAATGTCGATCTTGGCTTGGTTGGCATAACAAACATAGCCCGCAACAAAAACTTCGGACGCGCCCGGTACATTTGTGATTCGGTTCGCAAGCAAACCGCCTGTGCACGATTCCGCGACAGCAAGTGTTTCGTTTCTTGCGCTGAGAAGTTTCACGATCGTTTCTTCGATGGTGTGGCCCGTTGTGGAATAGATCGAAGCTCCCAGAGCGGTTCTGATAATCGCTCCAGCGCGATCAAGAGCGCTGGCTTCACCCAGAATACGGACATCGACATCTCCAGGTCGCGCGCAATAACCAAGTTCGACCTTGGGAATCGCTAGTATTTTCTGGCCGATTGCTTCTTCAATCAGTGATTCGCCCATTCCGACCACGCGATAGATGCGGCACTCAAGCGAATCGGAAAGCGGAACGATCAAACGTAAGATCGGCAGAACCGACCGGCGAAACATCGGCTGAAGCTCGCGTGGCGGTCCCGGTAGCAAAAAAAGATGAGGCGAAGAAACACGTGGACTGATGTTCGCTGGGAAATAAAGGCCGGGCGCGCTGCCATTTTCGTTCGGCAGAATCTGTGCGCCCATTGGAACGTTAGCTTGACGAGCGATGCGCGAGGTCCACTTGATTCGGCGCGCTTCGAGTCTCTGCCTAAGCGAGGCGAGTAATTCCGCGTTTTGATGCAATTCCAATCCGAGCAAATCCGCGACGGTCTCGCGAGTGATATCGTCAGTGGTTGGGCCCAGCCCACCGGTCACAAAGAGAATTTCGGCGCGCCCAAATAGTTCCTCGAGCGCATCTCGAATGGCCGACCCGTCCGGAAGAGTGCGGCGCTCTTCGACGCGCAAATCCAATGGAAAAATCTCGTGAGCAATAAAACTGAGATGCGCATCTTGAATATCACCCAGTAACAGCTCTGTGCCGGTATTAACGATAACGACGCGCATGCAAAAGAGCGTGAATCGTTAAAAGTTACAATGAAAGAGGAGCCTGGCTGCCGATGTGACTCTGCACCCTTTTAACTTTGTAACGCTTGTAACTTTTAGCGCACGGCCGAAGGCCGCTACGCGGCGGTTTTGTCTTGTTTTTTGCGAATGAGCGGAAGCTTTTTGCCTTCAACCACAGCGCGATTGATCGTAACCTCAGCGATATCCTCGCGGCTCGGCACGTCGTACATGATATCGAGCATGATTCGTTCAAGCATCGAGCGCAACGCACGCGCGCCTGTTCCTTTTGTGACGGCCTGCGCTGCAAGAGCCCGTAACGCGTCCTTCGTCACCGTCAACCGTACGCCTTCCATCGAGAAGAGCTTCGTGTACTGCTTGACCATCGCGTTTTTCGTCTCGGTCAAAATCGCCACCATCTCTTCCTCGGTCAGCGCGTCAAGAGAGCTCACAACCGGTAGCCGGCCGATGAATTCGGGAATCATTCCGAAAGCGAGCAAATCTTCCGGTTCAACGTGGCGGACAGCTTGTTTTCGCAACGCTTCTTCGACTTCTAACGTCGGACTGCCAAAGCCCATCACCTTTTGGCCGATGCGTTTTTGAATAATCTTATCGAGCCCAACGAAGGCGCCGCCGCAGACGAACAGGATCTTCTCGGTGTTGACCTGAATATATTCCTGGTGTGGATGTTTGCGGCCGCCTTGTGGCGGGACATTGCAGGTGCTGCCTTCCAAAATCTTCAAAAGCGCTTGCTGAACGCCTTCGCCAGAGACGTCGCGCGTGATGCTTACGTTGTCCGTTTTGCGACCGATCTTGTCGATCTCGTCAATGTAAACGATGCCGATTTCCGCGCGTTTCACATCGTAATCGGCATTCTGCAAGAGACGCAGGATGATGTTCTCGACATCCTCGCCGACATAACCAGCTTCCGTCAGGGTCGTCGCATCCGCGATACAGAACGGCACATCAAGAATCTTGGCGAGCGTCTTGGCCAGCAGCGTTTTTCCCGAACCGGTCGGACCAATGAGGAGGATATTGCTTTTTTCAATTTCGACGTCAGCAAATGGATCCGGCTGAAATGCCGAGGACGAATCGGGTGGCGTGGGAGCCTGCAAGACCCGCTTAAAGTGATTATGTACCGCTACCGAAAGCGTTTTCTTGGCGGTCTCCTGTCCAATCACATATTCATCGAGCGATCGTCGGATCTCCGCCGGTTTTGGGACGCGGATGTTTGAAGACTGACGCCGCGCATCGTCATTGAGCTCCTTGTCGAGGATACTCTTGCAAACGTTGATGCAACTGTCGCAAATATAAACGCCCGGTCCGGCGATTAACTTGCGCACCTCGGCGTGGCTCTTGCCACAAAACGAGCACATGGTCAGATTGGAAGCGCGGGCCATATTTGCTTGTTTACAAAAACAGCTCTTATCCCCCGGCTTTGCGCGGTAAAGCCGCCTCGGCGACAGCGATCGATCGGTCCCCGGAAGGAGGTGTCGCGCCGTCAAGCAGCTTCACTTCCTTGCGAGATTTGATAACTTCATCCACAAGCCCATACGCTTTCGCCTCGGTGGCGGACATATAGTAATCGCGGTCAGAATCAAGCCGCACCTGCTCGTCGGATTTCCCGGTATGTTGCGCAATGATGCTGATGAGGCGCTTCTTTAGCTTAAACATGTAATCGACCTGACGCTCAACGTCGCTGGCCGCTCCCTGCGCGCCCCCAGAGACCTGGTGGATCATGATATCCGAATTCGGAAGGGCGAAGCGTTTGCCCTTCGTCCCGGCGCAAAGCAAAACCGCAGCCATGCTTGCGGCCATGCCGAGACAATAGGTCGTCACATCGCACGTGAGAAACTGCATGGTGTCGTAAACTGCGAGGCCTGCGGTTACTGATCCGCCCGGTGAATTGATATAAATGTTGATGTCTTTCTTCGAGTCTTCCATCTGCAAAAACAGCAACTGTGCTATGACCAGGTTGGCAATATGATCGTCCATCGGCGTGCCGATGAAAACAATGCGATCTTTGAGCAGTCGCGAGTAAATATCGTAGCTGCGCTCGCCACGGCCAGTCTGCTCCACGACCATCGGGATCAGCACCGATTGCGACCGATTGTCATTGGATACACTCATGATTTTTCTTTCACCAGAGCAGGTTCTACTGCCTGTTCGACGCTAACATTCGCCTTGAGGAAATCAAGAGTCTTGCCGAGCAGGATCTGTTCGGCGAGGGCATTCACCCGATCGTGTTCCTCCAGTTCTTTGCGCATTTTGTCCACGGAAACGTTGTAACGCGCGGCCTCCTCTCGGATTTGCTGGTCGACCTCCTCGCGGGAAGTTTCGATCTTCTCGCATTCGGCGATGCGATGCAGAATAAAATTCGTCTTCAACCGCTGCGCGGCGAGGCTCGCGGCGCTCTCAATCAATTCTTTCTCTTTGTCCTTCAACATTTCATCAGGAATACCCCGCTCTCGGTTTCGTTGCACAAGCTCACCTAAAACTCGACGCGTTTCATTTTTCAATAGCGCGGGCGGCAACTCGAACTGGATGCGCTCGTGCAAGTACTTCATTATCTGTCCTTCTTTCGCTGGTTCGCGCTCGTGCTCTTTCTCGTGCTCGAGATCGTGTTCGATCAGCTGGCGAAGATCGACGAGCGTCTTTCCGGAGACCAACTTGCCTGCAAAAGCATCATCAACCGGCGGCAGAACCTTTTCTTTTATTTCGCGCAATGTCACCGTGTAACTCGCCTCTTTTTCCGCCAATTCCTTGACTGGAAAATCACCTGGAAAAGCGATTGTGATCTGCCGCGTCTCGTCACGCTTCTGCCCGACAATCTGTTCGCAGAACGTTGGAAGAAAATTCTCGGGGGCCAAATGAAGCCAGAATTTTTTGCCACCGTGCAAGTTCTTGCTCGCCTGCGGTGCAATTTCACTGATGGGCTTGCCCTCGATCGACCCTTCGAAATCGATGACAGCAAAATCTCCCATTTGCAGTCCACGCTCTGGAACATCAACAAAATCAGCGGATTGGTCGCGCAAACGTTCAAGGGCGGCGTCGATCTCCGCATCGGAGACTTTCGTATCGGGCACTTGCACCGGAATATTTTGGTAATCCGGCAATTCGAATTCCGGGGCAGTTACAACCGTCGCACGAAACCGCATCGACTTGTCCTGGCCAAATTGTACGTCTTCGAGATTGGTCAACGAAACGACGCGTAATTGCTTCTGTTCAATCGCGTCGTGATAACTTTTTGAGACGAGCTTCTTTGTCAGCTCATCCTGAATTTCCTTGCGAAATCTTTTTTCGATGACTGAACGCGGCGCTTTTCCGGGTCGATAACCCGGAATCCGGGCAAATCGCGCGAAACTGTTTGCGATGGAGTCCCATTCCTTCGATACCTCTTCGGGCGGCAATTCGATCTGTAGGGTGGAAACAGAACCCGGCTGCGTTTCAACTTCGACCTTCATGAATGAGCGACGCTACTGGCTCGCGAATGTCTCTGCAAATCAGGTCACCGCGATTAACTCGTTAACATCTATTCTACTTCTTGATGAATCGGGTAAGCTGTGAAAACACGCACTGCCATCGTCCATTTTGCATCACAAAAACATCTGTCGCCCGCTCCTGGGTGCTGAAGTCTCGTCCCATGAATTTGCCCTTGGTTCTCGTCAGTCCCGAAACCACAGCAGTATCTCCGTAAATGCGAACCCCAACATCATCGGACTCCATCATCTCGTGGATCAAAACCCCTGACTTCACGGCGCCAAGGAAACGCGACTTGTCAATTCTACCTCCGTCTGCATCGATGATAACCCAGTCATCGGCAATAAATTGCCCGATCGCTTCCGCATCGTTTTTAACAATTGCCCGCGCGAATTCTTTCTCGAGTTTCAATAGTTCTTCTTCCACATTACTTCTCCTAATTTAGATGAGGCCAAAAGGAAAAGACTGGCAAACGGAATGAGGACTAATGTTCGTTTCCTTCATCCCATTTGCAGCGGGCTTCGGTACACACATCGGCCGCGCACATAAACCGACTGCGTTTGGGAAAACCCAAAATAGTAAGCAATCTCGCGATAATCTTCGCAATCGAAGATTGAGAAGTTGGCGAGCCTGCCTGGTTCGAGTGAGCCGATCCTATCGCCGCGGCCGAGACTATGGGCAGCGTTAATTGTCGATGCGGTGATCGTTTCTGCCGGTGACATCCTCATTTGCGTGCAGGCCAGCGAAAGCATCATTGGCATTGACGGGCTTGGTGATGACCCGGGATTAAAATCCGTCGCAATCACAACTGCGAGCCCTGCTTCGATCATTTCACGCGCACGCGGATAACACGTCGATCCAAGCGCATACACCGATCCTGGCAGCAAAACCGGCTGAACGCCTCCAGATTTCATCGCTGCAACCCCCTCCTCCTCGGTTTTTTCCAAATGATCCGCAGTTGTTGCTTGCAATTCCCCAGCCAATTTTGTCACAAAATACATCGCAAAACTCCGCCAATTTTTCCTTCGCGACTCGCGGCAGCATTTCGTTAATCACCAGATCGACATATCGCTCCGGTGATTGTCGATCTTCGTGCGGAATGGCGTGCGCGCCCAAGAACGTTGGAACAAATTCAAGCGGCGTTTCGTCGTTCAACCGCCGAATCACGCGCAAGATCTTCAGTTCATCGTCAACCGTCAACCCGTAGCCGGATTTGGCTTCGACCGTTGTCGTTCCGCATTTCAAAAACCAACTCGCATGCTTTTTGGCTTGCTCGAAAAGAGCGATGTCGCCCGCAGCGCGCGTCTTTTCCACGGTTGACCAAATTCCGCCGCCCGCCGCCGCGATTTGCTCGTAACTGTCACCTTGGGCGCGGCGTTCGAAATCGTCGAGACGATCTCCAGCAAAAACCGGATGCGCATGCGCATCGACAAAACCCGGAAGAATAATCTGGCCGCCGGCGTCGACAATTTCCGCGTCGCCCGCGTTTTTCTTGATTTCAACACTGCTTCCGACACTATCGATCTTGCCATCGCTAATGCGCATGCCGCCGTCGCGAATGATCGCAAGTTCGGACATCTCAGCGCCAACGCGCGGCCTTTTCGCACCCGCCAGCGTGACCAACTGTGTAGCGTGAAGAATGGCGAGAGAACTCACAAATTTAATAATCTCACAATGTTTTCGCCCCGACGCGCACGCACGAATTACCCGCGGCGATCGCTCGGTCCTTTATGAAACGAATTCTAAGGAATCGGCAGATGGAAAGGAAAGCTATGATTCTACCCCAGCTTGCTTTCCACAGTCTGATTAATTTCTTTGAACCGGGAGTCCGATTCGGCGCTGATCTGTTGAATTTCTTTCAGAAGCGTCGATTTGAATTTCTCATCTTTCAACCCGGCCAGATTAATTCTGACGTTCATCGCTGCCCCGCCAATGCAGGCGTGCACCGCGAGAAGGCCAACGCCAACGTCTGAAATCGAAGCCGGATTTCCATTTTCAGCCATGTCCGCGAGAAGCGGATAGGACTTGGCAGCCGTCTCCATCACACGCAAAGGAATCTTCGCCGCATATTTATTTGCGGATTGGATCGCTGCTGTGCGCGCGGCTTTTTCTTCCAGCGACTCCTTCGGTAAAGCAAATGCTGCCATCACCTTGTTGAAAGCGGCCGTGTCTTCATCGACCAGAAACAGCAATTCATCCTTAAGTTGTTGCGCTTTAACTGCCCAATCACTGAAATATTTCAGTTTGTCGTCCCAGCCGCGCTTCCCGGCTGAGAGGTTGGCCACCATTCCGCCCAGGGACGCACCCAACGCTCCGATCAACGCTGCGACCGAACCGCCACCCGGCGCCGGAGAATCGCTTAGAGTTTCATTGCAGAATTGGCGCAAATTCATTTTTAAAAGCGATTTCTTGGAAGCGGATTCGATCTTGAATTCGATCACCTTTTCTTTCGGATCAAAAGGCTTCAGCTCACTCAATCCCATCGAGCGGATCGCGATGTCAATCAGCTCTTCCTCGGCAGCGCCTTCCGACCATTTCTGTTTGCGGAGAAAATATCTTCCTGCATCCACCAGACATTTTTTGGGAACCATGCCCACGATTTCTGATCCGGTTGCGCGTAGGCCTCGTTTGCCTGCTGCTTCGGCGCAGGCGTCGAAGGCAGCATGCAAGGGAGTCTCCTCAATATTCGTTAGGTTCATGGAGACTTGGGCGATTCCATATTCCTCCACATACCACCCGATGGCCTTCACATGTTTCAACATTCCGAGAATGCGGACAGGTTCGCCGTTTTCATCAAGCACCGGTTTTCCGGACGGCGTGCCATCTTCTGTCTTAATCCTGCCGTTTTCTCTCACATCGAAAGCGACAGAATTTGCCCGTCTCACCGATTTCGTGTTCAGGTTCACATTATAGGCGACCAAAAAATTCCGTGCCCCGATCACAGTCGCGCCTGATTTTTTATTGAACACTGCAGGTCCGAAATCAGGCTTCCACTCAGGTTGCTTTATTTTCTCGAAGAAGCCTTCGTATTCTCCCGTGCGAATAACCGAGAGATTTGAACGGGACTTATCTTTCGCCGCCCTTTCATACAGATAGACTGGGATATTCAATTCGTCGCCAACCCGTTTTGCCAGCTGCTGCGCGCAGGCGACTGCTTCTTCCCAACTGACATTGCTGACTGGAACAAATGGGCAAACATCGGTCGCACCCATGCGTGGATGTGCGCCTTTGTGTTTCCGCATGTCAACGAGTTCCGCTGCCTTCTGGATAGCGCGGAAGGCGGCCTCCACCCCGCCTTCGGGACTGCCGACAAAGGTCACAACCGTCCGGTTGGTCGTTGCTCCAGGATCGACATCGAGCAGAGCAACGCCATCCACCGATTCAATCGCGCCAGTGATCTGTCGAATGAGATCCAAGTCTCGGCCTTCAGAAAAATTAGGCACGCATTCGATCAGTTTTTGCATAATGTCAGCTGATTCCTAATCAAGCGGCCGCCCCATCCGCGTCGAGCAGGCCCGCAACTTCTTTTATCAAGAGCGGCAGATGTTTCTCAACGATGCCCCAGACCACCCCATCGTCCACGGTGTCATAGCCGTGAATGATTCGGTTGCGAAAGTCCACGGTGCGCCGCAGTTCAGAAATGCGCGTAGCAGTCGGCGGGTCGATCTGGTTGATTCGCTTCAATGCTTCGCCGATAATCTCAAATTCGCGTTCCACTGCGCGTCGGAAAAAACGGTCGGCGGAGTATTGGGCGAGGCTCTTTCCAGCCGTGTGTTGAAGAATGCTCTCGCCCGCCTCGCGCACGTCAAGCAATAGCTTTTTCGTCGCGACGGTCATAAAGAAGTTGGCGGGTGCCGAAAACGGTCTCGCGAAAATACGGATTACGAATGGACCCTTCGGTTACCAAATCGGCAGGACGGCCGAACAATTTCTCCAAGGCCTGAGCAAGTCCGAGGTAGTTGTCGGCGTATTCACCGGGGGGTTGCTCTTCGAGAGTCACCAAAAAATCCAGGTCGCTGCGCTCAGAGTCGAAGCGCCCGTCCGCTGCCGAGCCGAAGAGATAAATCCGTTCTACTCGAAACCGCTGGCAGATATTCGTGAGAGGTTCTCGCAATGAGGCAGCGTCTATATTCATCGGTCCCAGCTTAATCTCCGACGCTTCTTTGTCGAGATCAGCGGATCATGAAACCGCGATCAGATGACCTCTGATAATCGCGCCGCTGGGTCTGTCGATGTGATACCCAAGTCCCGGCCTTCAGAAAAATTAGGCACGCATTCGATCGGTTCTTGCATAATGTCCGCCGGCAGTTTGTATCTTCTTTCTTAATCTCGTGCTCGCGGCTTCATCGGGATGTCGATGTTGCGCTCAGCGGCAAATTTAATCGCCCGCGAATAACCGGCATCTGCGTGCCGCAGAATTCCCATCCCCGGGTCGCTGGTAAGAACGCGCTCAAGCCGGTGTTTGGAGTTCTCACTGCCATCAGCGACCACGACCATGCCGGCGTGCTGCGAATAGCCAATTCCCACACCGCCACCGTTGTGGATCGACACCCAGGATGCGCCGGCGGCCGTGTTGATCAGCGCGTTGAGCAACGCCCAATCGGCGATCGCGTCGCTGCCGTCGAGCATCCCTTCCGTTTCGCGATTGGGCGACGCGACCGAACCGGTATCAAGATGGTCGCGTCCGATGACAATCGGCGCTTTGATTTCGCCACGTTTCACCAGTTCATTCATCGCCACGCCGAATTCGGCGCGCTCTCCGTAGCCGAGCCAGCAAATGCGCGCGGGCAATCCTTGAAATTGAATCCGTTCTTTCGCGAGCTTCATCCAGCGGGCCAGAGTTTGATTTTTGGGAAATAATTCGAGCGCGAGCCGATCGGTCCGCGCGATATCTTCGGGACCACCACTCAACGCAATCCAACGAAATGGTCCTCTGCCTTCGCAGAAAAGCGGGCGAATGTATTCAGGAACGAAGCCGGGAATATCGAATGCGTTCTCGACGCCGGCCTTTTTCGCCTGAGCGCGAATGTTGTTTCCGTAATCGAACGTGACCGCGCCTTTTTTTTGCAACGCGAGCATGGCTCCGACGTGAACAGCCATCGAATGCATCGACTTGTCGATGTACTCCTCGGGATTTTTTGCGCGCAAAGCGATCGCCTCTTCGAGTGACATGCCGTGCGGCACGTAGCCGTTCAATGCGTCGTGCGCGCTGGTTTGATCCGTGAGGACATCCGGAACCACGCCGCGTTTAACGACTTCGGGTAGCACGTCGGCGCAGTTCCCAACCAGTCCGACCGAAATTGACTGTCGATCTTTGCGTGCGTTCTCAATCAGTTCGAGTGCTTCATCGAGCGACCAGGCGATCTTGTCGCAGTAGCCACTCTTCAATCTTTTCTCGATTCGTGCAGGATCGACTTCGACGGCCAGAAATAGTGCGCCATTCATCGTAGCCGCGAGCGGTTGTGCACCGCCCATGCCACCCAGCCCGCCGGTCAGAACAAATTTTCCTTCCAGTGATCCGCCGAAATGCTTGCGGCCAGCCGCGGCGAAAGTTTCGAATGTTCCCTGAATGATCCCCTGGCTGCCGATATAAATCCACGAGCCAGCGGTCATTTGTCCGTACATCGTGAGACCCAGGCGTTCGAGCCGATTGAATTCCGTGTAGTTCGACCAGTGACCGACGAGGTTGGAATTTGCGATCAGAACACGTGGCGCTTCGTCATGTGTGCGAAATTTTCCCACTGGTTTTCCCGATTGCACGAGCAACGTCTCGTCATTTTCGAGTTCGCGCAGGGAGCGAATAATCGCATCGAAAGCTTCCCAGCTTCTCGCCGCGCGCCCTGTCCCGCCGTAAACAACGAGTCGGTCGGGATCTTCGGCGACGTCCGGATCGAGATTGTTCATGAGCATCCGCATGGCCGCTTCCTGATGCCAGCCTTTGCAACTCCGATCGTTGCCACGGGGCGCACGGATGATTCGTTTACCGCTCATAATTTTTCGTCGCCGCTCTCGAAGTCCCCCCGGCGAATCGCTTCGGCAACCCGCGCAATGTCCCCGGAGAGCGAACGATCCTCTGTGAGGGGCTGCGCGATTTTCCTAAGGGCGGTGAAAGCACGCTCCACGCCAACACCAGCTTTGAGTGGGCGCCGGTGTTCCAACGCTTCGGCGCCCGCCAGCAATTCGATTGCCAGCAAATTCTCCGCAAGACCAACAATGGCGCGGAATTTCAACGCGCTCGTCATTCCCATCGAAACGTGATCTTCTTTTCCGCCAGAGGTAGGCACATTATCGATGCTCGATGGATGGGCGAGCACTTTCGCTTCATTGAGCAAGGCAGCCGCGGCAACATGCGCGATCATGAAACCCGATTGCATGCCCGGTTGCCGGGCAAGAAACGCAGGAAGACCTTCATTCATGTCTGGATTGACCAAGCGCTCGATCCGGCGCTCACTAATGCTCATGAGGTCAGTCAGCGCGATCGCGACATAATCGAGCGTCAGGGCGAGCGGTGCGCCGTGGAAATTACCGCCTGAAATGACATCACCGCTTTCGGAAAAGACGAGTGGATTGTCCGTCGCCGAACCTGATTCAACCAGGAACACATCCTCACAGTGTGAGAGTGCGCAGCGGACCGCACCGTGCACCTGTGGCATACAGCGCAGACTGTAGGCATCCTGGATGCGGGGATCGTCCCTGAGATGCGATTGCCGAATTTCGCTGCCTTCCAAAATGGACAAAAGATGTTTGGCCACGGCTTTCTGACCGGGATGCGGTCTGGCGTCTTGCAAACGCAAATCGAATGCGGCCGGAGTACCCTTGAGCGCTTCGAGGCTCATCGCGCCAGAAACGTCCGCGACGCGCGCGAGCCGCTTGGCGCGAAGAAGCGCGAGCCCGCCCACCGCGTGCATCGCCTGAGTACCATTGAGCAGCGCTAGCCCTTCTTTTGCTTCGAGACGCTGAGGCTCGAGGCCAGCACGACGAAGCGCTTCGCGGCTTTCCACTCGTTCGCCTTCAAAAAACGCCTCGCCTTCCCCGATGAGACTCAAAGCGAGATGAGCAAGCGGTGCGAGATCGCCGCTGGCCCCGACCGAACCTTTTTCTGGAATCACCGGGCAGACATGATGGTTCAATAGTTCACAAAGCATCTCGATGATTTCGAGGCGGATTCCGCTGAAGCCGAGGGTAAGCACATTCGCGCGCAGTAACATCATCGCGCGCACCTCGGGTTCTGAAAGAGGATTGCCAATTCCGCAAGCGTGACTGCGAACAAGGTTAAGCTGGAGCTGCCTCAACTCGCCGCGGGGAATGCGAACATCTGATAATTTGCCAAAGCCCGTGCTGACACCGTAAACGACAGCGTCGCGCGCTACGATATCTTCGATGACTTTACGCGAAGCAAGAACGCGGGGGCATGCGGACGATGAGACTTTCACGGGCGTGTCTCCGAGCGCCACAGTGGCGATCTGGGCTAGCGTCAGCGTTTGGCCGTTGAGTTGCATCCGCACCATTTTAATTACATCTCAGCGAAATGGGAAGGGTAGGGTCGGTGCGCTGTGCCGACCAGACGCCGCAACGCGGCGTCACTACCATGAAGAAAAAGAAAAAGGCCAGGTCGAGCACGACCTGGCCTCTTTGCGCAAAATTAACCGCAGACAGCAAGTTCGGCTGCCGGATCTATTTTCCGTATGTGGTCGGAGCTGGGGCCACCACCTCCTTATGTTGCGCACAAGCCCCTAGCCCCAAAGCAGTGACCAGTACGGCTACAATCATGATCGCTTTTAAAAATTTCATTCTTCTTCGCCTCCTTTCCGAGCGGGTTGCTGCCCTGTTCTAGGTGGGGAAGTTCGCAGGCGCAACGCTTTTTTCCATTTTTTCGCGTGTCTGAGCTGCGAACGTTATCCCTCTATTATTACGTGTGTATCCTCGTCGACAAGCATAAATAACTCTGCGACATCAGCGTTTCGCATCCGCCCACAGCCGTGGCTGTCTCCGGTACGGGTTTTGTCTTCGTGTTTTATGCCACGAATTTAAATGAGCGGTCGCGCGCATTGGTGTTGTGCTCATCCAGACCATGGATCCATAAGATCCGCGACGTGCCAAATCCTCCGCCGGAGGAAGCGGATCCGCAAACAATAAACTCAGCCGCGGGATCTATTTCGCGTAACCGGTCGTACCGGCGGTTGTGGTCATCGTCTCCTGTTTTTTAGCACAGGCCCCTAGTCCCAAAGTAGTGACCAGTACGGCCACAATCATGATCGCTTTCAAAAATCTCACTCTCTTCGCCTCCTTTCTTAGCAGGTTGCTTCCACCCTTTAGGTAAGGGACTTCGCGGACGCAACGGGTTTTTTTTCCATATTTTGGAATCTCTAAATCGTGGCGTTTATTCCTCGATCGTTACGCGAGCCCCCTCATCAACAAGCTCAAACAGCTCTACGACATCACTATTTCGCATTCGAACGCACCCGTGGCTGGCTGGATTGCCGATTTTGTCCTCATGTTTTGTGCCGTGAATGTAGATAAACCGATCCCGTGTATTGGCGTTATGCTCGTCCAGGCCATCGAGCCATAAAATGCGCGACATGACCAAATCCTCCGTCGGAGGAAGCGGATCACCGGGCCCGAGCGCCACACGGTTTCGAAAGACGGTTTCGCCTGGCATTTCGCCGCCGATTTTTTCTGCCACGCGAAACTGTCCGGTCGGAGTTTTCATGCTCCCTTCCTCAGTTCCGATTCCGAATCGAGAAGTCGAAATGGGATACGCGCGAATCGGCGTTTCACCGTCCTTCAACGTAAGCCGCTGATCGCGAATCGAGATGTGGATGTTTGTCCGCGAAGTTTGCATCAAATCAGGCCGGCGATAGAATCCGGCTGTTGATGAAAGGTTATCACATTGCGATTGTCGGCGCGAGTGGCGCGGTCGGCATCGAACTCCTGCGCGTCCTTGAACGGCGAAGCTTTCCGGTGGCCAGACTGCGTGCGATCGGTTCGGCACGGTCCGCCGGAAAATCAGTTCGATTTCGTGATGATTCAATTCCCCTGGAAGAACTCACAGACCGCTCATTCGATAAGATCGACATCGTCTTTTTCAGCGCTGGTGGCGACGTCTCGCGAAAATATGTTCCGATTGCCTGTCAGGCGGATGCAATTGCAATCGACAACTCGTCGGTTTTCCGGATGGAACCTCATGTGCCGTTGGTGATCCCGGAAATCAACCCCGAGGATGTGCGTAGCCATCGCGGTCTCATCGCCAATCCAAATTGCACGACAGCGGTCGCGCTCATAGCGCTTTATCCGTTGCACCGCGTGTTTGGTGTCCGCCGTGTTTTTGCCGCGAGTTA